>ERZ773185.157-NODE-157-length-65244-cov-50.776726_pt1 | contig 65244 bp, 71 predicted proteins | sample MGYA00580531_ERZ773185 | MGnify/ENA primary metagenome ERZ773185 (study PRJEB29015, sample SAMEA2737799) | human gut metagenome | biome: human gut; feature: human-associated habitat; material: faeces | place: China | collected 2012 ...
AAACGAATGTGCGGCTTCGCCGCACATCACGTTCAAAGGATTACCTATCGTCATTGTTTCTTTACACCAAGATGCGAAACGTGGCGGGGCTTTCCGCCACCGACGCCCAGAAGTCCTCGGATATGCTGCTCAAGTGCCGGTATATTGACGAGATCACCGACAGCCGGGGCGTGGTATTCGCAACGGGCACGCCCGTCTCAAATTCCATGACCGAATTGTATACCATGATGCGCTATCTCCAGCACGACGCCATTCGCGGCAAGGGGCTTGCCCACTTCGACTGCTGGGCTTCCACCTTCGGGGAAACGCAGACCGCCATTGAGCTGGCTCCCGAGGGTACGGGGTACCGGGCGAGGACACGCTTTGCCAAGTTCTTTAATCTGCCGGAGCTCATGACGCTGTTCAAGGAGGCGGCGGATATCAAGACCTCCGACCAACTCAACCTGCCTACACCCACGCCCATCTATCACAACGAGGTGGCGCAGCCCACGGAGATACAGAAGCAGATGGTGCAGGAGCTGTCCGAGCGCGCCGCAAGGGTACACGCCCAGCTTGTAGACCCAAGCACCGACAATATGCTCAAGATCACCTCGGACGGGCGCAAGCTGGGGCTTGACCAGCGCATCATCAACCCCGACCTGCCGGACGACCCGAACAGCAAGGTCAATCGCTGCGTGGACAACATCCATCGCATCTGGCAGGACGGGCAGGCGGACAGGCTGACCCAGCTCGTGTTCTGCGACCTCTCCACCCCGAAAACGGGCGCAACCGGGGCGAAGGCGGCAAAGACGGCGGGCGGGAATTTGGACAACCCTGAACTGAACGCCCTTGAGCGGCTCATTGGCAAAGATAACCCCGACGAACCCGGTTTCACGGTATATGACGACATCCGTGAAAAGCTCGTCGCCAGAGGAATCCCCCGCGAGCAGATCGCATTCATCCACGAAGCCAACACCGAGACGCGGAAGAAGGAGCTGTTTGCAAAGGTGCGCTCCGGTCAGGTGCGTGTGCTCATGGGAAGCACCTTCAAAATGGGCGCGGGCATGAACGTGCAGGACCGGCTTGTGGCGCTCCATGACCTCGACTGCCCGTGGCGGCCGGGCGATCTGGAGCAGCGCAGCGGGCGCATCATCCGTCAGGGCAACCGCAACAAAGAAGTGCATATCTACCGCTATGTCACGGAATCCACATTCGACGCTTACCTCTGGCAGACGGTGGAGAATAAGCAGAAATTCATCTCCCAGATCATGACCTCAAAATCCCCTGTTCGCTCCTGCGAGGACGTGGACGAGACCGCCCTTTCCTATGCGGAGATCAAGGCGCTGTGCGCCGGAGACAAGAGAATTAAAGAGAAGATGGACTTGGATGTGGACGTTGCCCGTCTGAAGCTGATGAAGGCCAGCCACCAGAGCCAACAGTTCCGTCTGGAGGACAATCTGCTCAGGCATTTCCCCGAGCAGATCCGGCAGAACGAGAGCTTCGTGGAGGGCTTCACCGCCGATATGCAGACGCTCTCGGCACATCCGCACCCCGTGGACGGCTTTGCGGGCATGGAGGTCAAGGGCGACCTTCTCACCGACAAGGACAACGCAGGCGCTGCCATTCTGGAAGCCTTCAAGGACGCAAAGGGCATGGAGCCCGTTCCCATCGGCAGCTATCGGGGCTTTGCCATGTCCCTGACCGTGGAGGACTTCGGGCGGGACTTTATTCTCACCCTCAAGGGCAAAATGAACCACCGCGTGACGCTGGGCAAGGACGCGCGGGGCAACCTCACCCGCATTGACAACATCCTGAACGCCATGCCGGACAGATTGCAGAATGTCAGAAACACGCTGGACGCGCTCACCGCGCAGATGGCGACGGCAAAGGCAGAGCTGGGCAAGCCCTTCCCCCAGGAGGATGAGCTGCGGACAAAATCCGCGCGGCTTGCGGAGCTGAACGCCGAGCTGAACATCGACGACCGGACGCCCATGGAACAGGCGGCGGAGGACGCGCCCGCCGTGCAGAGCGCAAAGGCGGAGCGTCCCTCCGTGCTGGCAAAGCTGAAAGCACCGCTGTCCCAGCCCTGCGCCGAGGACAAAAACAAACACAGGAACAAGGCGGAGCGATAAAAAAAACGGCGGCTCCGGCGAAATTCATTCTTCGTCGGAGCCGCTGTATGACAGTTCACAGAAAGGAAGGATGCACCAATATGAAGGATATTCCCGTTTACAGATTTCCCGCCGAGCACGCCCGTGAAAACGGCGAGCTGGAGCTTTACCGCGCCTCCAACAAGGCCAGCGCCGCCTGCAAGGAGGCCATTGAGAAGGCGATCTCCGAGCATTATTGCGATAACGTCCTGCACAGGGAAGCCGTCGCGCAGGTGGCGGAGCAGTTCGGGCATGAGCGCATCTTGTATGTGCTGGCGATTACCATTCGGCAGAAGGATTGGGATGGGCGGTTCTCAGCGGACAACAAGCAATGGGCAAAGACCGTTCCCGTTTCGGAGAACCCCGACGCATGGGGGACGGATCGGAACTGCTATCTGGCGGTCAACAGCCACAGCGGGCTGGTTGACCTGTTTACCAAGCTGGCGCGGGAGGACGCAAGGGCGCATGAGCGCAGGCCCTCGGTGCTCGGCAGACTGAAAAGCAGACCGCCCGAAGCGGCGGCGGAGACAGTCAAAAAGACAAAGGAGCCGTCCCTGTGAGCGCGCAGTTCATGCGCCGGAGCATCCGCATCTCCGTTCGCCTGACGGAGGAGGAGCACCGGCTGCTGAAGGAAAAGATGGCGCGGATCGGCGTTACCAATCAGGAGGCGTTCCTGCGGAAGATGGCGCTGGACGGGCTGGTGATCAGGCTGGATTTGCCGGAGCTGAAGCAGATGATATCGCTTCTGCGCTACACGAGCAACAACATCAATCAGATCGCCAAACGGCTCAACGAGAGCGGCAGAGCCTACGACACCGACCTTGCGGAGATTCTGGAAAAGCAGAAGCAGCTATGGGGACTTGCCAACAAAATTCTTATGAAGCTGTCCACCATTCAGTGAGCAGGCAGAAATATACGATAAGCCCATGCTGCCGGCATCCTTGTTTTAGGGCAGCTCTTTCTGTATAATGAAATCAAAAAGGACGGAAAACGACTATGAAATTCATTTTGAAACTGCTGCTTGCGCCCCTTATGCTGGTTTTGTGGATCGTGGAATGGGCGCTCACGCTGGCGCTCAAGGCTTCCGCCGTGGTCTGTGTCATCGCCTCCGCCCTGTTTCTGCTTTCAGGTGTTTTTTACTTTGTGGACGGCAACGTGCAGAACGGCTGCATCTGTCTGGGCATTGCGTTTCTGCTCTCCCCCTACGGACTGCACTATTTGGCGGTGAAGCTCACAGCGCGGTTTATCGGCATGAGAATGCTGCTCAAGGAGCGAATCTACGGATAAACGGAATATGCGGAATGTGAAAAGGCGCAGGCTCCCTCCTGCGTCTTTTTCCATGGAGGGAATATGGCGACCACACGAATCATACCCATGCACTTAAACAAGGGCAAGACGCTGGCGCAGTGCCTTGCCGACCGGACGGAGTACGGCATGAATCCGGATAAGACTGAGGGTGGCGCGCTGATCTCCACGTTCGCCTGCGAGCCGGAGACCGCCGTTTCCGAATTTGCCCTGTCCAAGCGGGAGTACCGGGAGCTGACCGGACGGGTGCAGGAAAGCGACGTCATCGCCTATCAGATACGGCAGTCCTTTAAGCCGGGAGAGGTAACGCCGGAGGAGGCCAACCGCATAGGATATGAATTTGCCAAACGCTTCCTAAAGGGCCGGCACGCTTTTCTCGTCTGCACCCACACCGACAAAAAGCACATTCATAACCACATCTACTGGAACTCCACGACGCTGGACTGTACGCGGAAGTTCAAGAACTTCATCGGCAGCTACCGCGCCGTCCGCAGGCTGTCCGACCTGATCTGCGCCGAGCACCGGCTGTCCGTGGTGGAGAATCCACAGAAACACGGGCTGAGCTACAACAAATGGCGCGGCGGTCACGACAAGCTCTCCAACCGCGATCTGCTCCGCATGGCGATAGACGCGGCGCTTGAAAAGCAGCCAAAGGATTTCGACGCGCTGCTGGCGCTTTTGAAGGATTCCGGCTATTCCGTTGCCCGAAAGAGCAGGCTGTCGCTGCGGCACGAAAACCAGAAACAGAGCATCCGCCTGGAGTCCCTGGGCGAGGGATATTCCGAGCAGGAGCTGCGCGCGATTCTCGCCGGAAGCAGGGCGCACAAGCCCTTTGTCAGGAAAAAATATCCGAAGCGCAGGGAGCGCGCCACGCTGATTGCCGATATTGAGGCGAAGCTCAATGCAGGAAAAGGCTACCGCTACGATCAGGCGATGAAGGTGGTAAAGCTCAAGCAGATGGCAAAGACGCTGATATATCTGGAGGAAAACGGCTTTGCCGACTTTGATGCGCTGGCCGACGCCGCCGCCGATGCGGAAAAGCGGTTCTATGCTTTGAAGGCGACCATAAAGGCGGCGGAAGCGCGGATGGGCGAGATACAGACCCTGCGGACGCACATCATGAACTATTCCAGGACTCGCAGCGTTTACACCGGCTACCGCAAGGCGGGGTACTCAAAAAAATACCTTGCGGAGCATGAGGGGGATATCCTCATCCACAAGGCGGCGAAGAAAGCCTTTGATGCGTTCGGTCTGAAAAAGCTGCCCACGGTCAGGAGCCTGAACGAAGAATTTGCAAGGCTCATGGCAGAGAAAAAGGCGGCCTACGCCGAGTACCACCGGGCGCAGGAGCAGATGCGGGAGCTGCTGATCCACAAGGCCAACGCCGCCTATCTGCTGGGGCTGGACGAACAGAACCGGCAGACCACCGAGCGGCAGCGCGAGGAAAAATAGCGATGGCACATCGCGCAGCCACAGATGAAATCTGTGTTACAGGGGGTATGGGGAACGCCCCATCAAGCAAAAGGCGGGGACTCGTCAGAGTCTCCGCCTGGTGTCTTTTGGCTCCAAAAGACCTTGCTTGCCAAAGCGTTATCTCTATCCTCACTCCTACGGTGATTGCATCAAAATAGAATGACTTTGCCGATAATGTGTTCCTTTGAGATGATTCCAAAGTCTCGGCTGTCAATGCTCGCCCCATCATTATCTCCCAGAACAAAGTAGTGATCTGCCTCCAAATTGTATGCAGCAGCAATGTCTGCATCACAAGTGTAGGGGGAAAGGTAAACGTGATTTATATAAACACGTGAATCCTTGAGTTGAACAGTATCTCCGGCAACTGCAACAACGCGTTTAATGTAGACGGTTTCATCAACGCGAAAGACGATTATATCATCCCTTTGAATGCTTGCAGCAGTTCTTTTGACTAAGACAAGCTGATGGGATTTGAGAGTGGGCTCCATTGATTGCCCATCAACGAATGTCACCCTGAAGTTCACTGCAAAAAGCACGCAGGCTGTTATTGCAGCAATCGCCGCTATCCAAGATTTATATGTCTTTTTGCACATGCGCTCACCGTAGGATCATGCGTTACAACAACGATGGTCTTTCCTTCCTCATTAAGTTGTCGAAGCATTGCGAGAACTATGTCGCGATTCCGCGCATCAAGACTGCCCGTAGGCTCGTCTGCTAAAATCAGTTGGGGAGATTTAACCATTATCTTTGCCAGAGCAATGCGCTGCTGTTCGCCCCCGCTGAGTGTATATATCTTTCTTTTCTCATAGCCGGGGAGCCCGACCCGTTCAAGTGCAGATGAATAAAGCTGCTTTTTCTTAGCTTTTGACAGCTTCTTGAAGTGAACGGAGATAGAGAGATTGTATTTTACTGTTTCCGTATCAATTAAGCCGTAGTTCTGCATAAGATAAGAAATGTGATTCCTCCTGAGCAACGTTGCGGTACGGGACGAAAAGCTTGAACTCTGCTGCCCGCAAACCGTTACATTTCCCCGATCGGGAGGTTCCAACATTCCAATGATATTAAGAAGCGTTGTCTTGCCTGCACCGGATTCTCCCATAATCGAGACAAACTCGCCCTGCTCTATCTCCATTGACAGGTTGTTAAACAGATTCTTTTCTCCAAAACGCTTGCAAACGCCTTCAAGTTTGATTAAGTTCATTTTATTCAGCTCCCTTCATTATGCTATACAGATTGGCGGTGGAATAGCGGCGACACAAACCATAAGTAACTGCAATATCCAGCAGAAGGGCTATGGGGAGTATTAAGCTTTCCGCCGTTATTCCGATAACATTCATTTTTTCTATTGCCCAAAGGGCCAAGATGCTGACCCCGTAAACGAATATTGTTAGGATAAGATGACCCCGGATACAGTTCGTCAGAGAATATCCTTCGATCATGCAGGCAGCAATTTTGCGTTTGTAATTCTCGCAATAGAGGCTTGCAGTAAATATGATTAGTGCAAATAGACCAATTAACAAAAATACAGACTGAGTGCCAAAAATACGAAGCATGGTTAGCTGCCGGGCTATGACCTTCTCATAGTTATCGGCAACCGAACGCAATTCCAGAGTGTATGCTTCGATTCCCGATGCCTTCAAAAGCGGGTATAATTCCGTATACGGAGAATCCGTTTGAGTCTTGATAAAATATGCTCCTTTTGAGATATAGCTGGTTATATAAAGGCCATCCAAATGATGATTTTCTACAACAACGATTATAGGCTGGTCTATAAGCCCATTGCCGGTACTAATATTGGGGTTATACGCATAAATTTCAGATGCTTGACCGTCATAAAGCAAGATATTAGGATCGCTGGAATATACGAGCCGCACGTTTTCACGGTATGTATCAATCCTTTCGGATTTGTCTTCCGGAAACAGCACGTTAATTACATCATCTGAAAGCATTGACTCATCAATTACTCTTCCGTCAGACGTCAAGATAGGATTGAAGTGCAGGTAGTTCCTATTTACAACAATGTAGTCTCGATTCTCATGAGCAAATTCCTCGTTTATCGTTTTGCCGCTTGTAACATCATAGTCATAGTTACCGGAATATACGAGAATTCCATCGTATGCAGAGACGGAGTTCAGGTAAAATTGGAGATATCCGTTTTCGGCCTCTTTATCAAGCGAAGCGTTATTGATGTATATCGGTACAGTCATATAGCCGGAAACCTTTTCTGATAGATTTTTTGCGGTATGATAGGTATGAAGTGTAACAGAAACATTTCGTACCGCAATGGAAATAAAAACAGCTGAAAAGAGAAGAATCACGCATTTGGAAAGGGTAGCAATATTGTATATCCCGTTTTTCGGAATCTGTCCCTTGCTGTGCGTGGCCTTCCGTTGGGTCGAAATAATAATAGCTGCGGCTGCCAAGCCTGTAATCAATGTGCATATACCTATGGCAAAATATTTGAGGTAGAACAAAAGAAACAGCATAAGCGCGTTTTTGAACAGAACCGCTGATAGAATGAGTGTTACGAGCAAAAGCAAGCCAAATGAAGCGGCAAGAGGAACGCCGAGTTCACAAAACTCATTCTTGAGTATATTTCTTCCCGAATACCCGTCAATTCTTTTTAGTACATTTTTCTTGGCAATGGAGAATGTATAGAACATCACGCTGATAACAAACAGGAAGGCTGGCACAAAGCCGAACAGCCAGAAAGAGTATCCCGCATGGACAAAAGCGCTCCGATCCAATACGACATCCATTCCAAGCTCAGATATTGCACCGGACACGGTTGCGGTATCGGTTTCTTTTGCATAAAAAATCCCGTTTGAAATGTCTGAATTCTCAAGCTCATACCAATCGAATATGGCTATATCCTGTGAAAGCGCAGGCAATCCCAGCCGGTGGGTGGTATATCCCTCTTGCTCGACAGTAGCAATGCATTCGTTCCCGGTAATAACGATTCCGCAATCCGTTTTGATATCAAGAAAATCAGATGTATGATTTGTTTTGTAATATCTGTTGATCGGCTTGCCGTCCTCAAGAGACACAATACGCATCATGATGTCAGCATTTTTATCTTTCAATGCGTTGTCAATCGCCGTAAGAAAATATGTGTTGTCCATACCTTGCGGTTTCACAATCATCATTCTGCTCATTTTGCCCTCCATAGCGCCAACCGCCTCGCCATCAAAATTTAAGATTGACAGCGCAGACAGAACGCCAAACAGCAGACAGAAGCAGAAAACTACCAGCCGTTTCATAATTACAGCCACCTCACTTTCATAAATCCTTCATCGTGGGCAAACCCGCCACTACAGGAATGCAACGGGCTTACCCTCCATACAATTTGATGATCATACGCTACTCGAACTATAAGGCATTCTTACGGATTATTATCCCACCAGACGCGACAAGTCCCAAAAAGGCCCCACGCAGTTGCTATAGCTGTTTTATTTGCATCAACAACGTCGCGAACGATTTCGCCTGCGCCTACTTGAGCCGAAGCTGAATGCCTTTGCAAGCGATGCAGATAAGACGATTTTGCCATGAACCCCGGAATCGTTTCCCAAGCCCAAAAACCTCCGCCTACGTTTTCGCTGCCAGACGCTGCTGCTGCAACTATACAGCAACTTGCCAAAAGCATGATACAGATCATCACGGCAATAGTATTACGAATTTTCATGGTATCCACCTCCTTTCATTAAATTTGCTATAAACTATCGTTTTAGATAGCCAATGCACTTTTTTGTTGTTTGTGTAGCAGACACTTTATCTGCTACCGTCCCTGCGCATATCCCGCAGTTCTTTCCTACTGTAGAAGATGCTCAGCGCAAGCAGCATAGCGCAGTAGAACAGAATGCCGATTGCAAGGATCATCTGAGCATCACGCCATTCCGAGTAGGAGAGAGTGTGAAAGCCCAGCACACAGAGATGTCCAAGCATGTAGGCGATGGGAATCAGAATCAGCCGTTCTACCAGACGGCGCGGCTTCTCCTTTTTGCGCAGATTCAGCCATATTACACCGAGGATCACAAGCAGGACTATGTTTATCGCCAACCAGTAGCCCATCGAAAGCCCTGGCAGCGCCATCCATCCGCCACTGTCGGGTTCAATCTCGCCGTAGATGCACACAGCGCTGTTACTGGAGCTTTGGTTAATAAACTGCGTAAAATAGATGAGCAGTTCATGACCATTCTCGGGCTTTACGGTCACATCCTGTGCGCCGGGTTTGGAGAACATCCTGTCCCATGCACAAGTCCACACTTCAAGGTGGTAGACTGTCTGCTTATCGGCCGGATCGGCGATCCGTTGGAGCTTGTAGTTCGTGATTTCACTGCTGAAAGAGATAGTTGCTTCTCCGTTTGCTCCCTCTGTTACCGTAACCAGTTCCTGCGAATAGGCGAAGTATTCCGGCGCGGTTAGAAAGGAGAGCCCCGACAGCATCAGTGCCAACAGTACCGCCGCCGTGCATAGAATAGCTTGTACCTTCTCCATCAGCAGCGCTTTTTTTAGGCGTTTCAGCGGCTCGGCATCGATATCCGGCACGTGCTGCGCAGCTACCGGCTGAACAGGCTTTCGCAGCTTTTCCAGCTCCGCACGGCAGGTGGGGCAGTTTCCCAAGTGTTCCTTTACAAATTCCGCCGTATCCTCCGATACCATATCCTCCGCATAGAGCGGCAGAAGGTCACATACAATGCTGCACTCATTTTTCATCCTCGCAAGCCTCCATTCCTTTTTGTATCATTTTTCGTGCCCGATGATAGGTGACACACGCCCAGTTCTCCGTCTTTTGAAAACGCTCCCCAATTTGCTTGAAACTCATCTCACCAAGAACTCGCCACATGAAAACCTCTTTATACGGGTCGGGCAGCTCATGCAGCAGCTTTTTTATCTGCCGAACAGTCTCGCTGCGCAGCAGGATTTCCTCGGGCAATTCCTCCGCTTCCAGCATATACCGTTCTACGTCCGCCGCGAATTGGGTCTTACTGCTCTGTTTCAGGTAAGTAAAATAACAGTTCTTTGCGATTTGGCACAGCCACACCCGTATGTCGCAGTCGCCGCGGAAGCTGTCAATGCACCGCAGCGCACGGGAGAAGACTTCACTGGTAATGTCCTCCGCTAACTGTTCGTTCCCGCCGGAGAGCTGCCGCAAATAGAGAAACACATCCCTGAAATAGTCCCTGTATATCTGCTCAAAGTCTGCCACCTTTTCACCTCCTTGACCCGTTTACCTATATGACTTCGCAAAACGCAAAATCTTACAAGGTCTTCGAAATATATTTTTGGTTTGCACCTCTTTTTGATCTTATCGATTAAACGTCAGGGCATCGGCCCTTTTGTGCAAAGCCGATGCCCCATTTGTGTGGCCTGTGGGCTTTGCGTTGTACGTAGCGCCTACGGGTCGTTAAATATGGTTATCTGTTTTCTGTCGTGATTGCTAATGCTGTTGGACTCGTTGTTGATGTTATCGCCACGGCTCAAGCGGCAGTAAAGAGCGGCTGTGCCGAGGGTGATTTTCTTGACTGACTGTTTCAAAATAGCCTCCTTCCCACAGCCAAACAGGAGGAGTTTATCCTAACTATATTATACCTCTGCCGACCGCCTATGTTAAGGATGTCGATGAAAAAGTTAAGCTGGCTCAAAGTCGGCCAGCATCAGTTTCAAAAGAATGTCACGCATAGACTCACCCTCGTCCTTGTAGACGGGCGTGATAATGAATGTGTTTTTTCCTGCTTGATAGGTGTATTCCTCCTTGCAGTGACTTCATCCATAGCGTCCTCCACCAAGCTACTTGCTCAAAGTATTCCCTGTTTCGTAAGCGATTGCCGTGGGCACGTTAGCACGCCCAAATCGCGCGGTTATAGAAAGTCAAATAGAGAGCTACCTTTTCCCGCATTTGGGGCATCTTTTCTACGCTTCTTCCGTTTGTTTCTTAATTTTATCCATTATACCACGAAATCTTTATTTTGGACGTTCCCTTATGAAAAAGTAGCTATCCCCAACTGGAATAGCTACTTTCAGTCAACGTATGGCAACTAAAAAGTGTGATGGAATCCGTTCTATCATCTTCAATTCTAACAAATCAATATGTTAGCTCAGTTCCATCTACTTTTCGGCATTTTTAGAAATTCGTTTCCGTATCTCATTTACAGCTTCTGAACGATTGTGAAGTGCCAGCACCTCATATGTTGCATAAACAGTGTAGATACAAATTGTCTTTCCAGTTTCAGTGACATTGTTGATTTCACTATAGTTGATAGCAAATTTTTGCATAGGCATATTGGGCTGATTCATGCTCAACGCTGTCATACCTACAACGGAATTTTCATAAACATCACAATATGAACGACTTCCTAAAAAAGTAGTAATCAAACAGAATAAAGCATATCCAATTAAAACCGATCCTATTAAAATAGCAATCAAACGATAATGCTGATGGCTTAGTTCATAAAAGGCTTCTGGAGTAGCCATAATAAAGATGCCCAAAAGAATCAACAAAGGACACAAAACACAAAGTAAAACTTTTCTACCTGCTGCTCCAGTTTTTGTCGATACTAACAGTTCACCCATATCGGAGCCTGTACTTATAGAAGATGTACTATTAAGCGGTGCCCCACACTCTTTGCAAAAGGTCGCATTTTCCAGATTTTGCGCTCCACATTTTCCACAGAACATATTTACTACCTCTCTTTTCTATATTATTCGTTATCGTTGTTCGATTTTCGTTCCGCAATGGTTGCAGAATGCGTTGCCAGCAGTGACGGGATTATGGCACTTCGGACACAAAGCTCCCGACTCGTTAGAGGATATATCCTCAACCTTTGCCGCAGGAGGAATTTTCGTGCCGCAGGCGTTACAGAACGCTGCGTCAAGAGAAACATCAGCACCGCAATTGGGGCATTTCGTCACCCCTTTTATCTGCTTGATGTTTTCTTTGCACTCCAATATTTCAGCGTTCAGCGAGCTTATTTTTTGTATGCGTTCAATTTCCTCGCCCTGCGGATCAATTTTATGATGCTCATAGTATGCTTGCCCGATCTCAATGTAAAGCTGGGCAATCTGCTTTTCCTTTTCGGAAATGATACTATTCAGCCGTGCAACATCAGCGAAATTTTTTACCTGCTGTGCAACACCTTGTCCGGCACCTGAAAGTTTCTCCCCAATTTTTTCAAAGATAGACATACTTTTTCCTCCGATTTTCAGTCTTTTTCAATAACCAGGAACGAAGAATCATTCTCACTGGTGGTGCAAATAGACTTAGAAAATTTCTTCATTATCTTTCACCTCATGAATTATTTAGCTATTTCCTTGTATAAGAACGTAGAGTTCTAAAATCAAGAATAATCAATTTATTGCCCGATAAGTAATACCCGCCGTTCTCTTCTACATCTTCCGCGCTGTCCTGTTTTCTAAAGCGTTTGGAATCAATATTTCCCTTGCTGCTGCTCAAAACCAGCGTCCCATCATCATCAACAGAATAGCGGTCGCAGCTTTCCCACCAACCACCATCATAAGTAAACGGGACAGAACAAGTACCATCTTTATTAAAAATAAGGACTTCCTCTCCATCGTCGCTGCTCCAGGTCCCAACAATGGAAGTGCGGCTCTTTCCACATGCAACCAATGACAGAATCATTGTAAGGGTTAATGCCAGCACTAAAAACCGGATTTTGGAACTGTTTTTCATTATCATTTACCTCCAGTATCAAAATTCTTAACAGTAATAATCAAAAAGTATGTCCTTTGAACGGAATGATTTCACCAATGGAGCAGCTTTGCAAAAGGAGCGGCTTTACAAATTCCGTATGGAAATGCCATCTCGCGGTGCTTTGGGTTGAAGCTATATCTGTTTGCAACCATATAACTTGCGTTAGTAAACTGAGCAGCAAATTCATAGATGGTGTTGCTGCGCAGCCGCGGCCTCTGCCGAGTTCACGACGGCTTCCGTTCTGAGTTACGAAGGATACTGCGCATAACTGCAAAATGTATATTTATGCGCTCTCCTAATTTAGAAAACAGTATGCGAAGAACCGTTCTGCATAATCAAGTAATACCTATCTTCAGCGGAGATTCTGTCCTTCTCATGCCAACATTGTACACAATTGCGGCAATATCTGTCAATGCCGCAAATGTATAAATATGCATTTTATGCAAATATATTTTCCTTATAAGTGGGCGTTGCGAATGATGGGCAGCGTTGCGCGTAAATAGAAAAGCAAAGCCGCCTCAAGCGGTGGGTCTTATTCAGCCAATGTTTAGTCAGCGCCTGCACCATATAAAAACGCAAGATCTGTATTTTTTATCTGATTCTGCGTTTAAGGAGCCATTCCCCAAAATGTAACCGTGGTTGTTGTTAACCATGGAATGAGTTGTAACCTCTATGTCAATGAGAAACGTTGAATATGTAAAGAGCTATCGTGGGGACATTTCTCTTGATAGCATCACCACAAGCAAGGAAGTATAGGAGGAACCGAATATGATCAAAAAAAGAAGAAACCTGTTTATCATGCTGGTTGTCATCGTTCTGATGCTCAGCACGACAGTCGGCGTGATTGTCGCATCATCGAACGGAACGCGCTTTAACAACACCATACTGGCAAGCAGCGTTGCAGACGTTTCAAGCAGCGGCCTGTTGACAGTAACCAATCAATATCAAGGGATTCCCGGAAAAACAACCAAAGGCGAGATCACGACTTATATTGAGAAGAAAACGTGGGGATTGTTTTGGAAGCGCGTTGATATTGGCGAGCCTAATAACGAATGGTACGATGTGATATACAATTACGTTTATGCCGGCGATCACACGTTCCAGCTGCCATCAAAAGGGACATATCGCATCACGGTTGTCTATGTGATATCCGGTTCGGGTGGTGCTCCCGACACGATTACTCGAACAATCAAGAAAACGTATTAGGCGCACTGCCAAGCATTGTTTGGAATGCCTTTCAGTGTGAGATACAAACGAGGGAGATTGTCGGCATTAGCCTGCAATCTCCCTCGTTTCGTTTGTGCTGTTGTTTCACTGTCTTTGAACCGAGTCTATTAACTTAATCATCAGGTCAATCCCGTAGTCTCCATAAACCGTTAGATTGAAAGCGTATTGATTGTGAAGCCACACTGCAACCATAACGCCGGCAGATTCATAAATTGATACATCTGTGCCGGATAGGTCAATTTGGGAGTGTTTCCCATTCTCATTATCTACATCAATTGCAAAATCTTCTGTTACGCTTTGCGCAAAGATGATCCGATCTCCCGCCTCATTTTGATAGAAGGAAATACAACAGGAGTCATTTTTTACGACGATTTCTTCTGCATATCCATCCGGAAGTTCCGTTAGACGGTAATGCTCTGTAATCTGTCTTCTTTCAGACTTTTCCGTAAAGAAGTGAACATAGGAGTCAAATGTCTCCCGGATGAATTTAGTTGCCGCAGCTCGTACCGAAGGAATGCTGCAAGCGGTCAGCGCAATCAGTAAAAATGCGGCTGCGACGGCTGCAACCCGCTTAGGCACAGTGTTCGTCATTCGCCAGAACCTGCTTCGCTGTGCATGTGTGAGTTTATCCATTCTGCGCAAAAAATCATCAGAGAATGAATGGTTTATCTCTCGTTCATTCCTTGGAATCTCGGCGAACTCAGTAGAAACAACTTCCCGAAGCGCCGTTTTAAGTTTGTTTTCAGCCATTATTGTTCTCCCCTTTCGAATAGCTGCACATGAAGAAGCTTTTTCCCACGCACCAGCCTTTGCTTTACGGTTGACACCTTGCAGTTCAGCAACTTAGCCGTTTCAGGCACCGATAGCTCCAATACAAAGTGATAATACAGGGCATCTCTGTATATGTCGCCCATAGATGCTATTGCTGATACAATCTTTTTGTACTCAATGCGATTATGTATCTTTTCGACAAGAGCATCGTCCGGCATTTCTTCCGAATCAGGCACATCTGTTTCGTTTTCTTCCTCCGTCCGAACACGTTCATGACGATGCTTTCTTAGGTGATCTAAGGCAGCGTTTTTTGTCGCTTTTAACAAATAGTTTCTTAAATCAGTCTCGTTTTCGATGGTACTGATTTTTGCCATATACTTCTTTGCAATCCTCAGAAAGACGTCATGTACAATATCCTCGGCATCAGAATCGTTTTTAAGCACGGTGCGTGCAACGAGAAACATCTGTTTTCGATAACTGAGGTATATTTCCTCAAATAGTCGGCGATGAGATTCGTCGTCTATAAAGCTCATATAAATCAATAGCATTGGTTTTCCTTTCTATAGCCCATGAGCCTCCATTCATACAACGATTGTAACGGGAAACAGGTTACAATCAAAGCTCAAGAATGCTATTGGCAAATTCTTCCCATCGGTACCACTTTTCCTTCTTATGCGCAAGGTAATCAATACCGCTCTCGGTTGCCTTATACACCTTGCGTTCTCTGCCGGCTACCGGGACAAGCCGTGATGACAAATAGCCCTTAGCCTCCAAAGCGGACAGCAGAGGATAAAGCATTCCCGTTTTCAGTTCAAACTCAGCATCGGTGCACCTATCGCTGACTTTCTTTATGACTTGGAACCCGTACATCTCCTCTCTGCTCAACAAATGCAAAATCAGGAAATCATAGCGACCATTCATGTTTTCACTCCTCAATGTCAGTACAAATTCTACTGTATGATTTCTACTGTATAAATTATACCATTCCCTTGGCGTGCGTTCAAGGCAGGGTGGGATAATTTCTTTCGGGAATCTGTAACCGGTTCATAGCCTCAAAACGTTGTATGCGTAAAGGCGGCAATAGAGCGGCTCAACAGATTGGGAGGAGGCGATGCTTTATGATTGAGGAATAGTAGTTCAACATTTCAACGCAAAAATACGATTTACGAGGAGGTTTATGTATGAAAAGAATTCTTTCTGGCATTTTTGCCGCTTTGCTTATCCTCTGCGCTTTGCCGGTTGCGGCATTTGCAGAGCAACAGTCTTCGGATATCGATCCGATTACTGTTCAACCAATAAGTGCTTCCGGTGGGGAGATCGTTCGACCCACTTGGCTTGCATATGGGCCAATCACCCAGTATCCCGCTGAGGGAGGAACATGGGAATACGGCTTTTGGGATGCAAAAGTTCGATCCTATTACACCGTGGATCGTTGCCATGGCAGTACCGTTGTATTGAATGGCAATACCGTTCGTTCGGTAGATACTGCCGCTGGGGAAACGTCAATCGCAGAAAAATGGGCACTTCAGTGGCCTTCGCACGATGACCGCTATTACTACCGTGTTTGCGACTAAGTATCTCTTTAGCAGTTCATTTTTCGAGCAGTTAGGCTGACAGTAGTTGTCTTCGGAAGTGTTTCATTCACCTCCGAAGACCATCCTTGTGGAGATGAGCAAAACACCGGTTTGTTCACAAATGCACACAAAATATAGTGCATTAGTATTGCAAGGCTCTTGTTTTACTCATCTCCGCTATCCTTGAAGCAAGGAGGTTTTTTTGTGATTAAACAGAGCATTAGACTGGTGGGGGGCATTATTGCATTGTTCGCCCTTATATTGGTTTTTAAGCATTCGCATTTGATGCAGGAAGAGAAACCTTTGAATACAACCGAAAGATTTAACATAGCTGTTTTATCAACAACTATATCGAAAGAACGACTTGTAAACGAGCTAAATGCTCTTGTCGATCAGTACGGCGCTGTCTTAGTGAAGGTTGTTCCAAACCAAGATAATTATGATAGTCAGAAAGATATCATATGGTTTGGTTCTCTCCAGCCTGACGGAACCAGTCCCAGAATCCGGGATAACCGCATTTCGTGGTTGGAGCCTTCTGTCGGCGGTGAACTGATCCATTCTTCCGATATGGGAGTAAGACCGCTGTACGGCAGCTACTCGATGCTTGGAAGTACAGAGTTCAAGGTTGCCTTGGCAGAATGGTGCAACAAAAATGAGATGAGCATAGACTTCTATAAACAGTACCCGCTTCCGGCAGTGTTCCTTGTATACTTTATCCAACATGGAATCGGAAACGCTGTGTTAATCTCATTCTTTTTGTTCCTGACAACAGTTATTGTCTGGTTTGTAACACACGCGAAGGCCAGGGCTTTGCGATTACTTGGCGGAGTCCCGTTGCAGCGTATTCATTTTGAGGATACGCTGACAATTATATCTTTGACCTCTCAAGGCTTTTTTGTGGGGTGTGCAGCGTTTTTCATATATTTAGGCATTGCTTCCGGAATTGATCAGCTTTCTATTATGTTTCTGCCTTTTATTTATACTGCAATTACTTTCATCGCAATATCGGCTGTTGTTGTACTGCTGATATCTCTGTTTGTGCAGCCTAAAGCAAAGCATTTATCTTTTAGGAAGATACCCTTGAAACAGTTCAGGCTGCTTGGACGAGCTGCCCTGATATTCTCCATTGCTCTTGCCTTAATGGTTGTGCCTACCACCATTACGATGGCTTCGGCATACAGGGCTCTCTCGAACGACTATGCTTCATGGGAAAGCCTTAAGGACGCCGTAGGAATTTCATATAACGATGTTAACGGACTGTACAACGATTATTGGATGCCTATGGTCGAGAACTTTTTCGCGGAGATGGCGGACAGAGACAATCTTTGTCTGTCAATGGCTGTTGACAGAGCCATTGTGCTTGATAATGCTAAAATGGGAAAATACGATCATATCGTTGTCACAGACCGCGCATGGGTGGAAACCACCGTATTCGGGGACAATTCCGATAAAGCTGATAGTCTGATTCCGATAGGCTTTGATGATATTCACGCCGAATTGAAAGACTTTTTGTCTAAGCAGCTCCCTATTTGGACGAATACAGGAGAAATACAACCGGAAGGCATGGGTTTCTGCGAATTTAACGGCGACAGCTTTTTGGTTTTGCCTCCAAACGCATCGTATGGCAACAGCACCATACAAGCGAAAAATCCATTGATTATTCTGGTGGAGGAGCCCGTGAAAACGTTGAAAGTAAGCAGCTTCCTTCTCCCTATGTCTTCGAGTGGAAACATTGTTTTCAAAAATGAAGCTGTCTTACGGTCTGTTCTCAACGAATCACCTCTTATGGAAAAAATATCCTCCATAGATTCGTTCACAGAGGGCGCACTGAAATATGCGCAGCTTTTTAAGCAGGAGTCTTTCTATTACTTTGCGGCGTGTGCGCTTTGCCTTGTTTCAATGGGCGCTGCGGGGATCATGAGTGCGCAGCTCTGGATCGGAGAGAACAGGAAGCGTATCTTCACACTGCATACGGCAGGGATCAAATACAGCGCAATCATCCTGCCTGTACTGCGAAAGGAAGTCATAGTGGCGGTCTGTACGGTTCTTGTCGGAGGGATTGTTGTTTATTCCATTCGTCACCCGGAACCGCTGTTGTTGCTGTTATCATCGGCTGTACTGTTTTTGATGTATGTACTGTTGAATTTTGTTGGGTATATTTTCTTTTCGAAGCGAGAGTTTTTGCAAATGTCATTTAGGCGGGAATGACAGTCCTTAGATAAAATGCGAACAAATACAGAGTGGAGGTTGAGCAAATGAATATCAGAGCCAATAATGTATCCTTGTCGATAAATGGTCGGAGAATCCTGTCCAATGTGACATTGCTTGCGGAAGGCGGAAAAATGACTGCGCTTACCGGGAAATCCGGAAGCGGCAAGACAACTCTCTTGAATTGCTTGGGATTGATACATCCTATCGACAGCGGAAAAATATTTGTGGATAATAACGATGTAACGGGGTGGCGTGAGTCACAACGAACGCTGTTTTGGAAGGATCATGCATCTTTCATTTATCAAGATTACGGGATTATTGATGATGAAACAGTTTCATTCAATGTTTCTTTGAAAAAGTTTGGAAATAACCAGGGACAGATAAAAGAGGTTTTGGAAATTGTCGGGTTGCAGGGCAGGGAGAAAGATAAAGCCCTCGTCCTTTCGGGTGGAGAAAAGCAGCGATTGGGAATTGCAAGAGCAATTCTGAAAAACGCTTCCGTTATCTTTGCGGATGAGCCAACCGCTTCACTTGACAATTCCAACAGGCAGCTTGTAGTCTCGTTGCTGAAAGACTGTGCAAATAGGGGCGCTGCCATAATTCTTGCAACGCATGACGAACGTTTGGTTGCCGAATGTGACACAGTGGTTAGACTCGGAACGTAATAGATTGTCAAACCGAACAGATGAAGGATACATGCAGCGAATATCTGATTGCACACCTTCTTTTTTTCTCTTGACTTTCTCCGAGTTATGTGTATAATAGAGCTATCAGGAACATTTGTTCCAGATAGGAGAAAAGTACAATATGAGAAGCAAGAGCGAGGAGCTAATGCTCCGCATCCGGGAGTACATCGAAGGCTACTTTGAGCGGTATTCCTCTACCCCCACCGTCCGGGAGATTGCCGGAGCCATGAAGATCGCGGTTTCCTCCGCACACAGATACCTTGTAGCAATGGCGGAGAAGGATATGGTTTTCTACGAAAACGGTACGCTCTCCACACCGAAAATCAAGCGGATGAATCCGGCGGTGAGCCCCGCCGCCATTGTGGGAACTATCCCCTGCGGCTCGCCGGAGGAAAAGGAAGCCCATGTGGAGGAATACCTGCCCCTGTCCGTGTCCTTCTTCGGCAAGGGGGACTTCTACGCCCTCCGCGCCTCCGGCAGCTCCATGACGGGGGCGCAGATTGACGATGGGGATTTGGTTATCATCCGCCAGCAGCACACCGCCCAGGTTGGGGAGATCGTCGTTGCCCTCACCGACGAGGACAAGAACACGCTGAAGCGGCTCTTATATGACGATGACCGGCAGAGCTATTACCTCCACCCGGAGAACAAAGACATGGAGGATATCTATGTGTCCGGGCTTCGGGTACAGGGCGTAGCCACCCATGTGATCAAAGCCCTTTGACGGAGGTATTGCCCATGCAGAAAAAATATGTGTCCGTCAACGCGGAGGTGGATACGGACGGCGTGATCCGCCCGCTTCTTATCCGCTGGCATGACGGCAGACAGTGGGAGGTGACAAAGGTGCTTCATACCTGCACTGCTTCTCACAATGAGTTTGAAGGCGTCCGCTACACCGTCAAAATCGGCCGAGCGGTAAGATATTTGTATCGAGAGGGTCAGCGCTGGTATGTTGACCGCTCCCCATAGGAGGTGTTTGTGAGACATGAGGATTTTTTCCTATGAGGAACTCGACGAATTGGGCGAAGGTTTAATCCGCCAATATCTCGGGAAGGAAGCGGAGCGCACCTGCTGCGTGGACATCGAGGGGTTCGTTACGGACTTTCTGAAGCTGCCCCTGCTGTACCGCAGCTTTGCCGAGGAGGACAGCGACAAGATCGGCTTCATTGCGGACGGCGTGACCCCTCTGCGCGTCTATGAGGGCGGAACCGTCGTCCGGCGCGTGTATCCCGGAGGAACCATCGTGATAGAGCGCTGTCTGCGGCGGGAGCACGAAAGCGGCAGGCGGCGCTTCACCATCAGCCACGAGTGCGCCCACTACATCATGGACAGGGCAGTTCCCAGCGCAGCCTTTCACCGTGAATTTGACGGGGAGCGCGCCTACACGCAGGAGGACTTCAAAAACCTGTTCAGCTTCCATGAAACGCTGATCGACCGGATGGGCGCGGCGCTCCTAATGCCGCGCTTCATGGTACGCAACGTAGTTGCCATGCACGGCTTCTCCGAAGGTATCCCCGTATTCGGTGACAGCGTTATGAGAACAACGGATAAGCTGAGGATCAAGCAAATGGCAAATACAATGGGCGTGTCCTTCTCCGCCTTTCTCATTCGGCTGCGGGAGCTGGGCTGTCTGTGTTACAGACCGCTGGTGGAGTACATCACGGAGGAAATGGGGCTGGGACAGGCCGGTGGCGCAGGATGAGAAAAGCAAGCGCTCCCCGTAAGCTCTCGCCGGATGTGTCGCGCAGGCTGTCCGATTCCCGCAGGCAATCCGCCGCGCTGACACTCCGTGAGATCCACTGCCCCTTTTGCAGCTTTCTGGTGGAGAAGGTGTTCTCCGACGCAGCGGGACACAAAATGGTCTACTGCCGAAAATGCAAGTCGGAGTATCCCATCAATCTGGGCTGCTTCCGCAGAATGAAGGCGAAACAGGCCGTCTGCCGCCTGCTTTCGGGAAAGCCGAGGCAGAAACGATAAACTGAATACAAAAACCGACTTTTAATCGAGCAAGCGGAGAGAATCAGATTCGTTCTGAGGAGACTGCCAAGCGCCGTACAAAGTCAGACTGAACCGGTAAATGGGTTCGGTCTGCTTTGACGGCGCTTTTTTGCTGCCCGATTTCTTTGTACGGCGTTGAAAGTCCTTTCCCGGCTTGGCTCGGGAAAGGACTTTTTCCATGAAACGCCGCTTTGAACAGTACAACACCCATTACCCGTGAGCTCCGAATTTTTGATTTCACCCAAATTCAAAAATTCAAAGGAGATCACGGCATGAAAACATTAAAGGAGTTCGATTACGACCTTTGGGCAATCGAGGAAAACGGAAGAAAGAGATATTTCGCCAGAATCAAGGCCACCGGCGAGGAAACGGAGGTCAGCCTTGAGGTGATGCGGCTGCTGCTCCGTCAGGAAAAGCAGATGCGCCGGGAGTATGCAAAACAGCAGACCATCGGGCCGGTTCTGAGCCTTGACGCCATCCGCGACGGCGGAAGCATGGACGAGTCCGCATGGATGTGGGATATGCGGCAGCGCATCGACTCCGAGGTGCTCACGACAGAACTCACAGACGCATTCTGCAAAACGCTGACGGACAGCCAGCGTTCGATCTTTCGGGAATGCCTCATCGAGGGGAAAAGCCAGACTGCGTATGCTGCGGAGCACGGCATCAGCGTCCCTATGGTCAACAAGCAGATTCGCGCCATCCGGGGAAAGGCAAAAATATATTTTTCCTGATGGTTAAAATTCCTCAAAAAAATGTCCATTGAAAGGTGAGAGGACAAATCTCACCGCAAGGGATACGGAGATTCAGTTTTCTCAGAGCCTTACGGCTCAGCGAACCTTGAAAACTGAATATCCAGGCATCAGGCACATTCCCAACGCTATGGGCTGAACCCCTGAGCCGCTTTCGTGAGTGCGCCACGACCTCAGAAATGAGCGAGCGATACAACTTACACGATAAAAGCCGGGCTGCTCCCGGTGGAGGCGACGACAGGTGTTGGGGACAATGATACTTCCGTAATTCGCGGCCCGGCCACAATGAAGGCGGGGAGGTTCGATTCCTATGGAGCGGTGCAGCAAACCGCCGTCTGATGCTCTCCCTGCTCTCGGGGCGTCGAGGACAAATTGAGAGCGTACATACCCGAAAAACCAAAATGACAAAGGACAAGGAGACGCAATATGAACGTACAGGACAGATACAACAGCGAGAGATATCCGGACATGACCTGCTTTCTCGCTTTGAGGAATATCGAAAGAAACGAAAGAAAGGAACGGAGAAACCGCATGAAGGAAAACTGGATTTACCGCAGGGGCGACGTGTACCTTGCCAACCTCGACCCCTACATAGGCTCCGAGCAGGGCGGCACCCGCCCTGTTGTCGTCCTGCAAAACAACACCGGCAACTACTACTGCCCCACGCTGATCGTCGCGCCCATCACGTCCAAGGCCGGCAAGAAGCCGTCCCAGCCCACCCATTACTACGCAGAGCGCATCCACGGGCTGGAGCTTCCCGGTATGGTGCTGCTGGAGCAGATCAAGACCATCGACAAGCGGCGCGTGAGGAAGTACCTGGGCAGAATGACCCGACAGCAGATGGATGAGATCGGGGAGGCCATCGAAAATGCCCTCGGGCTGTACGTCCCCGAAGAAATGGAGGCTCCGTAATGAATCCCGTACTGACCATCGACCCGGAGTTCGAGGCGAAATGCCCGCCGCTGACCGAGGACGAGCTTTCGCAGCTGGAAGAAAACATCCTTGAGGAAGGGCTGGTGCTCATGCCCCTCATCGTCTGGAACGATACGATTGTGGACGGTCACAACCGCTACCGCATCGCGCAGGCGCATCCGGGCATCGAGTTCCGTGTCCATGAAAAGAACTTCAATAATAAATACAAAGCCCTTTCCTGGATTTGCAAGAACCAGCTCGGACGGCGAAATCTTACGCCCCAGCAGAAGAAATATCTGATCGGGCAGCGTTACGATGCAGAGAAAAAAACACATGGAGGAGATCGGAAAAGCAATCTGCCAGAATCAAGTGGTCAAAATGACCACTTGATTGCAGCACAGAAAACAAGAGAGCGAATTGCTTCAGAGACAGGAACAAGTGAGAGCTATGTTAAACGAGCGGATCAGTATGCAAAAGGTGTGGACGCCGCTGAAGAAGTGCTTCCGGGCATCAAGAATGACCTGTTGCTCGGAAAGTTTAAGCCCAGAGAAACCGATGTGGCGGCTGTCGCCCGCGCATCTCCGGAGGAGCGCCGGGAAAAAGCGGAGCAGCTCAGGGTGATCCCCGAAAAGAAGCCCAAAGCAGATAAGGAGTCTGCCCGGAGCGGCACAAAGCACCGGCAAGAGGCTTATGTGACTATCGGCAAAAGCTACGAGGATATGAAGGACTCCAAGCGCGTCACGGAGGATTCGGCACTGGTAAGCCTGCGCTATACGGCGCGGAACATGGTCGAGACATGCGACGTGCTTTTTACGAACTTCCCCGGTCTATTGGAAAAGCCGGACTACAAAGATCAGGTCATTGAAATCATGCAGGAGCCAAAACAATACATTCTCAAATTGGAAGGAGAAACAGACAATGAACAGCATGAAGACACTCTACAAGCTGATGGAGGTCAGCAGCCGGGATTTGGAGATTCCCGATGCATACCAGCGCAAGCTGAACACCGAGCGTGTGGCAAAGATCGTGGCCGGGTTCAATGAGCGTATCGCCAACGAACCGAAGGTTAGCTTTCGTGACGGTCACTATTATGTGTTTGACGGGCAACATACTATTGTGGCGCGCAAGCACATGAACGGCAACAACGACCTTCCGATCCTCTGCAAAGTGTACTACGGTATGACAGAGGCTGAGGAAGCTCTGCTGTTTGCCATGCAGACCGGCTACTCCGCAGCTCTGACGCCCAGCGCCAGGCTCCGCGCCAATCTTCGCGGCGAGGATAAGGCGTCGGGCGAGTTCTACGAGGCCACCGAGGAAGCGGGGCTGCATGTGGGCTTTGAGCGGGGCGGCGGCACGGGACGCATCCTCTGCATCAACACCGCCTTTGCAGAGTTCAAGCGTGTCGGCGCAGAGATTTATAAGGAAGCGCTGACCATCCTGCTGGAAGCCTGGGGTGGCGACCCCGATTCCCTCCGAGCCGAGGTGATTCAGGGTATCGTCCATTTCGTGGAGCTGTACCACGACGAGTACGACCGGGAGCGGCTCATTTACAGCCTCCGCGCCTACGAACCCAAGTTTATCTACGCGGCGGGCAAGGCGGAAAAGGAGCTGCGGGGCGTAAAGCGCTACGTCAACCTGTTCTACCGCATCTACAACGGCAGGCGCAAGCACGAGATTCTTCCCATGAAGTTCTGACCGCCTGCACAGCTTCAATTCAACCATAAGGAGGTAATCCATGCAGGAAAAGCAGACAAAACCCGGTGAAAAAGCGAAACATGATCTGAAAGAGAAAACGACCTATCGCTTCGGCAACAGGTCGTTTATTGTTGAACCGGTATTCAAGGAGGAGACGCAGAACACATTGGGCTGCGTTCTTCTGCGCCTGATGAAATCGGAATCTGCGGGGGCGTAGTCCCAGGCGGTGGGGCGTATCCCCGCCGCATACATGACAACAGGGCGAGACAGCGATATACTTGTTGTGGAATACAAGTGTTGCTGTTCGGCTGCCCGGAAAGGAGGACTGCATGAAACAGTCGAATAACAACAAAAAATCCCGTGACGTGACCGCCTTTCTGTATGAGAGGCTTTCCCGTGACGATAACATGGACGGCGAGAGCTACAGCATAGGGAATCAGAAAAAACTGCTCACCAAGGTAGCAAAGGAAAAAGGCTACACAAACCTGGTTCATTTTTTTGACGACGGCATCTCCGGCGTTACGATGGATCGCCCCGGCTTTGCCGATATGATTCAGCAGCTGGAGCAGGGAAAAGCAGCAGCCGTGTTTGTAAAAGATCTCAGCCGCCTGGGTCGTAATTACATCGAGGTCGGCAGACTGACCGAGGAGTTCTTCCCCAATCACGACATTCGGCTGGTCGCTGTTTCGGACAACATCGATACCGACGAAGGTGAGAACGAGCTGGCTCCCATCCGCAATCTTTTTAACGAATGGTATGCGCGAGACATCAGCAAGAAGCGGCGCATCAGCAACAAGATCAAGGGCAATGCCGGAGAACCCATGGGGCAGCCTCCTTACGGGTACATCAAAGACCCTGAGAACCCCAAACGCTGGATTGTGGACGAGGAAGCGGCGCGGGTCGTGCGGCGGATTTACCGCATGACGCTGGAAGGGGTCGGAACGGAGCAGATTGCCGCGAAGCTTGAAGAGGACGGCGTCCTGACCCCGCGCGCCTACTGGCACTCCAAGGGAATCAATCGCCCCGGCAAAGTCAAGGATCTGCCGCCCACCCATTGGAACAGCTCCAGCGTCATAAAGATGCTTTCCGTGCAGGAGTATTGCGGGGACATTCTCAACTTCAAGACCTATTCCAAGTCATACAAGAACAAGAAGCGGCTGGAGAATGACCGTGAGAACTGGGCGATTTTCAAGGATGTGCATGAGCCGATCATTGAGCGGGCCGTCTTTGAACAGGTGCAGCAAAAGCGCGGCAAGATGAGAAAGCGTCAAGCGAAGGACGGCGAAAGGAGCATGTTTTCCGGGCTTCTGGTCTGCGCCGACTGCGGGAGCAACCTTCATTTTCATTTCAATCAGGGAAACCCGGAGATCAAGTATTTCAACTGCTCCAACTACAAGGGCAATCGCGGCACCTGCGGCTCCACGCACTATGTCAGAGTGGACTTTCTGGAGCAGGTCGTTCTCGGCGAAATCCGTCGTCTGACGAAGTATGCCGGCCTTTACGAGGACGATTTTCTCAAGGAAGTGATCGGTCACTCCCGGCAGGCAGAGGAAACGGAGCGCAGACTGAAGGAGAAGGAGCTGAAATCACTTCTTGCCCGCGACGATGAACTGGACGGCCTGTTCGAGCGCATCTATGAGGACAATGTTTCCGGCAAGCTCAGCGACGACCGCTTTGCGAAAATGTCCCGCCGCTATGAGGAGGAACAGAAGGAGCTTTCGGAGAAAATAAAAAAGCTCCGTTCCGAGATAGAGAGGCAGAGCAGCCGCGCAACCTCAACGGATATGTTCGTGTCCATCGTCCGCAAATACACCCGCGCCAGAAAGCTCACGCCGCGGATGCTCAACGAACTGGTGGAGAAAATCGAGGTCTACAATGCCGAGAAGATCGACGGCGAATGGGTACAGCGGCTTCGCATTCACTACAACTGCGTGGGGGAAATGAACATTCCCAACGAACCGGCACTGCCCATCCCGGCCGTAACCGTCAACACCAGAAAAGGTGTGTTCGTGAGCTACACAACTGACGACAGACCCGCTGTTTGAGCAGAAAAAAAGCGAGTGTCCTCACAGCTTTTCAAATGCTGTAAGAACACTCGCCATGGAACATCGCAACACTATAGATGCCACGGCCTTCGTCCATTCGCAAGCGTCCGGTATATTATTTTTTACTCCAGGGGAGATAGTTCTGCACTATGAGCCTCCAGAGCTTCGATCCGGTGATCCTGCGTCAGAATCTCCATCTGGCTGATGGCGATGGCATTGAGCTTTGCCAGACGCTCGGCTTGAGACATTCCTTCGCTGATAAATACTGCATTCAGGTTTTCCAGATTGGACAGGCAGACCAGCTGAGAGACATTGGCGTAGTCGCGGATGTTTCCTTTGAGATCCGGATGGCTGTCCCGCCACTGCTTTGCAGTCATACCGAAGAGGGCCATGTTCAGGACATCGGCTTCACTGGCATACACTATGGAAACCTGCTTTGGGGAAAGCTCTGGCGGAATCAGATTCTCCTTGATGGCATCCGTATGGATGCGGTAGTTGATCTTGGCCAGATTTCGCTTGATGTCCCAGCCAAGTTGTTTCATCTCCTCGGTCTTGAGCCGCTCAAATTCCTTGACCAGATACAGCTTGAATTCAACAGAAATCCAGGAGGCAAACTCAAAGGCGATCTCTTTGTGTGCATAAGTGCCACCGTATCGACCAGCTTTTGAGACGATACCGATAGCGCCGGTTGCCTCCACCCACTTTTGGGGAGTCATCACAAAACTGTTCAGACCGGCCTGACTCCTAAACGCATCGAATTCGACACGGTTAAATTCCGGGTTGTAAAGGGACTCCCAGACACCAAGAAACTCAATCGTATTCCGGTTGCGAAGCCAGTTTTGAATGATGTATCGGGGGTTGTCACTGTCCTTAAGCTTGGCAATGTCCGTCAAGCTGATAAAGTCATCCCGGCTGGAATTCCATTGTACACTGATCTCGGTTCCTCTGACAACCAGTTTTTCCACGCATTTACACCTCCTTGTTGATTATTTTTTGAAGAAGTCCCTGGCAGCCTTCCTCTACATCCCGCCAGGTCGTATCGAAATCGCCGGTGTACCACGGATCGGCTACCTCGCCGGGACGGTTGGTAAAGTCCATTAGCAGATGCATCTTGTCGGCAAAATCGCCGCCGCAGATGCGGTACATACTTCGCATGTTGGCATGATCCATGCCAATCAGGAGGTCGTATTTCTCGTAGTCGCTGTTCAGTAGCTGACGGGTTCTCTTGCCGGAACAATCGACGCCATGCTCGAACAGCTTGCGGCGGGCTGGCGGATATACAGGATTGCCAATCTCCTCGGTGCTGGTGGCTGCTGATTCGACCTGAATACTTTGTTCCAGACCGGCTTTCTTCACCAAGTCCTTCATAATGAACTCGGCTATCGGACTTCTGCAAATGTTGCCGTGGCAGAGGAAAAGTATCTTGATCATGTTCTGTATGCTCCAATTTGCTTTCTTTGCATTCAGTATAGCACGGAACCTCCAATTCGTCGAGATGGACTTCCAGATGAGCCCCTGCCGCAATATTGCTCTGGAGGTCTGCCTTCGACCAGCGGAACTGCCTGGCGGCACACAAATACCAGCGCCGTTCATCCAGGTCCAGCTCTGCCTCCAGAATGACTACATTCTGTGTCCAGCCGATTTCCATGGCCAGCTTCAGCAATTCAGGCTTCCCGCCATACGTCCGGTAGAAGTCCCGCATCCGGCGCAGATTGCGCGGGGAGAAGCCGGAAGCATCCTGGTAACGGCTTTTCAGGTATTCGGCAGCTGCGACAGCGGCGCCCTTTTCCGGCCGGTCACAGACCAAAGCGCCCAGCTGGCAGTACAGCTCCATCTGAGACATTCCGGTGGCCATTGCCGTATCCATAGCGGCAAACATGGCAGAGTAATCGATGTTTTTGCGAATGTTCATGGCTTCCTCCTTTCCGGCAGAATCTGCCTTATTCAGAAACAGGCCAAAGAGAAACGCAGGAGTATTTCTTGTGCTTCTCTTTGGCCTGTTTTACACCACCTGTACCATCTGTTCCCAGAGCAGAACGAAGCGGTTGTCGATGATCCTGTTGTCGTGGTAATGTCCGAACAGCCAGTAGTGGAACTTAGCTCGTTCTCTGATTTCCTCCAAGAAGTCGGTCAGGTGGTCGTGAACATATCCACCGTTCCCCAGTATGTCAACGATACTGCTTGGGGCGCAGTGGGTGATCACATAGTCCACCTCATAGTGAATGCGTTCCAGACTGCGCCGAGCTTCTTCATACTCGGACTTACTGGGAAGCTCCTGTTTCCACCAGGAGTGATGGTTGACCCGGAAGCGGGCGCCCATTCTTCGTAGAGCCCAATACTGTTCTTCAAAATCCGGCGCATTGGGATTCAGAATACCATCGTCAATATCGTGACTCCTGGCACCGCCCATGGTGAAGAAGGAATATCCCTGCAGGTCGAAGACCTGCCCGCGCATTAGATGGATTACATGGGGCCGAATGCGCTGGATTTTCCCGCCGTTCCATTCCTCTACGGGGTATTTTCCCAGCAGGTCGAAGTTTTCGTGGTTGCCGCTGACAAACAGCGTGGTAAACGGTAGGTTTTCCAGCCGGTCCAGGCTGCGGGCATCTTTTTTGCCGCCTTCCCATACACCGCCGAAGTCGCCGCAGATGATCATAAAATCATCCCTGGTCATTTGAGCCTGCTCTGGGAAGTGTTCTGGAGCAAACCGTTGGAAGTTGCCATGGGTATCGCCTGTGGCATAGATCATGATTGCTTCACCTTCTTTCACTCATTATATCATATCCTGGTCGACTTGAACGCCGCCCCGGAGGTATACCGTGATTTTTTCGGCAGAGTGGACTTTGACCGTATCCACCAGCTGCCGGATGAGGGTTTCATCCCATTCACAGATGTGGCAGGATGCTTGTTCCATAGCGGCTGCCGCATCCTCTATGCGCTGGACTGCCTGTGCGTTATTTTGCCGCTGTTCTTCTATGTAGGCTCGATTTTCTTTTAATTCGGCAGCCTCATTCATAATTTCTCGCAGCTGGGTGGTGTATGCCTCGGCATCCTTAGTTCGTGCGGCTTCTGCCACCAGCTCTCTTGTCCGGTCATTCAGCTCGTTCAGGCGTTGTTCGATATCTGCAAGGCTCATGCTCTCACCGGGTACCGGGGCCAGCTCCACCTCCATGGCGGATGTGATCTGCCGGATAAGAGTGCTCTTTTGACTCATGACGGAATTGATAGCGGCGAGGATCGACCGCTGGAGAGGTTCCTCATCCAGCGTGGGCGAGTTGTGACAGTATTTTGTTCCATAGTCCAGGCGGCTGACGCAGCGCCATACCACACGCTTTTTGCCGCCCTTGGACCAGGTGCATCTGCGGTACAGCGTTCCGCATTCACCGCAGACCAGCCGCTCCGAGAGGGCATATTTGCTGGCGTAGGATGCCATGCCGGTGGGCGCATTCTTTTTGGAGGGGCTCTTTCCGGCACTGCGCCGCGCTATCTCTGCCTGTACGGCATCGAAGGTTTTGCGATCTACAATCCCATCATGGTGATCCTGTACCAGATACATGGGCAGCTGCCCGGTATTGCGAATGACCTTTCGGCTGATACAATCGCTGATATAGGTTTTTTGCAGAAGGACATCTCCGCAATATTTCTCGTTTCGCAAGATACTGCGGATAGTTGTGATGGTCCATTGAGCTTTTCCTGACACATTGGGGATCTGTTCAGCCTCCAACCGCTCCTTGATCATCCGAAGGCTGGCGCCGGTCAGGTATTGATGGTAGATTGACCGCACCACTTCGGCCTGCTCCGGGATGATTTTAGGATTTCCGTCCTCGCCCTTTTCGTAGGCATAGAGGCGGTCGTACTGAATGATGGCTTTTCCTTCCCGCATGGCCTGGCGCTTGCCCCAGCGGACATTGGCGCTGATGCTCTCACTTTCAGCCTGGGCGAAAGCTCCCAGCATGGTGATGAGGATCTCGCTATCTGCTTCCAGGGTATTGATGTTTTCTTTTTCGAAGATTACTGCGATGCCAAGCTCTCGTAGGGCACGAATGTAGTTCAGGCAGTCCACCGTATTTCTGGCGAAGCGGGAGATGGATTTGGTCAGGACAATGTCGATTTTCTTTTGCTTGCACATCCGGATCATCTTCAGGAATTCAGGTCGTTTTCGGGCCGAGGTGCCTGTGATGCCCTCGTCAGCAAAGATCCCGGCCATAGTCCAGTCGCAGTTGGTCATGATCTTGTCGGTGTAGTAGTTCTGCTGGGCTTCATAGCTGGTGAGCTGCTCCTCATCGTCGGTGGAGACACGGCAGTATGCAGCTACACGAAGTTGCCGCTTATTAGTCTGCTGGGCTGCAGCCTCCGGCTTTGCAGGAATGGTAATAACTTTAGGCGGGCTTTCTCTCATACTGTTTCACTTCTTCCTATCATTTGATGGTTTTTTAATTGGATATCCATGGTTCCATCTCTATAGCACAGGATGGCTGAGACGGAACTTTGAAGCAATTCAGCGTCCAGCTCGGTCATAAGCTCCTGCTTGGAGAGCAGCTTGCGGAGCCGGATGGTCTCGTATTGGTTCGGATTTATGGCACTGTATTGTGCTGCGGCGATGGCCAGGATGAGCTTCTGAGCGGCATCCTCATCGATTGGCTGTTGGTCCATCACGGTATCCAATTCCCTTTGCAACGCTTGCACTGGGGTTTTGGGCAGATGTTCCGGCTCTGGAAGCGTGATGCGTTCCGGTGATATAATCAGACCATTGAGCAGGTTCAGCACCTGCTGTTCCATCTGTTCTGTGGCGGTATGGCCGCTGAGCCGGCGCAGGAGCTTTTGCGCTTCTGTTTTTTGTGCAGGAGCTTGTTTCGCACTCCGCTTTTCGAGGACTCTACTCAATGTCTCCTGGTCGGTAATAGCGGGATAACCACCTTCTCCGGTGTAGCGATGATCCTCCAAAATACGGGCGACCATGTTTTTGTTCCATAGCTTCCCCTCGTCATAGGGAATTGACTGCTCCCGCAGTTGGGCCACTAATGTGTTGAAGGAGGCACCGGAAAGGTACTGTTGGAAGATATACTCCACCAGCTTCGCTTCTTGGGCATGGAGAACAACCTCACCCATTTCCACCCGGTATCCAAAGGGCTGCTTTCGGATGCCCATTACCGCACCGTCCTCTCTATGATCTCGACCAGTTCTAATCCGTTTTTCAGGCGGAAGCGGAGCTGTTCGCTGCTGTCTACAATGATTTTCTCAACGAGTTCACCGAACAGCTCCGCATCGAAGTCATCAAGGAAGTCCGGCCCTGCATCCAGTATTTCCATCAGTTCCCGCGTTTGGGCGATGGTGCTGTCGCCATCAGCGACCAGCAGGCGTTCCTTTTTTAGCTTTGCGGTACGGAGCTGTTCGGTCAGCTCATTGTTCTGAGATATAAAAATGTCAGGATCAATGAGGCCCTGCTGTTTCAGCGTGGCCAGCATTTGATTCTGACTGGTCAATTCCGATATTTGTTTGTTGAGTTCAATGACGTCCAGGCTCCATAGCATCCGACGGTTGCGGATTGCCTGGAGTGAGTTGAGCATTTCGGTGAGGATAGCCTCACCGTGTATCTTGAGATTGTAATGCGATCGAAGGAATGCCCTGCGAATTTCGGCATCAAGCACTTGCGTAACAGGGCAGCTCAGGATGTCCTCATTGTGCTTCCTGCAGCTCCAGAAAACTTTCCCATGGCTGACTTTTTTTCGAAAGGATGTTCCGCATTGACCGCAGAATACTTTTTGATCAAATGGGGATCTGTTTTCTGGACATGATTCTCGCTTTGCGCGTTGCCCAAGAAGCATCTGAACTGCGTCAAATTCTTCTTTTGTAATAATTGCTGGGTGCGTTGCCTCGGCATAATACATTTCTTTTTCGCCACGGTTTCGTACCATTACAGGAGGAAACGCATCTGTCATATATGTTTTTTGCCATAGCGAATCACCGACATATCGCTCGTTGGAGAGCATATATCGTATGGAGGTTTTATGCCAGATAATTTCGGCGTTGTCCTTCCGCTTTGGTATTCCCATGCGATTTAGTGATGCCGCAATCTCTGCCATGTTGATACCAGCAAGGTAGTCCTTGAAAATTCTGCGGACGATTTTGGCTTCTTCCTCATCAATTACAATCTGACGATTGCAAATTCTGTATCCGTATGGAACAGAGGATGGGAGGAATGTCCCGCTTTGCATCCTTTTCTGGTAACTCCAGCGCATATTGCCGGAGATGGATTCGCTTTCGGCCTGAGCGAAGGATGCGAACAGTGCGGTCATCATTTCGCCGGACATGGTTGCGGTGTCGATGTTCTCTTTTTCGAAACGCACTCCAACCCCCAGCGACTTCAGCTCCCGAATCGCTTCCAGACATTCCTTCGTGTTGCGGGCAAAGCGGGATATGGACTTTACCAACACTCGGTCGATCAGGCCTCTGCGGCAGTCTGCAAGGAGCCGTTGGAAGTCCTCGCGCTTCTCGGCTGATGTGCCGGTGATGCCTTCATCGGCATATATGTCCACCATGCTCCAATTTTCCTTGCTGGAAATCAGGCTGGTGTAGTATTGGTTCTGTGCGGCGAAGGAGTTGAGCTGGTCATCCGAGGCCGAACTGACACGGGCGTAGGCAGCCACCCGCAGTTTTACATTCTTAGGCTTTCCCGTGGCCTCGATGGTTATGACTCGATACTGCTTTTCCTGCAGCGCCATGCTGCCGTCCGTCATTCGCTTCTCTGCCATGTCAGTTCACCTCCTTTGGCAACACAAACAATACCACAACACCCCTGAAATAGCTATTGAAAAGAGCAACAATTCAGAAGGAAATTACAATGCTGGCGCCAGTCTGCGCGGCAATTCGGGACAATATCTTCCGGGCCTCTTTTTCCGTTGTTTTCTTCTGCGCTACCAAAGAACGGAGTAGCTGGATGACGCCGCACAAATCAATATTTTCCATTATGATCCCTCGCTTTCCTATACTGCTTTTGATAGCAGAAATATGGTAACCAATCAGGAAGTCTTGGAAACGGAGGAGCATGGGGGAAATGAAAGAAGCGTGGATGTTACAGATGTTTTGAGAGGAGGCAGATAAGAGACTATAATCGATTCCCATATCTCTACTATCAAAGGAGACAGAAGGCCGCCCCCAAAGGTCAGGAGAGTACGCATAGGCTCCGAGTCTGGAGCGGCCTTCTGTTCCTTGACAATAGCTTTATTTGCCTGTATTCGACACTACTTCCCCAGGCAGGGCGGCAACTTGAACTGTGCTGGCGCACATCATGGGACTCTCACCCCTCCGAGGATCTCTCCGAGCTGCGTAAGCAGAAGTATCATTATAGGCTGACAGGGTTGTGGCGAAACAGCTTGCCAAGGCTGTCCTGGCCTGAGTGGGTATCGCTCTGCACCTTATATGGCCGTCCTTTGATGCGAAATGCTCCGCACAGGTGGTCTTCGCGCACTCGGCCTGACGCTCATTCTGTCAGCTAACGTATTCAAGTTACCGGATATGACCGCCGATGGGGCGGTGTTTTTCAAGGTTCCATGAGATGTTTTGATCTCACGAAGATTGTAACTCCGTGCCAATTCTTCCAACAGAAACAGAATGGAAAGTTTACCGACCCAAAATGGAAAGTTTTTAGAGGGATGCCTCCAATTCGGTCAGAAGAGAGATCGCCATCCGCAGTCTGTGCTTCTGGTCCTCCGCAAAATCTCCTTTGCCCATCAGAAGATAATCCAGAGAAACTGCAAAGAATTCCGCAAATTCCACAGCCAGTTCAACCGGGCCGGTTTGTTTTCCATTTTCGATTTTTGCTATGTAGGGAGTGCTGACATTCATCTTCTCTGCCAGCTGTTCTTGTGTAAGCCCACGATTTTTCCGTAAGTTCCGGATTCGTGAACCATAGTTGTCTCTATCAAAGCGCATAGTGATTTCCTCCGATTTTTGAAATTTGGGTGTGAGCCAAATTTCAGGGCGGAGGTCCACGGCAACGGCAGATGTACTTACAGGTAAAAAAAGAGGGGGTGCTTATGCAATCAAATGCAAAAGCACCCCGATCGGAGAAAGACTTTGTTTCAAAGTAACGACCCCCGTAATTTAGATGTCGAGCTTTTGCCCGATCAATCTAAACTACGGGGGTCAATTGGCCCGTTGGAGGGCCGTCACATAAGACGTTATATGCAGGCACTTGGAACATGCTTGCGTTATGCAGCGTGTTAAATAAACATTCCCGCTCCGAAAATCAAGTCATTTATGGTGTTATATACGGTGAAAACACTACTTGATCAGCTTCTCCCAGGAGACCACCTCGCTTTTTCTAAGATAATCCTCCAATATGGTGTATTCTTCAGAAGTGAGAATCTCTTTGGCACGAAGCAGCTCGTTCTTGGCCAGTGCGATGGAGCCGAGATGATAGGTGGATACAACCAACCAATAATGCGCCTTCAGATTTCCGGCCATGAGATCTATGGCGTTTAGCGCATAATGCTGGACACAAGCATAGTCCTGTGTTTCTGCCAGAGCGTGCAGGAGGTCGTTGACCAGGGACACATAGCGAAGGCGGTATAGATTGACCTGGCTGATGATCCAGTGCTCATTTTGTGCGCCGCGGAATATTGGACCGCGATATAATTTCACCGCCTTTTTCATGAGGTTTATTTTTTGAATCTCAGAAGATGACTGCCTGGCCGCCTCAACCAGGCGGTCAAACTGCTGTACATCGGTAATGATATTTAGATTTGGATTCAACCGATATCCATTGGGCGTAGATTCAATGAGTGGGTAGTCACATATGAGAGAAAATGCCTGCCGGAAACGGTAAACATAGCCGCGTATGTTTCTACCGGCTACCTCCGGCTCAACACACTCATCAGGCCAAAGAGCGTGATAAATTTCCAATGGTGGGTGTGCCGTTTTGGGGTTGAGGATAATGTATGTAATGACACGGCTGCTTTTTGGCGAATTGAAGAACCGCTCACTCAGGATTCCCTTTTTGGTGCAGATCTCCATGTCACCGAAAAAGTTGATAGCAACATCTTTGCTGCTCGTTACCAAGTCAGGCGTAGGAGCTAATTTTGCACTCTCAATTGCTTTTTGCTGAGCCATAGCGCGGTGCAGTACATGGGCCAGCGCGCTGAGCATACTGGAGCGATCAATATAGCGGGAGGGATTTCGAATTACAAGAAAGCCCGTAGGGCTTGGTATGAAGGGAACGGCAATCAGAGATCGAATGAACAGCCCTTCATAAACTGCGTATTCCTCTGGATTATCTTCCTGTATTGCTTTCACATCCGGAATGACGATATTTTTGCCAATCCGCATGACATCAATCCAACGAGACATAGAGTCGGATGATTCAAATTCCAAGATGAGCTGATTGGTTCTGTCTTGAATGTCCGGATTATACCACCAGACGGGAGCCCACACATCAAAGTCCAGATCTACCTCGATGGTTCCCGCCCAGTCACCTCCGTAAAATGTACACGCAGTCTTTAAAGCCTGCATGGCGATCTCTTTGGGATCATCACAGGTGAGCAGGTATGTTTCCAAGTCTCTGAGTGCTTGCTCTAACTCGATACAGTAGCGCATATATCCATTATCGTCATTGGGCGGACGCTCCTTTTTCCCCTCTGTCTGGGATGGGTCACTGATTTTATTGGTCTTCCGGAACAAGTTTCTTAAAAGTCCTCCCATGTATATCTCTCCTTACAAATAAAATGACAGCACAAAACCACTGTGTAGGTACATAGCAGTCTTGCGCTGTTCATTCACCCTGCCAATTGCTTGGCAGCTTATTTTTAATTAAACTCGGATGTCAGCCCTTTCTGCTGTTTATAATTTTATCTGGAAAAACGGAAGCACTAATCAAATCAGCAGGCCCTATTTCCAATGCATCCGCAATGTTAAAGAAAACTTCCAAGGAAAACGGGCGAACAATTCCAGGGGCTTCAATGGAACTGATGTGGGAACGGCTGACATTCGCTTTTTCGGCAAGTTGCTCTTGTGAAAGTCCTCGCATCTTTCTTAATGCAGAGATAGCAATTCCCAACTGGACAAACCTATCTCGATTTTTAAATTCAATTTCTTTGCTCATATGTATCACCTGCCGCCCCTATGCATATAATTATACTTTGACCAAGCACAAAACTCCGCATCTATCAGGAAGCAAATGACTTATATTTTGAGCAATCGTAGAATCAAGTGCAAATGTGTGAAAATCCAAATGCAAATGAGCGCACCTGTGTGCGGTGCGCAGTGATCAAATATAGTACCTCTCTTTCCGTCAGAAGACATCGGCCGGTATAACATAGGCTCTATAAACAGAAAAGGCACCGACGCAATTTTCTGCATCGGCGCCTTTTTATCTGTTCGCAACATGCTTGCGTTTGTTAAATAGTTTAATATTTATAATCAGTCACAGCATGGCGAAAAAAGTAAATCGTGTTTATTAAACGAAATGCCGCTTCGACAACTGTTATGCCGAAATATATGTGCGATGCGTTTGGCCTTACTCTATCATAGTTCTGAGATAAAAGTGAAATGAACCTTGTCGAACCCACTCTTTAATTGGAAGAATTCTTATTTCTCTGTATCGAGTTTGCGGTATTCACTTTGTGTTGGCTACGCAGACCATGGGTAGACTCCGCAACGGCTTTACAGTATCACCTTCTACATTGAGCGAGATTTATGTCCGTATCGGCCTAAAATGCTCCGAACCTGAATGTAGCCTATTGTTTGGAGATAGTAACGCCAAATCGGCATTCAGCAAAATGGGCGATACGAAAGGAACTGCGGTCTATAACGCAGACTATGTTACAGAAAAGCCTATTGGTTTTAAGGTTGCATTCTGCAATACCGATACGCAAGAGCAAATGTTAGAAGCTATTGAATCTCGGTATGGTTTAGTAGAAATTGCTACACCTACGAAAGTATTCGTTGGTGAAACTGTTCCTCGCCTTTCTGAGTGTGCCGGATTCCGTGCCTTTGATAACCTCGAAGCTCTGTCAAATGTACCAATTTGCTTGGGCGAGCCAATCCGTATAGATCAGCCTGTCACACTTAATGTAAGCCGTATGAAGCGAAGCACATTGCTTATTGTTGGTAGCGAAAGACGCATGAGCGACCAACTGGTAGCTGTGTACATGAAGAATGCTATCAAGTCGGAGCCGCACAAGCTGACGTTGGTTACAGAGCCGTCTGTGTATTTATTTGATGGTCTCTCTATGATGGGTGAGCCCTTGGCTGATAAAGTGTCCCGTGTTGTTAATACCGGGGCCGCGGATATCAAACGGGCAAACGATGTATTTGATGTTCTTCCTTTGATTGACGAGCTATACGGTATCTATGAAAAGAGAAAACAGCAGCGCTTGGGTATGGGTGGGCGTAAAGCTCAGTTTGCTACGATCCATATCGTAATAAACGATTTTCAATGGATTGAGCCAATCGTCCTCATGCTCAACAATAAATCCGTTGATGACTTCCTGGTAACACAAAACGAACCGGGACGGGATTTTGGTACCGTTGGGGATGCCGGTGGGGATGAATTATTTGGATTTGTTAATAAGCCGCACAAAAACGACTTGGGAGGTCTTATGGATAGCTTTTTGGCAGATCTCGCTCCTGCTAAAACCACAACCTCTAACATCTCGTATAACAAAAAGTTGATGACATTGATTGAATCTGGATATACCTGTGGCTTCAATGTTGTAATGAGCTGTCCGGACTTTATTTCAATCAAAGAAATCATCTATGAGTGTATACCCAAATTCCAAAATCGCATTCTGTTTTCTTTGAGTGATAAAGATGCAGATCGTATTGTTTCTGAAGCACGAGTAGAAAATCTTAAATCCAACATTAGTTCGATTTCGGGAGCGTATTGCACCTTTGCAAAATGAACTCACGCAAGCATTTCAGGAAATTGATGAACAAATTTCTCAAAATGTAAAACTAAAGTTGAGACAAATTGAAGAAAGGCAACGCAAAGGAACAGACAGAGGCCGAACAGATACCTTTGCTTGCGATACCTGCTCTGGAAGAATCCGACTTCTCATTAATAGCGATACTACGCATTGTCGGGAAAATGGATGTAACGGGACATTGCACAGAGTTTATACAGATCGCACCTATTCTTCGAAGCAACGCAGGGAAGATATGGATGAACTCGAGCAGCTCCGTCGAACGGTCAACAATTACAATGAACAGAAAAATGAGTTTCAGCATTTATTTGCATCGTTCTTTTCATCCGAAGCAGGTAACGCCGACCGAGGTATTGCAACGCTTTCCAGTTGTATCAGTATTCTGGAACAATATTTAGGAACTACTATCTCATTCAATGCAGATCTCGAACAAGGTGACGCTAAAAAAAAACGCTAAATGCGTCGGCAACAAACAGCTTGGACAGGGCAACAAATGGCGCTGTCGAAGTGCCACTCATGTCCTGCCTATCGGATGCGTTTATCTCAAAAGTGCCACATGACCGTGTTTCTGCCGTTCATACGGCCTATGCCAAGGCGCCAGACTATATTGTTTTGGCCATCAATCAGCACTGTGACAAACTCCAATGCATTAGAGATACTGAGTACGAAACAGATTGCTTTGGACACTATGTTTTGAACAAGTATGGAATGAGAGTGAAAGAGTCTTGCCACTATTCCCCCATAGATCATCACATCGCAATGCACAATGATATGACAGATGCTGAGTATGCAGATGTACTCCAGCATGAACTCGGACATTTCATTGATGACGCTCTTGGGCGGCCTTCAACGGGAGATAGGTTTCGTCAAGCCTTTTCGGCTGCCGCTGCAAGATATAACACGGATACATTCTATGGGCAAATGATGCTGAATGATATGCTTGATGATGCGTTTTCTACTGGTGCTGCTTTCGATAGAAATATTACCGATATAATTTCAGCTCTGACTCATAACAATCCCATAGTAATAAGGCGATTTACTGAAGAAGGGGTCGCCTATTACAGACATCAAAACGATTATTGGGATCGACAACTGCAAGATGGCACTGATGCTGGTATGAGAGAAAAGGATTCTTTTGCAAATATATTTGCCATAGAAACCGGTAGCTATCGAATCTCTACAAACTTTGCTGAACGCTGGTTCCCGCAGCTTTCCGAAGCTCTCAGAGATAGCGTAGGAGGAGCATAATGGATATGTATGAATTTGGAAAAGTATGCCAGCCGCTAAACAAGAAATATACTGAACTGTTTGGGTATATCCCGCACCATGATGACTTTCCTTGTACAAGAGAAGAATATGTGGATGCTCTAACCCAAGCAATAACGCAAAAGAAAGAGATATTCTATTTTCTCCCTGGTCTTTCAGGAAAATTAGTAGAATGATCCGAATAAATAGGGGTGGGAAATATACAATGGCAATTAGAATTGGCGAAGATGGAACAATTATTAACGGCGATGAAGTCATTTCAAGCAGTGGAACCATCATCAGAGATGACGGAACTATTGAATCGTCCAACATTGCAGTTAGCAATATTCCTCAGAGGAATTACGTATCTCATGCCGCTCCCGTTTCTCCTCTTGAGAACGGAGCGAACCGTCAGGCATCTCCCCCTGTTGAGGCCACACAGGCTCCAACAGGCCAGCCAAGCCGCAGAATGACTGCTGCCTCAACCAAAAGCATCGCTGATCTTGAATATGATTTGATGGTCGCAGAAGGTCATGTACGGGGATCTGTTCCGAAAACACCGTTGATTGTAGCAATCGTTATGCTTCTTTGTGGTATGGTAATCCACCCAATATTTCTTATTGGCACAGCGATTGCGGGCATCATGGTTATTTCTGGATTTTCAAAAAAATCTTCTTATGAGGAAGAAGCGCAGCGCATAAGAGAGGAAATTAATTCTCTCAAACAACGACAAAGATAGGAGGTGTTTAGATGTCTGTCTATCTTGACAAGATGAATGATTTGCTAAAAGCGAATACTGCAGCCGCCGACTACCTGAAGGGCAGTTCCTTTGAGTATCTTCTGTCCGCCATCACCTTCTGCTTCCTGGGATATTTCAACGGCCGGGAGCATACCACCTTTGTTATGATTCAGGGCCTGACCGTTTCCTTCCTGGTCCGGATTCCCCTGTCCTACTTCCTCAGCAGACTGCCCCAGACCGGCATGTTCCTGATCAGTCTGGCTGTTCCTGCTTCCGCTGTTCTCAACCTGACCCTCTGCATCCTCTACTTTATCCGGCTCCGTCGTCAGGACCGGAAGGATTCCCGCCCTCAGGCATAAACCAGCCGGGCGTAGATAATTTCCTCCACCTGGGCCTTGCAGCTGTTCATCAATCCTGCCCACTGGAGGGGGTCCCGGGCTTTCAGCTCCTGGGTGGCCCCTGCTGACTTTGTCAGAGTGGGAAGCATCTCATCCAGCCACTGATAAGCCAGCCGGTCTGTCTCCTCCAGATGCCGGCGGAGAAACGCCCCCTCCTGCATCTCCCTGTAGACGGCAGGCCGGTAGTTTTTCAAATAGTCCAGCCCCTTCCGGCCATAGATTCCCAGCCCCCTTTCCAGACCGGGATCAAATTCGGCCTCCCAGTTCTGGGCGTCGGATTCCATAATAGGGCAGCGTTCCTTTTCCATCTTGGTTTCTCCTTTCCTGTAATGGCTTTATTCTATCACCGCCCCGGTCCCTTAGTCGGGATTTTCCTTCCCAGGGCCTTGGTTCCGGCAGGAGCGGCAGCTTTCCTTCCCTTTAATTTCGCTCAATTTTTTGATTCTGTCAAGGTTTTTCAAGGCAAAAAGGCCCGCCGTCCCTTCTGGGACGGCGGGCCTTTTTCTGTTTCAGGAAAGATCAGTCCCAATCTTTCTCCTGGGAGAGGATGGTTCCGTCCTGGGCCTGGATCTTATACTCATACTCCATTCCGTCAGCCTTGAAGCTCACCTCATAGTGAGGGGTCCGGTCATCCAGTTCAGAGCTGACTTCCAGCTCCCGCACCTGGTCCGCAGAATACCCTGCCGCCTGAAGTGCGATGGTCTTGGCCTGTTCCACCCCAATGGTCTGAGTGGCTGCGTTCTGGTGGGTCTCCTTCTCATTTTTCAGGACAGCGCCGGTGGTTCCGTCGATTTCGTACTCGTATTCCACCGTATCTACCCAGAAATCCACCTTGTATTCCAGCCGTCCGTCGTCCCAGTCCTTTTCCACCACCAGGTTGGTTGCCTGGTCAGCGGTGACCCCTGCATGGCTGAGGGCTGCCTGCTTGGCGGCTTCCTGGCCAATGTCAGTACCGGACTGAGCGGTGGTCTGGGACTGTCCCTGCTGCCCAGACTGTCCTGATTGCTGGGTCTGCTGCTTTCCGTCCTGGCTGTACTTAACGATCACACCGTTGGAAGCGTCCACGTCATACTCATATTCTACCCCGTTCAGGTAGAATTCCAGCTCGTAGACCATCCGGCCATCCTCGTAGTCGAAGTCCACCTCGCCCATGGTCACGTCCTCAGCGGAAACGCCCGCATGGGTGAATGCTGCCAGCTTGGCTTTTTCCACCCCGATATAGGCTCCGTCACTGGCGGTGCCGGTGGAGGTCAGGTTGGCGGGCTGGTACTGGGGGTTGGAGGCCAGAAGGTTCAGCTCGTTGACCGACAGTCCGGCCAGTTCCTCAAAGGAGAGCATGCTGTTCTGGTCCACCATGGACTGGATGAGGGTAGCCTTGCCCAGGGTAATGCCGTACTGGTCCGCCTTGGCCTGCAGGTCCTGCTGGTCGGTGGTGACAGTCTGAGAGAGGATAGCGCCGTTCACCGAGGCGGAGGTAAGGATAGCATCCACTTCCCCTGCCAGGGATTCTTCCAGGGCGGCGCCTCGGGTGGCGTTGTCGTCCTCCACCGTGATCAGGATGGAATTGGCCAGTTCATCCACATACCCGTTCTTCAAAAGGGAGCCCACAATAGCATTGATGGCCACATTCAGATGAGTCCCCTTCAAGTCCATTCCCTCCAGGATCTGGACTCCGTCCTGGTTGATGGCGGTAGCCTCCAGGACCTTCTGTTTGTTGTTCACCGACAGCGCTACGCTGGGGTTGACGTCCAGGGAAATCACCGAGGCCACGGTGTTGGTAAGGCGGTAATATCCTACGCCCAATCCCAGAGCCAGAACCAGGCAGGCAGCTGCGGCCCAGGAAACCACCCGGCGGGAAACTGCAAAACGTTTTTTCTCTGTCATATAAATCACGGTTCCTTTCCGTTCTTCACAGCGGGAGAGGACGGATTCCAGTTCATTGGGAGCGGCATGCTCAACAGCCTGAGCCAGCCTGCGGTTCAGTTCCTGTTCCTTCACCGTTCCTCATCTCCTTTCAGCGAAGTGTTCAGTTTTTTCAGGGCTCTATGGTATTTGGACAGCACGGTGGGAAGGGGCATATCCAACAGGGAGGCAATTTCCCTGTGCCGCATTCCCGCCACAGCGTGAAGCATGACCACCTGCTGCTCCTCCCGGGACAGCCGGTTGAGGGCTGCCTGGAGGATCTGACGGTCCTCCCAGGTAACGTCCGGAGAGTCTATGGCCAGGCTCTCCCACTCCTGGGGTTCCAGGTCCTGCTGTTTTCCCTGCTCCCGCAGCTTCATGAGGGAGAGGTTCTTTGCAATGGCCAGAATCCAGGAAAGAGGCTTTCCCTTGGATTGATACTGGGGCGCCTTTTCCCAGACCCGGACAAAGGTGTCCTGGGTCACATCCTGGGCATCGTGGCCGTTTTTCAGATAGGAGAGGGCCAGTCCGTATACCGCCGCCCGGGTGCGGTGGTAGAGTGCTGCCAGGGAATCCCGGTCCCCGGCGGCCAGACCGGCCATCAGCCGTTCCAGAATCTCCGGTTGGAGTTCCTCACGGGCCTGAGCTGCCATTGCAACCAATAGGGTCATCATAAAACCATTCGCTCCTGTCATCTGTATAATGCAGGGGAAAGCCTTTTTTGAAGTGACCCCGAAAAGTTAGACAATATTTTTGAAGAAATTGCTCAAGCAACCGAAAGGGCTTGTTGTCTGTGAAGAGCAGGCGGCAAGCCCTTTAGTTTTATCTTGATTCTGCGGTTATTGTAGTAATCCAGATAGTCCACCAGTTCCTGCTTGAAGTGTTCCAGGGAATCGAATTTTTGCAGGTACAGCAACTCACTTTTGAGTAAACCAAAGAAATTCTCCATGACGGCATTGTCCAGGCAGTTGCCCTTACGGCTCATGCTCTGGCGAATCCCTTTCCTCCTGATCATGTGTTGGTATTTCTTGTGCTGATACTGCCAGCCTTGATCAGAATGGAGGATCAATCCTGTTCCATCGGGTATCGTCTCAAACGCCTTCTCCAGCATGGAAGTTATCATACCCAATACTGGCCGGTCAGAGATGGTATAGCTGACCAGATAACCGTTGTGCAAATCCAAAATGGGCGAGAGATACATCTTCTGTCCAAACAGACTGAACTCAGTTACATCGGTCACCCATTTCTGGTTTGGCTTTTCCGCATAGAAGTTCCGGTTTAGCAGATTAGGGGCAATTTTCCCCACTTCGCCCTTGTAAGAATGATATTTCTTGATTCTGACACGGCAAACCAGCCCCAACTCCTTCATAAGCCGCTGGACTGTCTTGTGGTTCATGGAAAATCCACGGTTATGTAACTCAGTTGTGATACGGCGGTATCCGTACCGTCCTTTGTTCTCTTGGTAAATCGCAACAATTTCTGCCTTGACTTCCTTGTATTTGTCCGGAACTATCATCCGCTTCAGATGGTAGTAGAAGGTCGCACGGGGAAGCTGAGCGATTGTGAGCAGAAGGTCCAGCGAGAATTCATGCCTCAGTTTTTGAACTACCTGCGCTTTTTGCGCTGGCGTCGCTCTTCTTCCAAAACCAAGGCTTGCAAGTTTTTTAAGTAAGCATTTTCTGCACGCAGACGCTGCACTTCGGCAAGCAAGTCCTCTTCTACTTTGCTGGGCAGCTTCTTCGGCCTGCCTGTGCTCTTCCGCCCGCGGCGTTCAACTGCAAGGCCTTCCGGGCCTTCTTCCAGATAGATCCGTTCCCAACTTTGAATGCGGTCATGTCCTTGGACTTCATAAATTCTGGCGGCCTCCTGATAGCTTAGTCCGTCCTGTATGACCGCCTCTACTACCTGCTTCTTGAATTCTGGTGTATAGCGTTTGTTTGGTATTCCTTTCGGCATAATAATGCACCCCACTTGTTATTCAGTATATCATACTGTCTAACAAATGGGGTGCAGTTCATTTTATTGCATCCCCTGCAAAATTTTTCTAAAAAAAGAACCGTTCCATTTTATTATAGCTTTCCCTTCTGTTCCTGGCAAGAAAAACAGCGCAGGATAAATCGAAACCGCCCGGTCTTTTGACCGGACGGTTTCTCTGTTTTATTTTGCTTTTTTCCCTGTGAGATGTTCAATTTCCATTTTCAGCACCAGGAAATGTCCCGCAGACTGGCGAATCGCCTCCCTGGCTTCTTTTTCATATCCGGGGGAATACTTTTTCCCCAGTCCCTCCATGGCCAACTGAATCTGCTCCGGGTCCTCCAGCGTCCGCACCCGGCCAAAGGCAATGACACTGGCATAGTGGGTGGTGAACTTTTCTGGGTCTACCTGGTCGGCTGCAATGACACAGAAACTGGCCTTGTCTCCCTGCTTCAGCGCCTCCACCTTGGCCCCCTGTACAGCGGAATGGAAATACAGCTTTCCCTCCCGGTAAAGGTAGCTGAGAGGCACCCCGTAAGGGTAGCCCTCGGGACCCATCAGAGAAAGTACCCCGGCGCTCCCCTTTTCCAGCAATTCCCGGGCCTGCTCGTCCGGCAGCTGCTGGGCTTTTCTTCTCATTTCAGGAAACATGATTCTTTATCCTCCCCGTCATTGAAATCTCTCCCCTAAAAGAAAGGAGAGCCAGACTTGCACTCCTATCATAGCACAAGTTTGGGGTAGTGTCAAGTATTTTTCGCAAAATGGTTTGCAGGCCCTGGCATGAGAGAAGTCAGCCAGCAATGGAGGCATCCTCAACGGCAGCCTCCAGGTGCTTCATGTTCATGTATTTCTTGTTACCCCACTGGGTACCGGCTACATGGCGCAGCCGGGCACAGACCAGCATGAGGGCGGAGTTGCCGTCCGGGAAACTGCCCACTACACGAGTGCGGCGGCGGATCTCCCGGTTCAGCCGTTCAATGACGTTATTGGTACGGATGCGAGTCCAGTGTTCGCTGGGAAAATCGCAGTAAGTCAGCGTTTCCTCAATGCCATCCTCCACCTTCTTGGCAGCCTCTTTCAGCTTCATAGATCGCAGTTGCTCCACCACGGCTTTGGCTTTCTCACGGGCAGCCCTCTTGCTTTCCTGGGCGTGGATTGCCTTGAGCATCTTTGCCACCAGCTTCACCTTGGAGCGAGGCGTGACAGAGAACACATTGCGGTAAAAGTGGACGGTGCAGCGCTGGTACTTGGCTTCGGGGAATACTTCTCCCACAGCCTCCAGCATACCAAGACACTTGTCGCCAACAATGAGTTTCACTCCGTCCAGGCCACGGCTGCGGAGCCACTGGAAGAAGCTGATCCAACTGGCCTTGTCCTCTTTCATGCCCTCGGCGGCACCAAGAACCTCACGGTATCCGTCCTCATTTACCGCAATCGCCACCAGAATGGCCACATTTTCAAACTCTCCGCCCCAATTTCGGCGCAGGTAGATCCCATCCACATAGACATACGGATAGCGCCCACCTTGCAGAGGGCGGTTCCGCCAGTCCTCAATGTGGACATACGCTTTCTTATTCAGCTCGCTGATGGTGGCCGGAGACACCTTGCTTCCCCACAGAGCCTCGGTAATATCCTCTACGCGCCGGACGGACACGCCTGCCAGGTACATCTCAATGAGGGCTTCCTCCACGCTGCTCTCCCGGCGGCGATACCGCTCAATGATGGCGGTCTCGAAGGAGATCCCTTTGAGCTTGGGTACCTTGAGGGTAACATCCCCGGAAGTGGTGGTAAGATTGCGGCTGTAGTGGCCGCTGCGGTATCCCTGGCGCTGCTCATTACGCTCGTACCGGGCCGCCTGGGTCAGCTTTTGAGCCTCAGTCTCCAGCAGCTCGTTGAGAGTTTCCTCTACGCTCCCACGCACAAGTTCCTTGAGTTCGTTCTTGATTACGGCCTCGTTTAGTTGCACAATCTTCTCGGACATGGTTTGCTCTCTCCTTTCAGAATGGTGTGTCGCGACTTCATTCTACCAGAGTTCTGCAAACCATGTCTTCTTTTATCCTCTTTTCAATTTGCGAAACTTATTGTACCTTATCGTGACGGGAAGTCTTTTTCAAGTAACCGTGTTGCTCCAGATCGTGGAGTGCCCTTTTGACCGTAGAGCGGGACAGCTTCATATCTGATGCTATGGTTTTGATGCCAGGCCAGCACTTGCCTTCAGCGTCTGACCGATCCCGCAGGTACATATAAACTGCCCTCGCTCTGGAGGGCAGTTCAGTGTCAGCATAGATGGTTCCAAAGTAGCTCATAGTTCCTCCTTCTCAAAGGTTTTCATACCTTTGCCGTATTTGTGGCTTTTCTCCTGTGCTGGTGTTTGTACCATGCCTCCATGTCCGGCTACTGCGTAACCTCGATACTCCTCTGCTTCCACAGATTTATCTGACTTTGGAAGATTACGCTCCAGATCCACACGATTGGCATAGGCCACCGCTCGGTTGGCCCGCTCCGGCACAGTATACGGCTCCCCAAAGGTGATGCCCCAGTTTAGGAAAAGTTGGAGCCGGGTCCGCATGGGATGGGTACCGGTCTTCATGACAATGAAGCTGCCCTTGGGAATGGATTTCAGCTCGTCTGGGGTCAGCAATGCTCGCTCCATCATCTGAAGGCTCTGGCTGGGGTCGTTCTTGCCGCGGCTCACAGAGCCAGAGAGGACGGTGCGGCTACCCAGAGCTTTGGACAGGACTTCTGCGGTCTGACTGTTGGGAGCAAAGCCACCGAAGATGGTGTCCTGGCAGTTATCCTGAATGATTTCGCAGCCCTCTTTTCCGTAGTTTTTCTCCAGCTGCGCCAGCGACTGAATGATGGGTACCAGTGTCAAGCGGCGGGAGCGGCCGGCGGAGAACAGGGGCAGAATGTCAAAGGGCGGCATGGTTCCAAACTCGTCGCAGAACAGCACCACCCGATTCTTCAGCTTGCCGCCGTTCTCATCGGCCACTGCGAACAGCTCCCGGCTGAGGTTCTGGATCATCAGGCCAGCCATGAAGTTTTTGGTCGTGTCCTCCTCCGGCAGTATCAGGAAGATGGCGGACTTCTCCGAAGCAAACTTCTCGGCGTCGATGGCACTGTCGAAGCATAGGATCTGCTCCAGCTCGCTATCCAGAAAGGCATTCAGCCGGGACAGTACCGTGGACATGACGGAGGCCATGGCCTGCTCCGCACTATTGAGGGCAGCTCCGGCGAACCATCGTGCCTTGTGGTCTGGTGGCAGTTTGCCCATCAGAAGCTGGAAGTGGCTTTTGCCCTTGATGCCGCTGGGTTCCAGAAGATCCTGTACCAGCTTGAACACGGAAACGATATGGCGGCGCTCCTGGGGATGGTCTTCGTCGGGCGGCAGGAACTCGGCCAGCATCAGGATGACAGAGGTGAGCAGACCTTCGGCGGCATCGTAGAAGAAGGCGTTCTGACCACGGTTGCTGTCATCGCCGTCCGGGTTGACAATGGTCTTGGACAATATCTTAGCGTATTTTTCTGCTTTTGCGCGAGCCGCCAGATTCCTCGGCTCCTTTCGGGCAATGTCCATGTATCGGTTGACCAGTGTCAGCAGATTGTTGCCATCCGAGCGGGTGGGATTTCGCAGGTCGATGACGGAGACATTGTACCCATAGCACTCCTTGGCAATGGTTCCATAATTCCGAGCCAGGTCGCCCTTGCTGTCCAGAGCCAGCCAGCTCATGCCGCTGGCACAGGCATATTCCAGATTGGGGTACAGAAAGTATGCGGTCTTGCCGATGCCGGAAGCACCGATCATGAGACAGTGAATATCGTCGCTGTCTACCAGAGCTGTGAGTTCACCCTTTTTGCCCTTGCACCCCAGCACCAGCCCCTGCTTTGCGGGGCGGTTGTGGCCGCTGCGCCACTCCCTGACTCGGAACGGGACATGGGCATAGATCCGCTGGATCTCCTTTGCGGTGGCCCACCTTGCGGTACCGTGCTGTCCGTCGCCCACTGTCCTGGACTTGATGCCGCTCAGGGTGTAGCAGTGGGACAGCGCCGCAAGTCCTCCAATGACAAGAAACATTCCGGCGCCGGCCAGAATCAAAAGAGCCACCTTCGACTCCTTGAGCTGTTCAAACAGAGTTATCCAAAACTCTGGCATGGTATGTTCACCTCACATTTCTGTTCTCTAACTGTAGTCAGGTCATCGTTCCAATCCTTGTTCTCCGGAACGAGCCGTTTTACCGTGTAGTTCGCTTCCAGCTGGGCCTTCATGCGCTGGGTGGCCAGGTGGCCTGCCTCGTCATTGTCCAGGCAAAGCAGGACAGTGTGGATCTGCGGCTTCCGCTCCAGCATCTTTACCACCGGCTGGATGGAGGTACCGCAGCAGGCTACATAGCTGTGGCGCTGCCAGTCCTGCGGATGGAGTGTGATGTAGGAGAGCATATCGATGGGCGCCTCGAATACAAAGAGACTTTCGTCTGTGCCCATATGGTGAAAGCTGTAGCGGGGATCGCAGCCCTCCACATTGAGCCGGAAGGCTTTGCCGTAGCTGTTAGTACTCCGCTTGTGGGCGTGGCGTGGGATACTTTCTTCGTCTGTGCCTACGAATACTGCATTGTGGTATTTCGCATCTTCGTACAGGAGCTTTTCCCTGGCGAAGTGGGCAACCACACTTCGGTCAATGTTCCGATGCTTGACCAGATAGGCATAGACCCTACGCATATCGGAATGGATCGGAGGCAGGACAAAGGGCTTTGGCGGTTCCTCCACCCGCTCTGTGGCAGAGGGATAGATGGTTCCCACTTCTCCGCCCAGAAGCATGGTCATCGCTTCAGGGTAGCTGAGGTTGTAGAAGCGCTGCACAAAGCTGACAGCGTGACCACCTTTCTCCTCGGCATGGTCATACCATTCATTGCCGCGGACGGTAACGCTGTGGTCTTTGGCCAGTCGTTTCTCTCTGCCGGACGGAATCAGCTTCTCGCCACGGAACCGGAGAAACTCCTCCAAGTCTACAGCGGCGGCACGCTGCTTTTGTTCTTCTGTAAAGTGAATATAGGTCGACATGGTTTCCTCCTGTTACATGGTCTGCTGATACGACTGCTGCTCCTCGTGATCGTCTGCCTTGTGGCCTATGGCCATGCGCTTCTCCATCAGGCGCCTGCGCCGTTTGGAGTCAATGCGGATTCCGGCCGGGTTATGGGGCGGTGCAGAATTATCCCGGAAGATCCTGCCCATGTGATGGAGCAGTTTGGTTGCCGCCAGCATCACGGACGGATCACGGAACTGGTCGAAGCGGTCGAGGAAGAATTGGGCGTACTGGTTGCCTTGGGCAGCGGAGCGGGTGAGCCACTCTCTGGCCTGCTCCCGATCCTGCTCCACATCCCGGCCCAGGAGGTACAGTTTGCCCAGTGTATACTGTGCGAACTGGTTTCCTTGTCTGGCGGCGGCGGTCAGGTACTCCAGAGCCTTTGCCGCATTCTTTGTCACAGGCTCACCGGTGAGATAGAGTTTTCCCAAGCGGTATTGGGCAAACTGATTCCCATGTCCGGCAGCCTTATCCAGCCATCGCATTGCCTCCGCTGTGCGCTTCTGAGAAAGGAGCAGTTTCCCAAGGGCGTATTCCGAGAAGTCATTTCCGGCCTCTGCGGACAATCGAAACCACCGCTCAGCTTTTTCGTGGTCCCGCATAGTGGAGAGGTCGTCCCGGTAGAACTTACCCAGCTGGTGGGCTGCCACCGTATATCCCTCTGCCCAGAGCTGCTCCAACTCCCGAACCGCTTCTGCGTGTTCCTCATCCAGCGCATAGACATCCTGCAGAACGGATTTGGCGGCACGGTAGCGCTGTGCCTGTTCGAATACGCTGTAGGATTGATGTTCCTCCTGTGCTTCCTCCGGCTCAGGCTCGTCCTGTAGTGCTTCATCTTCAAAAGTTGGGAGGCCGAGACGGATGTTCTCGGCCTCCCGGATGATATCGTTCTTGATTCTGCGAAACTCTTTCTGCTGAGAGAGCGGGAGATGCTCCCGTGGTGTGCGGCTGCCGTAGCACTCGTTCAGCTCGTCACGGATCTGATTCCAGATTTCGTAGCACTGCGTCACTTCCGGCTGTCGGGACAGTTCATCCACGATGGTGTCCACCAGAGCTTTCAGCGGTTTCTTCAGATAACCGTATTGCTTTTTTCCGGTGGTGGTTTCCAGCGCCTGTACCAGCTGGCGCATCTGCTCCTCGATGACCGGATTGTCGCAGATCTGGTGATTCATTCTGCGGATCAGCTCCCGCATGGTGTCCTGGGCCGTTTCGATCAGCTCTTTGTACGCCACATCCTTCCGCTCGTAGATCCGATTCATCTCATTACGGAAGATGGTGTTGGTCAGCTTGGAGCGCATAGCCGCAATGCCATCCCTGGTCAGGAATCCTTCCTTGGGATTGTCCGACCAGATCATCATGTGGATGTGGGGGTGATGTCCCTCGTTGTGGAAGGCTGCATACCAGCGGAAGTGATCCACCGGTATCCTCATGGCCTTGGCCAGATCCTGTGTGTGCATCATGAGCAGTGTGCGCCACGATTCTGCATTGTCGTATTCCAGGCGGGCGGCATCTTCACGGCGCAGAGAGTAGATGATGGTCCACACATTTCCTTCGTGGGCCTCCAGCTCGGCCATGGCTGCATCCAGGTCAACTGCCGGAGCGGAGCTGAACAGGCCATGTGCGCCGTGACGCTCCACACGAGGACGGGTGGCAATGTAGGACAGATACCCGCTCTCTGAATTCATCTCATGAAGGTTTGCATCCAGCGCCATGGTGATGAATGCGAAGGCGGTTCCAAGCGTGGGGGTCTTGCAGTAGTCCTCGTACTCGAACAGCTCCGCAGCATCGGGAAAGTCATGGAGCAGCTTTTGAATCAGTTCCCGCTGGCCTTTGGTAACCGGACCGTTGCCGGACAGCTTCTCCACGCCCTCACGGGTAGCAATGTACTTCATGTACCCGCCGGCCTTGTCCGATTGGATGTAGCCGCTCTTTTGTACGAGCTTTGCCATGGGTTACACCGACTTCTGGAAGTCCAGTGCGTCCTTGAACGAGATGCGTCCATTGGTGCGCTTCATATCCCGGATGGCTTTTCCACGCAGGCGCTGGTATTCGCCTTCGTCGATGTCGGTGTCGTAGGCGATGATCTGTCCCAGCACATTGAGATCCACGCCCTGCTTGAACAGGAGCGAGCCCATGCGCCCGGTATAGTAATCCAGTGTGCCGGTCATCATGGCAGAAAGTGCTTCGGGCAGAAAGGCGCCGGCGTTCTTCGTGTTCAGGTAGCCGATGTAAAACCGGAGCGCCTGCTCAACAAACTCGCTCCGGCTGGAGCAGTTATCGAGGCGCAGATAGATGTCGATTTTTTCGTCCAGATCCTCGGAGAGCCAGAAGCCCTTCTTGATCTTGCTGTTTTCTGTCATCAGGTCATTCACTCCTCATTTTTCCTGGTGTCACCGCTGAAAACCCCGTCACACCGGGCATTTCCGGTTTCATAGGGTCCAGCGGCGCATTTCATCGGTGGATTTGTCCCCGGTGCAAAAAGCCTGAAACTGCCCGCACTGCGGGCAGAAGTGGGAGAGCCGGGGGCGGCATTGTCCCCGGCTTTTTCTCCTGCTTCGCTTTCGTCAGCTTCCCCCTCCCTTGGAAAGCGGCCCAAATCCCGCATATTTCCCCAGGGTGGGGTACACGGTCGGCCAGCCGCTGAAAGCCGCACACAGCGGCTCACAGGGGGCAACACGGCGCTACATCTGCATCTCCGGGGATGCCGGACTCTGCTCTGCCAGATAATCCGTACAGCACTCCTCCAAACTCTGCCCCCAATGCTCCTGACAGTAGGTGTTCATCTTGGGAATGAACAGAGCTTGTTCCTCTGGGCTGAGCCGATACTTGAAATCCAGCTCATCGCCATTGCTACACTGCAGGAACACTTCCAATGTGTCGCAGACGCAGCCACGCTCCAGATCGTAGTTGGCGTAAATGTTCAGCCAGTCATCGTTCTCGGTGGTGCAGACATTGGTACCAAACACTTCATCCGCATTGAACGATACTTCCATGTAGAACTCCAGCAGGTTGTCGTTCTGAATAATATCCTCCGCAAAGGAGATATCCTCTGCACGGAGCGTCCGACTGCCGGTGAGATACTGCGGCTCCGTTTCGTATGTGATTTCTTTTCCGTGCAGACGATCCAGGAAGATACGCCACCGTTCTTCCGGCGAAGCGGTGCTTTTCTTCATGGCGAAGTAGACAGCGCTGCTGACATCCTGGATGCGGAACCGCTTCCAGCCGTCCATGATGTTGAGCGCATCGAGGTGTCCGTTGTCCAGATCGATGTCGAATGCACCGACCACTCTGCCGGTGTTGTCCAGCCGCTCCGACACATATTTTTCGAACTGCTCACGGGACAGCTTCTCTCCACGAGGAAACATTTCAGTGAAGTGTGCGGGAGCATCACCGATTGCCTTGCGGATATAGCTGCGAAGGCGTCGGGCAGCTTGAAGGAACTCCAGATGTTCTTCGGTCAGGAAGTAGGTGGAGCTGCCGCCCTCCATGACATGGAACACCGCAAAGCGTCGGGCAGCTTCTCGTGCTTTCTGATCGTCCTGCTGCTCTTGCCGGATCTCTGCGCTGATACGCTCATACTCCTGCCCAGGAAGCTGGCGGCACATCTCATCGATGGTCTTCTCCAGATGTTCTTCCAGTGTTTCGTCTTTCAGATGCCTGTTCAGCGCATCGTACCAACGCTCGTCAATCCAGAGGGTGATGTCTTTGCTGTTCACTGCATCACCCCCATCTCCGGGCCGCTATATTCCATCTCAGGAAACTGTGTCATGAGATACCACACCCCATCTTTCAGATTGGCAGAATGAATGGTCTGTTCCAGCAGTTCATCGGCGGAAAGCTCCATTGTGATCCCCGCAACGCCGGGATGTGCGACAGCACTCTGCCCGTCCAGAAGGGCTTCTGCTTGTGCTGCTGCCAGCTCTACAAAGCCGCAGGGTGTCATCATAGAGAAGGTTTCTCCGGCATGGTCAGTGAGAAAACTCCGAACCGTGGACGGGCAGTCATGGTGATTCTGTTCCGTCATGTACTCCGTGGCAACCTCTTTGCGGCTCACTGTGCCACCTCCATTTCTTCCGCAGGTTTGGGTGTAACGGGCTTCGGACTGCGGCGGGATTTGGAGGGCGCAGACGCAGCTACATCGCTCTCGTCGATGTATTCACGCACCGGAGCGGGAACATATTTCTCATAGAGCTTCACCAGTGCGTCCGTCATTTCACGGTCCAGGTCGAGTTCCTTCTTGCTCATGTAGCGCTTGAGCGCCGAGAGCTTTTCCTCATCGAAGGTGATGGTCAGGTTCACTTGCTTCATTGGCACTTCCTTTCTCAGTCGTAGTTGATGTATTCGATCTCCAGCCAGTGCGTCCACCCTCTGCCTTCCAGCTGGGTCTTCACCACACCGTTTTTGGTATTCATGGCCTCGATCACATAACCGTCACCGATGTACACGCCGATGTGTCCATCATGCCAGACGGCCAGGCCGGGAGTGTCCGGCATGGTATCAATGGGACCGGACACCGATGCGGAGTAGTACATCTGGTTTGCGCCCAGGTCGGGCATACCGTTGGTGGCATAGTCAATGGTGAGGGTTTCGGGATTCAGCCAGCCATAGCCTTTGATGAGGCCGACGCAGTCTGTTGTCCGACCGCCCAGCCAATTGGCCCGGATGAAATCTGCGTAGGCGCCAACGCCATCCGGGTACTGCTCCAGCTTGTAGGCGAAGAGCGAATCGGTAAGGACATTGCCGTATGTTCCCCAGACATAGCCCCAGCCGGATTCCCAGGCATGGATGGCGTAGGTCACAAGGTCTGCAGCATTCTTGGTGGTGGGATCGGTGAAGGTGGAGATATCCAACTCAATGCTGGCTCCATCGCCTCGGAGATACTCGCCGCTGTAACTGCCGCCTCCAGCGCTCCCTGCGATCATTGTGTAGATGTGGTCGATGTTGCTCTTGTCATCCTCCGTGATTGCTCTGCCAAGATGTGCTTCCAGATTGGCGTATGCCTGGTACAGCGAGACCGGTACTGCGACGGTATATTCTTCTTCCTCTGTACTTGTGGTCCCGTCCTCCAGAGTCACTTCCACGGTTCGTGTTCGAGTTTCTGTGGTATAGAAGCACTCTACAAAGCTGTCTGCTGCACTCGCAGACGGAGCATCTGCCCCAAAGCAGAGGGCATAAAAAACGGCCTTGACTCTGATGGGGTCAAGGCCGTTGCCGCTGTCCATCTGCTCGTTGGCAGAGGACACCGCCGAGTCCAGAAGAGAAAAGGCCGAGCGCATCTCCTCGATGTGATACCGAAACTCCGCAGGAACTTCGGTGGAGAACTCTCCTCCGTAGAAGCACGCCTCCACCGAATAGTTGTTGTGTTCCGAACCGCCGGAGCCAATGGCGCAGAGCAGAGCAATCAAAAGAATGACCGGCGAAAAGACTGCCACCAGAATCCAGCCCATACCTTTTCGGGTCTTTTCATTGGTGAGGAGCATGGCGGCGGCTTTTGCAATTGCCGCAGGTACAGCCATCAGCGACCACCTGCCGATCCGAAGAGCTTCTCCTTGTAGGCCGGAGCATGAACCTCCAGCAGGTATCGTTCATTGCCGCACTTATACAGGCAGACGCCCCGCTGGGGAAACTTGATGAGGTTGTATTCGGACTCCTCCAGCTGAAGCATATCCATGTAGGAGCGCTTGTCGATGGAACCGGCGTTGAACAGGAACTGGTGGGGCGGGATGCTGAACAGGGGCTTTGTCATCTCACGGACGCCTTCCTGGTCAAAGTCCTCCAGATTCTGACTGGCCAAAAGCATAGCGGATTCTTTCTTTCGTACACGCTTCAGGCAGTTGCGGATGTACTCGATGGCAGTGGGGTTGGACAGCCAGATATACAGCTCGTCCAGAGCTGCCACGGTATTGCCTACGGTCAGAAGCTTGTCGGACATGAAGGATAGCACATTGAAGAGCATGGCGTTGCGAACATTTTTCGCCGCACTGAGCATCCCTTTCACGCCGAACACCAGAAAGCGGCTGGAAGTGATGTTGGTGTGTCCGTTGAAGAACTGGGCGTCGGCTCCCTTGCACATGGAGTGCAGGCCAAGCAGCACCTCCTGCAGGAGTTTTTCGGTATAGAGCTGGTGCTGACCGACATCGTAGTTTTTGAATTCCTGCTCGATGAGGTCGTAAAGGTCGGAGAGAATGGGATAGTCCTCCGGACGCATCCGGCTGAAGTTGGTGCGCTCGGTGATGCCGAACTTCTGATACAGCTTGGACAGCATGATCTCAATGGTATCGATATGCGCATCGCTGAAATCCTTATAGGCCCGGAAGAAGTCCTTCAGGAAAGAGATGTGCTGGGCCAGCAGGGTGCTTTTGCGAAAGGCCTCCGGCGCATCAGTGGCATTGGGGTCGCCGCCATCATCCCAGCACTTGGGTTCCAGCACATTGATGATGTACTGTCCGGCCATAAGGTCTGCAAAGCAGCCGCCCACCGCTTCGCACATTTCCTGCTGTTCGTGTTCGGCATCCAGAGAGATGATGGACTTGCCGGACTCCAACAGGTTCAGGATGAGCAGCTTCATGAGGTAGGATTTGCCCTGACCGGAGTTGCCCAGGATTAGGATGTTGGCAGAGGTTTTGTCCTCATCCCGCTGGTCGAAGTCCACCAGGATGTTGCTGCCGTATTTGTCTTTGCCGATGTAGAAGCCCTTGGGGTCCAGCTTGCCGGAGTAGTTGAAGGGATAGAGATTTGCCACGCTGGAGGCAGGCAGCACTCGTTCAAACTGGACGCCGAAGGCATTGTGACCGCTGGGATTGACACAGCGGAATCCCTGCTGCTGGCGAAGCAGGAGTTTGTCAACATTCAATTTGCTTCGTACCAGCTCCGTCAGCACATCGGTCTGAAGCAGCTTGAGGGTGTTGTAATCAGAGGCAGTCAGCTCGATATAGACCGCGCAGTGGAGCAGCGGCTCACGGTTGCGGTGCATGGCGGCCACCAGCGTGGCCACATCCTGCAGGTTGCTCTCGGCGGTGACCGTCTGCTGCAGGTCATTGGTGTTGGAGCTGTTCATGCGGTTTTTATTAGCTGCGTTCTGAATGATACGCTTTTCCTCGGCAGGTGTAACCTGCCGGGTGTAGATCCGCAGGGTAATGCCATCTTTTTCTCCCAGGTGGCGGAGGATGGCCTGCTCGTCCGTACTGGTGGGGTATTCACGAAGCGCCCAGACGCAACGATAGGTATTGCCGCAGATAAAATGGTCCGGCATGAAGCTGACCACAGAGGGAGCGATCATGTCCAGGAAGGACTTGATGTTTGCTTCCTCGGAGCTCTGAGACACTGGGGTTGCTCGTTTCTTTGCCATGGAATCCCTCCTTCTTATTCGCCCACAATGACCCAGCGGTCACCGTCATAATCCTCGTACTGCTCGGTGGTCACATTCTGCTCGAAGTAGACGCCCAGCATCCGTTTGAGATCCTGTTCTGTGGCCCGGCGGGTGGTAAATCCGTTGTCATTGATGCTCTGCTCGATGCGGCTGAGGTACGGAAACACATCCGTCTCCTTTTCCTTCCGCAGCCGGATGATGATATAAAACTCCCGGCTGGAGGCCATCAGCACCTGAATGCGGTCCAGGTGTGTGCTGTCCTGCTCCAGAAGCTTGCGTATGGCGGGAAGCTCCTCGCAGGTCTGCCGCTCCTGATAGAAGGTCTTGTTCCGTTCAAAGGACTCCTTGGAGTTGAGCGCCAGCATCTCAATTTCGGCCTGCCCCTTGACCACATTCAGCAGCGCATAGATTCTGGCGCTAATGCTGGAGTCCGGCAGGACGCTGATGTTGGTGGGCTTGATGATGAAGAATACCAAGTCGCCCATGCGGGTGGCGATACAGTAGTCTTTGACGCTGTCGATCCCCATGAGCTGCCGGGTAGACTGGGCCGACTTATCTTTTTTCTTTCTGCTCATAATGTGATTCCTCCTTCGGCAAAGAGCGCCGGAAACAGACCGGTGCAGCGGATGATGACGCAGCAGGTCACCGTCTTGGGGTGCTGACTGAACCAGTATTTTGCCCGGACATTTCTTGCGCTATAGCAGCAGGAGCTTTCACACAAGCGTCCGCCCACATAGCTTTTCAGCAGGGCCCGCAGACTGCGGAAGCCGTGATAATATCTGCCGTCCTCACTGCGGCAGCACCATTTGTTTTGGAACTCGTGCCAGAAATATGCATTGTCACACTCCCAGCGTCTGCGTTTCCGGCTCCACCGAAGGGTCAGCGAAGCAGACAGATCTTTTTCTTCGTATTCCCCGCCTTCCCTGAAAGGGAAAGGAGGCGCAGTGCTGAACATGGTTTCGTCATGGCTCATATCACATTCTCCTACAATAAAGTTACGGTTTAAGGCGCGGCAGCCAGCTGCGTCTTTTTCCATCTCAAAGCCGAAGCTGTTAGAATGAGAGAGTAAATGGTCTGGCACCAACATTCCTGGGCTAACACGCCCGTAATGGAGTCCGTCAGCCGCCTCTCTCATTCGCAGCATTCGATTTGCGCAGGTTGTGCCACCGGTTTTCGGTGCGTTCGTGTCACCCAGGAGATTGAACAGGCAATGAGTAAAAGGCGGAAAGCCATATCCAATCAGAAGGAGGAGCAAAATGAACGCAGTTGGAAGTGATGTTTCCAAAGGGAAAAGCATGGTGGCTGCCCTGCGGCCAATGGGTGAAGTGGCATTCCTGCCACGGGAATTTCTCCACACCGATGTGGGGCTGGAGCAGATGGCTTACGCCATCCTTGCGCTTGGGGAAGATACCCGCGTCATCATGGAAGCCACCGGTCGCTACCATGAACCGGTAGCTGCGGCCCTGTATGAGTACGGGATCTATGTCTGTGTCCTGAATCCGCTGTTTATCAAGCAAAGCGGGGGTGGTTCCATCCGAAAGGTCAAGACCGACAAGGCTGACGCCATAAAAATTGCCAAGTACGGCCTTGACAACTGGGTGGATCTGCGGGAATATACTCCCATGGACACTGTAAGACAACAACTGAAGCTGTGCAGCCGCCAGTACGACCTCTACATGAAAACGGTGATATCGCTGCAAAACAATCTTATTTCGTTGACCGACAAGACCTTCCCCGGCGTGAATGAACTGTTCTCCAGTCCGGAGCGTGCGGACGGTCACCAGAAATGGGTGGATTTTGTCATGACCTTCTGGCATTGTGACTGCATCTGCCGCATCAGCGAAAAGGCATTCACTGAGCGTTACCAGAAGTGGTGCAAACGCAAGGGCTACCATTTCAGCGTCGAAAAAGCACTGGAGGTCTATGCCGGAAGCTGCGGCCATTTCACCACGTTACCGAAGAATGACAACACCAAGCTGCTCATTATCTCAGCCGCCCAGCAGCTTCTTGCAGGCAAGATGACACTGGCCGCTCTGCGAGCTGAGATGACACGGCTTGCCCGGCAATTGCCGGAATATGACACGGTGCGAGCCATGTACGGTGTTGGCGATAAGACTGCGCCTGCACTCATGGCTGAGATCGGCGATGTGCGCCGTTTTCCACGCCGCAGCTCCATCGTTGGATTTGCGGGCATCGATCCCGGTGTGGATGAGTCTGGCAAACACAGTGCCAAGAGCGTTCCCACCACGAAACGGGGTTCAGCACATCTGCGCAAAACACTCTACCAGATCGTCTGCACTTACCTGAAAAAATCCCCGGCAGATGAGCCAGTCTACCAGTTCCTCGATAAGAAACGCAGCGAGGGCAAACCCTATTTCGTCTACATGACCGCTGCTCAAAACAAGTTCCTGCGTATCTACTACGCCCGCGTAAAGGAGTGCCTTGAGGCATTTGATGCGCAAACTACCGAGCGAAAGTGATTTTTAACAACCAAATTTTACCTCGGCCGGTGAGGTACTTTCTCTCCGGTCTGATTTGTTGCACCTTTTTTCGGTCTCGCAAATTTTGCGGGACTTTTTCATTTTGATGCTTGACTTTTATTTGCAGGACTCCATTCATAAAATTGCTGTCTGGTGATCAGGAAGGCCACCGCATACCGGATAAAGTCCAGAATGCTGGTGCCGTCAAACCGGATGCTGAGGAAGGCATAGACCGCCGTCAGCACCAGCGGAATAAAAATTCCGGTCTGGGAGAGCGCCAGCACAGAGAGCAAAAGCCCTACGCCGATGACGCCCACATCCTTGAGTTCCCAAAGCCACAGCATCGCTTTGGCAGTCAGGTTATCGGGATAGATGTACAGGGTAGTTCACCTCCAAGAAAAAAGCCGCCGGGGTATGTTCCCCAGCGGCCATGCGGTATCTCATTCTTCGGTTGTTTCCTCGGTCTGGTTCTGCGCCTCGTATTCGGCCAGCGCCTGTTCGATGAGTCCGATGACGAACTCCTTCTGGCTGATCTTCCGGCCACGCTTTTTTTCGGTGGCGATGAAGTTCTTCAGCCGCTGATCCAGTTCCTCAGAGATTTGGAATGCCAGGGTTTTGGTTGCTGCCATAATCGTTTTTCCTCCTTCGAAGTGTTCTTTGAGTACCAGTTCCACATATTCTCCCAAGGTGCTCAGCGCCAGCTGCTCTTTCTCCGCAATGACCTTGGCGTGGAGGTCTGCGGGAATCATTGCACAGAGATTCTTTTTCGCATCCATGGAGCGTTCTCCTTTCTGTATTTTGCAAGCAAAGCATACTGCACCCAAGGGCAAATAGCTATTCACAGAACCCAACAAAGAAGCAAGCGTAAACGAAGCAGAAGCAACAAGGCAAGTTCAGCTTGCCAGAAGCACCAGCGAAATACCATGGAGAACATAGTCCACGCATGGAATGGCAACACTGTTGCCCAGTGCTTTGTAGCGGGCTGAGTCCGAGGCGTTGGGGATGGCTGTCCAATTGTCCGGGAAGCCCTGGAGACGCTCACACTCCAGTGGGGTCAGCCTGCGAATCAGTTTTGGTTTCCCTGTCCTCTGCAGTACAAGATCTGTAGCGTCCTTGTGCTGACGGGCGCTCTGGGTGCTGACTACCTCGCCGTCCTTGAACACATCCACCCGCTGTCTGCTGAATACCGCATGGTGGTCGGTAGCGGTCAAGGTGTAGGCGATGTCCTCCTGATATCCAATGCCATTGCCACCGTTTTGGGGCTGTCGGTCGATGGCATTGCCGGTGATACAGAACACCGGCTCCTGCTCCACCAATGGCACATTGTTGCCGCCGGTGCCGTACCGTGCGGACATGGTGGGAGCGACCCGATGCGGGCCGGTGTAGCGGGAGTCGATGCCGTGGTTTTCATAGACCAGCGGCTGGTGTCCGTGTTCCTGGGCTCGGAGAGTCCCTGTCACATTTACACTGCATTCCATGACGCTGCCGCCCTGGTCGTTGAGACACAAAACCGACGGCATACAGTTCCCACCAGCGCTGCCCTTCAGCGTGGGGGCAAGTTCTTCGCCATAGCCGATACCTCCGGCGGATGCTCCGGCCCCGGCAGAGAAGCCGACGGTCAGGACACAAGGGTAGCCTTGTCCGGCCTGACCGCCCCCTGCACTCAGGGATGTATGGCGCTCCGGCGTCAGGAAACAATCGCCGTTGCCCTTCGCCACCACTCCCTCCGCAATGAAGGTCTGCTGTTTCATTCCCGGTTGGGCCCCCAAGGCTCCGGCCACATCGTGCAGGTCCCGAACTTCATCCCTCTGATTTGCCGCAAATGCAATCGGCTGGAGCAGACCGTTTCGGCCTGTGGACATCCCGCAGTTTACGCCAAGCGTTGCCGCAACAGCGCCAGTCAAATCACCGTTGTACCCATCAAAGCCTTCCACATCATCCTTGTCTGGCTGTGTGACAAAGGTTTGCATCTGCATATTGTTGGTGGCCATTAGGGCGCCAGACACTCCATGCAGGTTGATACCTTCATCCCGTTGGTTTATATGGTACGCTTCCAGCTTGGTAGCATCGCCGTCTGGTGGTGTGACCCCTGATTGAATCTCAAGCGCCCGTTTGAGTTTCTTGGGAAGTTCTTTCCCGCGTTCAAAAGCTCGGCGAAGGATACCCAGGCAGGCTTTCCTGGTCAAATAGTATTTGTCCGGCGGATCGTCCTGCAAAATCTGCGACAAGGAAGATTCTTTTTCTTCTCTGGGGGACACCCCAGTATTGAGCGTCAATGCATCGCCACGCCAGGGAGAAATCAGTTCCCAATACGATTCTCCCAGCAGATTCCCAGCGCCCGGTGTCAGGTCGAGGGACTGAAACACCACCGACTTTAATTCGGACAATCTCCTCGAGAACGATCCGGAAGTCCTCTCCTTTGGGAGTCCCGCTGGAGAAGGCTCCGGGTACATTTTCCCACACCATGAATCGAGGTCGTATATCGAGAGCTGCCCTGTTTCGTAATCGTTCTGCATTTCTCATCTCCTTTACAAGTCTGACCTGCTCCATGAACAAGCCGGAGCGCGCACCGGAGAGGCCGGCACGGTTTCCGGCCACAGACAAGTCCTGATTATTCCGAATTCGGGATAATCAGGATTATGCCGAGAAAATAGTTATTCCGAAGTCATTGCATAGAGTCTTGTAAAACAAGGATTCTCCGCAAAAACTTCGGAATAACAAAGCGGGCCTCATTTTATATAATGTGGACATGCAGACAACCGTCTGACACCACAAAATATAAGGAGGGCCTATGAAACTGATTGAATTAGACGCAACTGCACAGCGTGCCCTGGAGTTGTTAACCAATGCGGGGATGAGTGATGGAAGCATATACGACTATACTCATACGGGTTTTGGCAGCATACTTCGACATTTTCACACAAAAGGCATACTATATGCTACAGCAGAAATGCTCGATAATTTTTTGCTGGAGCAACGCGCGCTTTTGGACCAAGGAGATATCTCACAATGGAAATGGGGACTTGTTCGCAGGAGTTGTGAGCTTCTGAAACAATGTTCAGCGACGGATTCTATTGATTTGCCTGACCTTCAGCCATGGGACCCTGTATGGAATCGTCCAAAGCAAATCATCCAACACGACGCACCGACGGCGAAACAGTTTGCCGAATCGGAAAATATTTATGTGCTTGTCTGGATGGTCAACAAGCGTATGGAACAACTTGGCCTTTCGGAAAGTACGGTTCGCCATTACACGGAAGAGGGATTAGCCGTCATTTTGAAAAAGCACTATGATTCTGGTACAGAAAGTTACTCAGACAAACTTATATCCCAGCTTACAGAGGAGCGAAGACTGCAATATGAGCAAGGGGAGGTTGGCAGAACTACTTATCAGAATTTGCGCAAAGCGGCGGCGATGCTCCAGGAGTTCCGCCTGACAGGGAAAATCACGCTGGAAAGGATTCCTAATTGGGGACGGCGCGAAGTTATTCCTCAGCACAAAGCGATTCTGGATAAATTCAGTGCGCATGTCACAACGCAGAGCAACTGGGCTGAAAGTTCCGTTAGCACAGTTACAAGTGTGGCTCGTGTATTTTTGCTTGAATTAGAGGACCATGGAATAGTCTCCATTGAAACTGTCGCAATGATGGATATTGCCACATGCGTTACAAGAATGCTTGGACGATACACTGGTGGAATGAGATCTGCTCTTTTTGGCATTCGGACCTTTCTACAATTTTTATATGAGGCCGAGATCACTGCGGATAATTTTTGCAAAACACTCCCGGAATTTGTTTGCCCTCGGAAGAACTTTCGTGAAGGATTTTCCGATGATGAATTGGAACGTCTACTTTCTCAGCCAGATATCACATCTGCGGTCGGGAAAAGAGACTACGCTATGATGGTTTTGGCAGTGCAAAGCGGCTTGCGGTCTTGCGACATCATACGGCTCACATTTGACTGCATCAATTGGAGAACGAGGGAAATTCGTGTTGTTCAGCACAAAACAGGACAACCAATCGTAATTCCTCTTGAACCGGAAACAGGCAACGCTATAGCAGATTACTTGTTAAATGGGCGCCCCAAGAGTTCACTACCGCAAATTTTCCTCTGTCACGTCGGCGCTGTCCGTGCTTTGAAAAGTCGAACCGGAAGTGCAATTGTCTCCAAATACATGAAGGGCGCAGGAATTCATTCCGGGTATCGCGGATTTCACAGTTTCCGGCGCACCTTCGCTACAAATCTGCTCCAGAACGAAGTGCCAATTGAGTTGATCCAACAGATGCTGGGCCAAACTCATATTGATTCAGCAAAGCCGTACCTGTCCATTGACGAACAGGGACTGAAGCGATGTGCATTGCCCCTGCTCTCTCATGGAAAGGAGGTAGGGAACTAAAATGATGTACACCTTTAAGAGTTGTTTTGCATCTCAGATCGAGGATTTCATTGCTCAGAAAAACGCTCTGGGGTTTGGTTATCTGGAGTCCTCCCGTCTCCTGCGAGACTTTGACCGCTTTTGCCTGACGCATTTCCCGGAAGAAAATACACTGACCAAGGAGCTTTGCTTAGCTTGGGCCACGAAAAAGGATACCGAAGGCAACAATACCTTCCGCAACCGTATGATGCCGGTGCGTGAGTTTGCCAGATACTTAAACCGCAACGGCGAAGCTGCTTACATTCTGCCGCCAGATATTGCCCGAAAAGATGCGCCGTATGCGCCGTACATCTACACCGAGGCAGAAATTCAGGCTATTTGGAATGTTCTTGACGCCTTAAAACCGCGTAGGGGCTTTCCTGTACGGCATTTTGTGATTCCTGCCATGGTGAAACTGCTGTATTGCTGCGGCTTGCGTCCGGCAGAGGTCAGGCGGTTGCGCGTTAGAGACGTAGATCTGGACAAAGGGCGGCTGAATATTATGGAGAGCAAGCAGCACAGAAGCCGTATAGTCATGATGGCAGATGATGTGGTGGAAATGCTCTCGAATTGTAATGCTGTTGTCTCCGCTGTTATGTCGGGTCGTGAGCCCTTCTTTCCCAACACTGAGGGCGGCTATTATGGGAAACGCGGATTGGAAAAGATCTTTCGTCAGACTTTGAGGAAAGCCGATATTGACAGAACTGGGCGTCGTTCCCCACGCCTTTATGATTTTCGCCACACTTTTGCCACCCACAGGCTGTACCACTGGATGAACGAGGGCAAAGATCTGAACGTTATGATTCCCTATCTGAGTGCGTACATGGGCCATGCGCAACTCTCGGACACCTATTACTACATTCATTTAGTTCCTGGCTTGTTGGAGGAAATGTCCGGGTTCACGTTTTCTTCTGCCGAGGCATTCTTGCCGGAGGTAGGAAACGATGAGTGATTTCTTTGATGCAATCCGGCGTTTTCTGCTGGACTATCTGCCCAAGCAGCGCTGCCTTAGTAAAAATACGATTCTCTCCTACAGACAGACACTCAATATTTTCGTGGCTTATATGAGGGATGAGATAGGGATTGGAGCTGCTGAGCTGACCTTCTCTCGTGTTGACCGGGACGTCATTCTTAACTTCCTAACCTGGCTGGAAAAGGCGCGGGGATGTAGTGTCTCTACCCGCAACCAGCGTTTAATGGCATTGCGGTCTTTCCTGGACTTCGCTGGACAAATCG
>ERZ773185.166-NODE-166-length-62825-cov-16.013111_pt1 | contig 62825 bp, 51 predicted proteins | sample MGYA00580531_ERZ773185 | MGnify/ENA primary metagenome ERZ773185 (study PRJEB29015, sample SAMEA2737799) | human gut metagenome | biome: human gut; feature: human-associated habitat; material: faeces | place: China | collected 2012 ...
TTGCAAGCAGATGGCGTGCAAAGTCGCCAGACGCTCTTTGTGCGGTATTGCCAAAAAGCTGTCCGATACCGTTCTATCCCCTCGCTTGTCTGCATAGGATAAAGCAAAGGCAGCACCGCAGCAGAATCTGTACGGTGCTGCCCAAGCCAACGCCGCCGGACGGCAAAAAAGGAGGAGTTCCATATGGACCTGAAAATCAATCGGGAAATGCTCCCTGTGACTGAAATTCTTCTGGACGAAGTACAGGAGCAAAGTGTTGAACTGGACTACGTACTGCCGGACTATGATCCGGACATCTTTCGCATCATCGGCTGTGAGATCCAGCCGACCATTGTCAATTCCACTACCGGAACCGACCGCATCACCTACGAACTGCGTGCAGACATTCGCGTGCTGTACTGTGGTTCGGAGAGCACGCTGCTGCAATGCGTGGCACAGCAGATGACATTCACCAGAAATGTAGAACTGCCCCGCCCTGCTGAGGACCTGCAAGTGCAGATCCGTCCCCGCACCACCTATGCCAACTGCCGTGCCGTCAGTCCCCGCCGGCTGGAAGTCCGCGGAGCCGTTTCGGTTTCGATTCGGGCTGCCGGCGACCGGAAGCAGGAGGTCATCGAGGACGTTTTCGGCATGCACGTACAGCTGCGAAAAGTTCCCGTGGAATACGCCGCACAGAAACGCCGTGCCACCAAGCATATCCTGCTCAACGAAGATGTGGAACTGGGACAGTCCAAACCGCCGATCCGCAGCATTGTCCGGAGCAGCGTCCGGCTGAACCACGAGGAGCAGTCGATCCTCGCCGGCAAGCTGGTGGCAAAGGGCGAAGCAACGGTGCAGTTCCTCTACACATGGCAGCAGGAGGACGGTTCCAACGGGCTGGAACAGATGCAGTTCACTGTCCCCTACAGCCAGATCGTGGACATGGAGCAGATCGACGACACCTACCGCGGCAGTGTGGACACACAGGTGGTACGGTGCGACCTGAAGCCTTGTACCGGCAAAAACGGCAGCATGGACAGCTTGCAGTGCGAACTGGAACTGTGCCTGCGGTGCACAGCGATCAAAACCGCTTCCATTCAGCTGGTGACTGATGCCTTTTCCACGCTGTACCCCTGTGAGCAGGAAACGGTTTCTCTCCAGATCGACATGGCACCGGTGCCGGTGCATGCGGTGATGCCGTGCAGTGCCTCGCTCCAGCCCACCGACACCGTGCCGGAATGCATCTATGATCTGCACTGCCACGTCCGAAACATCAACATGCAGCTGCTCTCCGACACCAACCGCATTCGCATCAGCGGCATGCTCTGCTGTAATCTCCTCGCCGGTGATGCAGACGGCATGCCCATGATGCTGGAAAAGGAGGAAGCGTTCGAGGTGTACACCGACTCGGAAACGCCGGTAGACAATGCTGTATTGCAGGCGGAGGTGCTCCCCACAGACTGCACCTATCATCTGGCTTCTGACGGCAAGATCACCATTCAGGCATCACTGCTGCTGCGGGGATACCTCCGTCCCTCTGCCCGCCACACCTGTCTGTCCGGTCTGACGGTGGACGGTGAAAACAAACTGGTGCGGGACGGCGACTATGCCCTGAAGCTGTACTATGGAGTAGAGCACGAAAACGTCTGGGACATTGCCAAGCGGTGCCGCACCAGCGTCGGGGCGATCATGGAGGAAAACGACCTGACAGACGAACAGCTTACCGCTGCGGGCATGCTCTTTATTCCCATTGTACAGTAACGGCAGGAGGTACAGAATATGGCAAACACGATTTATCAGGACATTGCCTGCCGCACAGGCGGTGACATTTACATTGGCGTAGTGGGTCCCGTGCGTTCCGGAAAGTCCACGTTCATCAAACGGTTCATGGAACAGCTGGTCATTCCCCACATTTCCAACGAAGCATGGCGGGAACGTGCCACCGACGAACTCCCCCAGTCCGCCGCCGGCAGAACGATCATGACCACCGAACCGAAGTTCATTCCGGAAGATGCGGTGGAACTGACGCTGGAGGACAATGCCCGCATGCGGGTACGCATGATCGACTGCGTGGGATATATCATTCCCAGTGCACTAGGCTACATCGAAAATGAACAGCCGCGTATGGTACATACCCCGTGGTTTGAACAGGAAGTCCCTTTCAACATGGCGGCAGAAGTCGGCACGCGGAAAGTCATTGCAGAGCACTCCACCATCGGGCTGGTAGTCACCACTGACGGCAGCATCACCGACCTGCCCCGTGCGGAATATGCCGAGTGCGAACAGCGTGTCATTGCAGAGTTGCAGGAACTGGGAAAGCCCTTTGCCGTCCTGCTGAACTGTCTGGATCCGCACACTGCCGCCGCCAAGGCAATGGCAGAACAACTCTCCCAGCAGTATCAGGCACCGGTGCTGCCTGTCAGCTGTCCCGATCTGGATGAAAACGACATCTGTCAGATCCTGACAGAACTGCTGCGGGTGTTTCCGGTGCGGGAGATCAACGTCTGCATGCCACGCTGGATCTCCTCGCTGGAAAAAAGCCACTGGCTGCGGGAATCGGTCTTTTCCTGTATCCGGCAGGCTGCCGCAGAGATCCACACCATTCGGGATACGGCTCTTTTCGCCGAGGCAGTGAGCACCTGCCCCTATGTCACGCGGGCAGCCATTCGGGAGATCGACATGGGCACCGGCAGCGTCTGTGCCGAAGTGGAACTGGACGCATCGCTGTTCTACCGCATTCTGGGAGAAACCACCGGTCTGGACATTCACGGTGAAAGCGACCTGCTGCCCATTCTGCTGGAGCTGAGCCGAATCCAAAAAGAATACGCCAAAATCGAACCGGCTCTGCGGGAGGTAGAAGCCACCGGCTATGGCATCGTGATGCCGGAGCAGGAAGAAATGACACTGGAAGAACCGGAGATCATCAAGCAGGGCGGACGATACGGCGTGCGGCTCCGTGCTTCGGCACCGTCCATTCACATGATGCGTGCCGACATTCGCACAACTGTCAGCCCCATTGTGGGCACGGAACGCCAGAGCGAAGAACTGGTCATGTACCTGCTGGAGGGCTTTGAGGAGGACCCTACAAAGATCTGGTCGTCCAACATCTTTGGCAAGTCCCTCCACGAGCTGGTGGGCGAAGGACTGCACAACAAGCTGTCCAAAATGCCCATGGACGCACGGCTCAAGCTACAGGAAACACTACAGCGAATCATCAACGAAGGCTGCAGCGGTCTGATCTGCTTCATCTTGTAATCGTAAAACAGCAAAACGCCGGAACGGTTCTGACACACGTTCCGGCGTTTTGCGTTTTGTGGAATGGGTTATCGAAAAGTCCTCTCGGACTGAAAATAGCTATGGCAATACCGCACAAAGAGCGTCTGGCGACTTTGCACGCCATCTGCTTGCAAATTTTCCGTCATATTTCACAAAAATGCTCGTGAATACATCAAGTATTCACTCCGCTTTTTGTTTCATCTGACGAAAAATTTGACGACGCATCTGCCGCACAATCTTTGTGCGGTATTGCCCTATTTCTCGTAAGTCAGTGCCGCAGTCTTTCCGGCTTCGGCAGCTGTATAATTCGGACGGATCACATGCACCGCGTCCATGTTGGTGATCAGGACAACTGTAAACTTTGGCAGCTGGTTCTGCTCCAACAAATTCAAGTTCACCTCTGCCAGCAATTCGCCGGCGTGAACGGTATCTCCTACCTTGTGCTTCGTCCGGAAGCCGGCACCATTCAGGGAAACCGTATTGATGCCGATATGCACCAGCACTTCCAGCCCGTCAGGTGTTTCAATGCCGTAAGCGTGCAGGGAATCCTGTATGTCTACGATCTTTCCGGAAACCGGTGACAGCACCTTGCCGTCGGTCGGGTCAATGGCATAGCCGTCGCCCAGTACCTTTTCTGCGAAAACCGGATCCGGCAGCGTGTCTATCGGAACGATCTTGCCGTTCTGCACTGCCAGCAAAGTATTCGCCGGAGCCTCCGGCAGATCTGCTGCCGCTTTATTCTTTTTCAAAAAATCAAACATTCCCATAACTGCTCAATCCTTTCTGTTCTGTTTCCACACGAGAAATGTTTCTCGGTCGGAGTATGATGCAATGGCTCCGTCTTTTCCCATGGAGTAAAGCCGTATACGGCAGGAGCCGGCAAACAGCCGCTGGCGGAGTGCTTCTCCAATTGCCAATATCTGTTTCATACGCATTCCCGCCTGTCACGCCTGCTTGCCGCCGGAAAACAAATTTTCTACGTAAAACGGCTGCATTTCCCAAAGGTGTACCTCTGCCTGCTCCACCTGTACCGTCAGCTTCGACTGCTCTGCATCGGCATAGAAGCGGGATGTGAATACGGCTTCGCCCTCGTTGGCAAAAATCTCTACAGAAGAAGTGTCACAGAATAGCCGCAGCTGTTCCAGCCGTTCCAGCGGTACCTGCCGCATGGGGCGATTGCAGCCGCTTGCTCCGAATTCCAGTGTGAGGAAGCTGCCGTCCCATGTGAGCACACCGTCTGTGCCGAACTGCACCCGCAGGGACTTTCCTGCTGTCAGGCGAATCTCTGCCTCATAAGCGGCTGCGGTCCTGCACGAGAATTCCTGCTGTACAACGACAGTCTGTTCCGCACCGCGAAGCTGCTGCAATTCCGGCAGCGGCTCCTGTTGGATCCTGCCGTTTTTCTCATGGAGCACCCGCGGAATGGTCAGCAGATTGGCCCAGCCGAATTCCCGTTCCGGATAGCCGTAGTCGCTGTCCGGCATACCCAGCCAGCCGATCAGGATCCGCCGTCCCTGCTGGTCTGTGTAAGTCTGCGGAGCGTAGAAGTCGAACCCGTGGTCGTACTCCTCAAATGCAGACAGGGTGTATTCCCCGTACAGGTCACCTTCCAGCCGGCAGTAGCCGCTTTGGTAGATGTTCTGATACTTCCAGTCCTCTGCCGCCACGCCCTGCGGAGAAAAGGACAGGAAGCGGGTTCCCTGCAATTCGAAGCAGTCCGGACACTCCCACATGTACCCGAAAGGCTTCTGAGAGGTGATGCGGTTTGCCAGCGTCCACGCTTTCAGGTCGTCGGAACGATACACCAGCACTTCGCCTACGTCGTCTTTTCTTCTGGCACCCAGCACCATTGCGAAGCTGTCGCCGTCTTTCCAGACCTTCGGGTCACGGACGTGACAGGTCAGGTCTGCCGGATAGTCCTCGTTGTACAGCAGCACCGTCTTTTTGGTGAAGTGCAGCCCGTCCTCGCTCTCTGCCCGAATGGTGTTGTGTTCTCTGCCGGCAGTGGTATAGTCGTAGTCCTCTCTGTCCCGCCGGAGCACGTTTCCGGTATAGAACAGGTACATGGTGCCGTCCTGCCCCAGTGCAGAACCGGAATATACGCCGTGACAGTCGAACTTTTCATCACTGCACAGTGCCGGTTCGCAGTACTGGTAGTGGACGAAATCTTCTGTGGTATAGTGTCCCCAGTAGTTCAGCCCCGGCTTGACATCAAAGGGAGAATACTGGAAAAAGATGTGGTGGGTATCTCCGATCTGGCACAGCCCGTTGGGGTCATTCAGCCAGCCGGTCACGGGAGCCAAATGAAACACCGGTCGCCATGTTGAAGTCCGGTCGGTGCTCCGTTCCAATGCCCGACAAGCATTTTTCAGGTTCTGTGTTCTAACAGTACTCATAGGGTTCTGCCTCCGTTCACGCATTCGATGCAGTTTTTGCCGCTGCCGGTTTTTCTGCCTTATAGCCAAAGATCCATGTGAGCAAGAATGCCACGCCCATTGCCACCAGCATGGAAACGATATACTGAACCGGCTGGTTCAGGTGCAGCAGAATGGCGAAGATACCGGTTACGCCGGTCGCCGTTGCTCCCAAGTGGAAAATCGAGGTCATCAGTGCACCGCATGCTCCGCCGATGGAACCGCAGATAAACACTTTGATATGCCGCAGGTTGACACCGAAAATTGCCGGCTCGGTGATGCCCATCATGCAGGACAGAGCTGCCGGAAATGCCAGTGACCGCATCTTCTGGTTGCCGCGGCTTTTCAGTCCCACTGCCAGACAAGCTGCACCCTGTGCCATATTGGCAGCAGATGCCAGCGGCAGCCAGTGTGTCACGCCGTACTGAGAAAGCTGTCCCAAGTCAATGATCGTATACATGTGGTGTACGCCAGCCACAACTGTGGAGGAATACAGTCCGCCCATGAGGAATGCTCCGATGCCGTAGGGCACTGCGATCAGCCACTGCACGCCGTCCAGTACCCATGTTTCCAGCTGGGAAAATACCGGTCCGATAGCCGTCAGTGCCAGATAACCAGATACGCCCACGCTGACCAGCGGTGTGACGAACAAATCTATCGATGCCGGCACGATCTTATGCAGCCGCTTTTCCAAGAAGCACATGAGCCATACGGAAATGATTACCGGAATGACATGCCCCTGATAGCCCACCGCGTTGACATCGTACAGTCCGAACCAGACGGAAAACTTCGGGATCGCCTCGCCGGCTTCCACCGCAGATGCCACGCTCCACGCATTCATCAGGTCGGGGTGGATCATGATCATGCCGATTACAGAACCCAGGAACATATTGCCGCCGAATGCCTTTGCCGCACTGGTGGCGATCAGGATCGGCAGGAATGTAAATGCAGTATTGGAAAACATATGGAAAATCTTATAGGTATCCGAATTTGCCATTGCCGGAAACAAGGTACTGAAGCCCTCCAGCAAGCCCATCAGCAAACCGGTTGCCACGATTGCCGGAATGATCGGTACGAAAATATCCCCCAGCACCTTGATCGCTTTCTTGAACGGATTCATCTTCTGTCCGGCTGCCGCCTTGACATCTTCCTTTGTGGCAGTTTCAATGCCGGAAACGGCTACGAATTCCTCATAGACCCGATTGACAACGCCGGTGCCGAAAATGATCTGCAACTGTCCCTGTGCGATAAATACGCCCTTGACGCCTTCAATTTCTTCGATTTCTTCTTTGCGAATGCTCTTTTCGTCTTTGACAACCAATCGCAGACGGGTGGCACAATGGGCACCAGAAATCAGGTTTTCCTCACCGCCGATTTTTTCCAGCACCTGTACTGCTGCTTCATGATAATTCATTAGATCATCTCCTGTCATTTTTTGAAGCGGGGAATCGCTGTAAAAAAATCTTTCCCTTTTCTTTCAAGCTGCCGCAGGTTTCCGTTTTGCGGCAGTTCTATTTCTGCAAATGCTGTCGAGAACCATTTCCATGAATCAATGTGAAATCGATTTCTTAATGTGATTCTATTATAGCAGAAATAAAAGAAAAAGGAAAGATGTAAAATCACCAAATTTAAGGGATTCTTTTTGTATCAGAACATAGAATATATGAAATTGTTTTCATATATACAGGAAAACTGGTGGAGAGTCCGGCAAAATCCTGCTTCGAACACAGCACCGCACGTTTCCCTATTTATTCCGCCGCACCAGTGCTTTCCCGTTCGTACAGCCGGCACTGCATCTGTGCGGTACGAACAGCATCATTGTCGTTCTGGATCATATCCATGAGAATGGCACCGGCTTCCAGACCGCCTGTCCGGTGGGACAGACTGACAGAAGTCAGGTGGGGCGAATAGATCGCCGACATGCGGTTGTTGCCGACTGCTGTCAGCTTCACCTGTTCCGGAATCTGGATTCCTGCACGCCGCAGCACGTCGATTGCTCCGAATGCAATGGTATCTGTAGCACAGAAAACGCCGTCAAAAGGAATCTGCTTTTCCAGAAATGCCGCCATGGCATCGCTGCCGTCCTGTGTGGTGAAACCGGCACACTCTGCGATCAGTTCCTCCCGAAAAGCAATATGGTTTTCTTCCAGCGTATCCAGATAACCGCCCCTTCTGGCACGTCCGGCAGCCTTGTCCTTTAAGGTCACACCGAGGTGCACAATATTCTGGCAGCCGCAGCGAACCAGACAGTCGGTCGCCAGCTTTGCGGCACCGTAGTCGTCAAAATATACGCAGGAAACATCGGATTCCTGCTGTCCCATTAAAACGATCGGCTTCTTATAGGATTTCATCAGGGCGAGGTGTTTTTTCGTCATCAGCGTTCCGATAAAGATCACGCCGTCTACGTTGTTCAGCCGGAACGTTTTCAGGTATTCCATTTCCCGTTCCGTGTTGTTTCCGGTGTTCGCCAGCAACACCTGATAACCGGCATTGTTGACAACCTCTGTGATGCCGTCCACCATTCGGCTGACGGATTCTGAGCTGATTTTCGGAACAATAACACCGATCAGATTGTTTCTGCCGGTGCGGAGCGTCTGGGCAGAGGAACTGGGCGTATAACCGGTCTGTTCGATCACCGCCTGAATCCGCTTCCGCTTCTGTTCGCTGACATATCCATTATTCAGATAGCGGGACACCGTTGCCGTAGATACTTCCGCCAGCTGTGCGATCATACTGATATTCATTGCAAATCTCACCTTTCGTTCCAACAGTATATCTTCCTATGAGAACGTATACTGTATCTATCATAATTCTCACATTTATTGTAACAGATTACCATAAAAAATGCAAGTAAAATCTGTATTTTCATGATTATTGATAATTACTTCCCCAAAGTTTTGTGTTTTTTGACGATTTCACCGCGTTTGGTTGGGATTGTTGCAAACGTTTCTAAGGCAACACCGCACAAAACCAATGCAATGTTGCCCTAAGCATACGATTCCCACAGCTGTATCCACAGCAAATAAACACACATCAGACAGAAAGGCAGATTTTGCAGCCGGAACTGCCAGCAGACTGTCCCCAGCAGTACGGTCAGCAGAACTGCTATGCCATTCTGGAGCCGCTCGGTCTGTTCCGGCAAGCAGCCGCAGACAGAAAACACACTGCGGCAAACTGCCCCGCCGTCCAGTCTGGCATAGGGCAGCAGGTTGAACAAGCCCAGTCCCAGATGCAGCATACCGGAAACCGAACCGCGATCTCCCCACAAAAACGCTGTCCCCAGCAGCAGATTCACTGCCGGACCTGCAAGAGAAACCAGTATGTCCTGCCAGTATGCCCCGCAGGCAGCAGACGGCACAAACAACGCTCCGGCACCGCACAGTGAAACTGTCTGCACGTGGCGGTGAAACAACAGCAGCATTGCCAGATGTCCCAGTTCATGCAGCAGACACGCCAGAAACAGCAGCAGAAAATACAAGGCTCCGCCGCGGACTGCCACCAGTGCCGCCACGGCAAAGAAGCTGAAGTCCACGGTGAACACCGTCCCACGCCAGTGCCAGCAAATCACTTGGTGATCCACTGCTGCACGGCACGGAGCAGCTGATCCAGCCAGAGCACCGGCGGTGCATCCCGTTTTGCGGCGTACTGTTCCAGCAGCATGATCTGCCACTCCGGTTTCAGCCAGTGCAGCCCAAACACGCAGAGCACCAGCAGCAAACAGAGAATACACTGGGTCAGGGCAATGTCATCGGCATGCTGAGGCTTTCGGGGTGCCGGCGTGTCCGACAGATGTATGGTTTCCAGCAGCGGCACCTCTGCCGGCTGGGTTTCCGGTTCATGGGGCTGCTGTTCTGAATGCTTTTCCATTTCCTCCATCATGATCCTGCTCCTTTTCCTAAGGCAACACCGCACAAAGCTTGTGCGTAAGGTGCGTTGTCAGATTTTTCGGCAGATTGCGTGTAAAGCCGTAAGGCGGGCTTTATGCGGTGTTGCCCTAAACTTGCGGCGATATTGTGCTACTACCATATGAAGCAGGACAGAAAAATAGACCTGTCAGCATGCTTCTGCTCACAGGTCTAAGGCAAAATTACTGTTCTTCCGCCGGCGTTTCTTTCTGGATCCTGAAGATCATGCGAAACAGACTGGACAACAGCTTCGGGCTCTTGACAACAACGATTTTCATATGAAACTCCTTTCAAACATACATGTAATTTGTCACAGGCACACATTCCGTGTCCTCTGTCCCCAGTATATTCACTTCTCCGAAAAAGGTGCAGAAAAGCGTCCGGAAGACTTCTGGCTTCCGAACGCTTTTCCGACAGCACTGTACAAGGCTGCACTTCATGTATTCCGATTTTCCGCATTTGCGTGTTTTGTTGTCTCCAAACGCAGTGCATGCCGCAGTCCGATATATTTTTCTCTCCGGATATTTTTTTCGCGGCGAAAACGGATCGGTTCTCACTCGTTTTGTTTCTTTCTTTTGTTTTTCTTTTGTTTTTCTGTTTTTATGCAGTGTTCCCTTATGCCTGATGTGTGTGATGCAGCTGGAATTTTCCCGCCGCCAGCATCACGCTTAACGCTGCCATAGACAGCAAAATACAATTTCTTGCCTGCTCCAATTGCAGGAAAAATAACCCGATCATGACCAGACTTTCCACGCACCAGATCAGACGGGCACGATGCCGGTACACCCGCTGTTCCAGCTCGTCCAGAGGCTTATGCGAAGTTTCCACCGGTGCAAGCAGCCACAACAGTATGCTGGAAATCATATATACCGGAACCGCCGTCCACAGGGGAAGCGGCACAAACCGCAGCAGTGCCAGCACGATCGCGATCATTGCCGCCGAATACCAGTAGCACCGTACCGGCGTTTTCGCGTGGAATCCGCCGGCAAAGCTGCGAAGCGGGATATACGCCGCTGTAAACAAGACACTTTCCCACACCAGACCGAAAACCATGCCGATACAAAGCGTTGTGAGCAGGTTCAGACAGACGGAAAACAGTTGCTTGATCCCATAGCGGCATATGGAGAAACGTTCTTCTGAAATGGTTCCGCGTGCCACAAAAGAACGTGCAATGGTATCTGACAGCTTCGCAAACATCAGAACTTCCGCAGCTTTCTTGCACGCTCCGGCAGTTCGTCCTGATAGGAGAAGTAGATGCAGGTGGAGTTTGCCACCAGCGTGGTCATCATCATTGCTGCTGCGGCAAAGGCTGCTGCAAATACACCGTAAACATTCATCATTTTTGCTTTCATTTTGAAACCTTTCCTTTCTGTTGGTGTCATCTTCGACACATTCCGCGGCGTGTGATACGCCATAGTATAAGTGGTTTGAAATGCCTTTGGATACTTCTCCTCCTGCTCCTGCCGGATTCAGAAGCGACTTTCATTCCGGCAGAAAACATTCCCCCTTTCCCGTTTTTTCGCACCCTTCGGTATTTCAGAAGCGGATCGCAGAACCGAAGAATATCATTCTCCTGCATTTCCTGTAATCCTTGTGTATCATTATAGCACACTTTCTCTTCACTTTTTAGAAATTGTCAAAAATAGCATTTGAATCGTCAAAAACAGTACGGAAACAGTTGCGGTTTCAAAAAGATACAAAAATAACCAGCTGTTCACAAAAGAAGCAACTGGTTACTTTTACAAATTGCGATTGTTCAAAAAAGCATTACTCCGATGCGGAAGCAATGACCTCTGCCACCAGATTTGCCGGCAGCTGTTCATAGCGGGCAAATGCCATGGAGAAGGTTCCCTCGCCCTGTGTCATCTGCCGCAGCTGCAATGCATAATCTGCCATTTCCCGAAGCGGCACTTCTGCCGAAATGAAAGTCATACCCTGATCTTCCACAGAATTCATGCCCAGCACTCTGCCGCGACGCTTGTTCAGGTCGCCCATAATATCGCCGGTGCATTCGTCCGGAACGGTTACGCTCATCAGTCCCACCGGTTCCAGCAGCGTCGGTTCTGCCTGCTTCATGCCCTCTTTATATGCAAGAGAAGCCGCCGTCTTGAACGACATCTCCGAAGAATCCACAGGGTGATAGGAGCCGTCCACCAGAATTGCCTTTACGCCGACCACCGGAAAGCCTGCCAGAACACCCTTGGTGTAGGATTCCTGCAAGCCCTTTTCCACTGCGGGGAAGAAATTCCGCGGCACAGCACCGCCGAATACCTTTTCTTCAAAGACCAGTTCTTCCGACGGATACGGTTCGAACTCGATCCAGACATCGCCGTACTGTCCGTGGCCGCCGGACTGCTTCTTGTACTTACCCTGAACCTTGACCTTTTTCCGAATGGTTTCCCGATAAGCGATCTTCGGCACGGAAAGTACCACGTCTACCCCAAAATCAGCTTTCAGCTTGGAAATCACCGCACTCAGGTGCTGCTCGCCCAGTCCGGAGAGGATCATCTCATTGGTTGCCGGATTCTGCTGATAGGACAAGGTCTGGTCTTCCTCCAGAATCTTCTGGATCGCCGCAGCCACCTTTGCCTCATCGCCCCGTGCCGCCGGACGCACTGCCATACTGTAGCACGGTGTCGGAAAGCTGCTGCAGGGCAGGTTGACTACGCGGGAACTGTCACACAGTGTATCACCGGTATTGGCGGAAAGCTTTGTCGCTGCCACCAAATCCCCTGCTTCTGCAACAGCCGTTTCCGTCTGCTTCTTGCCGCAGAGGAAGAACAGTTTGTTCAGTTTTTCTGTGGCTCCGGTTTTGCTGTTCACCAGTTCGGCACCAGCTTTCAACGTGCCGGAAATCACCCGCATCATAGACAGTTTGCCCACATAGGGGTCTGCCAGTGTCTGGTATACCTGCACGCAGACCGGTTCTTCCGGTGACTGATGCAGTACGACTTCTTCGCCATTCTGGTTCAGTGCCGTGATCTCGTCAGAAGCTTCCGGCACCAACAGTTCCATTTCCTTGCACAGCAGGTCTACGCCCTCCAGCATCTGAGCCGAAACGCAGGCAACCGGTGTGATCGTGCCGTCACGCATGCCCTTATGGATACCGTCCACCCGTTCTTTCTGGGTAAATTCCTCGCCGGAGAAGAACTTTTCAAACAGTTCCTCATCAGTTTCCGCAATTGCCTCCGAGAACGCCTGAATCAAGCCGTCTACCCGATAACTCAATTTTTCGGAAACCTCGGAAGTCGGCATGGGGATCTCCTGAGCCTTGCCGTCCTTGTCGTAGCGATAGGCTTTCATTTCGATCAGGTTGATGTAGGAATCCACCTTCCGGTCTGCGATGACCGGTACTACTACCGGACAAACCGACGGCCCGAAAGCGGATTTCAGTTCTGTCAGTACATTATAAAAGTTGGCGTTTTCATCGTCCAGCTTTGTGACCACAAACATTCGTGGCTTGCCCTCTGCTGCACGGTATGCCTTTTTCGTGCCCACCCGAACGCCGGATTTTCCGGATACGGTAATCATTACGCAGTCCGCCGCAGAGATGCCCTGCACCATGCCGCCGGCAAAATCAAACATGCCCGGTGTGTCCAGCAGGTTGATCTTCTGACCGTCCAGCATGATGCTGCCGGTGGCGGTGTACACGGAAGAATGCCGCTTGATCTCCTCCGGTGCAGCATCAGAAACTGTAGTGCCCGCCGCAACGCTGCCCATGCGTTCCACGCAGCCACCCTGATACAAAAGGGCTTCCAGTAATGTGGTTTTTCCGGTGCCGGCATGGCCAGCCAGTGCAATATTCTTGATGATCATAGCTTTTTCGCTCCTATCATAAATTCTATTTCGCAGCAATTTAGCAAGTTGCCTAATTTTATTTCAACTGCATATTGCAATTATAGCACATTTCACATCACATTGCAAGCCCTTTTTGAAAAAAGTTGAATTTTTTTCGAAGAACCGAAAAGTATTCCGCCTGTCCGGTGTGTCCGACTGTCAATATTTCTTGTGGAGTTTCCACAAACTTTTGAAATGCTATTGACAAGTGCACAAAAAGGTGATAGAATATGATTTAAAATATTTCAGTCAACACTGTACAAAGCCGGTAAACGGACTTTATGCAGCGTTTCCTTTATGAGAGTAACTGGAGGAAATTTTTCATGGACGCCGCCGATGACAGCGACACAGCAAATCCGAATCGAATCATGATGACAGCACGATGCCCTGTGATACAGCAGAGGTGTGGCATTTTTTGCGTTCGTGCTGCCTGTAGAAGGCATGGTTTGCACCGTATGCGGTGCTAGCTGTGTCTTTTTGTATTTTTTACAGAAATCACATATAATATTGTAGTAAGAAAGGTTGGAATTTTTTCTCAAATGGTAGGTTTAATTTTATTGCAGATCGCCCTGATTGCCCTGAACGCCGTATTCGCCGGCACAGAGATCGCGGTGATCTCCGTCAACGAGGCAAAACTGGAAAAAGAAGTGGAAAACGGCAACAAGCGTGCCCGCTGGCTGTTGAAAATGGTGCGGAACTCCTCCGGATTTCTGGCAACGATTCAGGTGGCGATCACCCTGTCCGGCTTTCTGGGTGCGGCATTTGCCTCCGACAGTTTCGCGGAAAAGCTGACGGGGCTGCTTCAAAAGACCGGCATCGGGTTGAGTACCTCTGTGCTGAACACGATTTCCGTCATTCTGGTAACACTGGTCATCTCCTATTTTTCCATTGTCTTTGGCGAAATGGTGCCGAAACGCATTGCCATGAAGAATGCCGAAAAATTTTCGCTGACAATGTCCGGACCGATCACGGTAATTTCCAAGCTGTTCGCCCCGCTGGTGTGGCTGCTGACCAAATCCACCAACGGAATCCTGCGGCTCTGCGGCATTGACCCCAACAGTGAGGACGAGATCGTCACGGAAGAAGACCTGCTGCTCATGGCAGATGCGGGACACAAAAAAGGAACGATCGACACCGAAGAAAACGACCTCATTAAAAATGTATTTGCATTTGACGATCTGACTGTCGGCGAGATCTGCACCCACCGCAAGGAAGTGGCGGTGCTCTGGCTGGACGAAACCATTGCTCAATGGGAACAGACTATTCATGAATCCCGCCACTCGGTCTATCCGGTCTGCGGGGACAGCGTAGACCAGATCGTAGGCGTGCTCAACGCCAAGGACTTTTTCCGGCTGCAAAACCGCACCAAGGAATTCGTCATGGAACACGCTGTACACACGCCCTATTTCATTCACGAAACCATGAAAGCTGACGAGTTGTTCAGCAAGATGAAACGGCACGCAGACCATTTTGCAGTCGTTGTGGACGAATACGGCGGCATGTGCGGTATCATTACTGTGACCGATCTGGTGGAACAGCTGGTCGGAGATTTCGACGATGACGAAACCGAACGGCAGGAACCGGAACTGGAACGTCTGGATTCGAAAACGTGGAAGATCCGCGGCACCTGTTCCCTCCACGATGTGGCAAAGGCTCTGGATCACGAATTTTCCGATGCGGAGGAATACGAAACCTTCAGCGGCTTTCTCATCGGCAAGCTGGGCGAGATTCCAAAGGACGGCAGCCGCCTGAAGCTGGAGATCGAGGGATACCTGATCCGCATTCTCAACGTCCGGCAGCACTGTGTGGAAAAGGCAATCGTCCGGCTGGAGCATTCTCCGGCGAATCCACTGTAACAGAAGACTTTTCCGGAGAAAACAGCATTAGAATGTAAAAGAAGCATCTCGTTGAGATGCTTTTTTTCATGTGCGGTGTTGTGAAATTCAGTGTTTCCTTAGGGCAATACCTCAGACTGCCCTCTCCAGCTTCGACAAAACGCAACTTATTTTTTACGCAGATTTTACATAGCCACCGTGCAGACTTTACAGAGAACCGGTATAATAATGGCAGTACAACGCAAGCACTTTGCGGTGTTATCCCAGGGCAATACCGCACAAAGAGCGTCTGGCGACTTTGCACGCCATCTGCTTGCAAATTTCCCGTCATATTTCACAAAAATGCTCGTGAATACATCAAGTATTCACTCCGCTTTTTGTTTCATCTGACGAAAAATTTGACGACGCATCTGTCGCACAATCTTTGTGCGGTATTGCCCCAGAAAAATGCCCCTGTTTTCACGGGGCAGCAATAAGGAGTCGAAACCTATGGATATTTTTTCCGTCATTACCCTGCTGGGCGGTCTGGCGTTCTTCCTGTACGGCATGAACGTCATGTCCTCCGGTCTGGAGAAACTCGCCGGCGGCAAGCTGGAAATCGTTCTGAAAAAGATGACTTCCAACAAGTTCAAGAGCCTGTTGCTGGGCATGGGCATCACCATTGCCATTCAGTCCTCCTCCGCCCTGACCGTCATGCTGGTCGGGCTCGTCAACTCCGGCATCATGGAACTGAGCCAGACGATCGGCGTACTCATGGGCTCCAATGTGGGCACCACGCTGACTGCATGGATCCTGAGCCTTTCCGGCATCGAGGGGGACAATCCCTTCCTGAAAATGCTGAAGCCGGAATCGTTCTCCCCGATCATTGCTCTGATCGGTGTCATTATGATCATGACTGCCAAACACAACCGCACCAAGGACATCGGCAAGATCATGGTGGGATTCTCCGTGCTGATGACGGGCATGACCCTGATGAGTGGAGCCGTCAGCCCGCTGGCAGATTCCCCGCAGTTCTCCCACATTCTCACCGCGTTCCGGAACCCGATCATGGGCGTTCTGGTGGGAGCCGTTTTCACCGGCGTGATCCAGAGTTCCGCCGCTTCTGTGGGAATCCTACAGGCACTCTCCCTCACCGGACAGGTCACCTACGGCATGGCGATCCCGATCATCATGGGACAGAACATCGGTACCTGTGTCACCGCCCTGCTCTCCAGCATCGGCGTAAACCGCAGTGCCAAGCGGGTGGCATGTGTGCACATCTGCTTTAACTGCATCGGCACACTGGTGATTCTGCCGATATTCTACGGACTGTACTGGCTGCTGGACTTCGCCTTTGTCGGCTCTGCAATTGATCCGGCTGGCGTGGCTCTGGTACACACGATCTTCAACATTGTCACTACAGCAATGCTGCTGCCGTTCACCAAGCTGCTGGAAAAGCTGGCGTATACGCTGGTACGGGACAGCAAAAAGGAAAAGGAAGCCAAGGAAAAGCATGCTATGCTGGACGAACGCCTGCTGGCAACACCAGCAGTTGCCATTGAAGTCTGTCACGGTGTGACCATGGAAATGGCAGAGTTGTCCAAGACCACAATGAAACTGGCGATCAACATGCTGTTCCAGTATGACAAAGCCACCGAAGAACAAATTGAGGAAAACGAAAACCGCATCGACAAATACGAGGATAAGCTGAACGCCTATCTGGTACGCATCAGCAAGCACAGCCTTTCCTCCAAGGACAGCCGGACAGTTTCGAAAATGCTGCACTGCATCGGCAATTTCGAGCGAATTGGTGACCATGCGGTGAATATCATGGAATCGGCACACGAACTCCACGAAAAGGGGCTGCACTTCTCCGGCGATGCCGCAAAGGAACTGCGTACCCTGTGTGATGCTCTGCTGGAAACGCTGAACATGGCATATCAGGCGTTCGAAAAGGACGACCTCGCCATTGCTCATCAGGTAGAGCCGCTGGAAGAAGTTATCGACACCCTGAATCTGGAACTGAAAAACCGCCACATCAAGCGGCTGCAAAACGAAGAATGCACCGTGGAACTGGGCTACATCTATCAGGATCTGCTCACCAACATCGAACGCATTTCCGACCATTGTTCCAACATTGCCGGTGTGCTGATCGAAATCGACGAACAGCAGAATATCCACAAGTATCTGTTCAAGCTGAAAGAAAACGATGAAACCTTTCAGGAATCCTACCACCAGTACCTGAACCACTACTATCTGGAACTGGGACAGCCCACGCTGGACGAAGTCGTGGACGCGTGATTTTCACACTGAATAAATAAAGGCAATACCGCACAAAGATTGTGCGGTATTGCCTAAAACAAAAACCGGTACAGGAATGTTTTCCCGTACCGGTTTCTGTTTTCAGAAAATTTAAGAAACACTGAATAAAGCTTGTGCGTAAAATGCGTAGTCAGATTGCGTGCAAAGCCGTCAGGCGGGCTTTATGCAGTGTTTCCTTTATAAGATTAAAGCATTGTATGATCTTCCGCCGTATCGCTTTGCTGCAATACCTCGCTTGCCAGATACAGAGAGCCGCAGATGACGACCATGCCGCCGTCTGCCTTTGCCTGTGCCAGTGCCGTTTCATATGCCTGCTGCAATGACGGAGCAGTGTGCACTTCCGCGTGGTTTTCGAAGCATGCCGCCAGTGTTTCCCGCGGGACGGCGTGATGTACAAAATCGTCCACACATGTGACTGTATCCAGCACATCACCCAGTATCCGGCAGGCAGTGACATAGTCCTTGGTGGAAATCATGCCGCAGATGCCGTGTATCGGCTTGGTGCCTGCGTGTTTCAGCAGTTCCGCCAATGCCATGACACCTGCCTGATTGTGCCCGCCGTCCAGCAGTACTGTGGGATTTTTCCGAAGCACTTCCGTTCTCGCGGGGACACGCACCTTGGAAAACGCCTCGTTTGCCGTTGCCGCCGTAATCAGATAACCGTGCATGCCCAGAAACCGAATCACTTCAATGGCAGTCATGGCGTTATACACCTGATGCCGTCCGGACATGTGCAGCGTATAGGTGAAGCTGTGATACTGGAACACAATTTCCTCCAGCGTTTCCGACACAATGCGGCAGTCCTGCATGTTGGGAATCACCAGCTGGGCATTTTTCCGCTTGGCAGTATCCTGTACCAGACACACTACGTCCATGGGATTGTCCGTGGAGAGCACCACAGGGCAGCCCGGCTTAATGATACCGGCTTTCTGGGCGGCAATTTCCGTCAGGGTGTTCCCCAGCAGTGCCATATGGTCAAAGGAAACTGAAGTGATCGCACAAACCAGCGGCTTCTTTATCACATTGGTAGCGTCCAGCAGGCCGCCGATGCCGGTTTCCAGCACCACAAGGTCGCACTTCTGTTCCACGAACCAGAGCAGAGCAATGGCAAATGTGATCTCGAACTGCGAGCAGTCCTGCGATACCGGACACGCCTGCACCTGTTCACAGAACCGGCACAGTGCCTCCGGCGGAATGTCCCTGCCGTCGATCTGAATGCGGTCGGTATAATGCCGGATAAAAGGTGAGGTCAGCGTGCCTGTACGAAAACCGGCAGCCGTTGCTGCCCCCGCACAAAATGCCGTCACAGAACCCTTTCCGTTGGTTCCGGCAATATGCACCACCTGCAACTGCTCCTGCGGATTGCCGAGAGCTTCCAGCAGAGCCTGAATGCGGGACAAGTCATGCACTGGCTTGCCGCTTTTCTGATACCCCTGAATATAGGTCATTGCTTCGGAAAACGTCATTGCACTCACTCCCTCATACGTTCACATACCTGCAATCATTACTGCAACGCTGCCATAGACTGCACGATCTTGTCCATTTTCTCCTGTGCCTTTGCCAGCTTTGCCTTTTCTGCTTCCACCAGCTTTTCCGGAGCCTTTGCCAAAAAGCCCTGATTGGACAGCTTCTTGTTCAGGAAGTCCAGATCCTTCTGTACCTTTTCCTGCTCCTTTTTCAGCCGTGCCAGTTCCTTGTCCTTGTCAATGAGTTCGTCCATGGGGATAAAGATGCGGACACTGTCCGTGACTGCGGTGGCAGCGTCCGGCATGTCGAACTTTTCGCCCACTTCCACAGCGGAGGCAGAAGCCAGCTTCTCGAAGAATACCGCGGTGCTCCGGTACAGTTCCGGCTCGGTCGTTTCGATGCAGACACGTGCTTTCTTAGACGGCGGCACCTGCATTTCGGTACGGCGGTTCCGGATCGCACGAATGGCATCGATGACCTTTTCAAACTGTACTGCATCGGCAAAGTCATACTTGGCATCGTAGACCGGATAGGATTCCACAATAATCATGGATTCGCCGTCAGTCAGCACCTGCCAGATCTCCTCGGTGATATACGGCATGAACGGGTGCAGCAGCTTCAGCATGCCACGCATTACCCATACCAGAACAGCCTGTGCCTTTTCCATGGCAGCACCGCCAGCCTGAATCCGCGGCTTGGTCAGTTCGATGTACCAGTCGCAGTAAACGTCCCAGATAAAGTCGTAGATCTTGGCACTTGCCACGCCGATCTCAAACTTATCCAGATTCTCGCCCACTTCCTTGGCAACGGCGTTGAACTTGGACACAATCCAGCGGTCTTCCAGCTCCAGATCTTCCGGCAGTCCGTGGTACTGGAAATCCTCCGGCAGATTCATCATGATAAAACGGGAAGCATTCCACAGCTTGTTGGCAAAATTGCGGGCAGCCTTGACCTTATCGTCACTGTAACGCATATCATTTCCGGGAGCATTACCGGTCGCCAGCATAAACCGCAGAGCATCGGCACCGAATTCGTCAATGACCTTCAGCGGGTCGATACCATTGCCCAGCGACTTGGACATCTTTCTGCCCTGCTCGTCGCGAACCAGACCGTGGATCAGAACAGTATCGAAAGGCACTTCGCCCATGTTCTTCAGACCAGAGAACATCATGCGGACTACCCAGAAGAAGATGATGTCATAACCGGTGACCAGTGTATTGGTGGGATAGAAGTATTTCAGTTCCTCGGTGTTGTCCGGCCAGCCCAGTGTGGAGAACGGCCACAGTGCGGAACTGAACCAAGTGTCCAGTGTATCCGGATCCTGCCGCATGGACTTGCCGCACTTCGGGCAGACTGCACTGTTTTCCTTGGTAACAACCATTTCACCGCAGTCGTCACAGTAGAACGCCGGAATCTGGTGTCCCCACCACAGCTGACGGGAAATACACCAGTCCTTGATATTTTCCAGCCAGTGGAAATAGATCTTGTTGAACCGTTCCGGAACGAACTTGGTCTTGCCGTTCTTGACAGCGTCGATCGCCGGCTGTGCCAGTGGCTTCATCTTGACAAACCACTGCTTGGAAACCCGCGGTTCTACCGTGGTGCCGCAGCGATAGCAGGTACCTACATTGTGGCTGTAGTCCTCGATCTCTACCAGTGCACCCTCTGCTTTCAGATCTTCAACAATTGCCTTTCTTGCCTCATAGCGATCCATGCCGGCATACTTCGGATATGCGTCCACGATCTTTGCATCATCGGTCATCACGTTGATAACTTCCAGATTGTGTCGCAGCCCCACTTCAAAGTCGTTCGGGTCGTGTGCCGGTGTGATCTTTACCACGCCGGTTCCGAAGTCCATTTCCACATAATCGTCTGCCACAATAGGGATCTCACGGTGTACCAGCGGCAGGATCAGTGTCTTTCCCACCAGATCTTTGTAGCGTTCATCGTTGGGGTTGACTGCTACGGCAGTATCGCCCAGCAGGGTTTCCGGACGGGTGGTCGCCAGTTCCAGATAGCCGCTGCCGTCCTTCAGCGGATACCGCAGATGCCAGAAATGCCCTGCCTGCACTTCATATTCTACTTCTGCATCGGAAATGGAAGTCAGACACTTCGGGCACCAGTTGATGATACGTTTGCCGCGGTAGATCAGACCTTCCTCGTAGTACTTGATAAATACTTCCTTGACTGCCTTGCTGCAGCCCTCGTCCATGGTAAAGCGTTCTCTTGTCCAGTCGCAGGAGGAGCCCAGCTTTTTCAGTTGTTCCACGATCCTGCCGCCGTACTGCTTCTTCCATGCCCATGCACGTTCCAGAAAAGCTTCTCTGCCGATGTCCTCTTTTTTGATGCCCTCTTTCCGCATGGCTTCCACGATCTTGGCTTCGGTCGCAATAGAAGCGTGGTCGGTACCCGGCAGCCACAGGGTGCTGTAGCCGGACATCCGCTTCCAGCGAATCAGAATATCCTGCAAAGTTTCGTCCAGTGCATGACCCATGTGCAGCTGTCCGGTGATGTTCGGCGGCGGGATCACGATGGTATAGGGCTGCTTCTCAGAATCCACATGGGGCGTGAAGCTGCCGCTGTCGTTCCACATTTTGTAGATGCGGTCTTCAAAGTCTTTCGGCTGGTAAGATTTTGCCAGTTCCTGTTTCATAAAGTTCGTTCCTTTCCATTTCGATCACCGATAAAAAAAGCCCCGGCAATCCTCAGAATTGCTCAGGGCGAATCAGCCGGGAAATTTTCCGTCTGCTGTCCGTGTTACCACCTGAATTCGGCAACGATCTTGCCGCACTCATCCTGCACGGTTACGGGTGCGAACCGGCACAGACTACCCATTTCCGTCCTCACGGAAACTTCCCCTGTGCTGCTCCGAGGCTACCTTCTCCCACACTGTCCGAAAACTTACACCGACCGTTTTCTCTCTGTCAGAACCAGCGGCGGGATACTCCTCCTCTTCTCTGCATTTCTTGTTTTCTTTAGGAAACACTGAATAAAGCTTGTGCGTAAGATGCGTAGTCAGATTTTTCGGCAGATTGCATAGAAATTCCGCAGGCATACTTTCGTATGGCAAGGGATTTCTGGGCAATATGACGGAAAATCTGCAAGCAGATTGCGTGCAAAGCCGTCAGGCGGGCTTTATGCAGTGTTTCCTTTATTATATCGGTTTTTGTTGAGTTTGTCAAGGGCGATTTTTGAAAAGCTACGGAAATCCATTTTCATGACAGCCTCACCGCCGCCGGCTTCACTGTTTCCCTAAAGAATGAAAATGGATTCATGCGGTGTTGTCCAAAATTCATAGTTGACAACTGCACGAAAATATACTATAATAATATAATGTCTAAGCTGGCAGGCAGTTGGTCTGCGGCAGAAAGAACATGGCGGCAGGTGGTCTGCACAGACACACTGCCCTGCCGCACGGAATCAAAGGAGCATGAGAATTATGGCAAAGAAGCAGATTTCAAAATCCGGTGCAGCCAAGCTGCGGGAAGAACTGGACTATCTGGTAACCGTCCGCCGTGCAGAAATGGCACAGAAGCTGAAAGAAGCACGTGCACAGGGCGACCTTTCCGAAAATGCGGAATATGACGAAGCGAAAAACGAACAGGCGATCATGGAAGCACAGATCATGGAGATCCAGTACACACTGGACAACTCTGAGATCGTAGACGACAACGCTTCTATCGATGAAGTCGGTCTGGGTTCTACCATTAAGATCAAGAACTTCCGCACCGGCAAGATCGAAACCCTCCAGATCGTCAGCAGCAACGAAGCCAACTTCAAGGAAGGCAAAATTTCTGACGAATCTCCTATCGGCAAGGGTGCAATGAAAAAGAAAGTCGGCGACAACTTCCTCATCGAAGCACCGGCAGGCGAACTGAAGTTCGAGATTCTGGAAATCAGCAAGTAATAGATATAGGAGTGAATCCCATGGCAAATCAGAACACACCGTCCGTTCCGGAACAGGAACAGGACAGCAACACCCTGCGGCAGATCCGTCTGGAAAAGCTGCGGCAGCGGCAGGCAGACGGCAACGACCCGTTTACCATTACCAAGTATGATGTCACCGCAAAGGCAGCATCTGTCAAGGCAGACTATGAAGTCACCGAGGCAAAGTTCAAGGAAGAAGCCGGCGATGACGAAGAAGCTTTACAGGCAAAGCTGGACACCCTGAAAGAACAGCCGATCTCCATTGCCGGACGCATTATGAGCTGGCGGGATATGGGACGTGCAAACTTCATTGACGTGCGGGATTCTACTGACCGCATTCAGGTATACGTCCGCATGAACGACATCGGCAAGGAAAATTTCAAGGAATTCAAGAAGTGGGACATCGGCGATATTGTCGGCGTGAAGGGCTTCGTATTCCGCACCCGCAAGGGCGAAATTTCCATTCACGCAACAGAGATCACCATGCTTTCCAAGTCCCTGCTGCCCCTGCCGGAAAAGTGGCACGGTCTGAAGGATCAGGACACCCGTTATCGTCAGCGGTATCTGGATCTGATCGTAAACCCGAATGTCAAGCAGACTTTTGTCACCAGAAGCCAGATCCTGCGGGAGATTCGTGCTTATCTGGACGGCATCGGCTATCTGGAAGTGGAAACACCGGTGTTGCTGCCTTTGCAGATCGCTGCTGCGGCAAAGCCGTTTGTAACACATCACAACACGCTGGACATGGACATGTTCCTGCGTATCGAAACCGAACTGAATCTGAAAAAGCTGATCGTCGGCGGTTTCGACCGTGTGTATGAAGTGGGACGCATCTTCCGGAACGAGGGCATGGATCCCTCTCACAATCCGGAATTTACCTCTATCGAAATGTATCAGGCATACACCGATTATCACGGCATGATGGATCTGATCGAAGATATGTACCGCACACTGGCAAAGAAGATCTGCGGCAAGGACATCATTTCCTATCAGGGTACAGACATTCGTCTGGGCGAACCGTGGGAACGTCTGACAATGGCAGAAGCTGTCAAGAAGTATGCCGGCGTGGACTACAACGACTGGGCAACGGATGCCGATGCAAGAGCGTGTGCCAAGGAAAAGGGCGTGGAAGTCGAAGAAGGCGAAAGCGCTACCAAGGGACACGTGCTGATCGCGTTCTTTGACGCATTTGTGGAAGAACAGCTGATCCAGCCGACTATCATCTATGATTATCCGGTAGAAAACTCCCCGCTGGCAAAGCGGAAGCCGGAAAATCCGGCGTTCACAGAGCGTTTCGAGTACTTCATCTATGCCCGCGAAATGGGTAACGCGTTCTCCGAACTGAACGATCCGGTAGACCAGAAGGAACGTTTTGTCAAGCAGGTCGAAGCTCGCCGTGCACTGGGTGATATGACCGGCGAAGTAGATGAAGATTTCGTCACAGCTCTGGAATACGGCATGCCGCCGACAGGCGGTCTGGGACTGGGTCTGGACAGACTGGTCATGCTCCTGACTGACAGCCCGTCTATCCGTGATGTCCTACTGTTCCCCACCATGCGGCCGCTGCCGAAGCTGGGACAGGAACAGGACGAAGCAGACGCCGGGGAAGAAGAACCCGAAGCATAATAATTTCATTTCTGACAGGCAGATGCCTTTGGGCAATACCGCACAAAGAGCGTCTGGCGACTTTGAAATGAAATTTCCGAACACATGAAACGATAAGGGGGAATTCGTACAGATCGAGGGTATCTGTGGGAGTTTCCCCCTTTTGATTTTCTCAAAAAGTGAGGTCACTTGATGCAGGAAGAAGAAAAACAAAACCATTCTGCCGGCACGCCGCCGGAACAGCCGAAAAAGCACAAAAAGGAAAAGGGCAAATCTCTCCTCGAAACCATGCGGGAAATCGATGCCAAAGAAGCCGAAAAAGAGGCGGAGGCGGAAGAACGCCGGCAGGCACTCCTCGCGGAACGGGAGAAAAAGGAAAAAGAGGAATACGCCAAGAAGATCCAGCAGGACCGCATTGAATTGATGCGGCTGAAACAGGGCATTATCACCGAGAGCGACACCATCTACGAGGAAAAAGAGGAAAAGCCCAAGATGTCCTTCTGGAAGAAACTCGGCAATTTCCTGTACCACAGCAAGTGGTGGCTGGGAATTACCGTGTTTATCGTAGGCGTTTTCGTGTTCCTGATCGTGGACTATGTGACGAAAGTCCGTCCGGATATGATCGTACTGCTGATTACCGACGACACGGAAATGCAGAATCACCGCCAGCAGCTGGAAGAATATCTGGAGCAGTTCACCGACGATGAAAACGGGGACGGCAAGGTGCATGTGGACATATACCCCATTCCCGTCAGCGACAACATTGACGACATGGACTATTTCACCGGCAATTCCACCAAGCTTTCCGCGGAATTCCAGATGGGCGAAGCGGTCATGGTGATTACTGATGCCAAGGCAAACGAATACATCATGGCAGACGAAACCCTGACAGACCTTAGCGAAAAATACACGGGGCACGAAAATATCCGCGGCAACGGCTATTACCTGCGGCACACGGATTTCGCCACGAAAATCGACTATCCGGGAAATGTAGACCGCGACCTTTCCATTGGTCTGCGTGCACCGGTAAAAACTTCGGACAGCAAGGAAAAGATGCAGAAAACCTATGACGTGGCAGAAAAGGTACTTCTCCGCGTTATGGACGATCTGGACAACACCACGGAACCGGAGGACATTGTCACCACCGAACCTGCCGAAACGGCAGTTACTACCACCAAGGAGGACTGAATGATGCTGCGAATCGGAAACCACCTGCCCTCGTCCAAGGGCTATCTGGCAATGGGAAAACATGCTGTCAAGCTGGGGGCAACCACGTTTGCCTTTTTCACCCGCAATCCCAGAGGCGGCACGGCAAAGCCCATTGCGGAAAGCGATGTACAGGCGTTTCTCGCCTTTGCCAAGGAACACGACATCGACCATTTGGTAGCACATGCTCCCTATACCATGAACCTCTGTTCCGCCAAGCCGGACATTCGGCAGTTCGGGCTGAACATGTTACAGGACGACATGAAACGCATGGAGTATACGCCGCACCAGTACTACAACTTCCACCCCGGCAGCCACACCGGACAGGGAGCAGAAGTCGGCATTGAACAGATTGCCGATGCCCTGAACCAGACGCTGACACCGGAGCAGACCACCACTGTCCTGCTGGAAACCATGGCGGGAAAGGGCAGCGAAGTGGGGCGTTCCTTTGAGGAGCTGCGTGCCATTCTCGACCGCGTTCAGCTGACCGAAAAAATGGGCGTTTGTCTGGACACCTGCCACATCTGGGACGCAGGCTATAATATTGCAGAAGATCTGGACGGCGTGTTGACCCAGTTTGACAAAGTCATTGGGCTGGACAAGCTGTACGCTGTGCACCTGAACGACAGCATGAATCCCTGCGATGCCCACAAAGACCGGCACCAGAAGCTGGGGCAGGGCTATATTGGACTGGAAGCACTGGTGCGGGTAATCAACCACCCTGCCCTGAAACATCTGCCTTTCATTCTGGAAACGCCTAACGAGGACGACGGCTATGCCGCAGAGATTGCCTTGATGCGGGAGCGTGCGGAATGAGTGCGGAAAACAAGGGGAAATGGGGTGCACTGGCGGCGGCTTTGGTATTACTGCTGGGCGGTGGCACAGGCGGATTCTTTCTGGGAAAAGCCCAGACTCTGAAACAACAGCAGCAAGTCATTGACGTGCAGGACTGCACCACCATTTATGCAACAATTTCTCAGATCAGCGGTGGAAAGGTTCGTGCCGACGGACTGGAAGTCAACGACATCAACGGACGGGGCAGCTTTTCGTTTACCCTGTCCGAGGATACGCCGATCACGTGGCACCACACCAAGATCGCCCTCTCTGCCCTGCAAAAAGGGTACAACATTGCGATCACCTACACCGGCGGCACAAAGGAAACCTATCCAGTGCAGCTGGAACAGGTAGTCAAGGTGGAAGTGCTGAACGATACCATATAGACAGACTGGCTGGACGTTCCGCATAGATACCGCATGAAATCCTGTTGATTTCTGTACAACACCGACAAATTGCGACGCGTTTTTGTGGAAATATTTTCTCATTTTTTGCGAAATCTCTTGACGAATCGCAAAAAAAAGAGTATAATAAAAGTACAGGCGACACGGTACACCGATTGTGTGCAGGATACATTCTCAGATGTTGATGCATATGCTGAACAGTCTGCACACAGACTGTGGCACAAAGCCGGCAAACAAGCTTGTGCGGTGTTGCCTATGATACATGCGAAAGGAGTATGTGCCCTGTGGCACAGTAGATTGCAAGATGAAAAATATTTTATTTGCGGCTTCCGAATGCGTCCCCTTTATCAAAACCGGCGGGCTTGCCGATGTTGTAGGTGCACTGCCTAAAAGTCTGAATCACAACGAGTATGACGTTCGCGTTGTCATTCCCAACTACACCTGTATCCCGTGGGAATACCGCAGCCAGTTCCGCTATGTCAGCCATTTCTACATGGACTACGGCAGACATGTGGAAAATGTCCATGTCGGTATCATGGAATATGTCTATGAGGGCGTACACTTCTACTTCATCGACAACGAGTATTATTTCAAGTGTGACCGCCCCTACAGCGACTCCACCCAGTGGGATATTGAACGCTTCATTTTCTTCTCCAAGGCGGTTCTGGCGGCAATGCCTGTCATCGGATTCCACCCAGACATCATTCACTGCCACGACTGGCAGACGGGTATGATTCCGGTATTCCTCAAGAGCACATTTGCCACCCACAGCTTCTACTGGGGCACCAAGAGCATCATGACCATTCACAACCTGAAATTTCAGGGCGTATGGGACATTCGTCACTTTGTCTACAACACCAACCTGCCGGATTACATGTTCACACCGGATAAGCTGGAGTTCAAGAGCGATGCCAACATGCTCAAGGGCGGTCTGGTCTACGCGGACTACATCACGACCGTCAGCGAAACCTATGCCGAAGAAATCAAGACCCCCTATTACGGCGAACAGCTGGACGGTCTGCTCTGTGCACGCTCCCGTTCGCTCCGCGGTATCCTGAACGGCATTGACTACGAGGTCTACAATCCCCAGACTGACAAAAAGATCGATGTACACTATTCCGTCAAGGACGCTGTGGAAAAGAAAAAGCAGGCAAAGCTGGCTCTCCAGAAAGAACTGGGGCTGCCGGAGGACGAGAACAAGTTCATGATCGCGATTATTTCCCGTCTGACCGACCAGAAGGGTCTGGACCTGGTAGACTGGATCGCCGACCGCATTACCGACGAGTTCACCCAGTTTGTCATCATCGGCACCGGTGAAGCACGATATGAGAACATGTTCCGGTACTATCAGAACAAGTATCCGGATCGGGTTTCTGCAAACATTTTCTATTCTGATCCGCTGGCACACAAGCTGTATGCTGCGGCAGATGCGATGCTGGTTCCGTCACGGTTTGAGCCCTGCGGTCTGACCCAGCTGATCTCGCTCCGCTATGGTACTGTGCCCATTGTACGGGAAACCGGCGGACTGAAAGACACCGTCGTACCCTATAACGAATACGAAAAGACCGGCACCGGCTTCACATTTGCCCATTACAATGCAGACGATCTGCTGTATACCATCAACTATGCGAAGAAGATCTACTTCGACCACCGCGAGGATTGGAACGACATTCTCTGCCGCGGCATGGAACAGGATTTCTCGTGGGGCAGTTCTGCATTGCAGTATCAGGGCATGTACGACTGGATCCTTCGTGGCATGCAGGATTAAAAGAATATCAAAGGCAATACTGCACAAAAAATCCCCTGACAGACAAGGGACATGAAATATGTACTATATAAAAGAGAGGACAGACCGGTTGACGGTTGTCCTCTCTTTTGCGTTTGAAGTTTTGACTTGCCCGAAAATAGCAAGCGGCATTTGCTCGTTGTGATGCACTTTCTTTTTGGAAAAGATTAGATTGATTCAGACAGCAATTTTGCTTTCCGATCATCATGACCATAAACGGAAATAACCGCCCTGAGCTGCTAACTTGGACGGTTATCTCTTGATAGCTTAACATGGGAGCAGACCGTCTACTGGTATGCCCTCTCTTTACTTTTATTATACGCCAGAATGCCGCATTTGTCAAGGGCAATACCGCACAAAGAGCGTCTGGCGACTTTGCACGCCATCTGCTTGCAAATTTCCCGTCATATTTCACAAAAATGCTCGTGAATACATCAAGTATTCACTCCGCTTTTTGTTTCATCTGACGAAAAATTTGACGACGCATCTGTCGCACAATCTTTGTGCGGTATTGCCCAAGGGCTTTTTTGCTGGGAAATGCAACAGAGGGCATTCCCCCGATACACAACAAACACACCGCATGTGTTTTCCGAAAAAACGGAAACCATGCGGTGTGTGTTATCTTTACACTTTTGCTTCTGCAATCATATGCAGGAAATAGTCATGCACGCGGGTGTCTGCTGTCAGTTCGGGGTGGAACGCTGTGACTAGCTGGTTTCCCTCTCTGGCGGCAACGATCTTGCCCTCTACCTCTGCCAGAACCTCTGTCGTGCCGGAAACTGCGGTGATGTACGGGGCACGGATAAAGACCATGGTAACTTCTCCCACGCCCTTCATTTCTGCCGTCACTGCGAAACTGCCCAGCTGTCTGCCGTAGGCGTTCCGCCGAGCCGCAATGTCCATTGTCCCCAGCTGCACCTTGCCGCCCTCTGCTTCTTTTGCCAGCAGAATCAGACCGGCACAGGTGCCGAATACCGGCAGACCGTTCTCGATGCGGCTGCGAACTTCGTCATAACAGTCCAGTTCTTTCAGCAGCTTTCCCATGACGGTGCTTTCCCCGCCGGGAATGATCAACCCGTCCATCGGCTGTTCCAAGTCCCGCTTCTGCCGGATCTCAAAGCTTTCTGCTCCCAGTTTCTCCAGAATCATGCGGTGCTCTGCAAATGCACCCTGCAGTGCCAGAATTCCGATTCGCATTACTTACCACGCTCCGCCATCAGCAGGGAGATCTCCTGCTCGTTAATGCCGACCATTGCTTCGCCCAGATCGGTGGACAGTTCTGCCAGCATCTTTGCGTCCTGATAGTTGGTGACAGCCTTGACAATCGCTGCGGCACGCTTTGCCGGATCGCCGGACTTAAAGATACCCGAACCAACGAATACGCCCTCTGCACCCAGCTGCATCATCAGAGCCGCATCTGCCGGAGTAGCCACACCGCCTGCTGCAAAGTTTACTACCGGCAGCTTGCCGTTGTCGTGGACGAACTGCACCAGATCATACGGCACACGCAGTTCCTTGGCAGCGTCGAACAGTTCATCTTCTGCCATAGACTGAAGACGACGGATCTCTGCCTGCATCATACGCATATGGCGGACAGCCTGAACCACGTCACCGGTACCCGGTTCACCCTTGGTACGAATCATGGAAGCACCCTCGTTGATACGACGCAGAGCCTCGCCCAGATCTTTTGCACCGCAGACAAACGGCACATCGAACTTGGTCTTGTCGATGTGGTACTTGTCATCTGCCGGAGAGAGCACTTCACTCTCGTCGATATAGTCGATCTCGATCGCCTGCAGGATCTGTGCTTCTGCGAAATGACCGATACGGCACTTTGCCATAACCGGAATGCTGACAGCTTCCTGAATGCCGCGGATCATTTTCGGATCACTCATACGGGACACGCCGCCGGCTGCACGAATGTCTGCCGGAATGCGTTCCAGAGCCATAACGGCACAGGCACCGGCTGCTTCGGCAATCTTTGCCTGTTCCGGTGTGGTAACGTCCATAATGACACCGCCCTTGAGCATCTGTGCCAGATTTTTATTCAGTTCATAACGACTTCCCATGATAATTCCTCCAGAATAGTAGTTTGCTCCGGCTGGTACCGGAGAGATTATCTTCACTATACCACAATTCTGGCATTGCTACAATTGCCAGTTTTTCATTTTTTTTGCATACCAGATGAGGGAATGTTTCGGTTTCCATGACACAGCTCACCCATGGCAACACCGTGCAAAGCCGTCAGGCGGGCTTTGTGCGGTGTTGCCTCATGAAAACAAAAACAGCCGTTCCAGGTGAAACCTAGAACGACTATCTTTTACAGAGCCTACAGTTTGTTCTGAACACTCAATATTTTCCTGCAACCAGATCTGCAAAGGAAATGGTTTTTCCGATGCCGGCATATGCACAATACAGCATCAGATAAAATGCATCTGTGGAATCGACAAGTCCGTTACCGTCAATATCGCATGCCGCAGGTTTTACATTTTCCGGCACTGCCACACCGGCGGACTTCGAAGCAACGTAATACATCAGATAAAACACGTCTGTGGTATCGATCGCACCGCTGCCGTCGGTATCTCCGGTCACAAACGGACGATACAGCAGAGAGATGTCACGGGATACCTGCAAATTGCCCTCCGCAGTGACTTCCGCAGTCGGTTCTGAAGCGGACACCGGTTCCGTCATCTGCTCCGGAAACGAAACCGCATATGTATACGTGCTGTTTCCGCTGACAGATGCTTCCATGTGGGGGTCTGCGATCAGCACGCTGTCGTCCTCGAATATGGCTCCGTCTGTATCCGGTTCGCTGACGGAAACGTGATACACGGAGTTATAAATGCAGGTCAGGGACGGCGATGTATAAGTATGCGGAAATTCCGACGGATTCTGCGGGCATTCGCAGTAGTCCACCAGCAGCACATACGCTGTTATGTCGGCGTCTTCTGCCGGCGACAGGTTCATATCATAATAGGTCGGTGTGCCCTCCGGTGTGAACTTCTGCACAGTCACATGCACCGGATAGTCCTGTACTTCCACCACAATTCTGCCGGTGATCTGGCTGTCCGGCACCGGTTTCGGCACATCGGTAGTCAGGGCTGTACTCTTTGCACATTCCACCGTCTTTTTCACAGGGGCATCGGTTTCTTCTGCAGAAGCAGCCCACAGAGTTCCCAGCATCGTGCCGCACAGCACCGATGCCGTCAGTCCGGCAAACAGTTTTTGCAACATGATCTTCCCTCCTTAATACGGCATAGTGAACTGTCCCACACGCCACGAGCCGTCCTCCAGCACCAGCGTGAACGTGTCCTCCTTGGTAGAGGCAGAGCCGTCTTCGGGATCTTCATAGCTAGAAGTGACTGCAAAGGTCAGCTGGCTGGAGGTGCTGGCGGTGAGAGCCGTTACCGCAGACGATACATAAGAAATATCGGCTCCGCGGTCGCCCATTCTGCCGTACAGCTTATCCTCGGACATTTCCAGCATGCCGTCAAAGTCCGAAGCGTGAGCAGACTTGGCAAACACGGCATAGTACGGTGCTTCGGCATCTTCCAGCGTGTCACAGCTGGTGATCCGCACGTAGTCATCGGCAATGGTGTCCTCAGTATCATACGTAAAGCCGCTGCTGGAGCAGAGATAGGTGTAATAGGTCTGTGCAGCCTTTTCGTACATCTGCTGAGCCTGTGCCACCCACTCGCTTTCTGTCATGCCGGTATCCCCGACTGTCCCCTGAGAGGCGGCTGCCTCTGCGGTGACTGCGGCAGTGGTTTCTGTGGTGTCGGCAGTTTCTCCGGCAGCTGTCGTGTCAATGGTTTCGGTGTCCTCTGCCGCAGTTTCCGTTTCTGCCGGCTGAGTTTCTGCTGCTTCTTCGGAAGCCGTTGTTTCTGCGGTCATATTTACCGGTGTCTGGCTGTCGCCATTACCGGAAACATCTGTGCATCCTACCATAAGGGCTGCCAGTGCACAAAAAGCGGTACAGGCAGCGAGCATTTTTTTCTGCATGAAGTTCGAACTCCTTTCTTGCAGGGACGGTTTCCCCTTGGGGCAACTAATATAAAATCGCCCCCAATCTTTCGACTGTGTAACTTCTATTATAACACATCTTTTTCAAAAAGGCAATGCTTTTTCTGCAATTTTCCGGAGAGAATAAAGGCAATACCGCACAGAAATTCCGAATCTCACTGTGTTGATGCGATTTTCCGGTAAAGCCAAAAAAGCACGCAATCTCTACAGACCGCGTGCAAATTCTTGGAGCTGTTAACCAGATTCGAACTGGTGACCTCTTCCTTACCAAGGAAGTGCTCTACCAACTGAGCTATAACAGCATTTCTTTTATTGTTCCCCCGCCGCTTTTGGCGAATCAACATGTATTATTATAGCACAAATATTTCAGCTTGTCAACGAGTTCTTTTTGTTTTGAAAAAAAGAATGTTTTTGTCGATTGAAATTTGTTTTATTTGATGACAGCGACCAATTTTGTTGAAATTCGACTTGTTGCATTTGTAAAGAAAAGCGTTAAAGCAAAAACGCTTCGTTGTTCAAGATCGGAGTATTCCCTCCCACTTGTGTAATTCAACACATGGGAGGTGATTGCAGTGGATCGCTTTGTTACATTTCGTGATTTGCTGGAAAATGCGGTTAGTTGCATACCGCAAACTATTGTTTGACATTTTTTGCAGAGTGTGGTATACTAGAATTTAAGGGCATACCAATAACGGTAGGCGGTTTGTTCGGAGTATTCCCTCCCACTTGTGTAATTCAACACATGGGAGGTGATTGCAGTGGATTGCTTTGTTACATTTCGTGATTTGCTGGAAATCGGAACGTTTCTGATTTCACTAGCATCATTTATCACTTCATTGTACTATAGTCATAAAAACAGTAATCACAAGAAGAAAAAGAAATAACCGCCCCAAGTCTCCAAACACGTGGCGGTTAAATCTTTTTAACTAAACACAGTGGGAGCAGACCGTCTACTGGTATGCTCTTTCTATTTCTATTATACGCGATTTGCACCGACTTGTCAAGTCTTTTTTTGTTGGGCGATTGACAGACGAACACAGTTCACTCTGCAACAGTTTTCACATACAAAGCCAAAAAAGCACGCAGTCCATACAGACCGCGTGCAAATTCCTGGAGCTGTTAACCAGATTCGAACTGGTGACCTCTTCCTTACCAAGGAAGTGCTCTACCAACTGAGCTATAACAGCATTTCGTTTATTGCTTTCCCGCCGTTTTTGGCGAATCAACATATATTATTATAGCACAAATGCTCCGATTTGTCAACGCATTCTTGCCATTTTAAAAAAAAGAAAGTTTTTATATGATGTATTTTGTTTTTTCTCGTAAAACAAAACTTTCAATCTGATTATACGAAAAAGCATCTGTAAAAATAAAGCTCTTTTTTGTAAGCAACGACGTTTCCCACAATTCGAAACACAAAAAAAACGCTGCCAGTTTCACAAGAGAAACCAGCAGCGGTCTTTCATTCGTTTTGTACAGTATTATGAAAACACCGTTTTATTCGCAAGTCACGATATATCCGCTGATATTATCCCCGGAAGCGGTATAGGTGCCGCTGGGAATGGTGACCTGTACGTCCTTTGTGCCGCCAATGCCCACATAGAACACCTGATAGGTCTTGCCGTCAGCCGTGATCTCCAGCGGGTTGTCCGCACTGTAGCTGTGTACACGGTCGATGTATTCTTCCAGACAGAGGTTGTGTTCCTGCATATAGAGAGCGTGGGGTACGCCTACATAGCGGAATGTATATGTACGGCTGTCCTCACCGGTCTTTTCGTCCTTGCCGTCCGGATAGCGTACCACAAAGCCATATTCTGCGGCATGTTCTGCGATCCAACTGTACTTCGGATACTTTTCTGCATTATAATAGTCCGAAGTGCCGTCCCCGAAATTGATTTTCAGGTTGAAGCTGCGGCCGCTGTGATAATCGGAATAGCCGCCACGGAATCCGGTGCTGCCGTCCTCATAGCGGGAATCCTGATCTGCCTTGTCCCGATAGCCGCTGAACACCTGCATGCCGCCAAGACCGGTTTCGGTTTCAAAAGCGGACATCATTTTGTTCAGCTGGGCAATGGTTTCTGCGTCCAGCTGTACTTCCATATCGCTGACGCTGTAGGAACTATTTCGTTTCTCGTAGACACTTTCCAGCTTGGGATCGCCGTTGGAGAAATCGTAGCTGTGTTCCTTGTTGATGAGAATCAGATTGCCCTGATCGACACCCTTTGCCGCCAGCGTGATCTGCTTCCCGTCTTTTCGGCTGGTTTCCTCGGTGCTGGTTGTGGTCTTGGTGGTATCGGTTGCCACGTCCGGCTCTGTGGTCTTTTTGGGCTTATCTGTTGCCTTTTCGGTCTGCTTCGTGGTTGCCGTTGCCACAACCGCATTGCCGGAATCCTCAGGCTGCTTCCGGCGTTGGCAGCTGTGGAAGCAAAGTGCTCCGATCAGCAGCACGATCAGCAGCAACGGCACGAATACTGCTGCGATCCGGTCGAACCGGAGTTTTCGCTTGCGGACATGACTGCCTCCTTTGGAAGAAGCTTTTTTATCCATATCCGGTTTTGGCTCCGGCTCTTTGGCATGACTGATCGGTTTTTTCGGTTCGCTCATGATTGCAATTCCTTTCTTGGTATCGGCAATCCGCACATGACATTCATGGGGATTCCCTATGATTTTTTCGCAGACTCCGCAGGATCCTTGCCGCGGGAAATGCTGACTACACTAGTATAGCATATTTTCCGGCACTTTTCAAGTCGGAATTCAGGAGAAAATCCGAAAGCGATCACCGATACATACAAAAAGGCTGCACGGTCCGAAAACCGTACAGCCTTTCTAAAGAACCTTTGGTGCGGACGACAGGACTTGAATTTTATTCCCCAGATGTTCCAACTTGCTGTAACATTCATTTTATCTCGTATTTGCGTCATTTTTTCATTTTGAGATGTACTATGTTATTGCCCTTTACACTGCCTTTTTGAAACGTATAAAGGACAAATAAAGGACAGCGTTATGTTTACGCTCCTGTTATTCTGTTTTAGCAGAACATCATCCGAACACTGCAAATGCCCATAAAATTGGGAGCAGAGTTTATTGAATAATATATCTTGGTGAAAATCGCTACTCAATTTTACATCTTTATGAAAATACGTTCTTTTAGTATAATTTTACTAAAAGAATGTGATTTCGTTGTACAAATTGACTAGATGCGGCATTTCTTCTCAAAAAACCAAAACAGCAAATCAATATGTCACAAGAGACGTTCAGACACTGCTAAGTGCCTTATCGAAAATGTCGATAAAAAAGGCTACAGCTGAGATACAGACAGAGTTGGACAAACTACATGAGTTCTACCAAAAAGCAAATAAAACATCAATTACGATACCTGAGATTTTGCGAATTGGAATATACTATCTGGCATATCGTTATTCTAAGGAACAAGAAATATCCGGAAGGTCAAATCGTATTTCTATTGAGAAATACATTGAGCATGAACTTGGGCTGAGTAAGAACGCATTTAACAAATGGCATATGCACCCTAGAAATGATTACGCTTTCTTTCAAGATAAGGTTCGGCTGCACATTTATCGACCCGGAAGAAAAACTGGCAATTTGCTTAATATGATTCGTTATCTGGCAGTCACCTCTGAGTGCGAAAATTTTGTTGATGTCTTTGGGGGTACTGGAGCTGTTAGCGTTTCGATTTCTGCTTACTTTGAAAATGTATATACCAACGAGTTTGATATGATATTGGCTAATTTTCTGCGTTGTGTAAAAGAAGAACCCGAAGAAGTCATTGAGCAGTGCAGAAGTTTTTGCAAGATGCTCACTGAGGATGATTTTACGACACATCCTAAATTTTCTGATGTAATCAGTGAGATGCAAAAACGGCGTATAGAACCTTATTATGCTACATCGACCGGAAAATGTATGAGTTCAATTCTTGCTTTCTATACAAGTGCAAAATCTGTCTTTGGACACGAGGATTTGTCGGAAGATTTGATAAAATCCAATCCAGTCACAGTTGCCGCTATGGCATACTTTATTATGGGTTTCAAGGTCAAAGCCCCAGTTGCAGATAATAATATTTCAGGGTTAGATGTCAAGTCTTACATTGACTATTTGATTCGTTTGGGATACAGCTATAAAGCTAAAAAGCCCAGAAAAACAAAGCTAAAGATTGAAGACTTAGATACCAAAACAGATTTGAAGATTCGACTTTCAATGGCAATCCTCAATAACGCAGATCAGTTTGATGAAATTGATTTTGGAAAATTGCATGGGAAAACAGAAATTGAAAAATACAGCAAGAGACTGCAAAATGTCAGTCTGTATTCAAAGGACTTTGAAGAACTGTATCGAGAGCTTGCAAATGGGGTACTCAAAGACAAAATGGCGAATACGATATGGTACTTCGACCCACCCTATTTCCGCACAGTACAGTATGATATTAAATTTTCCGATGACCAGCACGTTGCACTCATTCAGATTCTAAAAAGGATTTCTGATGCCGGAGGAAAATGGGCATTTTCCTGTAAAGAACGTATGACAAATAAAAGCGAGTCTGAGAAAAAGAAGAAAAAAGCAAACGAAGAAGGAAAAAATATCATCCAAGATTTCTATACTTATTTTCAGGCGTTTCTTGCGGATCAAGAGCTTGTGCTAAAAGATAAGGTCTATGTGTGTCAAACAGCATCAGTTCCTACAAGAAATCATAAGCTATATGTATATCACACTTCTAATGTCGCAGAAGATCGTCCGGTATATGAAATTGTCATAACCAATTTCCGCTGTGACACGAAAGATGCAAATTCTCCTAAAGAGCCTGTTATGGATTGTCCGGCAATGGTGCTAAAAAAATATGTAAATATGCCGGGTATCCCTGATGTTCAGGTAGAACGATATGAAGATTTTTTAATCCGTATAGAAAAGGAACTGAGTTCCGATACGGAATCAGACAGTTCTAATGAGATCTGTGAAAATGCGTTATTGAGTTCTTGACGGCTCATTTTTCACCCTTGAATCCTGCTGATATGCAGCTGTTGTATTGAAATTCGCCAATATAATTGGGGGATTGAAAGTATATCAATTTCCCCGATTTCCGGCGGAGTTGAAGCGTTTACGAGGCGTAACTGGGGGATTGAAAGCGAGTTGGTATCGCCGCTTATAGATATAAAAATGCGATTCTTTACAAGAAAAATCGCACGGTTCATTAGAAATTTGCACGGATACTGCACTTTGATACTTTGATGTCAACAATGAGTTTTAAGGCTTTTGGCAAGAATTTTGCAGAGATCATAGCGAATATCCTGTTTTTCTCCGTGAAAACAGCGTAAAAAACGTCCTCTTTCTTTTTCAAGCGTAATATGAATGGGAAAAGAGCGACTTCCCTTTAGAAATGGGGAATTTCACAAAATGACTGGAGTTTTTTAGACTGCACTGACTTCCAACTTGAGTTTTTTTCTTGGTAATATACCATTATGGTAAAGGTACTACGGAATTATTCAAGATTCAAATATAGAATGATATTTCATTCGAGTTTCAGTATTAAAAGTGTAACATACAGTATAACTTTTGTAAACTGAATAAAGATCATAATTAATAATAATAAATCAATTGATTAGAGCGATAAGCAGATAATAAGAAGAACAGACATGTACACTTTATTCAGATTCAGTTCTGAATAGTTAAGGAGAGGTGGAAATAAGAAAATGAATTTATTGCTCAGATGCATATTGAGATTTTTGAATTTGCGGCAAAGTAGCAGAGCTTTCTATGTTATGTCGTTGATGCAGGAATGCAGGGGTACTAAGAAAGCACATAGATACGAGGATTCTTTCGCAGTCTATGTGCTTGGTCATTCAGATTCGAATGGAGTTTTGGATAGTCCAGCCAGATACGCATTGAGGAGCTGTTTATCTGCCTTTGACAAGGTGCGATATCTTTCTAATAAAGTTCGTTCCTCTGCGGAGATAGCGTCTGTATTGAATACAGGGGTACTCATATTCTCAAAGAATTCTGACATGGTGATTTGAAAGCCGTTACATATTTTTTCTAAGGTGAGAACGCTTGGAACAGTACTGCGAATGAAAATGTTGTTGAGCGAGGAATAAGAAAGTCCTGATTCTTTGGCAAGACGATAGATTGACCAATCTTTTGCTTTGAGAAGTTCCTGCATTCGTTGTAAGACGAAGTTTTCGTTGTTGAGTTTCTCCATAAAGGGGTATCACCTCGATTGTAAGTTATACAATCATTGTACAACATAACCAAGGTAAATGGGTAGATGCAATTTTGAGATGTACATAATATAGATTTTTAATGCTCAATAGAGAATTATCATTGACTTTCACTTCTGAGAGTGATATAATAAAATTACAGCGATATGAGCTATATGATAACAGATATAGAATATTCGGTAATATCGCAAGTTTTATAAGAGAGGTTCTTTTTATTGTGGATTTCAAAGAGAATATAAAAAGGATCTGGGGTACTACAACGAAGAAGAAAATTGTTATTTCCGCTGCTGCATTGGCAGTTGTTGCAGCTGGGGGTATCACAACCGGAGTTGTCGTAAACCACCAGAAAGATTCAAATCAGAGTATTTCAGTGGATGCAGAGAAGACAGAGCAGACATCCACATCAACGAGCACAACCAAGGCAACCACAACAACCACGACAACGACCACCACAACATCGACATCCACTTCCGAGACGACAACGTCCACGACCGAGAAGCCGAAGGAAGACGCAGATAACGGCAATAACGATGACGGTGGTTCTGCAGAGACTCCGGTAAACGATAATACGGGTAGTGGAAATAGTGGTCATACGGCGGCAGCTCAGCCGAGCAATTCGGGTGGTTCGAGCAGCGGCAATAACACGCCAGCTCCTGCACCCACGCCTGCACCAGCCCCAGCTCCTGCACCGACACCAGCACCTGCACCAGCTCCTGAGCCTACGCCTGCTCCTACTCCACAAGAGTGGCATAGTGTATGGGAAGGAACATCGAATTATAATTACGCAATTAGTTTAGGTTGTGATGCTGCTAAGGCAGGAACTTATGCAAATCTTTGCAATATTTGGGGCGCAGATAGAGTTTCTATTGGTGACCCAGAGACAGGTGCTGGTTCAACGCTATGGGTACTGACTGACCCTGATAATGATATTTGGACTTGTGGAGGTTAATTTGCACCATAAAGACCTACTATTTCAATATGTCAGATGAGACTGATAGTAAATAAAGATAGCCACCTGATATGGGTGGCTATTTTTTATGATATTTCTTAATGAGATGACTTGACTTAAAGCGAGATAAATGGTATAATAACTACGTTGATTGATATTATGGTTACTTGATAGCCTTGAGTGCTATCTTCAGCAGTTCATGTATGCAGAACCGAGCTGTTTCCTTGAGGATAAACAGTAACATAATATCACGACCTTTCTTAGAGGTGGCTGTTGCAGCAGCCACCTCTTTATTTTTGTTCAATACCTTATATCCCATTCCTCATATTTCATATTATAGTCTGTTTATGGGATTATTTCAAGCGTGAAGATGATAACATTAGAGCTATATTTAGTATAGTATTTGTTTAGAGTGAAACTCAAGTGATTTAGGTAAAACTCATCACTAAGGAAGGGGTATCTCACACATAATATTACGTTTTCTGACGTGATTATGTAATTTTAACTAGTGAATTTAATTACTTACATAGAGATGATTTACCTTTAATTGAGAATTTTTAATGAGATGACTTGACACAAAGAGAGATAAATGGTATAATGATTACGTTAGGTGGTATTATGGTTACTTGATAGACTTGAGTGCTATCTTTGCGAGTTCGATTATGCAGAAAGAAGCAAGGTTTGAAAGAACTTTTTGCAGGACTAACATAATATCACGACTAAGAATGAATAAAGAAGATAGAGATTACTACGGTGTAATCTCTTTTTTTATGCCCTACTTCCCCATTTGGCAGTTGAGAGAATGATAGGGTATGTGAGCAGACAAAAAGATTCATATGATATGAATCACCACGAACAATCTTGTATTTCCAGTATAGCAGATGACAAAGAAGATGTCAAGAATAAAGCTTGATATTGTTATAAAAATCTGTGATTTATACAACTCAGTTGAGTTCTAGCTTTGCTTTGTTGTGATATTTTCTAATGAGGGGTACTGATTCTCAGAATAGGATAAAGCTGTCTGAGCAGATGAAAAACAAGGCGTAATTGGGGGATTCAACAAGACTAGGATTTCAGCTGTAATCCTCTTATTGGGGTACTACAATTTATAAAACTGCAAGGCTGTTGCATCAAATCGGTGCAGCAGCCTTTTCTTTTTCCAGAGATATTGTGCTTTAGAGAGAATGAGATGGAAAACAGCGTAATACAAGATCAAGGGGTATCTTATTTCCACGTTCGTGGTATATAGAAAGTGAGATGCAAAATAGGAAGTGTTTCTTTTCTTTTTTGAAAAGAAACGGCTGCAAGATGCAGTCACTGAAATTCAAGGAGGTTCAAATCATGAAAACAGGTTTATCCCCTACAGATACGTTATTTTGGAAAAGAGTTGAGGATTTGTCCTATGATGAAATATAAAATTATGCACAGAGATTCTGTGATTGCAGAAGCAAACGGTTTTGAAGTTACTGAGATTCTGAATCCTGCCCTATGTCCCAGCTGTTTTTACAAGGGGTACTCCTTAGAGAGATGGCTGAAAAGCCGACAAATCAATTTGCATCGAGTAGGGGCAAGAATGCTGTATAAAGCATTGTATATGAAGCCGACTTCCTCTATCGAAGATGTGATTGCTATCAGTCATAGTGTTGTATTGACAGATAATTGGTGGATTCAGTCAGAGTTTGAAAACTTGCATTATTTTGATTTACGGCAATACAACAAGAATATTGCTGATATTGCCTGCACAAGCAATCTTGATTTTTCGTCACTGCCCTACCCAATCAAGGGGTATCTTACAGATGCTTTTGGCATAAAAGCACCAGAACTGCATTTGTAAGATTCACAGCTGTTTTTGACATTGTAAAATTCAGCATGGTAAGCTTTCAGAATTCATGGGAGCTTGCCAAGCTAAATGCTGAAATATTTTGAAAATTGGGAGCTTATTTCGCACTTGAAGTTTTTATGGCACTTTCGATTTTACCTGAAATTTTAATTGGAACTTATTATGAGATTTCAATAATGACAGAAGATGCGTTCAAAATCATATAAGCTGAAATCGTGCAATCCTATAGGAAAACGATGCATCTAATCTATGAATTGGGGTACTCAACTAGAATCATCGTACCTAATAGCAGACAGAATTTCAAGCTATTTCTTCGGCAGCGAGTTATGGATGCAAAAATCTTTCAGGGGAAGTTTTCAAGAAAATATTGTGCGAGAACAAGCTTGAATCATGGGCAGACAGGCAGAAAAAATAGAGATATTTTGTGCTTTGAGTTTCTATAAGGTTTTTTGATGTGAAAATAACCCTGTAGAAAAATCCTTGATTCCAATTTTCCAGTATGCTATTCTTGAAGCAAAAATACAGACAGAAAGAAGGAAATACATATGCAAACGCCAGAACTATTATATCTGCATTCACAGTGGAGTTATGCCTTTCGATGTCAGCAGTTTCAGATTGTGGCTACGGAGCAAAACAATTTTTCGGTGATTTATCTCGTAAAAGGGGTATCTATCCAAAAGAAACTGACAATCATGCAGATATGCGAAGAAACTTGCAGAAACATTTTTCCAGAAGAATTGACTCAGCTGATTATCGACTGTTGGGAAGATATTATCAAAGAGCCGGGAGAACTGCTGTTTTGCAGTGTAGACGATTTGATTTTTTGGCTTGAAGCATATCAGGCTTTTTAAGAATCAGAATCCGTAATCTGTGATTGCTTTTGATATTCCTGATACCAAGCATCTTGCTCAGATTGGCTCATATTATCCCAGTTGTCCGTTCTCTTTTCAATTTCCTCAACGGTGTATGCGTCCATGCCGTAGCACTCATTTCCGTCCATATCCTGATAAACCGCAATATCGTCTTCCAAGCCGTGATAGATATACTCGTGACGCATCAGGTTGCGAAAGGTGATATAATCCACTAAATGTTGATTCATGGTCTGCATGCTGCCATAGTGCAGAGAGAGTGTTTCTACGATTTCAGCATAGTCCGTTTTCCCTCTGGAAAAATACAATTCTTCGAGAATGGCAGCAAGCACATTGTCTTTGAACCGAAAGGTGACAGCTCCTCTATCTGCTTCGGTCAGCAAGACATCAAAATCTCGTAAGACAACCGCAAGAGCGGCAATCGTTTGTCCGGAAAACCGATCCTGGCTCTGGATCAGGCTGTCTGTGCTGACCTCAAAGTAATCCGCCAGTTTCTTCAAAATAATCGCAGACGGAACGCTTTTCTTATCGATATAATTGCGAATGGACTTGGGGTCAACCAAAATTTCAGCCGCCAGTTTGTTGATGGAGATGTTCCGCTTCCCCATGAGCCTTAGCAGGGTATCTGAAAAGCCTTTTTTCCACGCAGTTTCATCAATTTCATAGTTATTCATCATGAAAATTCCTCCTTTGAGAATTGTCCTGTAGAAAAATCCTTGATTTCAAATATCTTCTGTGATAAAATACAGTCAAGATTATAGTCTTGACTTATAGAGATAAAACTCCCAACAAATCTTATTATAACAATTTTTTTATTTTTTGTCAAGGCACTTGAGATGGAGGTTTTGTTATGCTATCACATAAAAAATACATGGAAATTCAGAACCTGAACCGCGAGATCGGTGACATGTTTGAGCCTGGAGATCAGATCATCATTCAAGAGAAAATCGACGGTTCCAATGCCAGCTTTCAGTATGATCGGGAAACAGACAGCGTGATTTGTTTCAGCCGCAATCAGATCTTGTCGCCGGAATTGCATCTTCGTGGCTTTTACGAATGGGTGCAAAAACTGGACAAAGAGCGAGTACATGCGGTTCTGGGTGACAATCTGCGAATGTTCGGAGAGTGGCTGGTACGGCATACTGTGCCCTATCCGAAAGACTGCTATGAAACGCTGTACTGCTTTGATGTGTTCGATATGGAACAGCACCGCTACTTGCCGCAGAATCAGGTAAAAGCCCTTGCGGAGCAGCTGGGGCTGCGATATGTTCCTGTGTTCTATGAGGGACCTTTTACCTCGTGGGAAGACTATCAGCCATTGGTGGGAAAAACAGAACTGGGCGGTGAGATCGGTGAAGGAATCATCATCAAGAATCTGAGCACCCTGAGCGGCAATCTTGCATACACGAAAATCGTACACGAGAATTTTTCTGAAAACAAGAAAACGTGGAAAAAGAAACAACGCCGGAAGCTCAGTCCGGAGGAACTGCAAGAGCATGAGCGTCTGCTGGAACTGGCAAAAACAGTTGTTACCAGACAGCGTGTACAGAAGATGCTCTACAAGCTGGTAGATGAGGGCGTGATTCCGGAGAATTTTTCTCGACAGGACATTCCCGCCATTTTTCAGCATCTGCCTTCAGCCATCTATTACGATTGCCTGAAAGAGGAGCCGGAAGTGGTCAATCGAATTGAAAAGTTTAGCAAACTGTCCAGCGAGATCAGCCGCAGTTTGGTAAAGGAAATTATCGCCGAAAAGGAGAGTTAATATGCGAAACATTGGTCTGGGAGATCGCATGAAGCAATACGAACAAGTCACACAAGTCCGCTTGATACGGCGTATGCCGGTGATTCTCCGACTGGACGGAAAAAGCTTTCACCGCTTTACCAGAGGCTTTGAGAAGCCCTTTGATCCGGTAATGCTGACGGCAATGCAGAACACCATGCAGGAGCTTTGCAACCATGTGGAGGGCTGTGTGTTGGGTTACACGCAGTCTGACGAGATTTCTCTCGTGCTGTGTGATTATCAACAGCTGGACACAGAGGCATGGTTCGGCAACAAGCTGCAAAAGCTTTGCAGTATTTCTGCAAGCATCTGCACCTCTGCCTTTCAGAAATATTTTCGAGAGGCAGCTTCCACTCTGGGATACACCGACTATCTGAAACGAGCAGATCAGGCGAATTTCGACAGCCGAGCATTCAATCTGCCAATGGAAGAAGTGAATAACTACTTCGTCTGGCGGCAGCGAGATGCGATACGAAATTCCATACAGGCAACTGCACAAGCCTATTTCAGCCACAAGCAGCTGAACGGTGTCAACTGCAAAAAAGCTCTGGAGATGCTGCTAACAGAGAAACAGGTCGATTGGGAAACGTTTCCTACGGTGTGGAAACGGGGGACTTGCTGTATCAAAATGCCGCAGCTGTTGAACCAAGGCACACCCAGTGAAATCATTCGGGAGAAATGGTGTCTGGATTTAGAGATACCAGTATTCTCAGAGGACTGCACCTATGTGGAGAAACGCATTCACTTTGAAGATGCCGAAGCAGAGGAGGACATATGATCTTTTTTACCAGTGATCTGCATTTCGGGCATGAACATATTATCCAGTTCAACCACCGCCCTTTTCGGAATGTCACCGAGATGAACCGGCAACTGATCTCCAATTACAATGCCGTGGTGCAGCCGGAAGATACAGTTTGCCTGCTGGGAGATCTGTCCTTTCAGATTTCCATTGAAAAGGCGAATGCACTGATTGCACAGCTAAACGGAAAAAAGCATTTGATTTTGGGCAATCACGATAAGTCCTATGCACCGGAACTGTTTGAGGAAATTCTGATTTATCGGGATCTGCGGGAAATGCAGAAGTGGTGGGTGCTGATGCACTACCCGCTTCTGGAGTGGAGAAGGGAACGCCATGGGGCGATCCACCTGCACGGGCACATTCATTCCAAAGGACTGGACAACAACCTGTCCAACTTGCAGAAAGGAATTCGCCGATATGATGTAGGCGTTGATGCAAACGGGTACTATCCGGTTGCCATGTCCACGATTCTGGATTTCTTTCAGTTATTTACCTTACAGATTTCATAAGCACACAAATTATAGGAGGCATGAAAATCAAATGTGTGACATCATAACAACCATTCAAGATGCAATTTATCAAATTGAAGAAGATTATCATGTCAAGGTAATATATGCCATAGAATGCGGCAGCCGTTTGTGGGGATTCTCAGCTGCAAACAGCGATTATGATGTGCGTTTTGTCTATGTAAAGCCAAAAGAGGAATATTTGAGGTTAGACCCATTTCCAGATGTAATACATCGAAAAGTGAACAAGATTCTGGATCTGGATGGTTGGGACTTGCAGAAAATGCTTCGCTTATTGTATAAATCCAATCCCTCTGTCTTTGAGTGGAATCAATCTACAATCATTTATTGTAAGACACCCCAGTGGGAGAGAATTTCTGGTGAGATTCCTCGATATTTTCAAGTTGCTACGGGATTTCAACATTATCTGCATCTGGCAAAGGGAAATTGCCGTTGGTTCTTAAAAGCTGCTGAGGTATGGGAGAAGAAGTATTTTCATGTGCTGCGTGCCATTCTTGCTTGCTATTGGATATTGCACCATCATACGCCGCCGCCATTGAATTTTATTCAGTTATGTGATGCAGAACTGGATTGTTCCATTCGTCCGGCAGTAGATCGGCTGCTGGAAAAAAAGCGTGCTGGAAAGACCAAGAGAAAAGGAAAACGCATTGAAGTTTTAAACGATTACATTGCAGTTTCCTTTGCAGATTTAGAAAAGAAGATCACACAGCTGCCGAAAGAGCCATATCCTGACTGGCAAGAGTTAAACAGACTGTTTCTGGATACGCTGAATAGCTGCTCTTTTGCGTTCATGTCAGGAGGCATATCATGATACTGATCACCGGAGATCTGCATGGAGAGCATGACATTCAAAAATTTTCTGTCAGCTGCTTTCCTCTGCAAAAACAGCTTTCACGAAAGGACTATGTGATTATCTGCGGTGACTTCGGACTTGTCTGGAGAGACAGTTCGGAAGAACGTCACTGGCTAAAATGGTTAGAAGACAAGCCGTGGACAACGCTATGGATTGATGGAAATCATGAAAATTTTGCACGATTAAAGGCGTTCCCAACAGAAAGATGGCACGGCGGTTTGATCCAGAAAATCACACCCCATATTTTGCATTTATGCCGTGGACAGATATTTCAATTGGAGGAATATCGTATTTTTGCAATGGGCGGCGCAGAAAGTCACGATAAAAAATACCGGAAGCCAGGGGTATCATGGTGGGAGGAAGAACTTCCTACAGAAGCGGAAATTCAAGATGCCACAATTGCATTGGAGCAAGCGAACTGGAACGTGGATATTGTACTCACCCACAGCCTTTCCACAAAAATTCAGCACGAGATGTTTGAAGGGTTAAGCTATACAGATAACCGACTGACAGATTTCTTCCAAGAACTCGATGAAAAGCTGGATTTTCGGTTTTGGTTTTCCGGACATTATCATTTGTCCCAGCGATATGATGCACGGCATATTTTGCTCTATGATGCAATTGTACAGCTCACAAAGAGCGGTTTTCTGAAACAATTTCCAAGTTATGTGCAGTTGGATTGAGAGCGTGTCCAGAACTGCAAGCTATTCACACAGACGTGAACTTCTTCTCAACTGCATTCTAGCACGCACGATTTCCGGCGAATATGAAAGAGAAAGGATATTGACTTCGGAATAATCAAACGAAGATACTAGCGTGTTCGTATAAAATACCGGTTCAGATTTTGAATCAGTATTTTATTTCATGTGAGAACGCTATAGGTGACGGAGAATGATGAAAGGCACATTCAAAGACGGCTTAACAGCAACAGATTTGAAAGCAATGGGTATCAAGCTTTCACCAACACAATTTGACAGCAGCCTGCACTTTGACATTTCTGTCACTGGTGACAGAGTGGAAATCCTGCAGCGGCAGGAGATTTTTTTCAATGTGGTAAATTTCAATCTGAAAGCAGCAGGATTAAGCTTTATTCTCCGATTGGAATATGCAGAGCTGTGCAACCCGATGTATGCAATTCAGAAGAAGATGCAGCCTGCCGACTTCAAGGTTCGTGTTTTTGGCTCAGTTCGAGAAAATCATACGGCAGTCATTAACTGGCAGCTGGAAGACATTAGAGCGGACATCAAGAAGATCTGGAAGAGCATTGTAAGTCAGATTCAGATGGTGAGAGCCATGAATGACGTAATCCCTGATGCAGACAAAATCATGGGAGCGTTCAAAGTCAAAGGGGTATCTCAGGACTATTCCGGTACAAGGGTACTTCTTGGCGGAGAGTTTGCAGGAATCCATCCGAGCATTGCGAACATGACAAATGTGCGTGAGTTCGCTCAGATGCAGAATGGTGACATTGTGATGTATTTCAGTGGCAAGTATGCTACATTCACATTGACAAATGGTGCTAAGGTTACTTTTGTACTGGAGAATCCTGCAACAGGCATGAAGAGTGAAAAGGAGGACCTGTATAAGGGTATCTTTTTTCAGAATACTTACTACAAGGAGAAGGTGTAGGTATTTTCGCATTTTCCAAATTTTCTTGTTTTGACCTTTTCTAAATTTGAATGCAGATCGTATTATTTTGTTTTAAGTTTTGCTGATTCCAATGCAATTTGTTTACTTGAGATTCTTTCATGCACTCAGCGGTGGTTTGCCAGGTATCACAAATCGGTACAATATTTAGTGACATTTTTGTTACTAAAAAACCTTTTGGGCAGTGCTTTTCAAAAAAGAGACCTATTTTTCGTGTGTTTTTGAAATTCAGAATGACTGTGCGGCTGTGAGCCATTCTGAATTTTGAAATCACAAATTTTCTGCAAATGTATTCTGTCACAAATTCTTAATCTTGAGAAGAAAAAAAGGTTTTTTGAGCCTGCAAATCAGATCGTGCATATCCATAAGCAAGTGCGTTTGCAAAAGTATACTTTTATGGACGGACTGATTTCAGGTCGATTTAGCGTCTATAAGAGTGGTAATTTTTATTTACGAACGTTTTTAAATAAAAAGGGCTTTTATGCACGGATTAGGAGGCAGAGTTATGAAAAATGAACGCATATACGGGTATGTTCGGGTATCCAGTCAAAGTCAAAATGAAGATCGGCAAATGCGAGCGTTGCTGGAATTTGGCGTGGAAGAGGACAAAATCATTTGCGACAAAAAGTCTGGCAAGGATTTGGAGCGTGATGGGTATCTTTTCTTGAAGCATCATATTCTTCGCCCCGGAGATACGCTGGTCATCAAAGAGTTGGATCGTCTAAGCCGAAATAAAAAGGATATCAAAGAAGAACTGGAATATTTCAATCAGAACCATATTCGGATCAAAGTCTTGGATATACCAACCACACTGTTTGATTTTCCGGAAGAACAGAAATGGGTAATGAATATGATCAATAATATCTTGATCGAAGTCATTTCCAGCATTGCAGAATCAGAGCGTATCAAGATTCGCCAGCGACAGCGTGAAGGCATTGACGCTGCTTTGCAAAAGGGCGTAAAATTGGGGCGAGTACCGCTTTCAAAACCTGACAATTGGGAAGCAGTCATGCAGCGTGTTGAAAATCAGGAGATAACGGCTGTGGAAGCCATGCGTATATTAAATATGAAGAAAAGCAGCTATTACAAAATGAGAAAGCGTTATCCGCCTCAATAATTGGGGGATTCATTCTCATATTAAAAAGGCTGATAAGAGCCAGTCCATGGCACGGAAACATAGCTTTTTAGGCACTAGAGCGTCAAATTATTGATGTTCTAGTGCTTTTTTTATTTTTAAGTTCTGAAAAAGGGCGCGATTTTTCCGAGTTAACCGTAAAGGCTGTTTATATTCTTTTATCATGTGAGTATTGATATGAGCTGGTTCTTAGTAAGTGTTCAGCTGAACAAGTGCAGACGTTGTTTGCAATGCAGATTGTATTTTGTAAGTTCAGCTAGAACGTAAGAATATATTTTTCTGGATAAATGGAGGTAAAACAATGACAGCAAGTAGAAAGAACGAGATTATTGCTCAGCTTGTGGGTATCTTGAACGAATTGATTGAAGTTGACGATTCTGAGGAGGTGACCGAGATCTCTCCCGACACCGTGGAGATGCTGACGATCAAAGAAAGCACCGAAGTGGTCAAGGGACTGTCCGAACATACGATTCGCAAGCTGATTCATCAAGGCAAGCTCCCCTATGTAAGAACAGGAGAGGGCGTTAATGGGAAGATTCTCATCAATAAAGTAGATCTGCTTGCATTCTTTAATAAGCAGCAGACAATGCGTTCCGCTTGCTGAGCATGGCTTACTTTTTTGCTCTTGGAATCGCAATACCGGACAACACAAAAATACCAATGAACAACAGCGATGATTTCGGGATGTTCCCAATCCAAGCTGTTAGAAAGGAAGTCAGACAATGGCTACATTCAGAAAAAGAGGTAATTCTTATCAGATCAGGGTATCCTGTGGATATGATACATCAGGAAAACAGGTGATACAAACCATGTCCTGGAAACCGACTATTGGTATGAAAGACAAACAAATTGAGAAAGAGATTCAGAAGCAGGCTGCTCTCTTTGAAGAAAAATGCAAAAGCGGTCAGATCACATCCAACATCAAGTTTCAAAGCTTTGCTGAACAATGGTTTGAAGAATATGCAGTATGCAATCTTCGTAGTAACACCTATGCGTGTATGAAACAGCTTACTATAAGGGTGTATCCTGCAATCGGACACCTCAGATTGGACAAAATCACAAGACGTGACATTCAACAATTTATAAATGATCTTGCTCTTAACGGCAAAAGCTTGAAAGACGGCAAACCGTTATCGAGAAAGACAGTAGTTCATCATCTTAGTTTTATTAGTGACGTATTCTCCTATGCTGTAAAGATGGAAATGCTCACGGACAATCCTTGTAAGAATATTGACATTCCGAAAGTTGCAAAGAAGAAAAAAGAAAAGGATATCTATACACTGGAAGAGATTGCACAGCTCTTTCAATTGCTGAAAGATGCTCCTTTGAAGTATCGTACTTTTTTTACTTTGGCGATATACAGCGGATTCCGCAGAGGAGAGATGCTCGGCTTGGAATGGAAGGACATCGACTGGGACAACTGTGTAATCAGCGTCCGCAGAACATCCAATTATACCGCATCCAAGGGTATCTATACAGACACCACAAAAACAAAGAAATCCCAGCGTTCCCTCAAGTTCCCTCAGTATGTTATGGATATGCTCCGTGCATATAGGGCAGAACAAGACAAAGAACGGGAGAAGCTCGGCACAAAGTGGCAAGACTGTGATCGACTGTTCGTCAAGTGGGATGGCACTCCGATGAACAATAATACTCCCTACGCCTGGTTTAGAAAATTTTGTAAGAAGAATGATTTCCGTTTCTGTGATGTACACTCCTTGCGACACTTTTACGCATCCGCATTGATTAATAAGGGTGTAGATGTTGCCACTGTATCGGGAGCATTAGGACATTCAACAATTACGACCACAATGTCTATCTATTGTCATGAACTGAACCAAGCTCAGGCAAAAGCATCTGCTGCTATTGCTTCTGTGCTCGATTTCGGCGAATCCGGACAAACTGCCTGCATAAAGGACAAATAAAGGACAGCCGCCGGGAGAAAAAAAGAGAAACGCTCAGAAACAACGCATTTGCGTCATTTCTGAGCGTTTTGTTTTGGTGCGGACGACAGGACTTGAACCTGCACGCCGAAGCAATAGAACCTAAATCTATCGTGTCTGCCAGTTTCACCACGTCCGCAGGGAATGTTTTTAGTATACCACGATTTTCCGGATTTGTCAAGCACGTGCATCAATTTTTTCCGAAACGACACCCCCAAGACAGACAAGCCAACCAGACAAACGGACAAAAAACCAGCGAAATTACGTGCATTTCACCTTGTCTGGTACAATCGCAGCCGCCAGACAAACAGGCTCTAAGCCTCCCCTGAAAGGGGAGGGGGACCAGCGAAGCTGGTGGAGGGGTTCTTTCAAAATCTTTTGCATAATAATAGGTAGAACTCCTCTAAGCAACTCGCCGCCTTGACGATTTCCCAAATTCGTGCTACAATAGTACCATACTGAAAATTTGGAGGAACGTAACATGCGAATCTTAGTAGTTGGCATGGGACTGATCGGCGGCTCTATCTGCAAATCGATAAAAGCAGCCACTTCCCATGCCGTTTACGGATGTGACGTACAGCAGGCAGTTCTGGACGATGCCATTGCCGACGGAGCGATCGACGGCACCGGCACTATGACAGACGGCACTTATGACATGATCATTCTCTGCCTGCACCAGCGTATTGCCATTCAAATGGTACAGGAAGCCCTGCCTAAAATTCCGGCAGGCACGATTCTGGTAGACACCTGTGGTCTGAAAGGGCGTATGGTGCGGGATCTGACCTACCGCTGCCGGAAAGCCGATGTGCGGTATGTGGGCACACACCCTATGGCTGGACGAGAGAAAAACGGCTACTACGCCAGCATTCCCAACCTGTTCCAGAACGCCAACCTCATTGTCACACCAGTGGACGGCACCGATGAAGCGGCTCTGGACACCGTCAAGGAACTGGCAGACCAGATGGGCTTCGGCAAGATCGTCACCGCCACGCCCATGTGGCACGATAACATGATCGCCTATACTTCTCAGCTGGCTCACGTGGTTTCCAGCTCTTATGTCAAGGACTTCTGCATGGACGATGCCCTGTCTTTCTCCGGCGGCAGCTTTCAGGATATGACACGCGTGGCAACCATGGACGAGTCTATGTGGGCTGCCCTGTTTCTGGACAATCGGGACAACCTGCTGTACCACCTCGATCTGCTGATCGAAAACCTTACGGACTACCGCGATGCCCTGAAACAGCGGGACGAGGAACGGCTGCAATATCTCATTGCCGAGGGACGGCAGATTCAGGAAGAAAATGTCCGTAAACGTCAAGAACAAAATGAACTGCAAAAAGGAGAAACCGCATGAACTGGACACAAGTTGATATTTACACCGCCACGCCCGCTATTGACCTGCTGAGCGTCCGGCTGCAGGATCTGGGGATCCGCGGCTGCATGGTACAGGACGCACAGGATTTTCAGGAGTTTCTGGAACAGAAAGACGGCAAGTGGGACTATCTGGAGGACGGGCTCATGGAACTGGCAAGCTGTGAAACCTGCGTCACGGTCTACCTGCCGGAAGATGCACAGGGTGCCGAAATGCTGGCAGCTCTGCGAACCATGCTGGCACAGATGAAAGCCGAAGACACCGAACACCAGTACGGCAGACTGGAAGCTGTCTGCTCCGGCATTCGGGAGGAGGACTGGGCGAACAACTGGAAACAGTATTTCAAGCCGTTTCCGGTGGGAAACAAGCTGTACATCAAGCCCAGCTGGGAAGAACCCACCGCAGAAGCCGCCGGCAGAACCATTCTGGAGATCGATCCGGCAAGCAGCTTCGGCACCGGACAGCACCACACCACACGGCTCTGTCTGGAACTGATGGAAAATGAGATCACCCCTGCCACCCGCCTGCTGGACTTGGGCTGCGGCAGCGGCATTCTGTTTATCGGCGGCATGCTTCTGGGAGCAAAGGAAGCCTATGCCGTAGACATTGAGGAAAATGCCACCCGCATCGCCAAGGAAAACGCCGCAGAAAATCACCTAAATCCGGAAAACTATACCATTTCCTGCGGCAACATCATCACAGACACCGCCCTGCGGGAATCGATCGGCAGCGGCTATGATGTCATCACCGCCAACATTGTGGCAGATGTCATCAAGGGCATGGCTCCGCTGTTTCCGTCGTTCCTGAAAGACAACGGCATTCTGATCCTGTCCGGCATCATCACGGAACGGGCAGACGAAGTGCTGGACACTGTGACTGCCTATGACTTCGCCGTGCTGGAACGGCGGGAAGCATCCGGCTGGTGTGCTGTCAAACTGCAAAAGCTTGCCGGAGCCGGCACCTGCTGCGACACCCTGCGGAAGTAACCATGGAACTGCTACAGCTGGAATACTTTTATGCAGTGGCACAGAACCAGCACATGACACGCACGGCGGAGCAGCTGCACATTGCACAGCCCTCGCTCACCCAGAGTATCCGCCGGCTGGAAAAGGAACTGGGCGTGCCTCTGTTTTACCGCAGCGGCAGGAACATTGCCCTGACCACATACGGTGAGGCACTGCAGAACGCTCTGACACCGGTGCTGAAAACTCTGCACCAGATCCCTACGCAACTACAGCAAATGGCTCTGGAACGGGAAAAGACCATTCGGCTGAATGTACTGGCAGCTTCCACACTGGTGACACAGGCACTGATCTCCTATAAAAAAGACCATGACGGGCTGCATTTCCGGCTGATCCAGAACTCGCAGTGCGAGGACGCAGACATCACGGTTTTCACGCGGGAAAATTTTCAGATCCCCACAGATACCAAGGAACGGTATGAGCTGTTCAAGGAACGCATTTTTCTGGCAGTTCCGCACAATTCGCCCTACGCCAGCGAAGAAAGTGTCCGCTTACAGGACTTTGCCCATGAGGATTTCATCAGCCTGTCCGGTTCCCGCAGTATCCGCACGATCTGTGACCGCTACTGCATGCAGGCGGGATTTGTCCCGCACATCATCTATGAGAGCGACAGTCCGGACACTGTCAAAAACCTGATCGCCAGCGGACTGGGAGTGGGCTTCTGGCCGCACTATACGTGGGGCATGGACAGCATGGAGCAGATTCGCCTGCTGCCTATTGCGGAACCTACCTGCCAGCGTGCCATTATCCTACAGCTGCACCGCCACGCCAGAGGGCAGGAGGCAGTGTGCAGCTTTTACGCCTTTCTGAGCCGCTATCTGCGGCAGCTGAAAGCCGCGGAACAGCATTAAGAAAACAAACCACCGCATCACTCCCTCGGATTCCTCCGGCAGGCGATGCGGTGGTTTTTGTTTGACATTTTTGTAGAAGTGTGGTATACTAACATTCGAGGGCATACCAATAACGGTAGGCGGTTTGTTTCTGCTCCCACTGCTCATTTGAACAGCTGGGAGGTGATTGCAGTGGATAGCTTTGTTACATTTCGTGATTTGCTGGAAATCGGAACATTTCTGATTTCGTTGGCATCATTTATCACTTCATTGTACTATAATCACAAAAACAGTAATCACAAGAAGAAAAAGAAATAACCGCCCCTAGCGACCAAACTATGGCGGTTAAAACTTTTTAATCCTATACAGTGGGAGCAGACCGTCTACTGGTATGCTCTTTCTATTTCTATTATACGCCAGAACGCCGCATTTGTCAAGGGCTTTTTTGTGGAAAACGCGGCTAATCTCATTTGACATTTTTGTCGAAGTGTGGTATACTACCATTTGAGGGCATACCTGAAACGGTAGGCGGTCAAGTCTTTTTGATTTTTACTCCCACTGCTCATTTGAACAGACGGGAGGTGATTCGTATGATGGATCAATATGTCACCTTTGGTGATCTGCTGAAGATTTGCAGTGTTCTGCTATCCTTGGCAAATTTGATCGTATACATTTACTATAATCATAAAAATAGTAACGACAATCACCGCAAGAACAAAAAGAAATAACCGCCCCACAGCTTCCAACTAAAGGCGGTTATTTTTTTACCAACTAGTGGGAGCAGACCGTCTACTGGTATGCTCTTTCTATTTCTATTATACGCCAGAACGCCGCATTTGTCAAGGGCTTTTTTGTGGAAAATATAAGAGCCTGTTTGTCCGGCAACTGAAATTACATTCGTTTCTAAAAAATCCGGTCTGCATTTCTACAGACCGGATTTTTGATAAATAGAATAAGTTGAAAAGCATTACTCATACCGCAGGGCATCGATCGGATTCAGATTCGAAGCTTTGATAGACGGGATCAGTCCAAAGACAATGCCCACCACCATAGAAAATACCACAGAAACCACAATGGACAGCGAACTGATCGCCACCGGCACCGAGGCAATCTTGGAGATCAGCTGTGCCAGAGCGATGCCGATTCCCACACCAATGATTCCGCCGATGCTGGTCAGCACAGAAGCTTCTGTCAGGAACTGTGCCAGAATGCTGCCCTTTTTTGCACCGATTGCCTTTTTCAGCCCGATCTCGCGGGTACGTTCTGTTACCGATACCAGCATGATGTTCATAACACCGATACCGCCCACCAGCAGAGAAATGCTGGCGATCCAGATCAGCATGGTGTTGGTGGAGGAACTCAGTTTTTGCAGGGACTTCGCCTGTTTCAGCAAGTCCTGACTGTCATATTTGATCTGATTGCTGTCCCCTTCTTTTCCGACGCTATTGGTGCGAATCGTGGCGTTCATCAGTTCCGCCACCTTTTTTCCCACTGCCGGCATGCTGTCAGTATCCACTGCCTTTGCCAGACAGTTTTCCGGTTCGTCATACCGATACGCAATCGGCCACGACTGACCGGGGATAAACATCTTGCCGCCGGAAGTGCCCATATACGTCCAGTAGTCCTCCTCGGAATTGATGACCGGTTCAAATCTGCTGACCTCTGTCACGACGCCAACGACCGTAAAGGGTTCCCCGTTGATGTCGATGACGGAACCGATCGGGCTCTCGGAGGAGTACAGGCTCTTGACTGCGGTGCTGTCCAGAATCACTGCCTTGGCGTTATTGGTATATTCCTTGCTCAGGAATCCCCTGCCCTGCTGTACTTCATAGCCTGCCGTATCGAAATAGGCAGCATCAATGCCATACATGGAGCCACTGAACTGGGTGTTCTGATAATACACATTGTCGCAGTAGGAACGCGTGCGGTAAAACGAAGCAGATTCCACATTTTTCAGGCTGGTGATCTGATCCCGCACTTCCGCGGAAACCACCTGTACCCCGTCCGGTGCCGCCTGATAGCTGAAATCATAGGGACTTTCCCCCTGATACAGCTGCACATTAACAGTGTTGTTGCCGGAACCGATCAGATTGTTTTTGATCTGCTCATTGGTGCCCTTAATGGTAGACACAATGGCAATGATCGCCGCAATACCGATGATAATGCCCAGCATAGTGAGAATGGAACGCACCTTATGGGACAAAATGCCCTGTAACGATAACCGAATATTTTCCAGCATAATATGTCCCCCTTAATATTCTGATGAGCCGTTGGTTTCGTTGACCAACGCTCCCTCTACGGCATACTTGCCATAGGGGAAACAGATATAATCTTCCTGACTGACACCGGAGAGAATTTCAATGGCATAGCCGCCGTTGATGATCTTGCCGGTCTGGACATCCTGCCGTTCCAGCTTCTTGTCCTTGGATTCCCGCAGCACATAGTACTGTCCGTTTTCCTGCCGCACATAGCTGACCGGCAGATAGAACGTATCTCCGACAGCGTCCGCCGCACCGGAAAAGCTCAGGCTGACATAGCTACCCACTGACAGGCTGGTGGAATCGGTCACTGCTGCCTTAAACGGATAAGCACTGTTGTTCGGGTTTTCACTGCCGTTCTGATTGGTGTAGGAGGTCGGTGTCTTGTCGATTTCCGTCACCTCGGCGGTGAGCATTTCACCGGTATCCCACGAGTTGACAGTCACCGTTGCACCGACAGTCAGCTTGTCCAGATTCATTTCGCTGACAGTGCCCTGCACCATAACGCCGCCGCTGCCCTGTACTACCAGATACGGTTCGTTTTTCTCCAGCGATTCCACTGAAGCCGCCACCTTGGTGACAACGCCGTCGATCTTCGCCAGTTCCTGTCCCTTTTCCTGCTTTTCTGCCGCAGCATCATATTCGATCTGTGCCTTTTTCTGGTCGATCTGTGCCGACTGAATGGCGATCTGCTGCTCTGCCACCTTCTGTTTCAGCTGGGCACGGGTATAGACATAGTTGTCATTGTCCGTACCGGAAGATGCCATTGGAGTGACTGCCGCCATTGGCATTGCCGCCGCCATAGGCTGCACTGCCGCAGTCGGATCTGCACTGGTGTCTGTATCTGCCGGCTGGGTGTCCGGCTGGGTATCCGGAGATGCTGTGCTGCTCTCCGGTACAGTACCAGTACTGCCGCCGGTGGTGCCGGTAGTGCCGGAAGAAGCCGGCTCTGTTTCCGCGGGGGTGTTATTGGCAGGGTCATAGGAGAACGTACCGCCCACCTGCAACGTGCCGTACCACGTTCCGCCGCCGGAGATCTGCACACCGCCGTCCTCGGTCACCTTGATGTTCTGTCCCAGTGTCCAGTCACCGGTAGTGGTCAGCTGATCGCCGCGTACCAGCCAGCCGTAGAGCACGCTGCCGTTCTGGTCATACACCACGAAAACAGCACACTGCTTTGCTGCTTTCAGCTGCTCCAGAGCTGCCTGTGTCACAACGGTCTGACCGGTGCAGGCAAACTGATAGGGATCGTCCGGCGTGCCGGTACCGGCTGCCGCCTGTGTCAGAGCGATCACTGCTGCCAATGTATCCTTGGGAGAATCCGGTGTATCCGGCGTGTCCGGTGCGTCTGGTTCGTCCGGCTCATCGGGATAATCCGGATCATCCGGCACCACCGGTGCTTCTTCTGATGGACGCAGCTTTTTCAGACGTTCCAGCTCTTTCTGAGCCTTCCGCACATTTTCCTGTGCCACCGCCAGTGCCGTCTGTTTCTGGGCAACTTCCAGCCCTACTGCTGTCATATCATAGTCCAGCAGCGGTGTACCCTTGGTCACATGGTCGCCCTCTTTTACCAGCACCTTTGCAATCATCTGATCGTCGGAGGGCGTGACATTCTGCACATCACCGGAAACCACCTGCCCGTCCATAGAGAGATCATCTCCCCACCAGTACTGGGTCAGATTTGCCACCGGCATCACATCTACGCGGTTCTTTTTCGTCTGCTGTGTCCGGTAAATCACCGTACCGCCGACAGTGCCGCCGGCAACAACTGCCAGGCAAACCGCCACTGCAACGATCTTTTTTCCTTTTGTCATGAAGCATCGCCCTCCTGTTCTGTCCGGCGTTCTCCGAAGCCGCCCTGCTCCAGCATGCCGTCCCGAATGGTCACGATCCGCTGGGCATGCCGGGCGATCTCCGGTTCATGGGTAATCATGACAATTGTCACGCCCTCGCTGTGCAGCTGGGCAAACAATTCCATGACCTGTTCGCCGGAACGGGTGTCCAGTGCACCGGTCGGCTCATCTGCCAGCAGCAGACGGGGCTGGCTCACCATTGCCCGTGCAATTGCCACACGCTGTTTCTGTCCGCCGGAAAGCTGAGTCGGCTTGAACTGTATCCGTTCTTCCAGCCCCACACGTGCCAACATTTCCTTTGCCCGTTCCAGCCGTTCCTTTTTCCGCACGCCGGCATACAACAGCGGCAGTGCCACGTTTTCCAGCACAGACTGGCGGGGCAGCAGGTTGAAGTTCTGGAACACGAAGCCGATCTTCTGGTTCCGTATCGTGGAAAGCTGGTTGTCGCTGCACTGTGCCATGTCCTGTCCGTCGAAGAAATAGTCCCCGCTGGTCTGCTTGTCCAGCAGCCCGATAATGTTCATCAGCGTGGATTTTCCCGAACCGGACGGTCCCATGATTGCCAGATATTCCCCTTCTTCCACCTGTAGCTGAATGTGGTGCAGAACGGGGACAGGTTCTTTTCCCTGCATATAGGATTTACAGATGTCCCGCAAATCAAGTACCATCTGCCGCACCGCCTTCCGCTGTATCTGCTCCGGCTTCATCTGCCGGCATCTCGTCAACACCGTCGCCGACATCTTCTCCTGCTCCGGAGATCACGCTGTCTGCGGTGTCGCCGTCTGCACCGTCGCCTGCCATGCCGGCTTCATCATCTGCTCCGCCGATCACGCCTTCGTCCACAGGGTTTCCGTTTTCGTCGTAGGAAATATCCTCATTGCTGTTGTCGTCCACGGTATCATCTGTGCCGTCATCTTCCGGTGTGGCTTCGTCAGGGTTGGTCGTGGTTTTCATACCCTCCTGATAGGAATCCGACGGAAATGCGATCATATCGTCCTCCGACAGACCGCTTTTGATCTCGCAGTCGCCCATGGTGTCGTCTGTCTGTCCTACTTCTACTTCCCGCTTTTCCAGACGGTCTTTCTTATCGGCAGCCCAGACATAGGTCTTGCCGTTTTCATCAGTCTGCACGTAATCGGAATACAGCCAGATGCCGGTTTTTTCAATGCTTTCATCGGCTCCGGTATCTGCCGAAACCAGCAGATGCTGCCCCAGCATCAGCCCGTCACTGGAATCCAGCGTCACATAAAAAGGATACTTGGAAGCGGTGGTCATCTCATCGCTGCCGCCGTAGTACATGTTGTTGTTCTGGCTGTTGTCGGCTTCGGTAGAGATCTCCGAAATAGTGCCCGTCCAGCTGGAATCGTCTACGCGGGAGTGCAGCACCATGGCTTCATCTTTATAAATCGACTGTACATTCTGCTCGCTGATCGTGCACTTCACACGGAATTCTCCGTCGGACATGATCTTCATCAGCACATCTGTGCCGTCCGACTGAAGCTGTTCGGTCGTTTTCAGGGACTGCACCGTTCCGGCGATCTCCGCAGTTACTGTGGCATTGTTAATGGTATTCTGTAATTTTTCCAGTTCGATCTTCTTGGTCTTGATGTCGTATTCCGACTTGGCAATATCGGTTTGCAGGGACTGGATCTGCGTGGTATAAGTCAGCTTATCGTCTGCACTGGCACTTTTCTTTTCCGTTTCCAGCTGGCTGATCTGCTGCTTGTTGGACTCGATCTCATTCTGCATGCGTTCGATCTCCACGTTGCCCTGCTGCAATTCCAGCTGCATGGATTCCACATCATAGGTGAACAGCGGATCACCGGCGTTGACATGGTCGCCCTCCTGCACGACAATGCTGGAAACTTTCTTGGAGGTGTCCAGCTTGACTTCCTTGGTTTCCTGCGGTTCTACCACGCCGGAAAACTGCAAGTCGGAAATCGTTGTTGCCGCAGAATTCACATCTTTTATCGGCATCACGTATGCCACACCGTCCACATCACTGCCCCTGCTGTAGTGCCGCCACACCAGCACGCCGCTGACGCATACCGCCGCAGCTGTAACACCGGCAACTGTGCCGATTATGATTTTCTTGGATTTTCCCATATTCCTTCCTCCCAGTCCATGCTCCGCAGCAGTGTGTTCTGCCGGCGGAGTTTTTTGAAGCAGTCCTGCACAAATCTAGGGCAATACCGCACAAAGAGCGTCTGGCGACTTTGCACGCCATCTGCTTGCAGTGTTTCCCTAGATGCTGATTTCATCTTTTTGGCAGCTGTTTCAACTGTTGTATTCCTCATGCAACGGATTGCCTTTAGTATACCACACCTCTTGACGGTTGTCAAGAGGTTTTTCAAAATTTCTGCGGAAGATTTGTTTGGGAAATTTGTGCAAAGGTAAGAGGCGGGAGAGGGTTGTGCGGTGTTCCCTTAAAACGGAGAAAAATCACCTCACAAAATTCGCATATCATTATCGTGTCACCCTCTCCTGAACAGATGCTCTCACGCCGAAATCCGACAATACCGTTCCCCTTCCAGCACCTGCTGCATATACTTTTCCGGTGTTGTCATGCAGACAGCACTTTGAAACGTGAAAGGACTACAGCCGGACACCAGCACTGCACCGGTATCGTCTTTCTTCACCGGAAACTGCCGGTTTCTGCTGCACACGTTCCAGTAGACCACCGCAGGCAGCTGATACCCTGCCGCCTGATATTCCTGCTTCATCTGCTGGAATATCGTCACGCCGCTGCCGGACTGCTCATCGAATTCCATGTCCGAGATCACGTAGATCACTTTCGGCAGTTCCTCCGGCGGCACGTGGTGCTGAACTGCACTCTGAAGTATCAGACGAAATACTTTTTCCAGATCGGTATTGCTGACTTCATTATAGGACATACAGTGCTCCACCTTTTGAAAAATATCCTCCCCTTTCAGAGCAATCAAGCGGGGGTTGTCGGAAAAGGTGATAAAGTGGTTGTGGAAGTATCCCTCATTTCGTTCAGCACAGTAAATGCCCAGCGAAACGGCAACATGAATTGGCATCACATCGCCGGAATAGTTCCAGTACATGGAACCGGAACCGTCTACCACGGCAATGGCATTTTGTTCCGGCATATAATCCGGCAGGGACTTCCATGTCACGTCCAGTATCCGCTGTTTTTGTGCAATGTCATCATAAAACATTGCGTTTTCCTCCAATTCGATGCAGTCCCGAACGATCTCATAGGGGAAAAGCTGACCTGCTTTCAGCATTCCCTTTTCCTGCTCTGCCCGTTCCAGAAACTCGGAGTACCGCTGTCTGTCATGCTTGCAGAATGCTTTCTGATACTTGTACAAGGCTCTGGAGGGCAGCTTGGCATAATCAAAGGTGTAATCCTTCCGGCAAAGCCGCTTTTCCAGCACGTCTGCATAGGTGCGAAGCTGGGAGAGCATTTTCCGGTAAGCCTTTTCCGAAAGATGCAGCCGCTTACAGAGCAGCTTTGCCTGCCGGCACACGTTCTGATTGGAGGTGTGCACAGAGGGCAGCCACTTCGCCAGCAGAGAGATCGGCTTTTCTTCCAGCATGTTCTGCCGGTCTTGCTGTAGCTGCTTCTGGATCAGCTGTATCAGTTCCGGCTCACAGGGCGTGTTCAGCAGTACCATACAATCGTCAAACCGCCCGTACTCCGGAATCCACTGCAAATTTTTCCGGACACTTTCGGGATAGATCGTTGCCGCATATTGCAGCAGCTGCCGGAATACGCTCCGTTCACCCAATCCGCCGCGGGTATCCCGCTGGTAAAACAGGATCCGCATCGCGTATACCGGATTCTCTGCATATGCCGCCAAGAACATGTCTTTTAGGCGTTTTGCAGAAGCTTCCCGCAACGCACCGGCTGTGGAAAACAGGTTCAGGCACGCATCGCCGGTATCGTGATACGCCAGTGCTCCGTTTTCGGTGTTTGTCCAGTTCAGTTCCTCTGATAATGCATTCAGCATGAAAAACACGTCCTTTCTTTTTATGTACTGTACAATTGTTGAAGAAACCCCACACGAAACCGGTTTCATGGCTTCGTGTGGGGCTGCCTTAAGGCAATACCGCACAAAGATTGTGCGACAGATGCGTCGTCAAATTTTTCGT
>ERZ773185.167-NODE-167-length-62772-cov-60.967919_pt1 | contig 62772 bp, 46 predicted proteins | sample MGYA00580531_ERZ773185 | MGnify/ENA primary metagenome ERZ773185 (study PRJEB29015, sample SAMEA2737799) | human gut metagenome | biome: human gut; feature: human-associated habitat; material: faeces | place: China | collected 2012 ...
AGTGTTTTTGCATTGTCACAGACAATTTCCCGCGGCACGCCATCGAAAAACCTGAACGCTGACTCTATGCCGCAAGCTAGGCTAGATTGAACGTAGCCGCCATAAAGGGATCTCAGGATGACAGGTATCCTGTTGACGGTTGTGAGGCACTGCTTTTCCTGCAGGGAAAGAGTAATTTTTTGTATCGGGGAAATGGAGTTGCTCTGTTGTATTTTAAAAAATTATTTGACATTATAAACGTTTGTAATATTTTATAGCTGTCCCCAGTCCGCATCCTGTACCGTTTTTGCAGCGTGCCGTTTCCGGGTTACGAAAAGGAGTGTGAGGCTTGATGTGTACGATGCCGCTGGTCCGGCGCGTTGGGGGGTGTCTTTTTGTTGATCCTGTAACAGCTCTCTGCTGTCGGCGGCGCGGATCCCTGTCTCTCTCGCGGCTCTCTCTCCTATGCCGGTAGTGGACTTGGCGTGCCTTTAGACAGCCCTGGCCTCTTCGCCTGGTAGGCCGGACACGCAATGGAGAAACAGCCTGGAGCGCGGAATGAGGATCTTGCATGGAACCGACTCTCTGCATTCACTGACTGCGTCTACTGCCTGGACCCTGTTTTGGGGGCTAAACCGTCGCCCCACTACGGTCGGCGGTGACAGTGCGGACACCTTCCCGGCGGGTGCTGAAACTGCCGCATGTCGCGTAGGGGCAGGATATGGGCCTGGCGTTCCTGGGCGCTTTGTCTTCTCGAAGGGGCGCACAGAAGCTTCCACGCGGATGGAGCCGTTCTGATGAGCCTCCGAGAAGTTTTTTTCGAAGTTCCCCGGAGAGGACGCTGCTGCGTCGTCAGATTTGCTTTTTTCACACAATGCCGACAGCTGCCGATCCGCTATTGATCCGGCCGGATGCCCCTGGCTGGCTCAGGCAAAGGCAGGGACATTAAAACTCTGAAGTGGGATCAGATCCCACAGAAAGGAAGGTGACAATCATGCCGTCATACAGTAATGAACTCCGCGACGCCGTGCTGCGCCGCGTGCTTCCTCCCCAGAAAGACTCCATCAGTAAGGTCGCCGCGGAGGAAGGTATTTCTGGTCAGACGATCCGCAACTGGATCAGTAAGGCCAGGGAGGCCGGCAGCACAGCCGCGGACGTAAGCACGCAGCCTGAAAAGTGGAGCTCACAGGACAAGTTTTGCATAGTCATTGAAACGGCCGGGATGACCGGCACAGAGCTCGCGGAGTATGCCGGTAAGAAGGGGCTCAGCACCGAGGAGATCAAAGCCTGGCGGGAAGCCTGCATGAACGCCAACGGTGGCTCCGCCAGTGAGACTGCCCGCCTGCAGCGCGAGAACAGGGAACTTGAACGCAAACTGCGCAGTACGGAAAGAGAGCTTGCCCGTAAGGAGAAAGTGCTCGCTGAAGTGGCGGCACTCCTGGTGCTGGGAAAAAAAGCCGGCGCAGTCTGGGGGGACCAGGAGGCCGAATGATCAGCGCCCCGGACTGCGAAGAACCTTTTCAGCTGATTAACGGAACCGTGCCGGTGAAGCGGGACACGTCTGGGCAGGCTCTTCAACCGGATGCGGGGATCGGACATGTTCCCGAAGGGGGAGAGCCTGCCGGGAGTATGCCCTGGTAGTTCTCATGTCCGGAACACGCCTGCATTTTTCAGTGGGGCCTCCCAAGTGATAGTGAGTCACTCCTGAAAAAATAATAAAATCAATATGTTGATGGCTTCCCGTGAGTCATGTAAAATATTGCTCCGAAGAAGTCTCTGAATCCTGAGAGGAGGGAGGCCTACAGAGCCTATCTGACGGGATCCCGGCAAATGGCGGTTTGCCGCAGAACCTGCCGTTTTTTGCCTTTCCTGGCACCCGGCCGCATAGCGGGTGCCAGAGGGCCTTCCTCTTCTCCTTGGCCGATTAGCTGTTTTCGGATTTTCTGTCATACTTTCGTAACAATTTTATTCCACTATACGCCGCGATAATGGCAGCCGGACTGCTCTGGGAAGCAGTTCAGCCCAAAGCCACAGAAGATCGGACGCAGCTTTCAGTGCGCTGCGCCGGGTTTACACATCACAAAGCCAGGAGGCTGGTATGAAGGAAGGGGAAGAAGCTAAAGCATGCGCGGCGGAGATCCAAAAAAGCGAAGCAGGGGACACGGCAGGGCTTGAAAGCTGCACCCCTGAACAGATTCAGGATCTTGACTGCCCGTCGCTGTTCCTCAACCGTGAGCTCAACTGGCTGGAATTCAACGGAAGGGTGCTGGAGTGCGCTCTTGACGACGAGGCTCCGCTCCTGGAGCAGCTGAAGTTCCTGACTATTTTCTACACGAACCTGGATGAGTTCTTCATGGTCCGTGTGGCCAACGTATTCCGTCTCTACCGCAGCGGCAGTCAGCCCACGGGCGACGACAAGATGAGCGCGGCCAGGCAGCTCGCCGAAATCCGGCGCAGAGTCATGCACATGACTTCCATAGCCCAGGAGCACTGGCGCAAAAAGCTCAGCGGCAAACTGCGCGACAAGGGCATCTCCATTGTCCATTTCAATGAGCTGAGCGAGAAACAGCGCCGTTTCCTGTCCACGTATTTCAATAACGAAATTTATCCGACGCTGACCCCTCAGGCCATCGATCCCACGCATCCGTTCCCGACCATTTCGAACGTCAGTCTGAACTTCATCATCCAGCTCCGCGATGAGAAGGGTGAGGTGAAGTTCGCGCGTCTGCGCTGCCCCGGCAATGTCCCGCGTATTATTTTTGTTCCAAAATCGCAGGAAAAGAGCTGTGATCTCCTTGGCCTGTCATCGAGCACAAAGGACTCTGATATTCTGCTTGTGGAAGAGCTGGTGCAGGAATACCTGCCGTCTCTGTTCCCGGGGTACACCATCGAGAATGTGGGTCTCTTCCGCATCACCCGCAATACGGACCTGGAAATTGAAGAGGACGAGGCCGATGATCTGCTTGAAGCCGTGAAAGATCTCGTGGATCAGCGCCGTTTCGGCGACGTGATCCGCCTCGAGACGGCACACGGCATGCCGGCCGAGCTTTCCGAATTCCTGATGAAGAAACTCCATCTGCGTCCCTTCCAGGTCTACCGCGTGAAGGGACCGCTGGCGTTTTCCGCCCTGATGGCCCTGTACAGCGTGGATCGTCCCGCGCTCAAGATACCGCCGCATCCCGGCCGCATCCCGTCCGTGTTCACGGAAGATGGCAACGCCATTTTTGAGCGCATCCGTCACGGCGATCTTTTCGTGCATCATCCGTATGACAGCTTCAAACCTGTACTCGACTTTGTGCACAACGCTGCCGTTGATCCCCGCGTCATCGCCATCAAGCAGACGCTTTACCGCTGCGGCAATAATTCGCCCATCGTGCAGTCCCTTATCGAGGCCCGCCGGCGCGGCAAGCAGGTGACGGCCGTGGTGGAACTCAAGGCCCGTTTCGATGAGGAGCGCAACATTACGTGGGCCGAGGAACTTGAAAAGGCGGGCGTGAATGTGGTCTACGGTATTGTGGGCATGAAGATTCACGCCAAGCTGTGTCTTGTGGTGCGCAGGGAAGAGCAGGGCGTTGTGCGCTACGCTCATGTGGGCACGGGCAACTACAACGCCTCTACTGCCAAGATCTATACGGACATGGGGATTTTCACGGCCAATCAGGACGTGTGCCAGGACATCACGGATCTCTTCAATGTCATGACCGGTTACGCCGTGCGCAAGGAATACCGTTCGCTGCTTGTTTCCCCCGTGAGCATGCGCCACGGACTCATCAGCCACATCCAGAAGGAAGTGGAACTGCACAAAAAACAGGGCGGCGGCGAGATCATCCTGAAGTGCAATCAGCTCGTGGACAAGAAAATCATCAAGGAGCTGTACCGTGCGTCTATGGCTGGCGTGCGCGTCCGGCTCATCATCCGCGGTATCTGCTGCCTGCGTCCCGGTGTGCCGGGCATCAGCGACAATATCACTGTCACCTCCATCGTAGGCCGTTTTCTCGAACACGCCAGAGTGTACTGGTTCAGGAATGGCGGTGATGGTATCATGTATATCGGCAGCGCCGATATCATGCCCAGGAATCTGGACAGACGCATTGAGGTGCTGATCCCGGTCAGCAATGGCGAGATACGCAGGCATATCAGGGAATACGTCCTTGACCGTCAGCTCAGGGACAATATGCAGAGCTGGCATATGTGTCCGGACGGCACCTACAAGCGCGTGCATCTGAAGGACGGAGAGGAGCCCGTGAACGCCCAGGAAATGCTTCTGGATGACGAGCCCTTCATTCCCGCGCCTGAAAGGTAGAGAAACACTCAGACAAAAAAAACAGACGCCGCGCGGGGAGGACTGCAGGTTCTTCCGCGCGGCTTTTCTTCAGAAACATCAGGGAAGGCGGCAGCACAGAGAATGGATAATGCAGTTATCTCCGGACAGATAGGAAGGCGGATTGTCAGTTTCATAGACCTTGGCACGAACTCGCTGCGCATGCTTGTGGCGCGCGTGAATGACTCGGGCGTCGTGCGCGTCCTGAACGAGGCCAAGCACATGGTCAGGCTCGGAGAGGGAGAGTTCGGCCAGCATCTTCTTCAGCCGGAGCCCATGGCGAGAACCATGGAAATGCTCCATGTCTTTGCCGACATGTGTCAGGCCTACGGCGTGGATGAGATTGTCGCCGTGGCGACATCGGCTGTGAGAGACGCGGAGAACGGAGAGGAATTCCTGAACCGGGTCCGGGAAGAGACCGGCCTCAATATCCGCATCATATCCGGACGTGAGGAAGCGCGTCTCATCTGGCGCGGTGTGAGCAGCGGGCTTGAGAAGAGCGACGAGCTCAGACTCTTTGTGGATATCGGCGGCGGTTCGACCGAAGTCATCGCGGGTACGACCAGGGAATGCTACAGCCTTGATTCAATGAAGCTCGGCTGCGTGCGGCTTGCCTCCTGGCTGAAGGACGGAACACAGAAAATTTCAGAAAAGGAATTTCTGAATCTGCAGATGCGGATCCGTGATGTGGGCGTGCATGTGTTCCGCCGCCTCGCTGACATGCGGGTGGCGAAGATCGTGGCAAGCTCCGGCACGGCGCAGAACCTGGCCGAGATAGCTGCGAATCTGGCTGGTGTCGATGGCAGCGGCAGGTACTCGGATACGCCGCAGCTTCTGACGTACAGGGGGCTTGTGCGCGCCGTGAAGGAACTGTGTTCACGCAATCAGGCGGAACGCGCGCTCCTGCCCGGCATCAACCCGAAACGCGCGGCTGTCATTGTTCCGGGCGCGGCCATTCTCCAGACTATCATGGAGGAAATGGACTGCGATACCTGTGAAATCAGCAACCGGGGCCTGCGCGACGGTCTGCTCGTGGAATACCTGGAACACACCGTGCCGAACGCCCTGCAGTCGGATCTTTCCATCCGCGACCAGAGTGTGTTCAGGCTGGCCCGGGCCTGCCGTTTTGAGGAGGAGCATTCCCTGCATGTGGCGGATCTGGCCCTGTCTCTTTTTGACAGCGCGCTGGCACTCGGGCTGCACGATGAGCCGGACACGGCGAGAGAGCTCCTGCGCTACGCGTCGATCCTGCACGACATCGGCATTTTCATTGCCTTCAGCAGACATCACGCGCACAGCCACTATCTCATCCGCAATACGGAACTGCTCGGCTTCACGGAGCACGATATCGAGGTCATCGCCGCGACGGCGTTCTTCCACCGCTTCAAGCCGTCCAAGAAATACACGGAGTACACGGAGCTCGACAGCGAGACGCGCAACGAGGTGCGTACGCTGTCGCTCATGCTGGCCGTGGCCGAGGCGCTCGATCGCAGCCACAGGAATATCGTGAAGACGGCCTGCTTCGGAAAGGACCGCAGGGGATACTTCATCAGGGCCGTGTGCACGGCTCCGGCGCCGCTGGAAGCGGCCAGGCTGGCGCGCTGCGGCAAGCGTCTTGAAAAGTACTGCGGCGCCCCGGTCCGTTTCATTCCGGAAATCGAGGGACAGAAGGCAGACGGGGAAAAGTAGTTTCCCTGCACTGCCTGAAACAGAAAGGGGGGCTGATCCGCGATCAGCCCCCCTTTGCATTATGCTTTTTTCTGGCGTCTACATGCCGAGGTACGCCTTGCGCACCTTCTCGCTCGAGAGCAGTTCCTGCGCTTTTCCTTCCATGACGACCACGCCGTTTTCCATGACGTAGCCGCGGTTTGCGATGTGCAGAGCCTGGTTCGCGTTCTGTTCAACGAGGAAGACGGTGGTGCCGTCCTCGTTGACTTTCTGAATGATTTTGAAGATCTGCTGGATGATGATGGGCGCGAGGCCGAGGGACGGCTCATCCAGAAGGAGCAGTCGGGGTCTCGCCATAAGGGCGCGGCCCAGGGCCAGCATCTGCTGTTCGCCGCCGGAGAGCGTGCCGCCGGTCTGGCTGACGCGCTCGCGCAGGATGGGGAAGAGCTGGAAGACGTATTCCATGTCGTCCGCTATGCCCTTCTTGTCCGTGCGCAGGAAGGCACCGAGGTCAAGGTTTTCCCTCACCGTGAGTTCGGGGAAAATGAGGCGGCCTTCGGGAACCTGGGAGATGCCCCGCTTGACGATCTCCGGAGCAGGGAGCTGCTGGATGGGCTTTCCGTCGAAGAGAATCTCGCCGCTGCGGGGATGAATGACGCCGCATATGGACATGAGGGTGGTGGACTTGCCGGCGCCGTTGGCCCCGATGAGCGTGACGATTTCGCCGTCCTCGACTTTGAGGGAAACGTCCCTCAGAGCCTGAATCTTGCCGTAAAAGGTGTTGATACGATTAAGCTCAAGCATCGTGGCTTTCTCCAAGATAGGCCTTGATCACGTCGGGGTTGCTGCGGATTTCCTCCGGCGTGCCGCTCGCGATGGGCGAACCGTATTCCATGACGTAGATGGTATCGGAGAGGGACATGACCATGCTCATATCGTGCTCGATGAGCAGAACGGAGAGATCGTAGCTGTCGCGCAGGGAACGGATGAGCGCCTTGAGTTCGTTGGTTTCCTGCGGGTTCATGCCAGCCGCGGGCTCGTCCAGAAGGAGCAGGATGGGCTCCGTGGCCAGGGCGCGCGCTATTTCGAGGCGGCGCTGGGCGCCGTAGGGCAGGTTGTGCGCCGTCTCGTTCCAGAAGGTCTCAAGGCCCACGGTTTTCAGGAGATCGTAGCTCTTGTCGATAGTGTCCTGCTCCTCGCGGACCGTGCGGGGATCGCGCAGGAGGGCGGAAAGAATGCCGGCGTGCGTGCGGCAGTGGCGGCCGATCATGACGTTTTCGAGAACCGTCATCTCGCTGAAGAGGCGGATGTTCTGGAAGGTTCTGGCCATGCCGAGGGCTGTGATGGCGTGTGTCTTCATGCCGTTTAAGAGGTGCTGGTTCCCGTCCCTGGTGGTCAGGTACATGGTTCCGCCCGTGGGTTTGTAAATGCCGGTGACGCAGTTGAAGAAGGTCGTCTTTCCGGCGCCGTTGGGGCCGATGAGGGCGACGATTTCCTTTTCGTGAACCGTCAGATCAAGTTCGTTCAGGGCCCGCAGGCCGCCGAAGTCCTGCGTGAGGCCCGCGACTTCGAGGACTGGTTTCATGCCCTTTCCTCCTTGTTATGAAGAGCGCTGATGCGGTAATGCCGCTTTTCTCCCGTGATGATGCCCTGCGGCCGGAACAGCATCATGACGACCATGGTGGCGCCGAAGAGCAGCATGCGGTAGTCGGAGAAGGCCCTGAGGTATTCGGGAACGAGAATAAGGATGAGCGCGCCGATGGTGACGCCCAGGATGGAGCCCATGCCGCCGAGAACGACCATGGCGAGAATCATGCAGCTGTCCATGAAAGTGAACGAGGCGGGGTTGATGAACTGGGTTTTGGCCGCGAAGAGGACGCCGGCGAAACCGGCCCACGCGGAGCTCAGGGCGAAGGCCGTGAGCTTGACCTGGGTCAGGTTGATGCCCATGGCCTCGGAGGCGATTTCATCCTCGCGCATGGCCTGCAGCGCCATGCCCACGCGGGAGTTCTTCAGGCGCGTGATGACGATGATGGTAATGGTCACGGCAATGAGCGAAAGGTAGTAGAGGTACGTGGTCTTCTGGGTGAGATCCATCTCGACGCCAAAGAATTCGGGACGGGGGATGCCGCTGACCCCGCGGCTGCCGCCCGTGACACTGGTCCAGTTGAGCAGGACGAGACGGACGATTTCACCGAAGCCCAGGGTGACGATGGCCAGGTAGTCGCCGCGCAGCCGCAGGACGGGCAGACCGAGACCGAGGCCGCAGATGGTGGTGATGATACCGGCGATGGGCAGGCAGATCCAGAAACCGAGGCCGAAATAGAGGTGCAGCAGACCGTAGGTGTAGGCGCCGATGCCGTAGAAAGCGGCGTAGCCGAGAACGAGCTGGCCCGCGAAGCCGACGATGATGTTGAGGCCGAGGGCGAGCATGACGTAGATGAGGCCGGAGATCATGATGGAGACCTGGTACCCTGTGCCGAGAACGGGCAGGAAGGGCATGCAGATCATGAAGGCGGCTATGAGGATGAGGCTCGTGCGGCGGAAGGTGGTGTTATGGAAGATCCGGGAGAAGGACTCCGTCGTGTGCTTCGGAAGGCTGAAGATTTTTTCACCGAGGGCCTTGCGGTCATAGTACCAGTGCCAGAGCAGGGCCGCGAAGAAGACGCCGATGGCGAGGCCCACGAGGCGGTGCCAGCGGAAGGTGACGGAGTGATCCGGGTTGATGTGGATGCCCATGATGGGCGCGCAGAGCACCACGAACCAGAGTGAGGTGAGCAGGGCTTTGAGTAAACGGTTCATCATACGCCCCCTAGACCTTCTGAACCTGCTTCTTGCCGAGGAGGCCGTCAGGACGGAAAATCAGAATGAGGATGAGCAGGCAGAAGGAAAGCACATCCTCGTAGTTGCCGGCGATATAGCCTGTGGTGAAGGATTCGGCGAGGCCGAGAACCAGTCCGCCGAGCACGGCGCCGGGAACGGAGCCGATGCCGCCGAGCACGGCCGCGGTGAAGGCCTTCATGCCGGCCAGGAAGCCGATGAAGAAGTTGATCTGTCCCATGTGCGAGGCGATGAGCACGCCGCCGATGGCGGCCAGGGCGGAACCGACGATGAAGGTCACGGAAATGAGATGGTCGGTATTGATGCCGAGAAGCATGGCCATCTTGCGGTTCTGGGCCGTGGCGCGCATGGCCTTGCCCATGCGGGTGTAGCGGATCCAGAACATGAGGGCGAGCATGGTGATGAAGCTCACCACAAGGATGAGGAAGTCACTGGGGCCCATGACATCGCCGAAGTAGGAGAGGAACTTCATGTCGGGGAGGAGATCCGGGAAGGCGACGAAGTCGGAAGTCTGGGCCAGGAGGACGTAGTTCTGGAGAAACGTGGACATACCGATGGCCGAGATGAGCGGCGACAGGCGGGAAGCGTTGCGCAGGGGCTTGTAGGCCACCTTTTCCAGCGTGTAGCCGTAGGCCGACGTCCAGATGATGGAGCCGAGGGCGGCGACGAGAAGGATGCCGCCGGCCGGGAAGCCGATGTATCCGAGGACGCCGGAGAAGAGGAGGGCCGTGAAGGCGCCGATCATGTAGATTTCGCCGTGGGCGAAGTTCAGGAGGCCGATGATGCCGTACACGAGCGTGTAGCCGAGGGCTATGAGCGCGTAGATGCTGCCGCGGGTGAGCCCCCCGAAGAAGAGCTCGATAAAATATTGAAAGTCGAAGTCCATATCCTGCTGCAACCTTCGGGAAGAAAGGAAATTTGGGTGAAAAAGGGGCGGGAAGTTCTGCCTCTTCCCGCCCGCCGTTTTACTTAAGGGTCACGCTGTAGGGGGTTTCAACGAATTTTCCGCCTTTGATAACGTAGACGGAAAGGGCCATGCCTGCGGCATCGCCGTTTTCATTGAAGGTGATCTTGCCGAGCGGGGTATCCACGGGCACGGTGTGCAGGACCTTGATGATCTTGTCGGTGTCGGTGGAACCGGCCTTCTCGATGCCGTTGATGAGGGCCAGCATGGCCGCGTAGGCATTGTAGTAGAAGGAACCGGGTTCGGTGCCGAACATCTTCACGTGCGCGTCGTGGGCTTCCTTGTAGATGGGCAGGTTACTGGTATCCTTGGGATAGGAGCAGTAGGTGCCCTCAGCAGCCTCGCCGGCCATCTTGATAAACGCGTCGTCCTTGAGTCCGTCAGGGCCGACCACGGGCGTCTTCACGCGGTCGCGGCGCAGCTGCTGGAGCAGCTTGGAAGCGGTGGGCTGGTAGCCGCCGAACACGATGACATCGGCCTTGGAGCGCTTGATCTTGCGGACAATGGCGCTGAAGTCCACGGCATCGGGGGTGATGGCCTCGAAGAGGGCGGTCTTGACGCCGTTCTTCTCGAGCAGGGCGCGGTTGCCATCGGCGAATCCCTTGCCGTAGTCGCCGTTATCGTGGATGTAGGCGACGCTCTTGGCCTTGAGTTCCTTGAGGATGAACTCGCTGGTCAGACGGGCCTGGTCATCGTCCTTGGCGATGGTGCGGAAAAACATGGGGTTCACGCCGGGCGCGGTGAGTCCGGGCGGGGTCGAAGAAGGAGACATGGCGATGATGTGGGCGTCGTTATAAAGGGGCATGGCGGCCTTCGTGGGGCCGGAGCAGATATGTCCCATGACGACGGACACCTTGTCGCTGAGCAGCTTGGTAGCGGCGTTGGTGGCGAGCTCGGGTTTGCACTGATCGTCCTCTGCGATGAGTTCAATCTTCTTGCCGAGCACGCCGCCGTTGGCGTTTACCTTGGCGACAACGATTTTCGCTGCGTTCAGGCTGGGCACACCATACGTGGCGAGGTCACCCGTGTGGGCACCGGGAACGCCGATCTTGATGGTGTCTTCGGCCTGAGCGGGAGCGGCCACGGCCGCGGAAAGCACGGCGGCGGCCACGAACTGGAAAAGATGTTTCATTTCCACTCCTCGTGAAGAATTTCGGCGGTCACCTTTTCCCTCTGTCGGAACGGGGGCCGCGCTGGTCTTCTCCTTTCATACATGTATGAATATGAAGGGGAATATATTCTTATGCCTTGCCTTATCATGAGTGTCAACGCATTTTCAGCGCGCGATTCGGCCCATGACAGCCGATTTATCCAGCATGTGCAGGCGGTGAATCTGCCAGAGATAGCAGACAGAGCTGAACGTCAGTGCAAAAATGTATCCGATCCAGAATCCCGGGGCACCCATGGCCGGCACGACAAGATCCGTGCGTCCGAGGATGAAACCGCCCAGGAGGCCGATGCCGCCGTAGGCGATGACGCAGACTTTCATGATGATGGCCGTGCTGTTGTACCCGCGCAGAACGCCGGACGCGGCGGTCTGGGTGGCGTCAAGCAGCTGATAGGCGGCGCAGAAGAGCATGAGTGTGCAGGCGAGGCCGGCAATATGCGGATTTGACGTATAGAAGGACACGATCCACGATCTGAAGACAACGGTGAAGGCCATGGCCGCGAAGGCGTTGGCCGCGGCCAGGGTGATGCATGTGTGCGCCGCGCTGCGCGCCTTGAGGAGGCGTCCCGCTCCGAGATAACCGCCTGTCATGATGGTGGCCGTCATGCCGACGGACAGGGGGCAGGCGAAGATAAGGTTGCCGTAGCTCATGGCGATCTGGTGGCTCGCGACGGCGTCCGTGCCGAGGGGAGCGAGGAGAAGCGCAGTCACGGCAAAGAGCGTGCACTCGAGGCACATGGCCGCCGCATTGGGCACGCCGACGCGCAGGACGGAGAGAATGAGCGGCAGATCGATGAAGGGGGTGCCGGAATCGTGGTCCGGCGTGAAGAGGCGCATGTCCCTGAACTGCACGTCGCGCACGACGTAGTAAAAGATGGAGACAGCCATGAACCAGAAGCAGATGGATGTCGCCACGCCGCAGCCTGCGGCGCCGAGCCGGGGCATGCCGAAGCGGCCGTAAATGAAGGCGTAGTTGCAGGGGATGTTGATGGCGAGGCAGACCATGCCGATGATCATGGCAGGACGCGTGCGCGAATAGCCTTCCAGGAGAGAGCGGATGTTGACGAAGAAGAGGAACCCCGGAAGCCCCGGCAGGAGGGCGCGCAGATATCCCCTGGCCTGCGGAATGAGATCAGGCTTCAGCCCGAAAGCCCCAAGGTGGTCGGAAATGATCCAGAGAGCGGGGATGAGAATGGCGCTCAGAAAACAGGAGAGGAGCAGGCCCTGCTTCAGGAGGTGGGCGGCGCGGTCGCACCGGCGCGCGCCTATGAGCTGGGCGCTCATGCCGGGCAGGGCGAGAAGGCATCCTATGGCGAGAAGGGAGGCCGGCTGCCAGATGGAACAGCCGACTGCCACAGCGGCCATGGCTTCGGCGCTGTAATGACCGGACATGATGGTGTCCGCGAAATTCATGCCGATCTGGGAAAGCTGGGCGACGAAGATGGGCAGGCCTATGCGCAGGGCGCGGCGTGCCTGGGATTTGGCGAAGAGAAAGGGCATGGCTCCGGCAGGGGGATTGGAGGTTGCTGGATGCGGGACTGTATGGCTGTCTGCCTGACGTCTGTCCGGTGGCGGAGAAACCGTACGCGGATCGGCTTTTCTCCGCTCCCCACGCCGGCTTTTCCGTCTCCGGCGCGAAAAAGCGGGGAAGGCGTCTTTAGTTTTTCCTGACAGGACTGGCGAAGCCGCGTTCGCGGATGACCTGGGTTGCCTTGTCGCAGAACGAGGGCAGCGCCGCGCCGGCTTCGGGCGTCAGATCGAGATTCATCCTGGAATAGTCGTAGGGCTCGAAGCCCACGACAAAGGTTTCCGGACGGCAGCCCATGAGGTCGCATTTCATGAGCAGATCCACAAAGTCGGTCTCGTGGGCTGAGTCATGGAAGCTCACGGCCTTGCGCATGTCCTCGTTCTCGAGAAGGTAGACCGTTCCGGGCTTCCCCTGGCCGTGCACGATATCGAGCACGGCGACTTTGTCATAATCCACGAGCAGGGGCATGAGCCCCATGCCCTGGGTGCCCCCGTCCACGAAATCGACATTGCCGGGCCAGACATAGTTGTCGCGCAGGTATTCCATGGCGCGCACGCCAAAGCCCTCGTCACCGAGCAGTGTGTTGCCCACGCCGAGGACGCAGACGCGGCCGGACATATCTTCTTCAGGCATGAAGAGTCTCCTTTTTTCGGCAAAGAAAGAGGCGGGAGTGGATGAACCGCTCCCGCCTCGTCATGAGCTGTTCCGTTACGGGAAACGGACCCGGCGCCAGGGCGCCTGAGCCCGCGTTCCGCTAAAGAACCTTGAACTTGCGGACTTCGTTGGTCTCGCCGTCAATCACATGCACAGCGCAGGCGATGCAGGGGTCGAAGGCGTGGACAGTACGCAGGATTTCCACGGGACGCTTGGGATCCGCGATGGGGGTGCCCATGAGGGCTTCCTCGCAGGGACCGAGCACGTTGTTGGCGTCGCGGGGGCCGAGGTTCCAGGTCGTGGGAACCACGAGCTGGAAGTTGCCGACGCGGCCCTTCTCAATGCGGATCCAGTGGGAGAGGCCGCCGCGGGGAGCTTCGACGAAGCCGACGCCCCTGCTTTCCTGGGGCACTTCGAGGTCTTCGACGATCTGCTTGTCGCTGCGGATGTTGTCCTTGAATTCCTCGAGCATGGAAGCCATCTTGTTGGCGATGGCCAGGGTCTCGATGCCGCGGGCGGCGGTACGGCCCAGGGTGGAGAAGAGGGCCTCGGGACCGACGCTGAGCTTCTGGAGCACCATGTCGACGAGCGGCTTGATGTCCGGATTGCCCTTGGCGTAGTTCACGAGCACGCAGGCGAGCGGGCCGGTTTCGGTGGAATGCTCGTCGTAGCGGGGAGCCTTGAGCCAGCTGTAGCGGTCCTTGTCACCCATGTGGGTGAACTTGGGCTCGGTCTTCTCGTCGTACGGATTGTCGGCCTTGTCGCCGTCGTACCAGCTGTGGCGGATATGCTCGCTGATCTTGGTGGGATCGAAATCCTGCACGTGGGCGAGATCGCGGTTGTAGATGATGCCGGGCTTGAGCCAGCGGGACTCGAGCTTGCGTTCGCCGCCGGCTTTGGGGAAGTCGCCCATGGTCATGAAGTCATGGGTGCCGCCGATGCCGGCCCAGTCCTTGTAGGCTCCGGCCACGAGGAGCAGGTCGGGGATGTAGACGTCGCGCACGAACGCGGCGGTCTTCTTGTAGATTTCCTCGAATTCCTTGATGCGCTCGGGCGTCAGGGCGTCGTAGCAGGTCACGCCGCCGGCCACGAGGAACTGCGGATGCGGGTTCTTGCCGCCGAAGACGGCCATGCCGCGGGCAGCCTCGACCTGGACGCGCAGGGCTTCCAGGTAATGGGCCGTGGCGACGAGGTTGGCCTCGGGCTCAAGATAGTAGGCCGGATGGCCGCCGAGGAAGTAGGCGTTGGTGAAGGGGCCAAGCTGGCCGCTGGCCACGAACGCCTTCAGTTTGTCCTGTACGGCGCGCAGATCCTCGGCCTTGGTCGGGCGGGAGGAAATGGAGTTGGCGAGGGAGGCGGCCTTCGAGGGATCGGCCTGCAGGGCGCTCGTTACGTCAACCCAGTCAAGGGCGTGCAGGTGATAGAAGTGCACGATGTGGTCGTGCAGGAAGAGCTGGCCGAGGACCAGGTTGCGGATATAGGTCGCGTTGGCCGGGATGTCCTTGTGGGAGGCGTTGAAAATGGCGTCTTCCAGGGCGCGGGTGGAAGCGAGGGCGTGCGTGTAGGTGCAGACGCCGCAGGTACGCTGGGTGAAGTGCTGCACGTCGCGGGGATCGCGTCCCTTGAGGATCATTTCAAGGCCGCGGAAAAGCGTGCCGCAGCTGCGGACGTCTTTCACTTTGCCCTTTTCAACTTCAACCTCGATGCGGAGGTGACCTTCAATACGGGTCAGCGGATCAACAACAACCGGTCCGCTGTAGGAGCTCATAGGTGTAGTCTGACTCATAAAGGTCCTCCCTAATTCTCATAGAAGGGGGTCATATCATCCCAGAAGTTGGGCTCACTGCAGCCGATGCAGGGATGACCGGCTCCGACAGGCCAGTTGGTCTGGTTAAAGAGGGCCTTGGGACAGTTGTTGTACGTGCTCGGGCCTTTGCAGCCGAGATCGTAGAGGCACCAGCCTTTGCGGGCTTCCTCGGAATTGAAGGAAGGAGCGAATTCGCCGGCCTCGAAATGTTTTCTGCGCTCGCACAGCTCGTGGACGGTCTTGCCGTAGAACATGGTGGGACGGTTGTAGTCGTCGAGCTTGATGGGCTTGTTGGTCAGATAGGCCACCAGGGTGCCCACGAGGTTGAGCGGGTTGGGCGGGCAGCCGGGGATGTTGACGGCCTTGACGCCGAGATCGGCGAAAGCGTCATTCACGCCCTTGGCCTGGGTCGGATTGGGCTTCGCGGCCTGCACGCCGCCGTAGGCGGAGCAGGTGCCCATGCACACGACGAGCTTGGCTTTGGGCAGAATACGGCGGCAGGTCTCCAGCATGGTGTGGCCGGCGATGTAGCCGTACTGGCCATTGTCAGCGGTCGGAATGGCGCCTTCAACAACGGCGATGAAGCCGTCAGGATTGGAAACGGCCTGCTCGAGAGCGCCCTCGGCGGCCTCGCCCGCAGCGGCCATGATGGTTTCATGGTAGTCGAGGGAGATGGTGTCGAGGATAAGGTCGTCGATAAAGGGAGAAGCGGTGCGCAGCAGAGCTTCAGAGCAGCCCGTGCATTCAGCTTCATGCAGATATACGACAGAGGGACGTTTTCCGGTCAGAGCGGCGGCAACGTCTGTGGCAAAAGCAGGTCCGAAGCCCATAGTGACGGCCACGGCGGTGCAGAATTTCATGAAGTCACGGCGGGAAACGCCACTGGCCTCAAGCTCTTTTTCTCCGCGTTCCCTGCCGAGTCCCACGGCAATACGCATAGGTGAGCCTCCTGAAAAAAGTTGTGTCTAGCCTGGCGGTTCCGACCTGGTGAAAAAGGAAGTTTCCCGTACTCCCCTGGAACACTGATGAAAACAGCTGCCTCTGTCAGAACCGTTTCTTATATTCATACCCTTGCGGGCGCTTTTGGTCAATACTTGCTCCGTTTTTCACGCACTCCCCGGGCGCCTCCGGAAGCCTGACGCGGGCGCCTTCCGCCGGGGAAATGGGCGGCGAAAGTCACTGACAGCAGGGGAAAATTCGTGATTGACGGGCGGTTTTCCCGCGCGCCGATCCTTATAAAAGGACCGTGGAAGGGAACGCTCAGTCCGTCATTTCCTTGACTTCCGGCTCTTCCCCGTCCTTCGCAGTGACAACGAAGCTTCTCCGGCTGTCCTGAGGATCGCCGATGACTTCGGCCACGGCCGTGAGCGCGGCGTCGAGCCTGTCCACGGGGGAGGCGTCGCGGCTGTGCACCTCCGTCTCGATCCGCCATGACTGACTTCCTTCCTTCGTCCTGTCCTTTCCCGCGGCGCGGGGTGTTCCGCTTATCAGAAGATCCGTGAAATACCAGAGCTGTGTTTCCGTTTCCCGGACGTAAATGACCTCGTGGCGTATGCGGCCTCGCCGCTCCACGGGAACGAAGTCCGGACGGATGGTCTCCCTGGTGATGGCTACGGGGCCTCGGTGGGAAAAACCGAGACGGACGGTTTCGTCAGCGATCCCGGGGGAGGACACTACGGCGCGTCCGTCGGCTTTGAGTATGCCGGCGAGCCTGTCAGCCGCCCGGCTGTAAACGAGATCGTTTCCATCCATGCCGCCTGCGGGTTCAATGGCGGCCGTGTGTGCCTTTGGGGCGGATGGGGCGCGCAGGAGGGTGACATCGGCGTAATAGCTCGGGCCGCCGCAGCCGGCGAGAAAGAGAAGGCAGAGGAAGACGGGCAGCGCCCAGAACCGGAACTGGGAAAAAGTCTTCATGAATCCTCCGTCGGAGCATACAGAAAAGGGGAGAACGGCCGTACGGCTGTCTCCCCTTTTCTGTATGAGAACGTTTCTGTCCTAGAATTTGAAGTCGGGCGGAAGCTTATGGAGAAGCTTGCCCGTGGCGTTGTGGGGCAGTTCCTTCACGAAGCGGAAAATGCGCGGCCGTTTGTAAGGGGCCAGCATGGGATGGTTCATGCAGAACTGCTTCATTTCCTTTTCCGTGAGGCTTGGATCAGAGGGCCGGATGAGCGCGGCGATGACGGATCCGCGTTTCGGATCAGGAATGCCGAACACGAGGCTCTCGGCCACCTTGGGATGCTCGTTCAGGATGGATTCCACCTGCACGGGATAGATGTTCTCGCCGGCTGATACGATCATGTCGTCCTTGCGGCCGATGATGGTGATGTAGGCGTGCTCGTCCCATGTCGCGAGGTCGCCCGTGTAGAGCCATCCGTTGTGGAACTTTTCTTCCGTGGTTTTGGGATTGTCGTAATAGGCGAAGGTGGACTTGTTGGGGGCGAAGATGACGACTTCGCCAACCGTTTCCTTGTCCATGGGCACGAGTTCGTCGGGGGACACGTGCTTCGTCGTGTCTACGCGCACCACGCGGACATCGTCATCGGTGCAGGCTCCGCCGGCATAGCCTGCCTTGTCCGGAAGGTCATAGGGCCTGAGGAAAACGTTCCAGAAGGTCTCCGTGGTTCCGTAGCCGTTGAAGATGTTCGGCGTAAGCACCTTCATGTAGCGCTTGCAGGGTTCCTTATCGAGAGGAGAGCCCATGAGTACGATACCGTGCAGGCTCGATATGTCGCGGGGATTGGTTTCCTGGATTCGGCAGAGCATGTCGATGACCGTGGGAGCGCCGATGAGGAAGGTGATGTGGTAGAGGCTTACGTACTGGAGCGCCAGGCGCGGCGTGAAGTCACGCAGGATGACCATGGTGCCGCCGATATAGAGGGTCGGGCATGGTCCGCCGGAATGCAGTCCTCCGCGGTGGAACCAGGGCGTGAGGTTCATGGTCACGTCTTTCGGTGAGAGCGGGAAGTGCATGATGACGTCATGGGCCGAGAGAACCTCGTTGATGTCATTGACCGGAACGGCCTTGGGCAGATTGGTCGTGCCCGAGGTGAAGAAACGCGTGGTCTCGTCGTAGATGCTCGGTTTGTCCTTACGCACGGGATTTTCGGGAGAGCCGTCCTTCACGAAGTCCCGGTAGGTCACAACACCTTCGGGGGCGTCCATCTCGTTGTTGAGATCAGCCATAATGATGATCTCGGGCCTGTGATGGACACTCCTGAGCGCCTCAGAGATGATTTTCTCGAATTCCGCGTCGTAGATGAGGGCCTTCGGTTTCGACTGGTCGATGAGCAGGGCGATTTCGCCGCCGGAGAGCCGGTAGTTGAGAGGCGCGTTGACGCAGCCGATCTTGTGTGTGGCGATATACGTGAAGACGAATTCGGCGGAATTCAGCAGGGCGTGCATGACCACGTCATCACTCGTGACGCCGCGCGCCATGAGCGATGAGGCCAGCCTGTTGGCTTCCTCATTGAGGGTTCTGTACGTCCAGGTGCGGTTTGTCAGAGGACAGATGAGAGCCGGCTCGTTCCCTCTGCGGAAAACATTGCGCATGAAACCATTCAGATAGGTGTATTCCGATTCGAAGGTTTCTTTGAAGCGTTCTACGTTGTAGGAATGTTGCAAGGTTATCTCCTGTGTGTTGAGTCTCTGACAACGACGAGGCTGGAATTCTGCCCGCCGAAGCCGAGGGAATTGGACATGGCGGCATGAATGCTGGCTTCGCGCGCCGTGTTGCCCACGATGTCCATGCTGCAACCAGGTTCAGGGGTTTCAAAATTGAGATTCGGAGGAAGGATCCCGGTCTGCAGGGCCTTGATGCAGGCGATGAGTTCGGTGAGTCCGCCCGCGCCCATCATGTGGCCCGTCGCTCCCTTGGTCGAGCTGACCGCCGGGGAACCGTCTCCCGTGCCGAAGATCTCCTGTATGGCACTGGCTTCGGCTGTGTCACCGAGCCGGGTGGCCGTGCCATGGGCGTTGATATAGCCGATGTCCGAGGGAGAGAGCCCCGCGCGCTTCAGGGCGAGCCTCATGCACTGCGCCGCTCCGATTCCGTCCGGGTCGGGCGCGGTCACGTGATAGGCGTCCTGGGTGTTCGCGTAGCCCGCGAGTTCTGCATAAATTTCAGCGCCGCGCGCTTTCGCGTGCTCCTCGGTCTCGAGGATAATGGCGCCGCCGCCCTCGCCGATGACGAAGCCGTCGTGTCCGATGTCGAAGGGCCGGCAGGCATGTTCCGGATCATCGTTACGGCGCGACAGGGCCTTGGCCTGGGCGAGGCTCGCTATGAAGATGGGAGAGATGATGGATTCGCCGCCGGTGCAGACCATGACATCGGCCTCGCCGCTTTTCATGATCATAGCCGCAGTCATGACGGCATCGCCGCCCGAGGAGCATGCCGTATTGAGCGTCATGCTGGGGCCGCGGAAGCCATACTCGATGGCAATGAGTCCGGCCGCCATGTTGCCGAGCACCATGGGTACGAAACGGGGCCCGACCTTGTGCATGGTTCCAGTGGAAATCCTGTCCTGAGTTTCGGCCACGAAAGCCATGCCGTCCATTGCCGAGCCCACAACCACGCCCGTGCGTTCGGGATCCGCGCCTTTGGCGAGTCCGGCGTCCGTCAGTGCCTCGGACGCGGCGGTGAAGGCGAACTGCGAGAACAGGGCCATATTGCGCGAGAGCGCGCGGGGGATGTGGTCGCCGGAATCGAAATCGCGGACCTCTCCGGCAATGCGCACGGGAAGATCCCTGGCGTCGAAGCGGGTGATGGGCCCGATGCCGCATCTGCCGCCGATGAGGTTCTGCCAGTAGGCGTCCACGCCGATGCCGAGAGGCGTGACCGCTCCCATTCCTGTGATGACCAGTTTTTTCTCTTCCATAATTTTATCGGTCTGCAGGAGCCAGGCATGCGTGCCGGGCCGGGCTGCCGCTAGGCCTTGCCGAGAGCCTGGCGGAGGTCTTCGATGATGTCGCCGGCGTCTTCGAGGCCCACGGAAAGGCGGACCAGGCCGGGAGTAATGCCGCACTCGACGAGCTGCTCGTCAGTGAGCTGACGGTGCGTCGAAGAGGCGGGATGCAGCACGCAGGTGCGGATGTCGGCCACGTGCACCTCGAGGGTGCACAGCCTGAGGCTGTCGATGAAACGCGCGCCCGCGTCACGGCCGCCCCTGAGGGAGAAGGAAATGACACCGGCACAGCCTTTGGGCAGGTATTTTTCTGCGAGGGCGTGATCCGGGCTCGAGGCGAGGCCGGGATAATTGACGAACTCGATCTTCGGATGGCCTTCCAGGAAGGCGGCCACCTGTTCGGCGTTGCGGCAGTGGCGGTCCATGCGCACGGGAAGGGTCTGCAGGCCCATGTTCAGATAGAAGGCGCCCTGCGGGGTCTGACAGCAGCCGAGGTCGCGCATGATCTGCACCCTGGCCTTGACGATAAAGGCGGCTTTGCCGAAGGCCTTCGTGTAGACGGTTCCGTGGTAGGAAGGATCGGGATCGGTGAATTCGGGGAATTTGCCTGAGGTCCAGTCGAATCTGCCGCTGTCGACAACAACGCCGCCCATCTGGACGGCCTGTCCCTCCATGTACTTGGTGGTGGAGTGGACGATGATGTCGGCCCCGTACTCAAAGGGACGGCAGAGATAGGGCGTGGCGAAGGTGTTGTCCACGATGAGCGGCACGCCGTGTTTGTGCGCGAGAGCCGCGAAGCGTTCGATGTCGAACACTGTGAGCGCGGGGTTGGCAATGGTTTCGCCGAAAACGGCCCTGGTTTCCGGGCGGAAGGCCTTCTCAATCTCTTCGTCAGAGGCGCGCTGATCCACGAAGGTCACGCTGATGCCGAAGCGCTTCAGCGTCACGCCGAGCAGGTTGAAAGTGCCGCCGTAAATGGAGGAGCTCGCTACGATGTGATCGCCGGCTTTGCAGATGGTGGCGACGGCGGTCAGCGCAGCTGCCTGGCCCGTGGAGGTGAGGAGTGCGCCGACGCCTCCCTCAAGGGCCGTGATTTTCTGCTCAACGGCGTCCATGGTGGGATTGCCGAGGCGCGTGTAGAAGAATCCGTTTTCCGTCAGGTCGAAGAGCTTGGCTACTTCGGCGGTGGACTCGTAGCGGAACGTGGTGGACTGGACAATGGGGAGGGCACAGGCCTCGCCGTTTTTAGGCTGGTATCCGGCGTGGATGCACTGGGATTCGAATTTCATGATTGACTCTTGCAATGTCGGCCTGTGTCTGCCCGGCAGGTCGTAATTCTCATGTGGGTATATCCCCGGAGGACGGAAAAACGGCGTTTCTGCTCTCCCGGGCTATGGAAAAGGAACGTGAACGGTACGGGCTTTTACCGTTTTAAGAATTCATTTTTGATTGACTTGCGGGGTTCCGTCAAGTTTTTTCAGTCTGTGGCGCGGCCTGCGTGTCAGCAGGAGCCGCAGTCGGACGGATCGCCGTGCAGCTTGTCCAGGGTGTGGGCGAGGGCCGGGAGCACGGCCTCGAGGTTCTCGATGACGGCGCGGCGGCTTCCTGGAAGGTTGATCACGAGGCTCTGTCCGATGACGCCGCAGACAGCGCGGCTGATGGCGGCCTTGGGTGTTTTTTCGAGACTGACCTGCATCATGGCCTGGGAAAAGCCGGGCAGGGTGTAGTCGAGGACGCGGGACGTGGCCTGCGGCGTGGTGTCTCTGGGGCCGACGCCGGTGCCGCCCGTGGTAATGATGAGATCATAGCCCTCATCGAGGGCGAGGCGTGTCAGAAGAGAGCGGAGCGCGTCCGGATCGTCAGGAAGAAGAAAGCCCTGGGCGCAGGCCAGCGTGAGCGCCCCCTTCACGAGCTCCTCGATGGCCGGACCGCTCTGATCCTCGCGCAGGCCGTTGAAGCCCTTGTCCGAAAGCGTGATCCGGGCGAGGGAGAGTCCGTTCTTCATGGCCGTCAGGGCCATTGTGCCCACGGGAAGATCCGTGCGGGCCGTGGCCAGGGGGCAGAAGAGAGCCTGGTTTCCCTGTCTTGAAGGCAGCCAGACGTGTCCGGTGATGCGCAGATGCTCCGTGCCGGACTCGTCATAGAGACCGGTGCCCACGGGGAGAACAGGGAGAGCGGCGGGAGGACAGGGCTGGCCCTTCCTTCCGGAAACAACCAGATGGGCCGTACACCCGGCGGGGGCGCCCACAGCCAGGGGAAGGGTGGTGCCTGCGGGACAGGCCTGAAGTTTGACGGTAAACATGGCGGAATCTGTCTTTTTTTGTGTGGGAAGGGAAACCTTTTGCAAAACAGGCCTCGGCAGAGGCGGCTGGGCTTCCCGGGAGAGGAAAAACAGCGGAAGGGTACTTCTTTCGGGCGGGAAAATCTACCACGGGGCTGGCAGGCCTGAAAAACAGAAAGGGGGGAAGGTTTGCACCTTCCCCCCTGGTTTCAGCGTATTGCCCTTAAGGAGGCGGAGCGGACGGACTCCCTGCAGGGAGCGGAACCCGTCTGCCTTTCAGGATTAAAGAGCCTGCTTGTAGATGGCGGCGACAGCGGCGTCGGTCATCTTGCGCGGGTTGGTGAGGCCGCAGGCGTCCTTCTGGGCGTTGGCTGTCATGATCGGGATGTCTTCTTCCTTCACTTCCACGCCATGGAGCTTGCCGCAGGCCTTGAGGCCGGCCGGGATGCCCACATCCTCGGAGAGGAGGCGGATAGCCTTGATGGCGAGCTTGGAAGCTTCGTCAGCGGTCTTGCCGGCAGGATTCTCACCGAGGAGCTCGGCGATTTTGCCGAAGCGGCGGCGGGAAGCGATGCGGTTGTATTCCTCGACGTAGGGGAGAAGGATGGCGTTGCATTCGCCGTGGGGCAGGTTGTAGAAGCCGCCGAGCTGGTGGGCCATGGCGTGCACGTGGCCGAGGCTGGCGTTGTTGAAGGCCATGCCGGCGAGGTATTCGGCGTAGCACATGCCTTCACGGGCTTCCTTGTCGGAGCCGTCGGCGACGGCGCGGCGGAGGTAACGGTTGATGTATTCCATGGCCTTTTCAGCGCAGGCGTCGGTCATGGGGGTGGCGGCGGTGGAAACATAGGCTTCCACGGCGTGGGTCAGGGCGTCCATGCCGGTGGCGGCGGTGAGTGAAGGCGGCATGCCCATCATGAGGACGGGGTCGTCAATGGCGACGCTGGGGGTGCAGCGCCAGTCGATGATGGCCATCTTCACCTTGCGGGCGGTGTCGGTGATGATGCAGAAACGGGTCATTTCAGAGCCCGTGCCGGCAGTGGTGTTGACGGCAACGTAGGGCGGGAAGGGCTTGTTGGATTTGTCAACGCCTTCGTAGTCCTGGATGCGGCCGCCGTTGCCGGCCACGAAGCCGACGCCCTTGGCGCAGTCATGAGAGGAACCGCCGCCGATGGAGATAAGGCTGTCGCACTTGTTGTCGAGGTAAACCTTGGTGGCGTCCTCAACGTTCTTGTCGGTGGGGTTCGGGACGGCGCCGTCAAACACGGTGTAGGCGACCTTGGCAGCGTCAAGGATGTCGGTGATCTGCTTCAGGATGCCGCAGGCCACGATACCTTTATCGGTAACCACCAGAGGATGCTTGCCACCGAGAGCCTTCAGGCGGTTGGGGATTTCCTTCGAGCAGTGCTGGCCAACGAGGGTGACGTTGGGAATGAAGAAGGAAGTAATCTGTCCCATATGCATGCTTTTCAGTTCGGAACTCATAACAAACTCCTCTTTTTAGAAAGTGCGGAAAACATTCCTGGTTTCCTTTAATTATGCTGACGCTTCCGCGATACAGCTATTAAACGGAACCGTTTCCCCTAATGATTACTTTGTATGTACTCCATGCAGAAAATTATGGCAACATATTTTTCAAAAAAATAGGGTTGTTTTTGAAAAAAAATTCCTGCTCGCAAATGCACTTTTGGAGAATCATGCTGCCAGGATGGCAATACAAAATATATAAATCACGCCGCGCGCATCAATTTGTATCGTGATACTTGATGGAATGAACTATTTTTCACAAATACAAATTAATTTTTTCACAGCTCTCCTCATCCTTCCCTGAAGAAAGCCGGGGCAACACAAAAGATGCCTGGTGTGATTTCAGATCACTCTGGGCGCCCGGAAGAAAATTTCGGGAGATGATGACAAAAGCGGTCCGCCGTAGCTTTTGCGGGACGCAGCAGGCTGTCTTCAGATGGAAAGACGCCCTGAAGGACCTGTGCGGTGGCATTCTCACCATGGCTGACAGCGTACTCTTTTCCGGCATAATCCCTGGCAGTTGCCAGATCTTTACTCCATGAAGGTAAGAGAGGCCTCAGCGGAAGGAACGACAAAAAAACTCACAGCTGAAAAATCTATTCATATCCGTCCTGCCAGCATCGTAAACCGCGGCGGATTCGGTCATTTCGGAGTGAATACTGCCGAATCCGGACGTAACGGCACCGGCTGCGTATTTATCATGGCAGGACGAAAAAAGCGCGTGCTGCCTGCAGGGAGGAATTCTGCGCAGACGCAGAATTCTATAAGGCATTGAAAAAATTCGTTAAAGTTTTCCACAGGAACAATCAAATCATATCCCGGAGATTGTGGAAACGGATCCGGCGGGCATCAGAAGCTTTGGAAGCGGACTGGCTCTTTCCGTTCTGTTTTACCGATACCCCGGGCAGAAAAGATCGAATGGAAATACAAATGTTTTTTTGAAGGAGAGTTTTCTGAAGGAAACCAATTTTTCGGGTGTCACCTATCATGACTTATACTGGAAGATCGAGTACTGAATAAACAATAGGGTGGGAAAGGTTTCCGGACAGAAGACGGCACAGGAATGCTTCGATGAAGAACTCCGCAACTCTGCCTGGGATGTTGATTTTGGAATGAAAATTCACCAGACAAGGGATAAAGTAGCTATGCAGAAAATTGACAAAACAGACACGCTCAAAACAATTCTGAATGGTCGAAAGTACACCGTTGATTATTTCCAGCGGGAATACAGATGGGGACGAAAGCAGATTGAGCAGATGCTTGCTGACTTTCAGAGTACTTTTGAGGAGTTCCATGATCCGAATGACACTCCAAAAGAAGTCAAGAAATATGGTTTCTATTATATGGGGTGCATCATCTGTACGGGTGGGTCGGTGAAAAAAATCATCGATGGGCAGCAGCGCCTCACTTCATTAACGTTGCTGTTGATTTACCTCAATATACTGCAGAAGAAAACTTTCACGAATGAGGATGATCGTGTTTCGCTGGATGAAATGATCTACTCGAAAGCATTCGGCGAGAAGAGTTTCAATATTGATGTAGACAACAGGGGCAGCTGTATGAAGGCCCTGCTGAAAGAGGACAAGAACTATAAGCCTGAGAACGAAAGCACACGGAACATGCTTGAACGGTATCAGGATATCGAGGAGCTGTTCCCGGACGACCTGAAAGAAGAAGCGCTTCCTTGCTTCATTACCTGGCTCATCGAGAAAGTGCTTCTCCTGGAAATCGACACACCGTCTGATGACGAAGCTCATACGATTTTTTTAACCATGAACGATCGTGGGCTGAGCCTCAACAGCGCAGAGATGATGAAGGCCTATGTCATTCAGCAGGTGGCCGAAGGGGATCGTATTGAAGTCAACCACAAGTGGCAGGAGAACATCAACTCTATCAAACGCGCATCAGCGTATGACACGAGCGGATTGGTCAATACGCAGGATGTTGAGTTCATATCCACCTGGCTGCGTGCGAAGTACGCAAATTCCATGCGGGATAATAAGCGTGGCGCCAAAGACGGAGATTACGAACTCCTCGGCGATAAATTCCATACCTGGGTCCTCAATAACGCAAGATCTCAGATGAATCTTACAAAGCCGCAAGATTACAAGGATTTTGTACTCACCGAGATGACGCGCGTAACCGACATCTATCTTCGGATGAAGAAATACGGCAGCAAGCTCACAGAAGGCTACGAAGAGGTTTTTTATAATGCAAATCGTGATCTGACATACCAGACCATGCTCGCCATCGCAGCCATCAGGAATGACGATCCAGAGGACGTCGTGGGGAAGAAAATCCGGATGACGGCGAAATTCGTAGACGACTTCGCTACCATCCGGATTGTGAACTTCAGGAAAGTCAACTGGAACACGAACAAATCCATGTTGTTCCGCGTGATGCAGGACATCCGGAATATGGACTGTAAGACAATAGGAATGATTTATGTGCGCGAGCTCCGAAGCATGGGTGTCACGGTCGAGGGTATCACCAAGTTCAGTCGGAACCAGTTCTCCGGCCGGTACATGCTGCACATCCTTGCCCGATTCACTTCATACGTTAATGTTCTGATGGGTAATCCGTCCCTTTTTGAGGAGTACGTGGCTCGCAAACGCCGGGGTAACTCTTATGACATCGAGCACATCCTCCCTAACAAATTTGAAGATTACAAGGACAGCTTCACGGATCGCGATGACTTTGAATCCTCCAGAAACCAAATCGGCAACCTGCTCCTTCTCACAAACGACAAGAACCGGAGCTACAAGGATATGAAGTATTCCGATAAGGTTCAGAGATATGCCGGGGACAATATACTCGCACAGGCTTTGAATGGCACAGCGTATAAGAACAACCCAAAATTCCTCAATGTGGTGGCAGAGAAATACGGCTTTCAGCCTATCCCTGTCTTTGGCAGGCAGAGCATAGCCGACCGTGCCGAGATCTATATGAGAATGGCGAGAGACATCTGGAATCCTGATGATATCAAGAAAATCGCCGGCGGCTGGAAGGACGATGAAGAAAAAGCCCCCTTCAAAAATGAGAAGGGGCAAGAGTTCACTGTAGGCTATGCGGACCGGAGCTGGGCGGACGCGCTGAAGTACGGATTCCTGTCCGCGAATATTGGCAGCGGTAGCGGAGAGTCAATCTACAGAGTGCAGGTCGGCGATACCGTCTATTGCTATATCGCCGGAGCCGGATTCGTCGGGATAGGCGAATGCACATCCACTGCCGTACCGATGAAGGACTTCAAAGTGATGGTGGACGGGCTGTCAACTCCTGTATCTGATGCGCCGTGGGAATCCGAGGAGTCAAAGCGAAATCTCGACCCTGACAGGGAAGTTTTTATTGGCATCGCGTGGAGGAAGTCCGTATCCGATCTGGCGGAAGCCTTCTGGGAGAAAGGTATGACAGTGGTGCCACTCGTGGCGTATACGCTCAATGACAAGACAACCTATCAGAAAGTCAGAGAGCATTTTGGATATGAAAAAAGTCCGGATTAGTGTGTAAAGGCCTTTCGGACAGCAACGGGTGATGGACGCCTGGGCGGCCATCACCCGTTGCTGTCCGTGCGCAGTTTTGAGCAGGGGCTTTATGACTTCGGGCGTTATGAATTCCTTTAAAATTTTGGGACTGAAAAGAGTTCTGCCTGATTATCTCTAATGACTTCCTTCAATCTGGACTGTCTCCATTGTCCTTACTGGCGCTCTTCATGGGGGAATAAGCCGCTCACGCTGGAACGGCGAATCCCCTTCCGTTTTGATTGGATGTCCTGCAGGACCGCCTGAATTCCGCTGAAAGCGGCATCACAGAACCTTCTCCAGACAGAATATGACTGACTCAGTGATATTTTTGTAGCCGGAGAGAATCTTTCTGTTCATGAATGCGCACGCCGTTACGGCTGTCTGTGCATCCCTCTGTACGCTCATGGCGCTTTGCTTCAGTCTGTGCTGAAGACTCCCTGTCGGAAATGGCATTAATCCCCTTTGGGAGGGCAGACAGAAGCTTTCGTTTTTTAGCTTACTGGGAGGGAATATCCCGTATAGGCAATCGTCAGGGGATGGTCCTCGGGGGAAAGGCGGCACAGGGCTGCTTTAGTGAAGCCCTGTGCATCTCCGTCTAAGATCCTGCATTTGGAATAAAAATTCACCAGTTCACCAGGCAGACGGCGGAAGATACTTTTTCCTGACCTACATAAAAAAGTGCTGTCTGTTGAAAAAAGAGAAGGGGGTGAAAATCCATTTTCAGGATTTCCACCCCCTTTATATTGGCTAGATTACTTTTTGCGGATTAAAGAGCCTGCTTGTAGATGGCGGCGACGGCGGCGTCGGTCATCTTGCGCGGGTTGGTGAGGCCGCAGGCGTCCTTCTGGGCGTTGGCTGTCATGATCGGGATGTCTTCTTCCTTCACTTCCACGCCATGGAGCTTGCCGCAGGCCTTGAGGCCGGCCGGGATGCCCACATCCTCGGAGAGGAGGCGGATAGCCTTGATGGCGAGCTTGGAAGCTTCGTCAGCGGTCTTGCCGGCAGGATTCTCACCGAGGAGCTCGGCGATTTTGCCGAAGCGGCGGCGGGAAGCGATGCGGTTGTATTCCTCGACGTAGGGGAGAAGGATGGCGTTGCATTCGCCGTGGGGCAGGTTGTAGAAGCCGCCGAGCTGGTGGGCCATGGCGTGCACGTGGCCGAGGCTGGCGTTGTTGAAGGCCATGCCGGCGAGGTATTCGGCGTAGCACATGCCTTCACGGGCTTCCTTGTCGGAGCCGTCGGCGACGGCGCGGCGGAGGTAACGGTTGATGTATTCCATGGCCTTTTCAGCGCAGGCGTCGGTCATGGGGGTGGCGGCGGTGGAAACATAGGCTTCCACGGCGTGGGTCAGGGCGTCCATGCCGGTGGCGGCGGTGAGTGAAGGCGGCATGCCCATCATGAGGACGGGGTCGTCAATGGCGACGCTGGGGGTGCAGCGCCAGTCGATGATGGCCATCTTCACCTTGCGGGCGGTGTCGGTGATGATGCAGAAACGGGTCATTTCAGAGCCCGTGCCGGCAGTGGTGTTGACGGCAACGTAGGGCGGGAAGGGCTTGTTGGATTTGTCAACGCCTTCGTAGTCCTGGATGCGGCCGCCGTTGCCGGCCACGAAGCCGACGCCCTTGGCGCAGTCATGAGAGGAACCGCCGCCGATGGAGATAAGGCTGTCGCACTTGTTGTCGAGGTAAACCTTGGTGGCGTCCTCAACGTTCTTGTCGGTGGGGTTCGGGACGGCGCCGTCAAACACGGTGTAGGCGACCTTGGCAGCGTCAAGGATGTCGGTGATCTGCTTCAGGATGCCGCAGGCCACGATACCTTTATCGGTAACCACCAGAGGATGCTTGCCACCGAGAGCCTTCAGGCGGTTGGGGATTTCCTTCGAGCAGTGCTGGCCAACGAGGGTGACGTTGGGAATGAAGAAGGAAGTAACCTGACCCATGTGCATGCTTTTCAGTTCGGAACTCATCCCATCTCTCCTGTAATTTATTATAAGTTACAGATTTCACATACGCACATTTTACATGCTTGTGCCTAAAATAACAGTCATACTGTATTCGGACTGCATGCAAAGCGTGCGGACATAAGCCTTTTCAGATTTAAGAACAACATACACGCTTCTGAAAATTGTGGCAATAAAAATTTGAAAAAAAGTGAGAAAAATTTTCGGAAGACGCGTCAGGCAAGGCTCTGAGTACGATCCGGAGGCGGTAAAAAAGGGTGACAGACAGAAAACGTCCCCTTCTATTCCTTATAAAAGTACTTCCGGCACCGGCGATAATTCCCGCGGCCTGCCGCCAGACACCCGCGCTGCGCCGGAAGGGCAATAATATGAGAAAGACAGGAGAGCCATCTCTTTCATGTCCCGTCCCGTCGGAAGGGCCTCCGGGGTTTCTCCGATGCCTGTCTCTGAGCCTGCTGCCGGGTTCCGTGGATTAAGGAGATCCATAAAAAAGTGCCTCCCGCGCTTCATGGGGAGGCGCCGTGTTTTCTCCCGGGGAGGGAGACTTCTTCCCCGGTCCTTTTTCCTGAGCCTGATACCCTGCCTGGCGGGGAAGGGCGCGGTCGTCCGCCTTCTTCCTGTGCTGTATTTTCCCGGATCCTGGGAAAGGCACAAAAAAAGGGAGGCAGGCAAAAAACCTGTCTCCCTGGTCTGTTCTTCGTCAGACGTTTTATTCGGCCTTGGCCTTGGGGGCTTCTTCCGGCTGACCTTCCGGAACATTTTTCTTACGTGTCCAGAGGCGCATGTCATTCATTTTCTTTCTGCGTACGCGGATAAGCGATTTGCAGGCCAGAGGCGTATTCTTCTTGAATCCGTATTTTTCCTTGTAGGTTCTGGCATCAAGGCCGTGCGTGCGCAGATGACGGATGGTGAGCACGCGGAATGATCTGCCGCATTCAAGGCATATAATGGAATTTTCCTTGATTGACCGCTTGGGATCACAGGCCGGAGCGGTATTTTCCCCACTCTCGAAATCTTCCTCTTCAGGTTCACTCTCGAGAATTGTTCTGATGCCTTTTGCAATTTCAGCCGCATAGGCCGCTACTTCGGAAGCAGACATCGGCCTTACGCCAGCCTGTGCGCGGGTGATGTTCAGCGCCTGCTGCATTATATCGTCCATATTCATCCTCATCCACCTCCAAGACGTTATTGTATCTTTGTTGTTGAATAATTTGCAAAACAACTAAAGTCAATATCATTTTTTAACCGAAAACATCTTTATTGAGCAGTCGAACAAAATTACAGAACGTGACAGAAAATGGCGCGTCAAAATTGCTACTTTCCTTGACGGCAGCGCTCACATCCCGTGCAGGCCTGTCCGGCATATGTTTGTAATGCCAGTTCATGTGGGTTTTGTATGAATATTCTCATCGTAAAAAAGGAATTTTTTCCCAGAGCGAAAAGATTACTTACTCTGATTTCCTTGCGGATTTTACTTTGTCCGTCTCAGCACTGAATGCAATATATCGGTATATCCAGAGACTTGGGACAGAAGAGTCTTCAGGCTGTCTTTTGCAGACTTTGAAAAGACCTGGGCGCTGTCTTTCCGGAAGGCAGACCGGTGTTTTCCTTTTTTTCATCCGCCGGAAGCCCGGCGCGGGTGGCTGACAAAAAACTTCAGGCTGTCTTATGCCTTTTTTTAAGAATCCGCAGAGGCGGTTTTTCCGGGAAATAAAGGTTTTTCCATCATGCAGGCTGAATATCCCCTGTCTGCGGCCGGCAGGGGGAAGCAGGGCCGCCGCGTCCTTTCCAGCCATACAGAACCACTCCTTTCGGAAACGGAACTGTGTTCACCTGCCCAGGGCTGATTAGCCGGACCCGGGGCACGCAGGGGAAAGGGGAATTCCTCTTATGTTTTTCCCGCCCCCTGCCTGATGTGACTTCTGTCACACAGACGCAAAAAACCGCCATTCTCTCCGGTATCCTGAAAGGCACGGGGAGAATGGCGGTCTGTGAGAGGGGGAGACGGCAGCGGCTGCCGTTTCCCCTGAAGGTTTTTTCTCAGAGGAGGTCGTAACTGCGTCCTTTGGCGCAGAGCGGGCACTTGTCCCCGAACATGGCGGGATAGGCTTCGCCGCAGACAGGGCAGACAGCGATGGGGCCCTTGCTTTTGTGCTTCAGGGCCTCTTCTTTCATACGTATGGGCCTCACGCTTATCATTTCGGCTCCGTGCTCGAGGATTTCCCGTCTCAGGGCTTTGTCGTCCTGTTCCTGCTTCGTTTTGAGCTTGAGGAACCAGTTCCAGGTCTCGGGGAAATTCTTCAGCTTTTTCAGATCGATGGCGGCCCTGAAGCCTTCGCCCGTGTATTTGTCGTACAGCACCACGGCGTAGAGACCGTAGTCATGAACCTGAAGCCAGCCGTTGCCGAAAGTGCAGGGAGTGAGAATCTGGACGGCGTCAGGCAGGCACTGCCGGCTTTCTGAAATGACGTCAAAGAGACACCCTTCCGGGAGTCCGGCCCGCGCGGCCTCCACCAGAAAACCGCCCAGCATGACGCCGGGAGCGGCGTGTCCGTGAAAAGCGAGCACCTCCGCCATGAATTCTTCTTCGGTCAGCTTGCCAATCATATTTGTCTCCTGTGAAGAGGGCGGCCGGGAGGGCCTGGGTCCCCGCTGCCGTCACGTGTCCGTGGAATGCATACCTATACCGCGCGGCTCCGGTTTTGGGAAAGAAAAAAATCCCCCTGTTCAGGAAGTATCAGTTGGGGTATAAAAAAACAAAAAAAGGGCTGCCGCGTTTCGCGCCCAGCCGGTACCGCCGTGACGGCGGACAGGAGGAATGAAGCATGCGGGTTGTATCCGTGAATATAAGTGAAAAAAAGGGCATGCGCAAAGTAAGCAGGCCTGAGGCCGTTCTGAAGACCAACTGGGGCATCGAGGGAGACTCCCATGCCGATGGCAGCCACCGCCAGCTGAGCCTCCTCGGCATCGAGGACATCGATTACATGCGCAGCATGGGCGCCGACGTGAAGCCTGGCGATTTCGCCGAAAATATCACCACCGAGGGCGTCGAGCTCTCCACATATCCCATCGGTACCCATTTCCGCATCGGGGAGGATATCCTCCTTGAACTTACCCAGATCGGAAAGGAATGCCATTCCGGGTGTGAGATCCGCCGCCTCGTGGGCACGTGCATCATGCCCAAGAAGGGCGTCTTCTGCCGAATCCTTAAAGGAGGCACAGTGAAGCCCGGCGATCCTTTTTTTGTCGTGAATGAAAAGGCCGGGCAGTAATCAGTATCCCTTTTTTGTGCTGTGGCGGAGGGCGTTTCCCCTGATGGGAAAACGCCCTCCGTTTTTTTGTTTTATTCCGGATTGTTGGAGCATAACACCGGGAATTTGGGGTCAGACTGTGAGTCCGTACGCGGCCTTTACGTGCACGATTGCTAAATAAATCGTGAGTGAATTGCGGCACACGGTTTTCATGATATACGTGAGAAGAGATAATTTTTTTGTCTGAGGTTTCTCCATGTTCTGGAATCTTCCCGCGCCGCCGTGGTTTCCCATCTATCTGTCCCTCAAGGTCGCCGGTCTGGCCACGCTCATGGCCCTTATCACCGGCGTGGCCGTGGCCAGATACCAGATGCGCAAGAAGACCATGCGGTCCAAGGTTCTGGACGCCCTGTGCACCCTGCCCATGATTCTTCCGCCCACCGTTCTCGGCTACTATCTCATTCTGATCATCGGCCGGCGCGGCGTGCTCGGCCACTGGCTCCAGGAAATGGGCATTCAGCTGATTTTTACCTGGCAGGGCGCCGTTGTGGCGGCGACCGTTGTCGTCTTCCCTCTCATCTACAAGTCGGCGCGCGCGGCCCTCGAGTCCGTGGATCCGCGCTTTGAGGCCGCGGCCCGCACTCTGGGTGCGGGAGAAGGCAAGATATTCTTTTCGGTGACGCTCCCTCTCGCCTGGCGCGGGATCCTGGCCGGCAGCATGCTGGCTTTCGCCCGCGGCATGGGCGAGTTCGGCGCCACGCTTATGATCGCCGGCAACATTCCGGGCAAGACGCAGACGCTCTCCCTGGCCATTTACGACGCGTTCCAGGCCGGGGATGACGACAAGGCCATGTCCCTCGTCCTTCTGACGTCCGTCATCTGCCTTTCCATTCTTATCGGAGCAGACTCCTTCCTCTCGTCCCGCATCGGCCGCGGGGGCAGGAAGAAAAAGAAGCAGCAGGCCGCGGCTGGGGAGAGTGCGTGATGATCAGCGTGCATATCAGAAAGGAACTGCACAGTTTTCATGGCGATTTTTCGCTGGCTGCCGATTTCGATTCCAGCGCCAGGCATATGGTGCTCTTCGGCGCGTCCGGTTCAGGCAAGACGCTGACCCTGCAGGCCATCGCCGGCCTCATCAACCCTGACTCCGGGCATATCAGCGTTGACGGCGATGTTCTCTATGACAGCGCGAAGCGGATCTGCCGTCCCGCCAGAACCCGCCACGTGGGCTACCTTCTGCAGGACTACGCCCTCTTTCCCCACCTTTCGGCGCTGGGCAACGTGGGCTTCTCCCTTTCCGGTCCTTTCGGCCATCTTTCCGCCGCCAGCCGCGCCAGGGCTCACGAGCTCCTCGCCCGCTTCGAGGTGGATCATCTGTCAGACCGCCTGCCCTCTGAAATGTCCGGCGGCCAGAAGCAGAGGGTCGCGCTCGCCAGGGCCCTCGCCGCGCAGCCGAAGGTGCTTCTCCTGGACGAACCCTTTTCAGCCCTGGACCCGCTCCTGCGCGTGCGCATGCGCCAGGAGATCCGGCAGCTTCTCGATGAGTGGAACATCCCCGTCGTGATCATCACCCACGATCCCGATGATGTGGAGGCTTTCGCGGAAACGCTGGTTGTCTACTCCGGAGGCAGAACCGTGAAATGTGTCGACTATACCCCGTACAGGGAGAAGGGAACGGATCCGAGATCCTTCCTCCTGCCCCTGGTCCGGGGAGTGGAAAACGTTGCCCGCGCCAGCGCCTGAGCGGATGGCCTTCCGGCCGTTCCGCCTATTCCTCGGGCAGGGTGAGCACCGCGGAGAACGGGCTGAAGAACACGCTGGCCTGATCCCCTTCGGAGAGGCCGAGTTCATCGAGCTCTTCCGTGGGCAGGATGGAGCAGAGCGCCGTGCCGTCGGAAATATCGACAACAGCGGAGCTCTCCACATCGCCGCGGTTGATGCCGGAGATTTTTCCCGTGAAACAGTTGGTCCTGTCCGCGATCCCGCCTTCCCTGGCGAGCATGACGTACGGGGCCTTGATGGTCGCGCTGATGAGCATGCCTTCCCTGATTCCGAGGCGCTGGGCGCTTTCCACTGTGATGAGGGTGTGCACCTTCAGGTTCCCGAGCGTGGTGAGCTCCACCATGACGGAGACTGTGCCCGTCACCACCCTGGTGATGGTGCCTGTAAACGCGTTGCGGGCAGACGTGCGCTTCAGGGTTTCCTGACGCAGATGGTTGTGCACGATGCGCCGCGCGTCCTCGTCGGAGAAGCTGATGAAGCCCGCCGCCTGCACGGGGGAACGCTGGCCCAGAAATTTCTGAACGATGTTGAGGGGGATATTGTTGTGCAGAAGCTCCCGCCCGCGCGAATGACGGATGACCTGGGGCCCGACCAGGGCCTTGTCCAGTCCGCAGACAGTGGAGAAGGCGTAGAACTTCTTGCGCACATAGCCCTGGTCGAGGTGGGTGATGACACCCCTGAGACCGAACATGTACGGAGCGTTCACGATATCGCGGATCTTCTGCATGGCCCTGTCCGGAACCTGGACTTCCCGTTCCCTGACACCCGTGATCCGGATGGTGCAGGTGGAGTAGTCAAGATCTTTGAGGTCATTCAGGGCCAGGGCTTCGCTGAGCCGGAGGGCGCCGTAGCGGATAAGCAGAAAGACGAGGTGCAGGCGCTGCCTGCTGCGTTTCTGCGAATCGGAGCGGGGGGCGTCTGTCCATTCCTGCCAGGCGGCAGTCAGTTTCTTCAGCTCTTCGCTCGTCAGTTGCTTCATGGGAAATCGTCCTGTCTCTGTAAAAATTCCGCCCGCCCGGGAAGCGCCTTCTCCCGCCGCGGCACAGGCGTGTTTCCTTTCATACCATTTTTTGCTTCCGGCGTATACGTCCGCCGGGAGCGGCGGTTCCGGCCGGACCGTTTTTATCAGTAAGGAGGATTTATGAACATTTCCCGCAAGGTTTCCTGTCTGCTTCTTTCCGGCGCTCTTCTCTTCGCCGGCTTTTCTGCCACGGCTCAGGCTGCCGAGCTTCTTGTCTCCGGTGCCGCCAGCCTTACCAACGCCTACAATGAAATGAAGGACGCGTTCCAGAAGAAATACCCTGACGTTAAGGTGAACACCAACTACGCCGCTTCCAATCCGCTCCTCAAGCAGATGGAAACCGGCGCCCCCGTGGACGTCTTCGCTTCCGCTGACCAGATGACCATGGACAAGGCCGCCGCCGACAGGCTCGTTGACCCCGCCACCCGCAAGGACTTCGCCCTCAATGATCTTGTGCTCATCGTTCCCGCCGACAGCAAGGCCGGCGTAAAGGACGTGCAGAGCCTCACCGGCGACTCCGTGAAGAAGATCGCCATTGGCAATCCTGATTCCGTTCCTGCCGGCCGTTACGCCAAGGATTCCCTGAACAGCGTCAAGCTCTGGGAAAAGCTGCAGCCCAAGTACATCCTGGCCAATTCCGTGCGCCAGGCTCTGGACTATGTCTCCCGCGGTGAGGTCGATGCCGGCTTCGTGTACCGCACTGACGCCCTCAAGGCCGGGGACAAGGTGAAGATCATCTGCAATGTGGAAGGCCATGCCCCTGTTCTTTACCCCATCGCCGTTGGCAACACCGGCAAGAACCATGCTGACGGCAAGAAGTTCATCGACTTCGTCGTGAGCAAGGAAGGCCAGGACATCCTGCACAAGTATGGCTTCAGCCCCGTGAAGAAGTAACGGACGGCTGCAGAGTTTCGGATTTCGGGGTCTCCTTTCCCGTTCTGCGGGGAAGGAGACCCTTCTGTTTTTTGGGATCCTCCCGGACAATACCGCTGGGATAGACAGTCCGTCCTCCATCGCTTTGCAGCGCTCCCACGGCCTGCGGAATCCGGGCAGCCCCGCCGGACGGCGGGCGGGTATTCCCTGGCCCGCTGATTAGAGGGGCTGCACGGCTGCTGTCATTCCCTCCGGTGCCGTGGAAAGAGCCCGGAGAATCCGGCGGCAGTCCGCGCCAGCGCCCGTTCCCTCTGCCGGGCCAGGCGGATTATCCCTGTTGTGCCGCTTTTCTTTCATGGACAGGGAACACGCTTTGCATTAATGGTAGAGTTTCATAACATTCCAGATTCCCTTCGTACCCGGCGGACTGAACCGGCGGGAGAAGGGTGAAATCGGGACAACTTTGTAGAGGGAGGCGGCGCTCACGGAAAGGACCGGTACTGGTTCACGCCGGGGAGCGGCGGCGGAAGAAATCATGAAAGTGTACGAAAAATCACATAAGCTTGATCATGTGTGCTATGATATTCGCGGCCCGATCATGGAAGAAGCCAACAGAATGATCGCCGGCGGCGAAGATGTCCTGAAACTCAACATCGGCAACCCCGCCTATTTCGGCTTCAGGACGCCCGAGGTGCTTCTCGACTATATGGCCGACAAGCTTCCCGACACGGAGGGCTACTCGGATTCCCACGGCCTGGTGAGCGCCCGCGAGGCTATCTGCGAGTACTGCCGGGAGAAGGGCATTCCCAACGTGGGCATCAACGATGTCTTCACCGGCAACGGCGTGAGCGAGCTCATCACGCTTTCCATGCAGGGCCTGCTCGACAACGGTGACGAGGTGCTCGTCCCCACGCCCGATTATCCCCTCTGGACCGCTTCCGTGACCCTCGCCGGCGGAAAGGCCGTGCATTACATCTGCGACGAGCAGTCGAACTGGTACCCGGACATCGAGGACATGCGCAGGAAGGTGACGGACAAAACCAAGGGCATTGTCGTCATCAACCCCAATAACCCCACCGGCGCCCTGTATCCCAGGGAAATTCTTGAACAGATCGTTGCCATCGCCAGGGAGCACGACCTCATCCTCTTCGCCGATGAGATTTACGACCGCCTCGTCATGGACGGCAAGGAGCACACGGCTCTGGCCTCCCTCGCTCCCGACCTTCTGACCGTGAGCCTCAACGGCCTCTCGAAATCCCATCTCGCCGCCGGCTACCGGTGCGGCTGGATGTGCCTCGCCGGCGATAAGTCCAGGGCAAAGGGATACATCGAGGGCATCAATCTGCTCTCGGCCATGCGCCTCTGCTCCAACGTGCCCGCGCAGTCAATCATCGCTCCGGCCCTGGCCCACAGGGACGAGACGAAGAAGCTTCTCGTTCCGGGAGGCCGCGTCTACGAGCAGCGCGAGGTGATTTACAACCGGCTCAGGTCCATACCCGGCATTTCTGTCACCAAGCCCGACGCCGCCTTCTATATTTTCCCGAAGATGGATGTGAAGAAATTCAACATCCATGACGACGAGCTTTTCGCTCTCGATCTGCTCAAGCAGGAGAAGATCCTCATCACGCACGGCGGCGGCTTCCACTGGATCCACCCCGACCACTTCCGCATTGTCTATCTGCCCGACGTGGATCTGCTCAACAGGGCCTGCAACCGCCTGGCCCACTTCTTCGCCGGCTATCACCAGAAGTAGTTTTTCGCTTCTGGCAGCTGCCTGATTTGATGGCGCCAGTTTAGGTTTGAGACTGGCATCGTTTTTAGATTATAGGTAATCCGTCAGCCGCGCTGATCCGGCGTATCCCCGGATCAGCGCGGCGTTTTCCGAACGATTTACTCCCTGGTGGCCCGTTTATGAGACTGCGTTTCGGCAGGCTGTTGAAAAATATCCTTTCCATGGTAAGCCTCCGGGGAGCGGAGTTCCTTATCGGACTCGTGCTTCTGCCGTATCTCGTGCGTGTTCTGGGCGTCGATCGTTTCGGCGCTCTCGTTTTTATGCAGGGCGTGGTGCGCTACGGCACGGTTCTCGTGGAGTACGGGTTTAACCTCACGGGGCCGAGGAACGTGGCGCAGGCCTCGTCCAGGGAGGAGACAGCCCGTGTCTTCTCCAGTATCATTACCTGCAAACTGCTTATTTTTTTATTTATAACGGCTCTGGCCGCCGTGGCGGTCACCGTGGCCGGCAGCATGGGCGCAGCCTTTGACGCGAAACTTTTCTGGGCGTCCTATCTTCTTGTCATGGGCTATGCCGTATTCCCCATCTGGTTCTTTCAGGGAATACAGCAGATGCACTACATCACTATTTTCAATGTGGGCGCGCAGGCGATCGCTCTCGTTCTCATTCTTCTCTTCGTGCGGGGACCTGATGATTACGTTCTGGCGGCCCTGTTCCTGTCCTGTGCGCTGCCCGCGGCGGGCGTCTGTTCCCTTGTTCTGCTCCTGAAGAAGTTCCGCTATATCTTTGTTCTTCCGTCCTGGCGCGGGATCCGGAACGCCTTTGCCGACGGCTTCTACGTCTTCACTTCCACAGTGGCCATCAACATCTACACGACCACCAATACCGTGGCGCTGGGAATCCTCACCAATGACACCGTGGTCGGGTACTTCGGAGCCGCGTCCAGGCTCATCGACTGCGTCAAAGGCCTCATGTACGCTTTCAATCAGGCCGTGTACCCGTACGTAAGCACGAAGCTCGCGGAAGGCAGGGACGCGGCCTGCCGCTTTATCCGGAAATTTCTGTTCGCCTACGCGGGAGCGGCTTTCGCGTGCGGCTGCGTCATTCTGGCCGGAGGGCATCTCATCGTGCGTATCTTCTTCGGTCAGGGCTATGATGAGTCGGCGTACCTTCTCAGGCTCATGGCCTTCCTGCCCGCCATCATCGCCGTGAGCAACGTGTATGGCATCCAGGTCATGCTCAACTTCGGGCTGCAGGGCGCCTTCAACCGTATCATCTGCTCCGGCGCCGTGCTCGATCTCATTCTGGTTGTGCCGCTCGTGCTCAAATGGGGGGGCACGGGAAGTGCCCTCGTCATGCTGGCTGTGGAGTCGTGGATTAGCGTGGTCATGTTCTGGTACGTGGAGCGCATGAAAAAAATCCGCATCGTCTGAGAAGTCTGTCCCGGAAACCTCTCCGGCCAGGCACTGCCTTTTCGCGGCGAATCCTGCTATTGTCCGGACGGGTGGCAGAGTACACCCGCTGGAGGATACAATGCGGCAGGAAACGGTACGGCTTTTCACGGCTCTGGAGATCCCGGAGAGTCTCCGCTCCGCCCTCGCGGCTGTCTCCGGCTCCCTTAAGGCGCAGCTGACTGGAGCCCGCTGGGTTCCCGCGCGTTCCATGCACATCACCCTCCATTTCATCGGCAATGTGCCGCGCGAAAGCCTGCCAGAGATACGCCGGGCACTCTCCGGCGTCTTTCCGGCTTCAGGCACGGGGCCTTTTTCCCTGAGTCTGACAGCCCCCGGTTTTTTTCTGCGCCAGGGCAGGGCTTCCCTGTGGGCCGGCGTTACCCTGCCGGAAGAACTCACTGCCCTGCACCGCGCGGAGGGGGATATCCTCAGGCGCGTGTGCGGTCTGAGGGAGAGCGGCGCCTACAGGCCCCACGTGACCCTGGCACGCGTGCGCGGGGCTTCCCGGGCCTCTCTTGAAGCCTTTCTTCACGAAAATGCCAGTCCGGCCTGGGCCGGGAAGTCCTTCCCCGTGAGTTCGTCAGCCCTCGTGAAAAGCGATCTGACGCCGGCCGGATCCGTATACCATATCATCGAACGCTTTTTCCCCGGTCCGTGAGCGCCCGCAGCCGCAAGGCGCGCGCCGGCGCTGTCTTTTTCCCGAAAAACAAGGAGTCGCGTATGCGTTTTTTCGTCCTGTCCGCTGTTCTGATTTGTTCCTGCCTCGCCGCCGGCTGCTTCGGCAGCGACGATGAGACAAAGGCGCGCACGGAGAACATGGAAGCCTTCAGTCTGGATCTGCCGGACGGATGGCAGACCAACGTGCCTGACGGCATGCAGTGCACGAAAGGCCGCTGCATGGCCGGATTCACCGGCCGCGAAAAAGGCAGCCGCGTGGCCGTGACCGTGTCTGTCATCCCGAGCCTCGGCAAATCCCTCCAGGAAATTGCCGGCGAGTCCGCGGGGAGCCTGAAGCGCGAGGAAACGAAGATGGATATCGTGTCCCAGACTCCTGAGCGCATTGAGTACAGAGGTACCATAAAGGATGAAAAGGCCGTTCTCGTGGCCACCTTTGACGCGCCGCATCAGGAAGTGGGCGTTCTCCTCTGCGTGGGAGAGGGGGATCAGATTAAGAGCGTCGTGAAGAGCATACGCATGACGAACCCGAAACTTGCCTTTGGCAGCGTCGAATAGAAAAAAGGGGAGTCTGCCCATCGGGACGGACTCCCCTCTTCCTGTTATTCCATATCCTGGCGTGAGGCCTGTTTCATGGCCTCCTCGTGAATGAGCTTAAGATCCGGAGCCACCATGGCGAATTTCTGCGCGAGTTCCTCCGCGCGGTCCTTCGGGAGGGTTTTCAGGATTTCCGACACCCCGGCGCTGTCGCCGCGCAGGGTATAGAGCCAGGCCATGCATTCGGCGTTGGCTTCGGGATTGTTCTCAAGCTGTTCTCTGACCTGTTTTTTCTGCGCTTCGCCAGGGATCTGTCCGGTGATGGCGGAAAATTCATGATCCGTGGCGGCATCGGTAAAAAGTTCCATGAGGGCTTCCTTTGTTTTGCGGTGGATCCTGACAGACGGACTCCGTATCTTTCAAATGTACGGTGCCGGGCCTGTCCGGTCAACGCCGGACCTTCTTTTTTTTCGTTTCCGTGCCGGGAAGGGGCAGGCTTTCCCCGGTGCGCGCCGCCGCGCAATCTGCTACCATGCGCAGGGTCTGCGTCTTTTTCCGCTGTTTTTTCTGTGTTCCGGAGTGTGTCCATGCTGCGTACCGCTGCCTCAGTCTGTGTCGTGATCCTCTTATTTCTGTGCACGGGGGCCCGCGCAGAAAGCCCCGCTAGCCTCGCCATTGACGTGGCCAGGGCTTCGGTGCGCGGTCCTTCTGTCTTCGTCATGCCGAACCGGGGAGCCAGGACCGTGGCGAATGCCGGAGAGCGGGAATTTCTGGTGGGGGGCGTGGTCAGCAACGCCCAGGGCCGCTGGTACGAAATCATCTATCCCGTGCGGGGCTGGATGCGCGAAAGCGATGTGACATTCACCGGCCCTTCGGGGGCCTACAATCCGGGGCGTTTCACGGAGGAGCAGCGCATTCTCATGCGGCTCCTGAGCGATGTGGGCATCACCCCTGAGATCTGGAAGGAGCGGCTCGGCATGCCCTGGGCAGAGGACACGGTGCAGGATGGCGCGGACGGCGCCTCCGTGCACACGGCTGTCTGGCCCGGCGTGGCCATCTCTTTCAGGGAAACGGCGGGGAAGCAGCTGCCGCCTGACGCGGAAAGCGCCCGTATCGTGAAAGCCGTGGTCTGCGGCCGTCCGCCCGTGGGCTTCGGTCCTTACGCCCTGGGCGCGGACGGCGCCATCGTGAGGCGCCTCGACAGGGATTTCACGCCGGGGCCCTACGCCGAAATGACGAAGGGGCATTTCCGCGCCGTGCTCGATGAGGACGGCGCCGTGGACTATCTTGCGTACGCGGAGGACGGGAAAGGCTTTCTTGTCTGCCCGAAGCTCGACGCTCCGGATCCGGAGGAACCTTTTTACGCGGCCTCCCTTTACCCCGAAAAATGGTGCGGTACCAAGGTCCTGCGCGCCGGCCTCGCCCTGGAAGGAACGTATGAGGGGTTTGGCTGCGACGAGGGCTGCGCCGCCGAAATCCGCCTTGATTCCGGAACGGACAGGGATCTCTTCGCCGAACAGCAGGAAGCGGACAACTGGCTCGGTACGCGGGAGGGCGTCCGCGTGCGCGCCGTGTACAACGTGGAGCAGAAGTGGAATCCGGATCGTCATTTCTGCGAGCAGAGCCTGCGCCTGCAGGGTGGCAGGGTGATCGGCGGGGCGTCCCCCCTTCCGCAGTCGAAAGAACAGTGCCGCAGGCTTGTGGTGGGGTCCGGCGAGGCCCAGGGCGTGATCACGCGTGTGGGGCACGGCGTGAAAGGCAGGGGCGGCGCCACGGAGGACTGGGAAATTCTCCTGGATTCGGAAAAGGCCATGTCCTTCAGCGCCGGGCCGCATTTCCCCGGAGCGGGCGTGAAGCTTTCCGAGGGGCAGCGCATCGGCGTGCAGTTCGAGCGCGTGCGCGACTGGGACAGTGACGCGGGTGACTGCGGTCTCGACACGTACGTGAACGCTCCCGCGAAAGTTCTTTCCGGCAGGTAGGCCGGGGGCTCAGGCAGAGAAAAGAAAGCGGCCCGTTCCCCCATGGGGGAGCGGGCCGCCTGTATTTTTCAGGAGGGGAGGTTATTTCTCTTCCTTGTTTCTGAGCTGACGCAGCGTGTAATTGAGCTGGATGTAGGACATGCCGAGGAGAGCCGCGGCTTCCTTTCTGTTGCCTCCGGTCTTTTCCATGGCTTCCTGCACCTTTTTAAGGCGTAGCTGGCGGAGCCAGTCATCGAGGCTGAGGTCGCCGCCGGGCTCAAAGTCGTCATCGCTCCGCCCGGCCGGTTCTTTGTCTTCCGCGGGAGCGCTTCCGGCAGTGCCGGGCAGGGGCAGTTCCATGGCCGTGAAGCCGTGCAGATCCTGTTCGGGAACGGCGGGGAGTCCGGCGGATACCGCCGGCTCGGTGAGAGCGGGGGCTGGCTTTTCCCCTGGGCAGATGCGGGCCAGCCTGAGCTGGCTCAGCACGTAATCCCTCGTGATGGTACCGTCAGCCGGGGCCATGAGGCAGATCTGCTGCATCATGCGGGTGAGTTCCCTGAGGTTGCCGGGCCATTCCTCTTCCACGAGAGCCTGCCATGCGTCACCGTTGAAGTTCCAGCAGACGCCGAGCCTGTGCTGCAGGCGCACGAGCAGACTCCTGAGAAGGTTCTGGCGCTCTTCGGACGTGTAGCGGCGCACGGGCGGAAGCTCGGCGCTGACACCGGCGAGGCGGTAGAAGAGGGCGGGGCGGAATTCGCCGCTGTGGATCTTCTCAAGGATGCGTTCGCTGGCCGAGGCCACGATGCGGACGCGGCTCGTGAAGCCCTGGCGGGGGCCCTGGCCGGGCAGGACGACAACGGTCTCGCCGGAGGGGGACAGGACGCGCAGCAGGATGGCCTGCTGGGAGGGCGTCAGCATGTCGACGTTCTCGAGGAAGATGGTGCCGCCGTTGGCCAGGCGGAAAGCGCCCTCGCGGGCGCGCCAGGCGCCGGGATAGTCACCGGCCTTCTGGCCGAAGAGTTCGCTCGTGAACATGGCGTCCGTGAGGCCGGAACACTCAATGCTCACGTATTTGCCGCCGCGGCCGCTCCATTCGTGAACGAAGCGGGCGAGCCGGCTTTTGCCCGTGCCGTCCTCGCCCATGAGCAGGACCGGGAGAGGCATGCTGGCGATGCGCTGGACCCGGGCGTAGACCTTCCCGAGGGCCTCGGAAATTGTCGGCGGCTCGCCTTCCTGGGGCTGGGCCTGCATGTTGGGAGCCGTGGTGGGCTTTCTGATGCCCTCGTAAGGCTCGGGAATGACATCGTCCGTCCTTTCCTGCTCCATGCCGCGCCCGATGGAACGCTTGTGCAGATAGCGGCCTCCGCGGCCGTAGCGCTGGTGGACGCGCTCGTCAAAAGAGACAGGAGGCTGTTCCTCCGGTTCCGTGCTGGCAGAGACAGGGAGCCTGTCTCCGGGAGCGGCGGGCGTCAGCGCCGCGGAGGGAACCTCGATGGTGAGCACCTCGGGGCGCTGCCCTATGCCCGGGAGCCTCGTCTGGACGAGACGGATGCCGCGGTAGCGGTCCGCGGCGAGGAGCATGAGCACGGCGTGTGTCGCGGGCGAACCGGGAGAAAGATGGAAGGTGATGCCTGTGCCGTCAGCGGGCAGGCCGAACTTCCGGATTGTCTCGTCCACCACGTCCATGACAGCGGAGCAGATGAGCGCGTGATCGGAAAGGTCGCGGACGCCGGTGCGGCGGAATTCCAGTGTGTTTTCGTCAGCGCAGGAAGCGAGCCACTCGCGGAAGAGATCCTCCACATTCTGGTTCTGGGGAGTGAGGAGAATGATGTGATCAAAGCGCTCAATGCGTTCGAGAAGCATGCGCACGGGGCCGGGGTTGATCTGATCGTGACGCAGGGCAGCGCCGATGTCGACCTTGCCCACCCAGCAGATGAGGATGCGGGGGGATCCGGCGTGCGCGGCGGGAGCCGGGGCGGGGACAGGCTCTTCCCCGGGGACGGGACCGCCCTGAAGGTTTTCCACGAGACCGCGGAAGGAGCCGCCGGAGATATCACGGGGGCTGTCCTTGAGTGTCCTCGCCATGTCCTCAGTGGACATGGTGACGGGCGCGGCATCGGCGGTGGCGGCCTCCTGCACGGGGACAGCGGGCTCCAGGGGAGCCGTCAGGCTGGCGGGAATGTGGAAGTCGCGGAAGATGCGGTGGCTGAACTCGTCGCTCTCCGTGAGCTCGCGGACCGCTTCGCTGATTTTTTCTTCTCTTTCCCTGGCGGGGACCGTCTCTTCTGCGGCTTCCGGTGTACCAGCGGGAGCGGCGGCGGGTCCGGCGGCGCCGGGAGCCGGAAAATTGAGTCTGCCTATGCGGCCGGCATGCGTGTCGTCTCCGGCAGTGATGTTCCCTTCTCCGGAATATGAGGCTGCGGGTTCCCCGTTTTCATCCTGTTCCCGGACTTCGTCTGCCTCGGGAGCCGTGATTCCGTCCTGACCGCCGGAAAGTTCATCCGCGGGGGTCTCGTTCTCTTCCGCTACAGGTTCTTCTTCCGTGCCGGGTTCCGTTCCGGGAAGCGTGTACCCGGGATTTTCTCCGACGGCCTGGGGCGTCACATCGGATTCCCCGGCCGCCAGAGGGGCTTCCGTTCCGGCGGTTTCACCTGACGGAGCGGCGGGAGTGACGGGAGTTTCTTCAGACGCGGCCGTTTCCGCAGATCCGGCGGGAATTTCATACGCTGCGGAGGCCTGGGTCCCGTTTTCGGAGGGGAGCTCCGTGCCGTCATTCTCCGGAGAGCCGGAAAGCGCGAAGCTCTGGGATGTGGCCGCGGGCCTGCGCCGGTGCGTGGCGTTGCCGTGGGTTTTGAGGAAGCGGCCGTAGGCCGAGGCCCTGGAGGTATTGTTGCCGGCGGAAGCGGACTGCCTTCCAGGCACATCATCCACGGCCTGGAGGATTCCGTGAATCAGGGGTCTGACCGTGGAAGTTTTCGCGGAGACGGTGGAAGGCGTTTTTCTGAGGCTTTCTTCCTGGGCCGTCAGGGCTCCCTTTCTGGTTTTTATTCTGCCTGACTGGCTGCCAAGCGTTGATTTCTTATGGCTGCGGACAATGACGCGGGGCGTCTGGCTTTTTTCGCCGCCGCTTTCAGCGGCGTCCTGAGGTATGCTGGCTTCGGTGTCTTTTTTTTCCGCCATGGGTTCCCTTCCTCTGGCCGTACAGCAGAAAACTGCGTGCGCGGCACGGGAATTTCCTGCCGCTCTCCGGGCAGGTACGATATGATGAAGAGGCCGCATCCGGCAGTACGTTGTTTTCTCTGCCGTGATACGAACCTGAATGATGTTCCCAGCGGGCCGGGGTGATAAAACAGAAGAAGCCTCCCCGGAACCAGAAGGCTGCATCCCGCGCGGAACATGATAAAAAAATACGCTGCGGCTCCTTGTCCTGAGCCACAGGCCCATAGATACCCAAAAAAAAGCAAATGGCAAGGGGAGAAGGGCACAGTCGGCAAAAAAAATCCGTAAAATGGGCCGCCGGGCGGGCTTTCCGGGGGAGAAAGGGACCCTTTCTTGCGAAAAACGGGGAAAAATGGAAGATATACGGGCAGACAGGAGGAGCCCCGCTCCGTTTCCTGATTTTTTCCCAGAGGTTGTTTGCGACGTGCTGACCTTCCACATTGTCACGCTGTTTCCGGATTTTTTCGGCTCGGCCCTGCGGGCCGGGCTCATGGGCAGGGCCATTGCCGCCGGAATCATAACCGTGGACTTTCATGATCCGCGGGAATTTTCCACAGACAGGCACCGCCACGTGGACGACCGTCCGTACGGCGGGGGACCGGGCATGCTCATGCAGACCGCACCCGTGGCCGCAGCCCTGAGATCCCTTGAAAGGCCCGGGCGCATGCTCGCCATGGCGCCGAACGGCAGGGCCGCGGATCAGAAACTCATGCGCGAGCTTTCCCTGGAAGGAGATATCACGCTTCTCTGCGGGCGCTACGAGGGATTTGACGCGAGGCTTTACGGCCTCTTCCCCCTCGAGCCCGTGAGCGTGGGAGATATCGTCCTGAATGGCGGCGAGACCGCGGCCCTCGCCATCATGGAGGCCGTGTCCCGCCTTGTTCCCGGCTTCATGGGCAGGGAGGCGTCCGGGGACGAGGAAAGTTTTTCCGCCGGGCTTCTTGAATATCCGCATTACACGCGGCCTCCCGTCCTCGAGGGACATCCCGTTCCGGAAATCCTCGAGTCCGGGGATCACGGCGCCATCGCGGCCTGGCGCAGGGGCGAGGCTCTGGCCACGACGCTCGCGAGAAGGCCGGATCTCCTGGAGGGGGCCCCGCTGACGAAGAAGGACGGGGAACTCCTCGCCACCTTTACGCGGCCGAGCTGCGCGAGGAGCATTTCCTTCTGTCTTGTCCACTCCCCCGTGGTTCTGGCCGGGCACCGTACGGGCATGTCCTCCGTGACCAATCTCGATCTGCACGACATCTCGCGCACGGCGCGCACCTACGGCATGGGCACCTTCTACGTGGCCACGCCGGTAGCGGATCAGCGTGCTCTCCTCACCGGCATCATCCGGCACTGGGAACGCGCCGGCGTCATGGGCCATGAAAACCGCCTTCAGGCCCTCCGCATGGCCTGCCCCGTGGAGAGCGTGGAGGAGGCAGTGAGCCGCATGACAGAGAGCTACGGCGAAGAGCCCTTCGTGATCGCCACAACGGCCAACTGGCCGAAGAAGCCTGCCTGCGTGAACTTCCGGGACGTCCGGACCATGGCGCGGAAGCGTCCGGTCCTCATCCTCCTCGGCACGGCCCACGGCCTTTCCCCGAAACTCGTGAAGGCCTGCGGCGCAGTGCTCCGCCCCGTCCGCTTCATGGACTATAACCATCTCTCCGTGCGTTCCGCCGCGGCCATCATCGCGGACCGCATCATCGGCGACTTTTACTGAGATCCGGGGAAAAAGGAACCGGAAAAAAGAAGGGCAGCCGGAGTTCCCATACTCAGGCTGTCCTTCTTTTTTTTCTGTTATTCAGGGGTGTTGACATATAGTCACGAAAACGATTAAATTCGTGACAAACAAGGGCGCGGAGAAGAGGGATCGCGTCCGCAGGAGGACTGTCATGCTGTTTCCCGTCTCCGGTGTCGACGTTCCTGTCTTCGTTCCCCCGCTGGCCGCTTTCGCCGTGTCGTTTTTCTGTTCCATGGGCGGCGTTTCCGGGGCCTTTCTTCTGCTGCCCTTCCAGATGACGTTTCTTGGTTATACGTCGCCTTCCGTGAGCGCCACCAATCAGTTTTATAATGTGGTGGCCATTCCGGGCGGCGTCATCCGTTACGTGAGGGAGGGCCGCATGGTCTGGCCGCTCGCCGCTGTCGTGGCGGCAGGCACGCTTCCCGGTGTCTTTCTGGGCGCTCTCGCGAGGCTCGTCTGGCTCCCTGACGCCGCTTCCTTCAGAATTTTCGCGGCCTGCTTTCTTTTCTGGATAGGGGCGAAGCTTTTCCTCGGTGTCATTTCGGGGAAGCGGAAGGAAAAGGCGCCGGGCGGGGAGCGCGTGGACGGTGTCTCCTGGTCTCTTTCCCGCGTCAGCTACGCCTACAGGGGCAGGGCGTATTCCTGTCCGACCGTGCCGCTCTTCCTCGTGAGTCTCGCGGTCGGGGCGGCCGGCGGAGCCTACGGCATAGGCGGAGGCTCCATCATGGCTCCGCTTCTGGTGTCCGTCTACGGTCTTCCCGTGCACACCACGGGCGGCGCCACGCTCATGGGCACCTTCCTGACCTCTGTGGCCGGCGTCATTTTTTACAGTGTGCTGGCGCCCTTTTTCCCGGGGCAGACCGTGGCTCCCGACTTCCTGCTGGGACTTCTTTTCGGCGCGGGCGGCTTTCTCGGTATGTACTGCGGCGCGAGGGCGCAGAAGTTTGTTCCGGCGGGGGCCATCAGGATTCTGCTCTGCCTCACCATCGCCGCGGCCATTGTCCGTTTTCTTCTGGATGCCCTTGGCTGATCTTCTCCGGGCGGAGCCTGAAACAGAGGAAGGGCGGGAGCGGCTGTGTGCCGGTCCCGCCCTTCTGGTACAGGGAAGAGAACTTCAGAAATCCAGCTGCATCTGAACGTTGCTGCCGGCGCCCTTTCTGTCGGCGGCTCCGGGCATGCCGAAGCCGATGGTCAGATCCGGATCGTCTTTCGGATGCATTTTGACGCCGCCGATCTGCGTGCCGTCGCGGCCCTGGACAAATTCCATGTCCGCCCGCCGTATGGCGTCGTTCAGAACGTTCTGGTGGTAGCTTTCCGCGCCCTTTTTGCGGCCGAGGGCCGAGTCGGGCGACTGTTCATTGCAGATTCTGTTCCGTCTGGCGCGTGCTGCAGCCCAGTCGGAGTCCTTGAATATCGGTGCCAGTGAGGCCGTAGCGTGGAGCGCTGGTCCGGGCTGGGCCATGGCCTGCTCCCCGGAAACGCCGGCCTGTGCGGTCAGGCAAAGGAGCAGTGCAAGGACGAGACTGTGCCGCCCGCGGAGGGGAAAAAAGCGATTTGTTTCCCGCATGGTGCAGCTCCTTTTTGTCAATCATCATCTTCGCCGCTGCGTCCGTCAAGATATTTCTTCAATCGTTACTTGAATTTTTACCTGAGCGTAACAGGGGAAGGAAAGGCACGCGCTTATCACTCTTCCGGCACACAATTGTCACAAAGGAAAGGCATGAAGAGCCTGACTGAATGAAGGGAATTGTTTTTTGTGCACTCTTTACAGAGAGGAGTTTTTCCGTGGAATCCTTCTATGTAGTCATGCTGGTGTTTCTGGCCCTGCTGGCTGCTTTTGACCTTTTCGTGGGTGTCAGCAACGACGCCGTGAACTTTCTGAGTCCGGCCATCGGCTCCCGCGTTGCCCCGTTCAAAATCATCATGCTGGTCGCCAGCGTCGGTGTGCTCGCCGGTGCCACCTTCTCGAGCGGCATGATGGAAATAGCCCGCAAGGGCGTCTTCTACCCCCAGATGTTCCAGTTCTCGGATCTTATGATCGTGTTCTTCGCGGTCATGATCACGGACGTCCTGCTGCTTGACGCCTTCAACAGCCTGGGTCTGCCCACGTCCACCACCGTGTCCATGGTGTTCGAGCTGCTCGGCGGCGCCGTCTGCGCCGCGTTCTACAGCATCTACAGCCATGGCGAGGCGCTGGCGGACATCGGCCGGTACATCAACAGCGGCAAGGCCCTGACCATCATCTCGGGCATCCTCATTTCCGTGGCCGTGGCTTTCATCGCCGGCGTCATTGTGCAGTACCTCTGCCGCCTCATCTTCACCTTCAATTACGCGGCCATGTACCGCCGCGTGGGTTCCGTCTTCGGCGGCGTGTCCATTACGGCCATTTTTTACTTCCTCATCATGAAAGGGGCCAAGGGGTCCTCCTTCATGGATCCCGGATTCATCAAATGGATTGACGCCAACACCTGGCCCATCCTCGCGGTCACCTTCTGCGTGCTGACCGTCATCTTCCACGTGTGCATCCGCGCCTTCAAAGTCAATCTCTTCAAGCTCATCATTCTGGCCGGCACCTTCGCCCTGGCCTTCGCCTTTGCCGGCAACGACCTCGTGAACTTCGTCGGCGTGCCGCTGGCCGCCCTCGACAGCTATAACAACTATCTCGCCGCCGGCAGCAGTCCGGGCATGAAGATGGACTGCCTCCTGCACGCCATGCGCACTCCCACAGGCTACCTGCTTCTCGCCGGCGTCATCATGACCCTGACACTGTGGTTCTCGAAGAAGGCCCACCGTGTTGTCCAGACCACGGTCAATCTGTCCGCGAGCACCAGCCAGGAAGAGCAGTTCTCTTCCACGCTGCCCGGACGGGCCATCGTGCGCGGCGGCCTTGCCGCGGGGGAGATACTCCAGCAGATCATGCCCGCCAGCGTGCTTTCCTCCATCGGAAACCGCATGAGGAAACCCGACCATCTGCTCGACAGCGAAGGCCGCGAGCTCCCCTTCGATGAGCTGCGCGCCAGCATTAACCTCGTGGTGGCCAGCATCCTCATCGCGTCCGCCACATCCCTGAAACTTCCTCTTTCCACCACCTACGTCACCTTCATGGTGGCCATGGGCTCTTCCTTTGCTGACGGTGCATGGGACCGCGAGAGCGCCGTGTACCGCGTCTCCGGCGTCATTACCGTCATCGGCGGCTGGTTCCTGACCGCGCTTACGGCCTTCACGGCCTGCGCCATTGTGACGCTGTGCATCTTCTGGGGCGGTGTTCCCATGTCCGTCTTCCTCATGGCCCTCGCTGTCTTCCTCCTGGTGCGCTCCAACTTCATCAGGAAGCAGAACGAGGAAACGAGCTACGCCATTGTCACGGCCAAAACCGATGATCCCAAGGCTCTCAGCCTTCAGCTCAACAAGGATGCCGATGAAAGCATCGCCGGAATCATCGCCATCGCCAACGATGGCCTGAAGGGCCTCCTCAACGAGGACGCAAAAGTGCTCGCTGAAACGAAAAAGAAGGCGGCCGCCTTCTTCGACAGGACTGACGCGCAGCGCAACGAGTACTACAGGCTCGCTGTCAGCGGCTCTCGTGAGAACGAAAAGGCTGACGCTGCCCACATCTTCCATTACCGAGTCTTCAATAACCTGCGCATCGTGGCCAGAAACCTCCAGACAGTCTGTGACGGCGCCTACGACCAGGTCATCAACAATCACAGGGCCTTCACCGGCGTGCTGCGCCGGAATCTGCAGGACATGGTCTCGGGCCTGTCCCGTTTCCGCTCCATGGCGAAGGATCGCTCCGGCAATATGGATGCCTTCAGGGAATATGTGAACACGGTGAGCGCCGAGATTACCCATTATCAGATGGAACTCCTGCGTCAGATTTCCCCCATGCGTCTCTCCCAGCGCAGCAGCGACTTCTACCTGGCCATGCTGGCTTTCGGCCGTGACGCCCTGAACCGCTTCTCCATGGTCATGTACCTCGAGCAGGAACTTGCCGGAAGGTACAGCGCGAAGCCGGAGAAGAAGGCGGCGGATGCCGGCGGCACGCCGGAGCCTGCTGTCTAGCTTCGGACCGGGAAAGAGAGATCTTTTCCCTCATCCAGGCCCCCGCGGGAATGAACGGCTTCCCGCGGGGGCTTTTCTGCGCTCTTCCGTACCGCGCTGTTGCCATGTTCGTCCGCGGGGGAGTAGCATGCCCCTGAACCGGAGCCGGCGCGCAAGCCCTCCGCACACGAAAAATCCCTGGAGGACCCCATGTCTGAAGTTTTTGATGTCCGCTGCGCCATAGACGACGGCGATATGGACAGGGCCGTGAGCCTTGTCCGTGCCATGAAAAATCCCGACGCCCAGGCCGACCACGGGCGTTCCTGTCTGCATTTCGCCGCCTGGCACAGGGGGACTGAAAAGGTCATCGCCGCTATCCTGGAATGCGGCGGCAATGTGAACATCCGCTCAGATTTTGACGGGACGCCGCTTTTCGGCGCGGCCTGCCATAATACGCCGGAGGCCGTGAAGATGCTTCTCGGGGCGGGCGCCGATGTGAAAGCCACGGACGGGGAGGGAGACACGCCCCTGCATTTCGCTGACTGCCGCAATATCCCCCTGCTTCTTGAGGCCGGCGCTGACGTGGAGGCCAGAGACGCTCTCGGCAAGACCCCGCTGCACACGGCGGCCGAGCGCGATGACGGGGATGCCATAGAACTTCTTGCCGGGGCCGGGGCCGATGTCAACGCCATGACCGGCGACGGCCGCACGCCGCTCAGGCTGGCCGTTGAAGAGGACTGCGCGGAGGCCTGCAGAACCCTGCTCAGGCTCGGGGCAGACGCCTCTCTCGCGGCCAGGGACGGACTCACGCCCGAGGCCTGGGCCAGAGCCCACGCCGGCGACTGCGGCAGTGTGCTCGAATCCGTGTTCACGGGGCAGAACGGATAACGCGGAACTTCCGCCTGAAGGAAAAATTCCGGCAGGCTGAAGGAAGGGACAGTGCGTTTCCGGAAAACGGAATATGTGCTGTATGTGGCGCAGGACCGGGATGCCCCCGGTTCCCCTGTCCGGGGCGCCGGCCTCCGGGCCTACCCGAGGCCCGGGAGCCGTATCTGGCGGATCCGGCTTCCGTCCCTGCGGCGCTTTGTGACTGTATAGTCTTCCTCTCTGCCGAAGAGCAGGGGCGAAGCCGGATTCTGGATTGCCGGAACCGTCCCGCCCGGCCTGCGGCAGGCGTAGCAGTAGAGGCATCCGGCCCTGCATGTGTCGTAGGTCCCTATGTCCACTGTTGCCATGCAGCCGCAGCCCCGCCGTCTGTTCCCCGGGCGTGCGCGGCCGAGGCACAGGCCCCAGGCCTTTCCGAGGAGGGCCGCCGTGATGCACCCCGAGTGGCCGATGCCGAAGCGTGTATAGTCCGGGGCGGGGCCGCAGGTCTGAATGGGAAATCCGAGTCTCTGCGCGGTCTGTCCGAACCATGCGGCGAGTGTGTCCATGTCCCGCGTGGAGACAGGCATGAGATCAGGCATAGCCCTGCGCACTTTCCCGTAGAGATCCACGAAGCTGAAGACGCAGAGGCTGATGAAGGGGGCGAGGATCCCGGCCATGGCCGTAAAGTCCCTCATGTGGCGCTGCACGGGATAGGCTCCGTTCACGAGCACGGGATCGTAGCGCCAGGCGACGCGCTCCCTTCCGATAATCCGGGAAAGCTCCCGGAGCGTGGCCATGCTTTCCCTCACGTCCGGAACCCCGGGCTCCACATCCCTGCCGTAGGGCGTGATGGTGTAGTGGCAGTAGACGGGCCATTTCCCGGCGAGGCGCGCGAGATGCGGCAGAAGGGGGCGGTAGTCCTTGGAACAGAAGACAATGCCCTGCACGCTTTCCGGCGAGAGATCGAGTTCCATGGCGTGGTCCGGCACTTCCGGGTTGGGCACTATGGCCCGGCCTTCCCTGAGGCGCTCCAGGAACCAGGGCGTGTAATAGTGCACAATGTCCGTGCGCGAACTCACGTTGAGGATCATGCGTCTCTCCTTCCGGGAAGGGGCGCCCCTGTTCCCCAGGCGCGCCCGGAGTCTTTTTTTTGCCATGCCGGATCAATGGATCTACAATGGCTCTCTCTGGATAACGTACCAGAAAGAGGCTTTTTTTATAACCCTGAATGGAGGCAGTGCCCGGAACACGGCACTGAAAATTGCCCATGACACCGAAACAGCAGGCATACGAAGTAACAGCTTCCATCATCATCAAGAATCTCGCTAAACGCCGTATGGAAGGCTTTTACTGCCCTGACAGCAGAAGCGCCGTGGCGAAGGCCCTGGAACTCATGCCGAAGGGCTGCAGCATAGCCTGGGGCGGATCCGCGACCGTGCAGCAGACAGGCCTTATGGAGGCCATCCGCGGAGGCAGCTACCAGATTATCGACAGGGACGAGGCGAAGACGCCGGAAGAAAAGCGGGTCATGTTCAGCCGCATCGTCATGGCCGATTACTTTCTTATGAGCGCCAACGCCATAACCCTGGACGGCCAGCTCATGAACATCGACGGCAACGGCAACCGCGTGGGACCGCTGTGCTACGGTCCGGAGCATGTGCTCGTCGTGGCGGGCATGAACAAGGTTGTGACGGACATCCATGAGGGCGTAAAGCGCATCCGCGCCATGGCCTGCCCGGCCAACGCAATCCGTCTGGGCCGCAGGACTCCCTGCGCCGTGGCCGGTGTCTGCGGCGACTGCAAAGGGCCGGAGTCCATGTGCAGCCAGCTTGTCATCGTGCGCCGCTGCCAGTTTGAGGACCGCATCAAGGTGATTCTCGTGGGCGAGGAGCTCGGCTTCTAGTTTTTTGTCCAACGGAGGAGAGCCGCGAGCGTGGCCGGAAACGGCATTCTTTCCGGACGCGCCGCGGCTTTTTTCGTCTCAGCGGGAATTTTTTCCGTTCCTTCCGGCGGAAGCCGGTATCCCGGCCGCTGCGAAGGCGGCCTCCGCTTCCTTTCCCGTGAGGGGCGGCCCTGCCTGACTGTCTTCCGGCGCGGCTTTCCGCCAGATGGTGATGGCTTCGTAGAACGCGGGGCTTGGGCGCACCCGGATTCTCCCGAGGCGCAGAAGCGTGTCCCCGCCCGGCCCCGGGATGGAGGCGCAGACCGCGATGGGTCCGGGAAATTTTTCAAGAACTTCCCTGAAGCCGGCGAGACCTTCAGGCGTAACGAGACAGCGCGGGACGCGGATAACGGCCGGCCTCCTGCTTCTGGCGCAGGCCTCCCCAAAAGGCAGAACCTGTTCGGCCAGGACGGCGGAGCGCTTTTCTTCATCTTCCCCGTCCCCGGCATCCTCCTCTGTGCGTCCCTCTATAAAGAGAGGCAGGTCGCTGTCCGCAGCTTCCCGCAGGAGCTCCCGCACGGAGGGTGTGTAAGCCTGTGAAAAAATGTACGCGTGGGCATAACTCTCCTGATCTTCGAGCCTGGCCACGGCCATGCGCCGCTTCTGCCTGTCCCTGATTTCACGGAAGCCGGATATCATGACGCAGAGCCTGACCTTCGCGCCGGGCCGCAGGGAGGAAAGCGCGGAGAGAGGCAGGCAGCCGAGACGGGCGGCTTCCCCTTTCAGGCTGGTTAGGGGGTGTCCCGAGAGGTAGACGCCGAGAATATCCTTCTCGTCCCTGAGCCTGGCCGCGGGATCGGGGGCCGGACCGGACGTGTCTTCCCGGGTCCGTCCACCTTCCGGGATGTAGTCCGGGAGAAAACGTAGAAGGCCGGCCTCGCGGGCAGGGTGGAGGCGCGCCCTGCTGATGGCCGCGTCGAGGCGGGAGAGCATGGATTCCCGGCTTTCTCCTGTGTCATCGAGAGCGCCGCAGCGGATGAGGGAGGAGACAGCGCGCTTTGTAACGGCCCTGAGGCTGACACGGGAGAGGAAATCCCCGAGCGAGCGGAACGGGCCATCCTTTCTGGCGCGCACTATTTCACCGGCAGCGGCGGAACCCACGCCGCGCACGGCGTCGAGGCCGAAGACGATGCGTCCCTTCTGGGCGCTGAAGAAGCCAAGGGAGGTATTAACCGAAGGGGGAAGCACTTCGGGGCCGCGTTCCCGGCAGCGGGAGAGGTAGCCGGCGAGCCGTTCCGGCTGGCGCATGACCGCGGTGAGGAGGGCGGCCATGAACTCGGCCGGATAATGCGTCTTCAGATAGGCCGTGTAGTACGAGGTGAGGGCGTAGGCCACGGAATGGGCCTTGTTGAAGCCGTAGGAAGCGAAGGTCTCCATCTGCCCGAAGATGGTTTCCGCGGTTTTTCTGTCAAAGCCCCGTTCCGCCGCGCCCCTGAGGAAGCGTGCGCGCTCCCCGGCCATTTCCTCAGCCTTCTTCTTGGACATGGCGCGGCGCAGCGTGTCAGCCTCGGCAGCCGTGTAGCCGGCAGCGGTTTCGGCTATCTGCATGACCTGTTCCTGATAGAGGATGACGCCGTAGGTGTCCCTGAGGCAGGCTTCGAGGGCAGGGTGGGGATAGCGCACGGGAGATTCCCCGTGGCGGCGCCGTATGAATTCCTGGGACATGCCGGATTCGAGGGGCCCGGGACGGTAGAGGGCGAGCAGGGCCACGATGTCGCTGAAGCGCTCGGGCCGCAGGAGTGTCAGGTACTTCCTCATCCCCGCGCTTTCCATCTGGAAGACACCGTCCGTGTCAGCCCTGGAATAGAGGCGGTAGACAGCGGGATCATCGAGGGGCAGCGTTCTGAGGTCAGGAGCCGGCCGGCCCTCCCTGGCGACGGCGTCGATGGTGTCCTGGATGATGGTCATGTTGGCGAGCCCCAGAATATCGAATTTGACAAGCCCGGCCGCTTCCACCATGGGGCCGTCGAACTGGGTGACGCGTTCCCCGTGCCTGCCGAGCATGACAGGCACGCGATCGGCGAGGGGGCCGCCGCTCATGACTACGCCGGCGGCGTGGATGCCGGCCTGCCGCACAAGCCCCTCGATTCTGAGGCTCACCGCAAGAACCCTGGCCGCGTTTTCGTCCTTCTCTGCCATGTCCCTGAGCTGCGGGGTCTCGCGGATGACATCGGCGATGCGGCGGTGATGGGTGAAGGACGGAAAGAACGAGGCTAACCGTGTGCGTTCCTGAAAACCCATGCCGAGGGAGCGTCCCGCGTCCTGGACAGCGGCGCGCATTTTGAGCGTGCTGAAGGCTGCGATCTGGGCCACGCAGTCTTCCCCGTAGCGTTCCCTGAGGTGGCGCAGGATGCGCCCCCGCCTCCTCTCGCACACGTCCACGTCGATATCAGGCAGGGAGGAGCGCCCCGGGTTCAGGAAGCGTTCAAAAATGAGGCCGTATTCAAGCGGGTCGAAATCCGTGATGCGCATGGCCCAGGCCGTGAGGGAGCCGCCCGCGGAGCCGCGCCCCGGACCAACGGGGATGCCGTTGTCCCTGGCCCAGGTAACGAATTCGTGCACCACAAGAAAGTAGGCGGGAAAGCCCATGCGCGTGATGACATCCATCTCGTGCCGCAGCCGTTTCTAGTACGGGGTTTCGTCGGATGGCGGGCCTGAAGGCTTTTCGCTGAGACGTTTTCTTAATCCTTCTTCCGCGATGCGCCGGAATTCCTGCTCCGTTGTCGTGCCCGGCGGCACGGGGTAGGCCGGGAAAAAATGCTTTCCCGAGGGAATCTCCGCGCGGCAGTCCTCTGCGATGCGCACCGTATTGGCAATGGCTTCGGGGCAGTCAGCGAAGGCCTCCGCCATTTCGGCCGGGCTTTTAAAGAAAAGGCTCTTCGTGCCGGAATGCGGGTGTCCGGGCCCGCTGAGCTTCTTTCCCGCCTGGACGCACAGAAGCACATCCCGGGCCTCCGCGTCGCCGGGCCCGAGGTAGTGGCAGTCGTTGGTGGCTGCGAGGGGCAGCCGCAGGCTTTCTCCTAATTCCATGAGCCGCTGGTTGACGTATTCCTGGCGCGGAAGCCCGGTGCGCTGCAGCTCGAGATAAAAGTGCCCGGGGAAAAGGGATGCGAGGCGCAGGGCTCTTTCCCTCGCGCCGTCCATGTCCCCGCGCAGGATGGCCCCGGGCACGGCGCCCTGCAGGCAGGCGGAGAGGCAGGTAAGACCGTCCCTGAAGCGGGAGAGGAGCTCCCAGTCCGCGCGGGGCTTTCCGCAGAAACCCGAAATCCAGGCTTCGGATACGAGATGCGAGAGATTTGACCAGCCTTCCTGGGTGCGCGCGAGGAGGATGAGGTGATGGGGCGCTCCCCCGTCCCGCAGACGGCGGTCCGGACAGGTATAGATCTCGCAGCCGAAGATGGGTCGTATGCCGTATTCGCGGCATACCTTCTGAAATTCGGCCGCGGCGCAGAGATTGCCGTGATCCGTGACAGCGCAGGCCTCCATGCCGAAGGAGACGGCGCGTTCACAGAGTGCCGGCAGGCGTATGGCGCTGTCGAGCATGCTGTATTCGGAGTGGCAGTGCAGATGGATAAACTCGGACACGGGCGTTTCCGGTGTGGATTTTTTGTTCCTTTGCAGACAGCGCTCCTCGTCCGTATACTGAGGGCGCCGCGGTATCCGTGCCGCGGGAAAAAACGGAGGCGGTATGCGCTACCTTTCGAGAATACTCTATGGCTTCGCCATTTTCATCATCTGCGTGACAGCGGCCCTTCTGCTCCAGATTGACAGTTCGGCCATGTCCATGGCTGACGCGCTTTTCCCCGGCAGCGGCCGTGTGGTCTGCCTGATCCTCCTGGCATCGGAGGCGGCTGGAGCCTGCTGGCTGTATCTCTCCTTCAGGCTGAGGCCCGCGAAGCTCGTGATCCGCCACAACCCCGATGATGATGAGCGTCTCGCCTTCGCGAAGGAACTCGAAAAGCGCCTTGCCAGGAATCAGATCGTGCGGGAGGCCGGGCTTGTTCCTTCAGATGAGGAGTTCGCTGAAAAGGCCATGCTGCTGCTCGACAAAAAGGCGGACGACGAAATAAGAAGCGCGGGAAAGCGCATTTTCCTCGGCACTGCGCTCGCCCAGAACGGCAAACTGGATGCGCTTATTGTCTTCTTCTCCCTCGTGCGGCTCGTCTGGCGCGTGTCCTCCATCTACAATCAGCGTCCGGCTCCGAGGGAGATTATGAGCGTTTACGGTGCCGTGTCCTCCGCCACCTTCGTGGCTTTTTCCCTGGACGCGCTGGACATTCCGAGGACCATCACGGACTCGGTGAGTCAGATCGTGCCTTCGGCAGCTCCCGCCATGACAGCAGCTTCCGTGCCGTTCATGGGCTCGGCCCTGCATGTGTTTACGGCCGCGGCCATTGACGGCGCCTCCAACTGTCTTCTCGCCGTGCGCGCGGGTGTGGCGGCGCGCAGCGCGTTCCGCTACGGCGCCTCGGGCGGCGAAAGCCTGCATGTGAGCATGAAGGAGACGGGAGGCCTGCTCATGGACATTACCCAGGAAACCATGGGAGCCATTGTGAAGGCCGTGAAACGGCAGATGCTCTCCGTCTCTGCCGCCACGGGCAAAAAGATGGCCACCGCGGCCGGCACCATGGCCGAAGCAGCGGCTGAAGCCACGGAAAACGCGGCAGGCGGCGTTATCCGTGCGGCCGTGGGACTCGCCGATGGAATGCGCGGCGCGCTCGGGTCAAGGCGGGACGGGGAAAAGGACATGGAAGAGAAGCTTTCCTCTCCTGCCGCGGGAGAAGAAAAGAAAAAATCCTTCTTCGCCAGGCTGAGAGGAAAATAATCGGCCCGGGGAGGCAGGCCGGGTATCTGAGGCTTCCGGCTCTGGCCGCCCCTGCGTGCCCGCTCTGATGCGTTCGTTCCCTGTGCGGCGGTTTGTATAGCGTTTGGAAGATTTTCGCTGTACGATTAGATATGGGAATCATTTTTCGTGTTTTGGCAGCTCAGAGCTGAAACAAATGGATTTTTTCCCTTTATCCCTTCTCTATCCAAGTTATTTTTGCGCTATCTCCGGGCCAGCATTTTTCAGACATAGAATACTTGGGCAGGTTCCCCATGCTTAACAAACTGCATATTGAAAATTTTACGGTATTTCGAAAAGCCGATCTTGAGTTTTCTTCTGGTCTCAATGTTATAACAGGCGATAATGGTTCAGGTAAAAGCCACCTGCTGAAATTGGGTTATGCCATATTAAAAACATTGGAATCGTTTGGAGACAAATTCCCGGCCAAGGAAATAGCAGAGCGCGGGCTCGCCGGAAACCTTGTGGATATTTTCCGCCCCGAAACTCTGGGCAGACTCGCTTCCCGTGTCCAGGGTAGCTCGGGTTCCTCCGTTTCTGCCACATGGAATCAGAAAGGGAGGCTTGATTTTTCTTTTTCCACAAGAAAAACGGAAAAAGTGGATATACTGTCGACTCCGCAGTATGTCCCTCTGGGGTCTTCTACACTGTTTATCCCTCCCAAGGAGATCATCTCTGTGTTTGAGGGATTCCAGGGAGCCCTGGAAAAAAGAGAACTTGCTTTCGATGGAACGTATCTTGCTTTGGCAAAGGCTCTGAATCCTGCTCCATTAAAAGGGAAGAGACCCTCAGGAACAGCGAGACTCGTTAATGAGTTAGAAAAAAATTTGAAAGCTTCAGTTTTTAAAAAAAATAACAGATTTTATTTTTTATCCAAAAATACCAGCGGACAGTTTGAGGCGTCACTTGTTGCGGAAGGCCATCGTAAACTTGGTATGCTGACCTATCTGATAATGAACGGGGAATTGCGTAATAAGTCCTCGTTATTCTGGGACGAACCGGAGGCCAATCTGAACCCCAGATTGCTGAGGGAACTTGCGGGGATTCTGGTAGAACTCAGTAAGGTCATGCAGGTCACCGTTGCCACGCACAGCCTTTTTCTTCTGAGGGAACTGGAAATCCTGCAGAAGCAGAAAAAGCTTTCCAAGGCGCGTTATTTTGGTTTGCATTTTTCCGATAATGGCGTTGAAGTTTTATCGGGCCCCTCTTCCAATGATATTGGAGATATCGCCGCTCTGGATACAAGTCTGGAGCAGTCCGAGCGGTATATGCAATTAACCTATGGGGAAGCGTAGATGCCCGAAATCAATGTGGATGGCCTGCTTTTTGTCTTTCCTGAGGGCTGGGAGGTAGACAAGTTTGATGAATGGGCTTTCTATCGTAATCAGTTTTCTAAACAACACAACAATATTAAAGCCGTAGATCTTCTTGCATTGGAGTGCAGCAAGAAGACTCTCTGGTTAATTGAAGTAAAAGATTTTAGCTGTCATAAACGAGATAAAACTGTAGATTTATCTGATGAAATATTTGGGAAAATAATTTCAACACTTGCAGCACTGTTGCCGGCGAAAGTAAATGCGTCTAAAATAGAAGAAAGAAATTTTGCAAAGAAAGCAATTAGAGCATCAAAGATTAGAGTTGTATTTCAGGTATATCAACCTCGGAAACCTTCAAAACTTTTTCCAAAAAGTTTTGATGAATCAGATTTGCAAAAAGAATTTAATATTTCATTTAAATCTATTGATCCTCATGCCTTGGTTGTAGACGGCAATGATATGCCAGATTGCATACCATGGGAGGTTAGAAGGAAGCAAAAATAACTTAGAAATGAGACAGAATACAAAGAACTCAAAAAATATCCAGCATTCCGGATAACGTCCAGAATTTTTCGCACATTTCGGAAGTTCGTTGATGCACAAAAACTTTAACCGATTGGCGAGCCATTTGCATTTTTAAAAAGTGCGAAAGATTCTTTACACTACCTTGTCTGGACAGGCTGAATGAGAAAATTAATCTGTGTCTCTGTATACTGCAAAATCTATAATTTTCGCTCTGCTTGTGGGCGGAGTCATGGCGTCGAGTATATCAGACGATACATTTTGCAGTTCAAGGATAGCGCGCAGGCCATGTACACTCATACCTAGGTCAGAGGCCATTTCGTCCAGCCGAGTATCTTTGCAAACCAGACGCATGGCCTGATCTAGCAATGAAGGCAGGGGCGGTTGAAATTCATTTTCCTCATGCAGACGAGTCCCTGCGCGGGAGCGTATAATTTGGGCACTTTTGTAAGCATTTTCCGATAACTTACCTAGCTCACGTGCGCGATACAGCGCTGCTGCTATGGAAACATGCCATGATTTTTTGATGGAGGCGAACAACTCCTGCCGATAATGGGAAGGGCACTCTATCCCAAATGTATCCGCGGGCATGAGAAAGGCAGAAGCAAATCGATTAGCTCGTCTTTCGACAAGAGGATCATCAGGAGTGCTTTCTTCATCAAGGATAAGGTGTGCCAGCTCATGAGCGTAGTCGAACTGCATTCTGCTCGGAGCGGAATTTGAATCAATCATCACGCAGGGGATACCTGCAAACCAGGTTGCAAAACCATCAAGTTTAACTTCTCTGGCTGGGAGCATAATGATGCGTACCCCTAAGCTCTCCAGCAGAACAGCCATGTCGGGAATGGGTGCAGAACCTAAGTCAAGGGCCATACGCACGGCCTTGGCAGACTCTTCAATCTGCCGTTCCTGAACTTCTCTGTCGTCAAAAGTAGGGATGTTCACTTCAGGGAAATGAACTCCTTTGTCTGTTAAATAAGAAAAAATAGTGAACACCTGAGCAGCAAAAGAAAAAGCCCTCTGGCGTTCCATTTGGGACACTCGGCGGTTTACCCGGAAATGGCATTTCCCCAATGAGGCTGAAGGTAAAGGATAATTAAACTTTGAGAAGAATGAGAAGGGGACTGATAACGCATTGGCCAGAGAGATGAAAGTATCAAGCTTGAGCCCGGAGATTCCTGATTCGTATTGGCTCACAGCGCTCGGCGTCTTATGTATTTTTTCTGCCAGCTCCTTCTTCGTCATCCCACGTAATTCCCGTGCAAATTTAATTCTGCTTGGGTCAATGTTTTGAAGGTAAAAATGGGGAGGCATTTCAGAAGACATGACATTACATCCTTTTACACAGATCGGTGGATTCTCATTCCAGGAGCAAGATCTTAGGCGGAGTTGTGAGGTGCTCTAGCGAAGCATTCCAGTGCCGACTCCACCTGGGAATCTTCCCCTGTCGGTTGTTTATTCGGTACACTCCCTTCCAGTATAAGTCACGCTGAGTGACAGTCGAAAAGTTGGTTTTCTTCGGGATTTTCTCCCTCAAAAGACCATTTGTATCCTTGGTTGCTCCCTTCTGCCAGGGACTGTGGGATCGGTAAAGTAGAATTCGGAGTTCCCAGCCCACTTTTAATTTTTTTGATGCCAGGCGAACTCTTTTCCGCGATCTCCGGTGAGTGATTTGATTGTTCCAGGAGAAAAAATTTTAATTAATTTTTTCAATATGTTATCAAATTTTTTTGATGTGCAGGATTCATCTCTGCAGGCAGACAGCATACAGGGGTTTCGTTCGGCTATGGTGAACACGCAGCCGGTGCCGTTATATCCGGATTCGACAGTATCCACATCGAAATGGCCGAATTCTCTACGGATTTTGATGCTGCAGGACGGGTATGGACAACC
>ERZ773185.175-NODE-175-length-61416-cov-8.650625_pt1 | contig 61416 bp, 50 predicted proteins | sample MGYA00580531_ERZ773185 | MGnify/ENA primary metagenome ERZ773185 (study PRJEB29015, sample SAMEA2737799) | human gut metagenome | biome: human gut; feature: human-associated habitat; material: faeces | place: China | collected 2012 ...
GGAACCCACCGGGGCATCGAGGCCGAGACGGTCGAATACCTCCACGAACGTCAGGTCCATATACACATCGTCGTACAGACTCGGGGAAGTTTCGTACCACCATTTGATATAACCGTCCGGCCACGGGATCGGGGTGTAATTCGTAATCATGCCGCCCTTGAAGTCGAATTCGGTGGGCCCTCCGTAGGAACATCCGATGGTTTGGCCGGCCCAGCCTCCCTTGATTTTATCGAGAAGCACCTCTTTCGACATGGTTACACTCTCGGGCAGCCGCGAGGAATTGCCGGAATGGTTACAGGACGACAGGAAAACCGCCAGCAGCGGTACAAAAACAAGTAAACGTTTCATCAAGGTTCTGTTATTTTAGGTTAATGTTTTATCGCGTTGACATTTCGTGCAGGTAAGGCAGTGACGGTTGCGCTCCCCGGCGCGTGACGGAAATCGCCGCTGCACGGTTGGCGAAGTCCAGTGCCTCATTCAACGGCCGGCCCTCGTTGAGCGCTACGGACAGCGCTCCGCAAAAGCAGTCCCCGGCCGCTGTGGTGTCGGTCGCCTTGACCCGTTTCGCAACGATTATTTCCGAATTTCCGCTCTCGCTGTCGTAAACGAACACGCCGTGGGCGCCCATGGTGATGATTACGGTCCGGACCCCCATTTGCCCGATTTTCCCGGCCGCCGCCGCCGCACTTTCGTAATCGTTCACGGCGGTGCCCGAGATCAGTTCGGCTTCCGTCTGGTTCGGAATGAGGATGTCCACATGGGCCAGCAGTTCGGGCGGGAGTTGCTGTTTCGGAGCCGGGGCAGGGTTGAGGATTACCGTCGCGCCGTGCTGTTTCGCCATCCGGGCGACGTATTCGATCACCGGCATCGGAATTTCGAGTTGCATGAGGACGATGCCCGCCGAACGGATGATCTCTTCGACCGCGCCGAGTTCTTCGGGCGTCAGCGCGAGGTTGGCTCCCGAAGCCACCGAAATCATATTTTCCCCGCGGTCGTCTACCAAAATCATCGCGATGCCCGAGGGGTGCTCCGCATCGGGCAGGATACCGGCGGTATCGACTCCCTCGCGGGCCAGCGAAGCGACGGATTCCTCTCCGAAAGCGTCTTTCCCCACTTTGGCGATCATCCTCACGGAGGCGCCCAGCCGTGCGGCGGCTACCGCCTGGTTTGCGCCCTTGCCCCCCTGATTTTTGAAAAATACGCCGCCGAGCACCGTTTCGCCCGGACGCGGCAGTTTGCCGGATTTCACGGTCATGTCGGTGTTAATGCTTCCGACCACGACTATATGTTTGTTTTCGCTTTTCATCCTGCCCGTAATTATTCGTTTCCGCTTTTTTGTGAATGAATCGCCAGCTCGTGCGCAATTTGTTGCGCTAAAATAGGCCTGTTTATTTGCTCAAACGATTGTGCTTCTTCACAAGAGTAAAGAAAAATATTTATAATTCCAAATAATTCTCTTATCTTCGGTAAAATTTTATCCGGCTATGAGTCCAGAGAATAACCTGAAAAGTATTGCCAGACGCACTGGAGTTTCGATTTCGACTGTTTCGAGGGTGTTGAACGGCAAGCACGAACAATATCGCATCAGCGCGAAAACCGTCAAGCGGGTAATGGACGAAGCCAAACGCATCGATTACAAGCCGAGTATTCTTGCGCAAAGTTTGCGCACCAATAAAACCTACACGATCGGGCTGCTGATCCCCAGTATCGACAACCCTTATTTCGCTACGATCGCCAGTGAAATCGTCTTTGAAGCCAAGCGGTACGGCTACACCGTGATATTGCTCGATACGCTTGAGGATGAAGGTAATGAAAGTGAGTGTATCAATACGCTGCTGACCCGCAGCATCGACGGCATTATACTCGTTCCGTGCGGCGAGAGGCCGGAGAGCCTCGAAAAGATCGACGAACAAACCCCCATCGTCCTGATCGACCGCTATTTTGAGGATACTTCGCTTTCTTATATCTGCACGGATAATTACCGGGGAGCCCTGGATGGGGTCAAACTGCTGATCGAAAACGGCCACAAAGAGATTCTTTGCATCCGCGGCGTTCCCCATTCGATGCCCTCGAAAGAGCGGGTCAAAGGATATATCGATGCTTTGAGGGAGTCGGGTTTCGACACCCGGAGCCGTATCGCCGGCAACGACTACTCCATTACCAACGGATATCTGGAGACCAAGCTGGCTATCGGGAGCCCCGCCCGGCCCACCGCGATCTTCGCGCTGAGCAATACCATTATGCTCGGGGCGATCCGGGCGATCGGGGAATCTTCGCTGCGAATCCCGGACGACGTTTCGATCCTGTCGTTCGACAACAACCTGTTTCTGGATTTCCTGCATCCGGCCGTCACCCGTATCTCGCAGCCGACCAAAGAGATCAGCCAGCTCGCGGTGAAGATCCTGATGGAACGGTTGAGCGATAAGCAATCGGTACCCCAGCAGATCAAACTCCCGGCGCAGATTATAGAGGGGAAGTCCGTACAACGACTTTGAGAATGTCCCGGATATCGTATGGCGAGTCGGTATTGCCGCCAGGATGCTGCGGGCCGTTGACCGATCCACCCGGGTTTATTCTTTCCGGATCGCATTCGCCGGATTGGCGGTTGCCGCGTGCCAGCTTTGCCACGAGACGGCGATCCCGGACAGGAGCAGGACGGTTATCCCGGCACCGGCGAAAATCCACCAGTCGAGGCTCGTTTTGTAAGCGAAATTCTGGAGCCATCGTTGCAGGATGATATAGGCGGCCGGAGTGGCGACCGCGAACGCCGATACGATCAGCCAGATAAAGCTGCGGTTCAGCATCAGGATGATTTCGCCCGATCGGGCGCCGTTCACTTTGCGGATGCCGATCTCCTTGGTCCGGAGCTTGATGATGAAGGCCATGTAGATAATCAGGCCGAGGTTGGCGATCAGCAGGCACAGCAAAGAGAAAATGCGGACCAGTTTCCCTGCGTTCAGCTCGTTGCGGAATATCTGGCCGTACACGTCGCCGATGAACGCATAGCGGGCCGGGTAATCGGGGAAAATCTCTTTCCAGACGTTGTTGAAGGTCTCCAGGGCCCTGGGCTGGTCGGGGTTGAGCCGGACCATGATGTTGTGCAGGAACAGCGGACGTTGCATGATGATCATAGGGATCGATTCCTCGCGCATGCTGGTGTAGTTGAAGTCGTCGGTCACGCCGCAGACGACCCCCTGCGGGATGTAACCGACCACTTCGCGTTCGATCCGCAGGGTCTTGCCTATGATCTCCTCGGGAGAGTCGTATCCCAGCGCTTTAAGTCCCTTTCGGTTGACCATGGATTCTTCCTGCAGGTTTGTGGATTTCTGGTCGTCGGCTAATTATTTCAGATTTGCAAACTGTTTTGGGAAAGGGTATGCCGGGTTTTATAAATTTTATATAATAGTTTTGCAGGAATGCGGCGTAGCGTTTTAATCTTTCATGCTTGGCATATTCTTTGACCGAACTTTCGGATTATATTTGAAATCACCGTTAATGCCGCCACAGGACGTTTATGACTGAAATAAACACAACGATCAGGCCTGCCTGTGAGACTTGCCGTGCCGGTTGCCAAAGCAATCGCCGCCGCTTTTGGGTCCAGGTATTCCAGCCCGGTGCGCAAATCGATTTTGACTCTGAGTCCGGACATTTATTGTTCATCATCGGCGGAGAGATCGAAATCGTCCATGCGGAAGGTACTGACATAGGTAAGCAGGATGAAATGGTTTTACTCGGCTATAACCGGGAGTATCGTGTCATGGCGCTGAGCCAGGTCAAACTGCTCGTGATCAATTTCACGACCCATTATCATGTATGCGACGATATACAAGCCGAGAACGTATGGAAGAGCATCCGGTCTGTAAAGTATCAGTTCAATACGTTGGAAATGAAACCGGCCATGCGTCGTTTTGCGGAATCGGTCATGTATTACCTGGAACAGGGGGCGTGCTGTAACCACCTGTATGATGCGAAAGCCATTGAAATTTCAGTTATATACAGGTTGTTTTATCCCGCAGAAGAATTGGCACGGTTCTTCTATCCGGTTTTATATAAGGACCTCGCTTTTGATACCCTGGTCCGGAGAAACTATGAGCATGCCAAGACGGTACAGGAACTGGCTAACCTTTGCGGCTATAGTCTCCCCAATTTCAAAAAACTGTTCACCAAACACTTCGATGTACCGCCTTACCGGTGGATGCTGCAGCAAAAGAGTGCTAAAATCAAGAACCGCCTTTTAGATAAAACGGTGCCGATCAAGGCTATTGCAGCCGAATTCGGTTTTACCGATCAATCGCACCTGAATGCCTATTGCAAGCAGTATTTCAATGCCACTCCGCTCCAGATCCGGAATCGTTACACCGACAAATCGGATCAATAAATCACGGGAATATTCGATTTTACAAGAGTAATAGCTGTTTCTCCCAAAGGAGCGTCTACAATGTAGGATCCATGATGGTTCGTTTGTGAGCTATCCTTCGCATGCCGGATTTTTCAAGCGATGGACGACCCCAACGACCTTGTATTCGCCGGTGGGAGCGGTTGGCTGGCCGGCAGAGACCACGACTTCGAGTACCAATGTTTGTCCGCCCGGCTACCAGATTACCAATGCCAACGGAACGACCGTCTATTCGCATCCAACCAACCAATTCTATTCGTTGTACGCAACGGAGAATACCAGAGGAATAGGAATTTCAGGTTTGTATGCGGATGGATATTGCGACTGATGGGCGATTCAGGTGAGTCAGCAAGGTGCGGGACAGTTGGTGGAAAGATTTTTGAAAAACACTTGGGTCGACGAACCTACGGATTTGCGGTCGTAGTGAGCTCATGAAAACAAGACAAAAACGTACCCATAGCCGGGATTGAAACAGCTAAAATCGTCAAAGTACAAACCCTTGAATTTAACAAGAATTATTTCTAATCTCAAGAAAGCGATCATGATTACTTAATGAGTAATGAGACTGGAAATCATCAAGTATTAAGATTTTGATACTGTTGTGACAAGATCTGCATTGTTTAAAATTTCACGTTCCCATACAGCAAATCTTTGTTGTCATTCTCCACAAAGACTTTTTGAATGGGAAATTTGACATTTCATCATGCATCTCCGCTATTTAATTATTAAAAATATTGTTTTGATGAGGCTGCCTTGTCGATGAAACTTTGAATCCTTTGTATTTGAATCTAAGTTTTTAATTTAGGAGGATAGATAACGTATAACTGGTTCCATTGTTATATTCATATCGATGTGGCGTTCAGCAAAAGCTCGGATTTCGGCAATTACTTGTTGACGAATTTTTGTACAATAAATAGAGTCATAAAAAGATATGACGGACTGTATGTTTACACTGTTTGTACCTGTTGGCAGTTCAAGATTGTACGGGTAGTCTGTCCCAATAAATACATCTGTCGTTCCGGTTGCTATCGTTGGAAGTCCTTTTGCCAAGTATTCTCGGCTTTTGAGTGTTGAGTGGATATAAATATCTTTGTCTTCTGTTGCTAAAGAGATGACTCCCAGGTGACAAAGATCATATATCTCATCAAGTTCAGCTCCGGTTTTATAGCCATGTATGATTACTTTGTCTGATACTCCATAACGTTTGGCTAAAATAGTGAACTCTGTTGTAAAAGGTCCGCCTCCTATTAGATGAAGTACTATCGGGCGTTCTCCTCCTGATGCATAATATTCCCCTAATCCCCGTATAAGGCGGTCATAACCGTGCCACCAACAAAACATGGCTACTGCTACAATATGAATGGCGCCATCTTCGGGTACGGGTTTTATAGGATGGATCGTATCAAGATTGATCCCATTGATTATTGGTATTGTAGGCATTCCGAATAGTCTTTCATCTTTGCTTATCGTTACTATCCGATCAACATATCGATGTAGTATTGGCATATATGTTCGTTCTTTCCACCAGAGTGGATAATCTATCCATCGTTTTTTTAATTCTTTTTTGTATGGATAGGTGGGGATTTCATAAAGAATTTTGGCTTTTGGATTCCGCTTCCTGATTTTTCGGATGACAAGTAGTTGATTTAAAGACATCCCCATCCTTCGAATGTAGAAAAAATCATTGCCATCGAACATTTTATGATATCGAGATAAAGGATCGTCCAATGAATATCCAAAAGGAAGACGAAAAAAAACACGTTTGATGTTTTTAAAAAAAAATTTTTGAACTCTTGAAAAACATCTAAAAGATGGAAAATTACACCAAGGAGCTTTCTTATTTAATGTAGGGGAAACCCATGATTCTCTTTTGGTGTAAACATGTTTACAATTCAGTCCTGCGGCATTAATCGCATGGATTTGTGCCAGTACTTTCTTGTCTACACCTGTTGGTTTTGAGATTGATTTTACATCTGTTAAACCATAAATAAAACACCTTTTTTCATATATTTTTTAGAAGCTGTTTAAGATTTAATTAAAAAATGTCACCTGTAATGTGTTATTCGCTGAATATTAGTATATTGATGATATTGTTGATAAATAGCGGCGAGTTATTAAAAACAACCAATACAAGATGAGTATGATTCATATAATCAGCATTTATTTTAGTTTCAAGATTGATAGTATTTGCGTGATGAAATGCGAATACCTGATGCCTGCAAGATAGGACAGGCAGCCATATCCAAGGATGAATACGATACCTCCCAACCCTAAAGACATCCCATGCGTCGCCGTGCCGAAAATTGTCGTTGCCGTTTTGGATGCTAGTCCTGAGCATAACGAGCACACAAGTAATATCCCCAATTTACGCCAAGGCATGAGGGAGCCGACATTGGTGCCTAACATTTTAGACACCGACATCATCAACAGGTATAGACATAACAAGGTTGTTCCTGTCGATATCAATGCAATGCCTGTTACAGACGGAAAGAAATTGACACAGGCAATGTCGAGACCGACAACGAGAACCGCAGTGAACAAATGAATATCGGCAAACAATTTGCCCTTTCCAAGTGCAAACATGATAGGCCTGTACGGCAATATACGAGCGATATTGATGATGGTGATTATCCGGAATAAATCCGATGCAATACCATATTTAGGTCCATACAGATAGGTAATAATATCTTCGGCGAAAATGAAACAGAATATCGAGATGGGATAGATGAGCGATGCCGATTGAAATACCGTCCGGTTCCATAGTAAAATATACTCTTCTTTCGCCGTTCCGGCAGCATACATCCTGGAAAACTCCGGTAGCATCACCGAAGCTATCACGGCGATAATCACTCCGGCAAAAGGCAGTTCCATAAAGCCATTGGCAAATTGCGCGAACTCTGCCACTCCAAAATAGCGGCTTACAAAAAACTGGCTTGCAGACCCTATGATAAACCCATAGACACTTGCATTGAAGACGGGGATCGAATACGAAAAAATATCTTTAATGCTGATGCAGCTTTGCAATACTGCAATATCCTTGAATGGCCGGTACATCAGTCTGAATCCAACAAAGCTTGTCATTGCGTATGCTAACACCAGTCCTATGATTGCATTGACGGCAGATGCTCCTGAAACATATACTGCCGCCAATACGCAGGATATGGTGAAAATTTTACTCAGCAATACGTAAATGAAAACCAGGTGAGCTTGTTTGTAAACAACGAGGATTCCCTCTATCCCGATAATGGGCATCATAAGCATCGGAGTAGGAGCAAACCATCTGAGGGATTCAGCCAGTTGCCGGTTTTTAAGTATATCAGCAATCAGGTCGGACCCGAAAAACAACAGGAGTGAAAATAACGCGCCGATAAATATAAATAGCGAGTTAAGTTTTTTGATTATAGATCGTCCTTCATTGACAGGACGGACAGAAAGAAAATACGAATAGCACTGGGGTAGCCCGAAAGCAAAAAACGTCAACAGAGTCGTGTATACGTACAGAACCTGACGATATGTTCCATACCCGTCAACCGTCATGTAACGGCTCAGTATTGCCGCCAGCACAAATGACATTCCCAACGACAGCATACGGGCCAATCCCAACCAAATTGATTCGGATGTACGGCTTTTGCCGCCCGCAGGCAATTGATATTTTGCAGTGCCGTACATAACGCTAATCGTCGTCTTATAGCGTCCAATATCCTATTTTTGAGATTCTGTTCCGGTAAATTCCCTTTATATCCGCCAATATTGCGTCGCGCTTTGCAATTCCGATGAAATAATCTTCATCGAGTTCGAGGTATTCGTCATGTCCTATCGTGACGATAATCAAATCATATAGAGGACTGGGAACTGCCGACAACTCTATCCCGAAGGTTCCCTTTACGGATGCGACATCGGCATGTGGATCGATGATATCGACCGAAAGTCCTGCGGCCGTAAAGATTGCATACATCTCTGCGACAGCCGGATTACGTATGTCGTCGGAATTAGCCTTATAAGTGAATCCCATGATAAGCACCTTGTGCGGCGCACATGATGTTCGGCTGTTTAATATGGAAAGCAGTGATCGGACAATGTAATCCGCCATTCCGTCGTTGACCGAACAACTCGATTTCGTCAAGGGTGCATCCAGCCCTAACCTTGCTGATTCTGCGATAAGATAATACGGATCTACCGGAATACAATGTCCGCCTACCAGCCCGGGACGATAATCGACGAAATTCCATTTTGTTGATGCCATGTCCAACACTTCGCTGAAGTTTATATCCATTTGCGAAAACAAACGCGACATCTCATTCATCAGTGCAATGTTGACGCAGCGTTGCGTATTTTCAACGATTTTTGAGGCCTCGGCGACTCTGATGCCTGACGCACAGACCACATCAGCTTGAATCACATGCCGATATATCTTTTGAAGCATAGTCGATGTGTCGTGGTCGACTCCAGACACTATCTTCACCGTATTCCGGAAAGTGTGTTCCGTGTCAACGGGATTTATCCGCTCGGGAGAATATCCGACCTTGAAATCGGCCCCGCACTTAATGCCGGATAGTTCCTCCAGTAACGGTATACAGATCGAATCCGTGCATCCAGGATACACTGTCGATTCATACACCACGTAGTCGCCATGGTGCAGATGTCCTGCGACAGTTTTGGTTACTGATATCAACTGTGATAAGTCGGGACGTTTGAGTTCGTCGACCGGAGTACCGACGGTTATGATATATAGCGATGCTTTGTCAAGGTCGTTGGCGTCGCTTGTGAAATGCACTGTATCATGTTTGACGGGAGAGGAGCTTTTTATATGATTGATACGCTCTTGCGAAATATCATAGGCCACGACATCGAAATGGCGGGCGAAAGCTTCGGCAACAGGCCGCCCCACATAACCTAGACCGATGACGGCAACAGAAGTTCGTCGCGTCTTAAGATTCTCGTATATTGCAAATCTGTCATTCATATTCAAGAACCATATTACCGCGCTTCACATATCTGATTCCTGATTCGGGACATACGGCATTGCCGTCGTCATCGAATTTGAGCCTGTATCCGTGTCTACTCATCCATCCTATCTGTCGTCCCGGCACACCGACGACCAGCGCGTAATCGGCTACATTGCGTGTCACAACAGCCCCGGCCCCTATGAAGGCGTACTTGCCGATTTCGACACCACACACGATAGTAGCGTTTGCACCAATCGTGACTCCTTTGCGGACAATCGTGCGTTCATACTTTCCTCGCCGTGATATTGCACTCCTCGGATTCCTTACGTTGGTGAAGACGCACGATGGTCCCAGAAAAACATCGTCTTCGCATACGACTCCTTCGTATACCGACACATTGTTCTGTATCTTGACATTGTTGCCTATGATTACCCTTGGGGCGACCATCACGTTCTGGCCGATGTTGCATGAATCGCCGAGGCTGGCACCGCTCATGATATGTGAGAAGTGCCATATCGTGCACTTGGATCCTATCTTGGCGCCTTCGTCAATCATCGCTGTCGGATGTATAAACACGTCATGCATATACGTCAGTTATGTTTGTAAAATTTCCTTATGGTGTCAACAATTACTTCCTGATCTATGTCCGAAATGTTACCGTATATGGGCAGAGAGAGCACGGAAGCCGGAAGTCTTACGGCATTCAGCATCTCTTTGTCGTACGAGCATACGCCGCTGTATGCCGGCTGGGTGTGCAACGCTTCCGAATAATACACCATCGATTCTATACCGTTTTCCAGCAGTCTGCGCCTGAGCTTGTCGCGGTCATCTTCAGGTACGGTCAGCGTATATTGGTGATATACGTGTATTCCCACGCTGTCTTCATGCGGCAGACCTATCATTTTCAAATCACTGAGCATATCGTTATAGTTAGCTGCCGCCCGGCGTCGATGGGAAATCCATTTGTCGACATGAGGCAATTTCACGCGCAGAACAGCCGCCTGTACAGTGTCGAGACGGGAATTCAGACCGATATACTCATGACGATATTTTATGCTCTGTCCATGGCTTGCAAAAGCTTTGATCTTTTCGGCAAGCTCCCGGCTGTCGGTAAACACGGCACCGCCGTCGCCATAACAACCAAGAATTTTACTCGGGAAAAAAGAAGTGCAGCCTATTGTTCCGACTGTGCCCGCAAATTGCTTTGAACCATCCGGGAAGATACATTTTGCACCCAACGACTGGGCATTGTCTTCGATCAATACGATTCCCGTGTTCGATGCAATTTTCATTAAACCGGTCATATTGCACGGCTGACCGAACAAATGAACCGGGATGATGGCCTTTGTCCGTTTCGATACGACTCTCTCTACACTCTCGCAGTCAATGTTGAAAGTACGCGGATCTATATCTGCAAACACGGGCTTGCCGCCAAGCAGCGCCACGGCTTCCGCCGCAGCCACAAACGAGAATGCGGGAACAATCACTTCGTCACCCGGCCGTAGCCCGACAGCCATTAAAGCCAATGTAATCGCATCCGTGCCATTGCCGCAACTGATACAATATTTCGCATTCACATAGTGGGCCAATTCCGCCTCGAACGTCCCGACTTCAGCCCCTTTGATAAAAGCACATTCATCTACCGCGTCTGCTATGGCTTTATCGATGTCATTGCGGATACACCCGTCCTGTTTATGCAAATCAACCATTTTTATCATTGCACACAGATTTTGCGATTCCTTATTTGATTAACGGATGACAGTCATTCAGTACTTTCGACAGAGGTGTGTGGCATATTTTTTCGGCTGCCGATATTGACGGTCTCGCGTCTTCAATTGAAAAGCCCTTGCCTTCGAGAATCCTCCGATAGCTCAAAGTGTGCAGGTCCGTAAACCCGTCAGTAAAATTGAAGCCCACACCGTTTATCGTCAGACATCTGCATGGTGTCATCTTCCCGTCAACGCTTTTCAATGAGGCGTGCGCCGGATTGACACTCAGAAAGAATTTCACTCGTGCCTTTTGCAATTCTATTACGCCTGAGACGGAGTCTGCTGCTGAATGATGTACGGCAGCATTCAGAAAATCGCCGAATATCCAAATCAGAATATCCAGAAAATGGATGCCGATGTTGAACACGACCCCACCGCTTTTTGCGACATCGCCTTTCCATGACGCCGCATACCATTTTCCTCGCGGCGTTATATAGGTTAATTCCACATCATGTGTAAAATCTGCAGGTGTGCTGTCCACATATTGTCTGAGTCTCTGGATTTCGGGATGTAAGCGTAACTGCAATATGGGATATATGCGGCGGTTGGATGTACGCTCCATGCTCGCCATGGCGTCGAGATCCGCAGAACGCAGGCCTAACGGCTTTTCGCATATCACGTTCATTCCGTTCCGAAGTCCGAGAATGGAATGTCGGCAATGAAGATAGTTCGGAGTACATACAGTCAGGTAATCGATGTTCCCATGCTTGAGTATACCTGCGAATTTATCCGCATCGGTGGTAAAATCCGCATGAGGGAAATATCTGTCCATAATTCCCACGCTATCTGCTACGTCATGAGCCGCGACCAGATCACACTCCGAATTCTTTATGGCATCGAGATGGCGCGGAGCTATATATCCGGCCATGCCTACAATAGCAAATTTTGATATGCCAAAATCAACTTTAACCATTTTATTAAAAAGTTCACAAAAATAGTATAACAAATCGAATAATAGTTTTATTTAAGATATAAAAACCAACAAAATGGAATTTCAAAAAATATTATTCAAAAGTGGAGAGATTCCAGATGGCTGGCTTTGAATTTGCGTTTAAAAAACGATGTTTATTTATGATACTGCACATGTCTATTTCAAGTTCGGGCTGTTGGATTTATATATGGGTTTCTTCCAGAATAATCAAAAAGCGTGGAATGCAGGAGAAAAATGGATGAGAAAAGTAGTGGTCGTTGGCTCTGATCAGACAAATAAAATATATTCGAAATCATTATTATCTGCATTGACTTAGATTAAGTCATGCAGGTGTAACTCGTTTATAAGTTGCTTCTTTTGTTTGCCTCAATGATTAGTAAAACTAATAATCAGGATTGTTAGTAGAAAAATCTTTTATAGTTTTAAATGTCAAATAAAAAGCGCCCAAATTTTGCCCAAAATAAAAACCTCAATGATTTGCAAACCAAATCATTGAGGTTTTTAAAAAGTACCCGGAGCCGGGATCGAACCGGCACGGATTGCTCCATTGGTGTTTGAGACCAACGCGTCTACCGATTCCGCCATCCGGGCATAGACGGTTACGACCGTTGAGCGAACAAAGATAGCGATAAATTCATTATCTGCAAATGCAAAGTCTAAATTGAAGCGCAATACATGAACTGTAATTCGGCGGATTATCGCTGCGGAGGCGGAAACGAAGCTCTCTAAATCTAAATAGGGGATTAGGAATAAAAACAGCCAAGGAGCACCAGTAAGGGTGCTCCTTGGCTGTTTCGGCCGAACGGATGGAATGTTCGGTTGTTATTGGAGGGATGACTACTCGTCCAACAAGATTTCCAGGATTTTGATCGCAGCCGTGGCAATCGGCGTGCCGGGGCCGAAGATGGCCGCTGCACCTGCTTTGTACAGTGCGTCGTAATCTTGGTGCGGAATCACGCCGCCTACGATTACTACGATGTCTTCGCGGCCCAGCTTCTTCAGTTCGCCGACGATCTGCGGTACGAGTGTCTTGTGACCCGCAGCCAGTGAAGATACGCCGACTACGTGTACGTCGTTCTCGACAGCCTGTTTTGCCGCTTCGGCCGGAGTTTGGAACAACGGGCCCATGTCGACGTCGAATCCGATGTCTGCATAACCGGTTGCAACTACCTTGGCGCCGCGGTCGTGACCGTCCTGACCCAGTTTAGCCACCATGATACGGGGTTGGCGGCCCTCCTTTTTCGCGAACTTCTCGGCCAAAGCCTTGGCTTCGGCAAATCTTTCGTCGTTTTTCACTTCTGCAGAATATACACCTGAAATGGAACGGATAACGGCTTTGTAGCGGCCTACGACCTCTTCGCAGGCATCGGAGATCTCGCCCAATGATGCGCGGACTTTGGCGGCTTCGACGGCCAGTTCGAGCAGATTGCCTTTCTTGGTCTTCACGCACTCGGTGATTGCGGCCAATGCAGCTTTTACCTTCGCTTCGTCGCGGTTTGCGCGCAATTCGTTCAGGCGTTTGATCTGCGACTCGCGTACGGCCGTATTGTCCACGTCGAGGATGTCGATCGGATCTTCCTTCTCCAGACGGTAGCGGTTGATGCCGACGATCGTGTCGATGCCCGAGTCGATGCGTGCCTGCTTGCGCGCGGCTGCCTCCTCGATACGCATCTTCGGAATGCCGGTTTCGATGGCTTTGGCCATACCTCCCAGTTTCTCGACTTCCTGAATCAGGTTCCATGCCTTGTGTACGATCTCGTTGGTGAGGCTCTCCACGTAGTAAGAACCGGCCCAGGGATCGACCTCGCGGCAGATATTGGTCTCTTCCTGGATGTAGATCTGTGTGTTACGTGCGATGCGGGCCGAAAAGTCGGTCGGCAGCGCGATCGCTTCGTCGAGGGCATTGGTATGCAGTGATTGGGTATGTCCCAGTGCGGCGGCCATGGCTTCGATCGCGGTACGGCCCACGTTGTTGAACGGATCCTGTTCGGTAAGCGACCAGCCCGAAGTCTGCGAGTGGGTACGCAGTGCGAGGGATTTGGGGTTTTTCGGGTCGAACTGCTTGACGATCTTCGCCCACAGCAGACGTGCGGCGCGCATCTTGGCGATTTCCATGAAGTGGTTCATGCCGATGGCCCAAAAGAACGACAGGCGCGGTGCAAACGTGTCCACGCTCATGCCGGCGTTTACACCGGTACGCAGGTACTCCAGACCGTCGGCCAGCGTGTAAGCCAGCTCGATATCGGCCGTGGCGCCCGCTTCCTGCATGTGGTAACCCGAAATCGAGATCGAGTTGAATTTGGGCATGTTCTTCGACGTGTATTCGAAAATGTCGGCGATGATCTTCATCGAGAATTCGGGCGGGTAGATGTAGGTGTTGCGCACCATGAACTCCTTGAGGATGTCGTTCTGGATCGTGCCGCTGAGCTGGTCGAGCGTGCAGCCCTGCTCGAGGCCGGCCACGATGTAGAAGGCCAATACCGGCAGTACGGCGCCGTTCATGGTCATCGACACGGACATTTTGTTCAGCGGAATGCCGTCGAACAGCACTTTCATATCCTCTACCGAGCAGATCGATACGCCGGCTTTGCCGACGTCGCCCACTACGCGCGGATGGTCGGCATCGTAGCCGCGGTGCGTAGCGAGGTCGAACGCCACCGACAGGCCTTTCTGGCCCGAGGCGAGGTTACGGCGGTAGAATGCGTTGGATTCGGCGGCGGTCGAGAAGCCGGCGTACTGGCGGATCGTCCACGGACGCATCACGTACATCGTGCTGTAAGGGCCGCGCAGGAACGGTGCGATACCTGCCGCATAGTTCAGGTGCTCCATTCCCTCGAGGTCTTCGGCCGTGTAGGTGCCCTTGACGGTAATCTGTTCGGGGGTTACCCAGGGCTGGGCCTCCCCGCAATCTTTGGCACTGCAGCAGCTCTTAGCCGTGGTGCCTTCGTATGTCAAATCTGAAAATTTTGCTCTCATAATACTCTTCGGGATTAGATGCCCAGCTCTTTAAGGTAATACTTCAGTGTCTCCAGCACGTTCGACTTAACGTGGATGAAGTTTTTGATCCCCTGTGCCTCGAGGTCGGCCATGCAGGCCGGTGCGCCGGCCACCACGAAGATTGCCTTGTCGCCGATCATTTTGGCTGCTTCGGGAGCGAGTGTCGCATAATCGTCATCTGCGGCGCAGATCACAACGATGTCGGCTTTGGCGTCGAGTGCCGCTTTAACACCCTCTTCGAGGCTCTTGAAGTAAGTGTTGTCCTGTACGCGGATGCCGGCGCAGGCGAAGAAGTTGCAGGAGAACTGCGCGCGGGCGCGGGCAAATGCCAACGAGCCGCAGGTGAGCATGAACGCTTTGGGCTCTTTTCCGCTGCGGTCGACGCTCAAGCGCATCTGTTCGAATGCCATGGCGCCGCGGTATGGACGCAGCGGGCGCACGCCGCCTTCGACCGGTTTGCCCGAGCAGCAGCATTTGGCTTTGTCGCCCGGAGTAACCGTTTCGGCAGTGACCTCTTGCCCGGCTACTTCGAGGAAGTTCGGGAATTGGTTGGTCCCCAGCAGGGTTTCCCGGCGGGTCGCGATGTTTTTATCTTTGGTCGCGGCGGAAGCCTCGATCTGGTCCTGGATAAATCCGGCTTCGAAAGCCGCGATATAACCGCCTCTGTCTTCGACCTCTTTGAACAATTTCCAGGCTTGTTCGGCAATCGAAGCCGTCAGGTTCTCGATGTAATACGATCCGCCTGCGGCGTCGCACACCTGGTTGAAATGCGATTCCTCTTTCAGCAGTAACTGCACGTTGCGGGCGATACGGGTCGAGAAGTCGGTCGGTTTTTCGTAAGCCTCGTCGAACGGGCGTACCTCGATTGAGTGCACGCCTGCGATGGCGGCGCTCATCGCTTCGGTCGTACCGCGGAGCATGTTGACGTAAGGGTCGTAAACGGTCATGTTCCATTTCGACGTTACAGCGTGGATTTTCATTTTGCTCGCGCAACCGCGGGTCGGCTTGTACTGGGCTATGATGTTGGCCCACAGCATACGTGCGGCGCGGAACTTCGCGATCTCCATGAAATAATTCGAGCTGACCGACATCGTAAAGCGGATCGAAGGAGCCGCTTGGTCGATCGTGAGCCCCTGCTCCATCAGTTTTACGACATATTCGTGGCCTACGGCCAGCGTGAAGGCCAGTTCCTGGACGATCGTCGAACCGCAGTTGTTGAACTGCTGGCCGTTGACGCCGACGAAGCGGACGCGTTTGTACTGCGGAACCTTTTTAATCAGGTCGGCAATTGTGGAGAAAGCTTTGGGGGCACCTTCTTTGCATCCCAGTTTGCCTTTGAGCGTGAGTTTGTTGATGATCGGATCGATCACGAAATTCACCTTCACCTCTTCGGGATTCAAGTCCGAGTTCTCGAGTTTGTCGGCGAACAGTTCCGCAACGGTTTTCACACCGCAGCCACAGAAGGTGAGTTCGGTGGTCTTCAGCGAAATTCCTTTGAGTAGCGTGTCGAGGTCGGCTGCCGAGAACTCCTTGCTGGCAATGCAGAAACCGATCGACTCGGCGCCTTTGGTCAGCGCGCGGGTGGCTTCGGCATTCGCCTCTTTGGGGCATTCCACGCCGATAGTCTGGTGTATCTGCCAGTTGTTGTCCTTTTTCGTGCCGCGCACGTAGGGGAATTCCCCGCACTTGCTGCCCAGGAAGGCTACGTCCTTGAGATTCTCGGCGCGGTAATACGGGCGCACGTTGAAGCCCTCGGCCGTTCTCCATACGAGTTTGCGCTCGTAGTCGGCTCCTTTCAGGTCTGTTGTGATCGCTGCCTCCCACTGCTCGGTGGTGACGGGAGGAAACAGGCCAAACAGCTTTTCTTCCTTATTATTTGCCATAATAAAAATGAGTTATTTGAAAAGTTATCGAGTTGTACCAAATTCGGAAAAGACCCCCAAAGTTACTGTTTTTTTATTAACAATGTTGAAAAAGGGCGTTTATTTTGGCAAAAGCGCCCGTCGGAACCGGTTTTATCAGAAGAAAAAATGTAAATTTGTCTGCGGCCGGAAGATTTATCTCTTCCAGGTCGAACTATATGGACTGTCGTGCGGGACGTTTGTCCGAACGATATCGTGTTGTTATGTATAAACCTAAAAAGACCAAAACAGAAATGAAGACCGGCTTACTCTCCTTGTGCTGCGCGCTGATGCTGTTTGCCTCCTGCGGCAAACGGATTCCGAAGTCCGATGCAGTCGCGATTGTTCCCAAACCCGTTTCCGAACAGCTCTCGGACAGCATGTTCGACCTGACCAAACGCACCCGTATCCGGTTGCTGGCCGACGATTCGACGCTGCTGCGTTCGACCGACTTTTTTAACGGCGTGGTATCAAAGGCCTTTGGCAAGGGTCTTTATGTCGCCCAAGGCGGACAGGCGCAAAAAGATGCGATCAATGTACGGCTGGACGATTCACTTCCCTCCGAGGGTTATACGCTCTTAATCACACCCGATAGCATCGATATCGCCGGAGGCTCTCCTGCCGGGGTATTTTATGCGTTTCAGAGTTTGCGCCAGCTGCTGCCTGCAGCTGCCCTGGCGGGAGAACGGGCCCGGGTGATCGAACTGCCTGCGGTCGAAATTCGGGACGAGCCTCATTTCGCTTACCGCGGTGCGATGCTCGATGCCTGCCGCCATTTCTTCAAGCCGGATGAGGTTAAGGAGTACCTCGATCTACTGGCATTGCACAAGATCAACCGTTTCCACTGGCATCTGACCGATGATCAGGGTTGGCGCATTGAGATCAAAAAATATCCCGAATTGACTACGGTCGGTTCGGTACGGGAGAAAGATTTGCTCACGAACGTACTCGACACTGTGCGTAAATTCGACGAAAATCCTTACGGCGGCTTCTATACGCAGGACCAGATCCGCGATATCGTGAAGTATGCCGCCGACCGTTTTATTACCGTTATCCCCGAAATCGAAATGCCGGGGCATGCCACTGCCGCACTCGCCGCATATCCTTATTTGGGTTGTGTGGGTAAAGATTATAAAGTGACGACGCTTTACGGCATTCAGGAAGACGCGTTTTGCGCCGGAAAAGACAGCACGTTCGGTTTCCTCGAGGATGTACTCAGCGAGGTGATCGATCTTTTCCCGTCCGAATATATCCATATCGGCGGCGACGAGTGTATGAAGAACCGCTGGAAAGAGTGCCCGCACTGCCAGCAGCGGATCCGGGACGAACATTTGAAAAACGAGACAGAGCTGCAAAGCTATTTCGTGCACCGGATCGACCAGTTCATGAGTTCGAAAGGGCGCAGGATTATCGGATGGGACGAGATTCTCGAGGGTGGCGACCTCTCCCGTAATGCCGCTGTTATGTCGTGGCGCGGCACGCAGGGCGGAATCGCCGGTGCCAAACGCGGCAACGAAGTGGTCATGTCGCCTTATACATACTGTTACCTCGATTATTACCAGACGGCCGACACCGCCGGAGAACCGCTCGCCTACGGCAACTGCCTGCCTGTGGACAGTGTTTATAAATTCGATCCTTATGCCGGTCTGACCCCTGCCGAACAGAAATATATCCTCGGCGTGCAGGCTAACCTTTGGACCGAATATATCCGTGATCTCGATTACCTCGAGTATATGACGCTGCCGCGTCTGGCGGCGATTGCCGAGATCGGTTGGACTTACGGCGGGAAGGATTATGCGGACTTCAGCGACCGGATGCATTCACTGGCGAAAGTATACGATGCCGAAGGGTATAAGTACGGTAAGCATATGTTTGTTCCGGAGACCGGGAAAGTTCCCGAAAGCGCCGGCGGCACCGGCGCAACAGGCTCGGCTACCGGGACCGCAGAGTAATTACAAACAGGTCAGGAATGTTCCCGTTGCGACTTTGGGTCGGCAGCGGGAACAACCGGTTTTTAACTGAGGCTGCCGGAAAGCCGTAGCTGCCGACGGGCGCCAGTCCGGAACCGGCGGCGGGTAAATTTTCGGACTGGATAAACACGCGATGTAATCGAACCGCGGTTGTCGGCAAACGGGCTAATAAAAAGTTATGTATAAAACGTTAAGCGAATATATTGCGGCGTTGGAACGCGCGGGAGAGCTGGTACGGATCAATGTTCCGGTCGATCCCGTATTGGAAATCGCCGAGTTGACCGACCGTGAAGCGAAGAGTCCCGGCGGAGGGCGTGCGCTGTTGTTCGAAAATACCGGGACTCCGTTTCCGGTGCTGACCAATATGATGGGTTCGGACCGTCGTATTGCCATGGCGCTCGGTGTGGAATCTGTGGATCTGCTGACCGGCCGTATCGAGGAGCTTTTTGCGGCGCTGACTTCACCGAGGCCCGACCTGTTCGACAAGTTACGGATGCTGCCGTTGCTGGGGCGCATGTCACGCTGGCTTCCCCGGGAAGTCAAGGGCCGCGGGGTGTGCCAGCAGGTCGTTTTACAAGGCGATGCCGCGCGGTTGGACCTGTTGCCCGTGCTGAAATGCTGGCCGCAGGACGGAGGGCGTTTCGTGACGCTGCCGTTGGTGCATACGCTCGATCCGGATACGGGAGTGCGCAATGTGGGCATGTACCGGATGCAGCTTTTTTCGCCGCAGACGACCGGAATGCACTGGCACCTGCACAAGACAGGCGAGCGTCATTACCGGGCTTACCAGAGACTCGGAAAGCGGATGCCCGTGACGGTCTGTCTGGGCGGTGATCCGGCCTATACGTATGCGGCGACCGCGCCCATGCCCGACAATATGGACGAATACCTGTTGGCGGGCTTCCTGCGTGAGCGGCCCGTCGAACTGGTAAAGTGCGTGACCAATGACCTGCGCGTGCCGGCCGACTGCGATATCGTCATCGAGGGATATGTCGACCCTTCAGAGGAGAAGGTGATCGAAGGTCCTTTCGGCGATCACACCGGCTTCTATTCGCTCGAAGATTACTACCCGTTGTTCCATGTAACGGCGATTACCCATCGGCGGGGAGCGGTTTATCCGGCCACGATCGTCGGTGTGCCGCCGCAGGAAGATGCCTATATTGCGAAAGCGACAGAAAAGATATTTCTGGCACCGATCCGGGCGGCGATGCTGCCCGAGGTACGCGACCTGTGGATGCCCGAAGCGGGCGTTGCGCACAACATTGCAGTGGTCGATATCCGCACCGATTATGCCGGGCAGGCGCTCAAAGCGGCCAGTTCGCTGTGGGGCGCGGGACAAATGATGTTCAATAAATTTATGGTGGTGACGGCTTCCGGCCGTCCGGTACGCGACGTGGCCGCACTTGCCGATCTGCTGCGCCGGATACGGATTCCCGACGACCTGATGTTTTCACGCGGTCCGCTTGATGTGCTCGACCATGCTGCGCCCGAGACAGGCCTCGGCGGCAAACTGATGTTCGATGCGACGGGTGTCGATCCCGCCGCTCCGCTCGAGACCGTGCAGCTGCCGTTCCCGTTCGAACTTTCGGACGGTATCGTGCGGGTCGATTACGCGCTTTCCGAATCGTGGAGGGTATTGCTGCTGTCCGCGCCCCGGGGTGTCCGGCCCGATGCATTCGCTTTCCTGGAGAAAAACCGGGTCGAAGGAATCAAATATGTGATTTTGCTCGACGAGGAGGTGGATACTTCGCGACCGGGGGATGTGTTGTGGATCGCCTCATCGGACTGTGATCCGTCGCGTGATGTGACGATACGGGACGGCGTCGTGCTGTTCGACTGTCGGTCGAAAGCGGGCGGCGTGAACGGGTTTTCGCGGCGGTGGCCCAATGTGGTCGCCTCATCGCCCGAAACGATCGCGCGTGTCGACGGTCGCTGGAACGAATATGGCCTTGGGAAGTTCATGCTATCCCCATCGCTGCATTACAGCAGGCTGCAGTACGGAGAAGAAGCTGCGGTACCTGCCGGTGGGCCGCTTCCTGGAAAAACGACAGAGGATACCCATGCGGAGAGCGGCGGTTCCTGTCGGAATCCGAAACAGAATCCGTCGGGTTAAACTGATAACTATTCAAAGGACATGAACGACTTGATCCTCTCGTTACCCCCTCGATCCCAATCCCCCCGATTGAGGACCTCACTCCTACGCAGGAGCCGGTTTGCTATGCGGTTGTTGGCTGTCGTGTCGTATTTCGCGTTTTTTTGTAGTGGAACCGCTGTTGCCCGGCAGGGTTATACCAATCCGGTCCGCGATTCGAACGGAGATATGGTCCGGGTGGCCGACCCGTTCGTCTACCGCCATGGCGGGGTTTACTACCTGGTCGGTACGACCCGTCAGCACAACGGGTTCGACTGTTATACTTCGCCTGACCTGGTGCATTGGACTTTTGCAGGCGCCGCTTACACGAAGCCCGACGGACATTACGGTACCGGGTCGTTCTGGGCTCCCGAGGTGAAATATTACAACGGTAAATTTTACCTGACTTACAGCGCTTACAATCCCGCTAACCGCAAATTGCTTTCGTCGTTGGCCGTGAGCGACCGGCCCGAGGGTCCGTACAAAGACCTGTATGCTCCGTGGTTCGATTTCGGCTACAGCGCGATCGACTGCCACCTGTTCGTCGATCGCGACAAGGCGCATACGCCTTACCTTTTTTTCAGCCGCAACACGTCGATTCCCGGCTTCGCTTCGGGTGAAAATTATGTGGTGCAGCTGACGCCCGACCTGTCGGGATTCGTCGGCAGGCCGCAGATGATCTCGCAGGCCTCCCAGGAGTGGGAAATGGTCGACTGGGCCCACTGCCGCGGCAATGAGGGTCCGTTCGTCTTTTATCGCAAGGGACGCTATTACATGACCTATTCGGCCAACAATACCGGTTACTCCCATTACGGCGTCGGTTATGCCACTGCCAAACATCCGCTGGGTCCGTGGCTGAAAGCCGATGAAAATCCGATCCTCACCACCGATCTTTCCAAAGGCGTATCGTCGCCAGGACACAATTCGATCGTTGCGTCTCCCGATGGCAGCGAGATGTTCATCGTTTATCACCGCCATGCCGATCCCGAGGGGACAAGACCGTCGTTCGACCGGGTGGTTTGTATCGACCGGATTTTTGTCGACCGGCAGGGTCGGTTGAAAGTGCAGGGACCTACCTCGACTCCGCAACCGATGCCTTCGGGTGCGGAGTGAAGAAGTATATGCCATGCACGAGCGAATGGGATGACCGATAGTGAAAACGGTCCTTTCCGGGAAAAAGGGAATCAAACCTGACTAAAACAGATATCTGAATGATGAAACAGCTATTGCGCACGGCGTTTTGCCTGCTCTCGGGGTCCGCACTTTTCGCCTGCGGCCCGACCAAAGAGCCGCTGACGCGCCAAACCCTCGAGGCAGGGTTCGTGACGCCGCCCGACTCGATCCAGACCAGCGTCTATTGGTACTGGATGTCGAATAACCTCAGCAAGGAAGGAGTGGTAAAGGACTTACAGGCGATGAAAAAAGCGGGAATCAACCGTGCGTTCATCGGCAATATCAAGGATGGCCGTATTCCCGACGGGCCGGTTAAAGTCTTTTCCGACGAGTGGTGGGATATCCTGCACACGGCGTTGAAGACCGCCGGGGAATTGGGTATCGATATCGGTATTTTCAATTCTCCCGGCTGGAGCCAGTCGGGCGGCCCGTGGGTCAAACCCGAACAGGCGATGCGTTACCTGGCTTCGTCCGAAACCCACGTTACGGGACCCCAACGGCTGGTAGCGAAGCTGCCCCAGCCGAACGAACTGTTTCAGGATGTCAAGGTGATCGCCTATCCGGCGCCTAAAGACGCCGGGGTAAAGATGGCCGCCCGAATCGTGTCGCAGCCGCAGGTGGCCGGGATAGGAAACCTGACCGATGGCGATGCGACTACCTCGGTCGTACTTCCTGCGGCCGGGACGCTGACGATCGACCTGACCCCTCCGGAACCGTTTACCGCCCGCGCCCTGATCGTACGTCCGACGATTAAGCCCCTTGAAGCCGCCTGCTCGCTGCAGGTAAAAGAGGGTGACGGCTATCGCACGGTATCCGATTTCAAGATTGACCGCCGTTCTTCCGAATCGCTGACTGTCGGTTTCGACCGTGCCGCGCCTGTCGTGATTTCGATTCCGGCTACGACCGCTTCCGATTTCCGGCTGATTGTGCAGAACACCGGCCAAGAGAGCGCATTGAACGAAATCGAACTTTCGGCTGCTCCGCGCGTGGAACGTTACAGTGAAAAAACGCTGGCCAAAATGTACCCCGCGCCGCTGCCCTATTGGCAGGAGTACCAGTGGGCGGCCCAGCCGGCCGTGGAAGATTCGGCGCTGCTGATTTCTCCCGCTTCGGTCGTGGATATTTCGCAGTATCTGGCTTCGGACGGTACGCTGACCTGGAACGTTCCCGAAGGAGAGTGGGTGATCCTGCGCACCGGCATGACGCCTACCGGAACGACGAACAGCCCTGCGCCGCCCGAAGCGACCGGCTATGAAACCGACAAGATGAGCAGGCCGCATATCGAGGCGCATTTCGACAATTTTATCGGACAGATTCTCGAGCGTATCCCTGCGAAGGACCGCAAGGCATTCAAGGTGGTGGTCGAGGATAGTTACGAAACCGGCGGCCAGAATTTTACCGATGATTTCCTCGAATCGTTCCGGAAGCGGTACGGCTATGATCCGCTGCCTTATCTGCCGACTTATTACGGTTATGTGGTGGAATCGCCCGAAGCGTCGGACCGTTTCCTGTGGGATGTGCGCCGTCTGGTGGCCGACCGGGTCGCTTACGACTATGTGGCGGGCCTGCGCGAGAAGAGTCATAAGTATGGTCTGACCACCTGGCTCGAGAATTACGGCCATTGGGGATTTCCCGGCGAGTTTTTGCAGTACGGCGGCCAGTCCGATGAAATCGGCGGCGAGTTCTGGGCCGAGGGCGATCTGGGGAATATCGAGAACCGTGCGGCGATCTCGTGCGGACATATTTACGGAAAAAACAAAATTTCGGCCGAATCGTTTACTTCGTTCCAGCACGAGTTCGAGCGCCATCCGGCGGTGTTTAAGTACCGCGGAGACCGTTTTGCCGCCGAAGGGATCAACAACAACCTGCTGCACGTTTGCATTTCGCAGCCTTATGATTCGCTGCCGGGTATCAATGCATGGTTCGGGATCGAATTTAACCGAGGGAATACGTGGTTCTCGCAGATGGACCTCTTCACGACCTATCTCAAGCGGTGCAATTATATGCTGCAGCAGGGATTGAACATTGCCGATGCGGCCTATTTCATCGGCGAAGATACGCCGAAAATGGCCGGGGTGCTCGACCCCATGATTCCGGCAGGTTATCAGTACGACTTTATCAATGCCGAAGTGATCGAGCGCGATATGAAGGTCGTGGATGGATTGCTGACATTGCCGCACGGCACGCAATACCGGATTCTGGTATTGCCCAAGCTCGAAACGATGCGGCCCGAGCTGTTGAAAAAGATCAAACAACTGGTTGCCGACGGCGGCGTAGTACTCGGTCCCCCGCCGACCCACTCGCCGAGTTTGCAGAACCAGCCTGCTGCCGATGCCGCCGTAACGGAGATGGCGGCCGAGCTGTGGGGCGATGTGGACGGTGTGAAGGTTAAATCGGCCAAATACGGCAAGGGGATGATTCTCAATGGCCTGACGATGCAGGAAGCGTTCGGACTGATCGAGTGTGCACCGGACTGTCAGTTGCCCGAGGGTGTTCCGGTCCTGTACGGCCACCGCCAGGCGGGTGATATCGATATTTATTTCATTACGAACCAGAGTGACAAGCCGTTGCAGGTGGCACCCGTGTTCCGTGTGGGCGGCAAGCAGCCGGAGCTGTGGCTGCCGACCACCGGTACGACGCGCAAGCTTCCCGATTTTACGCAGCAAGAGGGAACGACGACCGTTCCGCTGAACCTCGACAGTTATGAAAGCGTGTTCGTCGTTTTTGCCGAACCTGTCAAAGCGGGTAAATCCCCTAAGGTGGGATCCGTGACGAATTATCCGTCCCCGGCGTTGCTGACCGAGATCAGCGGCCCGTGGAACGTATCGTTCGACCAGAAGATGCGGGGCCCGGTGAATCCGGTCGTGATGCCGCGTTTGCAGCCTTGGAACGAAATGCCTAACGATTCGGTTAAGTATTATTCGGGGACGGCGGTATATACCACCGGGTTCGATCTGGTCAAACTTCCGGCGAACGAACGGATATTGCTCGATCTGGGTAAATTGTCCGCGATGGGTAAGGTCTATGTCAACGGGCAATATGCCGGAGGCGTATGGACGACCCCGTACGAGCTCGATATTACGCAGTGGGTGAAAGAGGGGCGCAACGACCTGCGTGTTGAGGTGGTCAACACGTGGGTAAACCGCCTGATCGGCGATAGCCGCCTGCCTGCTTCGCAGCGCCGTACCTGGACTGTGGTCAACCCGTGGCGTCCCAATTCGCCGCTGCAAACTTCCGGTTTGCTCGGGCCGGTGCGGGTGACAGCCGTGGCGTACGAGCAATAAAACTAAACGGGACGGACCGTTTGCAATAGTTTTGTAATCCGGGTCGCTTGACTTGGATGTTAATGGAAAAAGAGGAGCTCATTTGAATGACGAGCTCCTCTTTTTCTGATTGTATTGATGAAAACTCTCCGCTGCAGATCCTTGCCGGATGACGGGCCTCCGGAGCGATCTTCGGAAGCGGAATATTGCGGTTACTGGTTTTGCTGTTTGTATGCGTCGGCTTTTTCTTTCATGCGGACCGCGCGTTTTTCGCTGTCGGGATGCGATGCGAACATCTTTTGGATCGCATTGGCCTTATCTCCCCCCGATTTGGAAAGTTCCACGAGTTTGTTCAGCGCATTCGACATCGCATAGGGATCGACGTTGTTCGCAATGCAGAAATCGAAAGCGTAATCGTCGGCCTGGCTCTCCTGTTTTTGCGAGAACTGTGCGCTGGTGAAAGCGGTGGTCAGTTCCCCCAATTGGGAATTCGAGAGTTTCGCGGCGGTGCTTCCTTCTACCGATCCGGCAGCGTTGCGCGCGGCCGAGGCGAGATAAGCGTTTTTCATCGCATCTTTCACGTCGGTATGTACGACATGGCCGATTTCGTGGCCGATGATCGCCATCAGCTCATCGTCGGTCATCAGGTCCATCAGCGAGCTGAAGACCCGGATGCTGCCGTCCCCGCAGGCAAAAGCGTTGACATCTATAACATCGTATACTTTGAAGTTGAGGGGTAGCCCGTCCACCTGGATGTGCTCGGTCAGTTTTTTCAGCCGTGCGCCGTATTCGGTCGTCTCGTCGGCAACCGGATTGTTTTCGTCCATCCAATCCACAGCCTCTTTGCTGAGCCGCGCGATATCGGCGTCGGAAAGCGTGATCGCTTTCACTACGTCGCTGCCGGCCTGAATGGCTTTGGCGGCATTGATATTACGGCCGCCGATGCGGATTTGTGCGGAAAGATCGGTATGCAGGGCCGTCAGCAACAGCGCTGCAGAGAACAAAAAAATATGTTTCATCTCTGGAAATTGGGTTAGCGGATTTGAATAAAGGTGTTTATTTTATTCGGCTGACACAGAGGTTGCAGGCGTTACGGACGTCTCTTTTTTCAGGGTCTCGTAGAATGCTGCGTACGCCGTATATATATAGGGAATCAGCCACAGGTAACCGATGCCGAACGTAATCGAGGCGAGAATAGCCCAGCCGATAAAGCTCAGTGACAGCAGGAACAGGTCCATTTTGTGACCGTCCATCATTTTCTGGCTGGCGGTGATTGCATCGCCGGCGGTCATTTCCGGGTTTTCGCGCAGGATGTAGAAGGTCATCGAATAGGAATAGGCCTTGATGATGCCGGGGATGACCAGCAGCAAGGTCCATAGCAGCGTATACACGAAAACGAGCAGGACAGCTCCGACCGTACGTGCGTACTGTTTGAACGGAGCGAAGAGTGCTCCTGCCTCGGGAAGTGTGCCTTTCGTAAAGAGGTCCCAACAGGCGTATAGCATGCCGATTGCGACGATGGATGCTCCGCCCAGATAGGCGATCAGATAGAGCAGTGCATTGACCCGTGACAAAGAAACGGCAACGCCGAGCAGAATGCAAAAAACGAGCGATGTAACCACGGCGGGTGTCCATTTGCCTCTTAAGGCCTCGTAGGCTTGGTTCCGGAGAACGGTAGGTCTGAAATTTTCGGTCATAATCTTTAATGTATTGGGTGAATCGAATATGTGTTCAGGTTATATGGCGTTTGCAGTTTAAAGTCAGAGGCTATTGGTAAAATATGTTTGTGTTGCGTGTCCGCAGTGCTGAATGGTGCTGCAAAGATAAAGGATTCCGGGTTAACGGCGTTCGCCGGGATTGTCGGCCGGTTTCGACAGAAATTTCCGGATTTCGCTGATCTCTTGCCGGAGTTGTTCGATGTCCCGGCTCACGGCATCGTGCCGCTCCGGGATATTTGCGGACAACAGGCACTTGACTTCCCATATTTCCGCGATTTCATGTTCCATTAGATTGCGGTCGGGATATTGTCCTTTGTCGGGATTGTCGCACGTGCAGGCGATGAATTGGTAGTCGCCCAGCCGGTTCTTGATTCGGCTCAGGTGCGGATTCCCTCCGGTATCGATGACCAGGTAGAGCTGTCTCTCCCGAATCTCAGGCCAGTCGTTGCGTCCGACCTGTGCCGTTACGACGAAATCCCCCTCCCGAAGTGTCGGGGCCATGGCTTCTCCGCGTACCCGGATGCATTTGTGCGGCCCCTCTCCGATCACCCCGGCCGGAAGGCGCAGGATCGGCGGTAGTTTCCGCGGGGCATCCTCCGACCTTTCGGAATTCTCTGCCGCGGTTTCGAGCGTTTCGACCTGCAGTTCGTCAGGCAGGGCGCCGTCGCGCCTGCCTTCGTAGAGCAGGCGGTTGTCATTTACACGGATGACGCGATAGGTGAGGTTGCCGTAGCCGACCGGAACGGTCGTTGGAGAAACAGACCTTCCAGCGTCGGGTGCGGTAGCTGCCGGATTGCCGCTTGTCAGCATGTTGCCGTTGCCGGTGAGCAGCCAGACGGGATTGATATCCGGATATGCGGATAGAATATTCTCTAATTTGTCGGTGCCGATCGCACCGTTGTTCTTGAGCGCTTTGCCGAATGCGGCGTTCGACATTCCTGCTTCCCGTTCGAAAGCGGCGATGGTAATGCCTTTCGCGTCGATATATTGTTTCAGTCGCTCTAAAATCATCCGAAATTAGTAAAAATTCTAAAAACAGGCTTGAAGGTAGATAATATTCTATTATATTTGTGTCCGGGACTGAACAAATGTACGAAAATTTTCAGTTGCCCGGCCCTGTCAGTCATGTAAAAAAACGAGAATGAGAAGCCTGCAGTTTGATTTGCCCGATGCGAATTTGTCGGAATTGAAACGGATCACGGGATTGATCCGTCAGTGTGCTTCACCCGATATGATCGTTCTTTACGGCCGTTATGCGGGCGGTACGTTGGCCAGCGCTTTGGGCGGTTATGAATTGTTGTTGCTGACCGCAAAGAACCCTCCAGCCGCAACCGAAGGGGTGATGCGCTTTCTGTGCGAATTTTTCCCCTGTGAACAGCGTGTCGAGCGGTATCTTGCCGTGCAAAGCCATGCGATCGGCTTGGTTACGGACCTGCTGCCCCGCAGCTATTTCTTTTATAAGGTGTATCAGGAAGGGGTGATGCTTTATGATAACGGGGTTTGCCGGTTTCCCCGACAGGTCCGGTTCAAACCTGCACTCGTGTTCAAAAGGGCTGTTTCCGATGCGGAGCGGTGCCTCGGATTGGGCAGCGGATTTCTGAACGAGGCGCACCGGCAACTCGATGCACAACAGTTGCGGTTGGCGGCGTTCGGACTGTTTCACGGGTTGCGCCAGTTTTTGATGGCTGTGGCCTGGGTGCATTTGGGGTTTTTGCCGGGGGCGGACAATCTGACTGCACTGTTCTGTTGCCTTCGTCATCGTTCGGCTGCGCTGAACCGGGAACTCGATATCGGGGTGCCGGAGAACAAGCGTTTGCTGCGCCGGATGGACAGGTTGTGCAACCGTCAGGCTTATTTCGGACAGCGTTTCGAGATGGGAGTGTCCGAATTAGCCGGATACCTGGATCGTTTGCAATCCGTCCGGCTCGTCGTGTCGGCCGAATGCACGGACAGGATAACTTTCTACGACCGGTTGCGTTTCGATTGATATCCTCAGGTGCTATTTTCCGGCAGATAATCGTTTTATCTTTAGCGGATTCGGCATCAGGGCATAGGCAATGCTGACCGGGAGTGTTTTCAGGGTCAGGCAGAGGAAGGTATTTAAAGCAATAAGCCCGGTAATCTAAAATCTAGATTACCGGGCTTATTGTGGTCCCCGTGGGGCTCGAACCCACGACCCCAACATTAAGAGTGTCGTGCTCTACCAACTGAGCTAGAGAACCAGCATTGCGGTTATTGTGGGTGCAAAGATAAGGGTAAAATCCTTTTTATGCAAAAAATATTTATGAAAAATTCATTTTCACCGGCTTCCTTGGCGGTCACCCTTACATGCCGGACGGGTCGGACACTCTTTTGGCAATGCGCCAGATAGACAGCAAACGGGACGGATGAAAATCCGTCCCGTTCGATTATTGCGGCATCGCCTACCCTATTCGTATTCGCCGCTTTTGAGCATCGAAACTTCACGCGGGGTGAGGAAACGCCATGCACCGCGTTTCAAACCCTTTTTGGTCAATCCGGCGAAGTAAACCCGGTCGAGCTTCTGTACCGAATAACCGAGCGCTTCGAAAATGCGGCGCACGATACGGTTGCGGCCCGAGTGGATTTCGATTCCGATCTCTTTGCGGGAGTCGCTTACATAGCTCACCTCGTCGGCATAAATCATCCCGTCTTCGAGCTCGATGCCGTCGGCGATGCGCTGCATATCCTCTTCCGAAAGCGGTTTGTCGAGAGAAACCTGGTAGATTTTGCTTTTCTTGTAACTCGGATGGGTCAATTGGCGCGTCAAATCGCCGTCGTTGGTAATCAACAGTACGCCCACGCTGTTTTTGTCGAGCCGTCCTACCGGGTAGACCCGTTCGGTGCAGGCGTTTCGGACCAAGTCCATAACGGTTTTGTCTGCGTGGGGGTCTTCGAGCGAAGTGACGTATCCTTTGGGCTTGTTCATCAGGATGTAGACGTGTTTCTCGCCGTGGATCACTTCGCCGTTGAAGCGGACTTCATCGCTGGGGTAGACCTTGGTGCCCAGTTCCGATACGACCTGGCCGTTGACGCTTACCACTCCGGCCGTAATCAGGTCGTCGGCCTCGCGACGCGAGCAGATGCCCGAGTTTGCGATAAAGCGGTTGAGACGGACGGCTCCGGATTGCTTGGGTGCTTCGAAGCGCGGATAGTTCGTGGAGTCGTATTTCTTGAAGCCTTTGTGATTCCCGTATGCGCGTTGGCCGCCTTCCCGACGGTCGCCGTACCGGTCACCGGAATTTTCCCGACGGTCGCCATATCCGCTGCGGCGGTCGCTGTAGGAGCCCCTGCGGTCGTCTTTGCGGAACGGGCGTTCCCCGTCACGGGAGTCGCGGCTGTCTCTGCGCGGGGCGTTGTCCTTGCGGTAAGCGTCTTTACGGAAAGAATGCTCTCCGTCGCGGGAATCTTTGTGATAGGAACGGTTCCCGCCGCGGTCGTTTTCGCTGCGGTTATTGCGGTAGGGCCGCTCTTCATCCCCATAACTGCTGTAAGGCTTGTCGTTTTTACGGAACGGTTTGCCGGAACGGCGGTCGTCATCTCGTCCCGGACGATCGTCGTCCCGGCGGAAACGGTCGTTGTAACGAGCCGAACCGTCGTCTTTGCGGCGGTTGTCGCGTGTGAAGTTGGGGTTGAACGAACGGCGCGGAGTTTCATTTTCCTCGCGGGGCGTGTTGCCCAGACGCGGGCGGCGCTCTTTGCGCTGGTCTTTCATAAACTCGGAAGGCGAGTCGTAATCGTTGCGGCTGCCCGAGTCATCGCGACGGGGGAAGCTTTTGCGGGCGGGTTTCTCACTGTGGCTTTCGCCGGAGAAACGTCCCTTTTTCTCTTTCGGATCGAATGTTTTCATCGGTGTTTTCTCAGTTGGCTTTACGGGTTGAAATCTGAAATCATAGCGGCGGAAGTCCTCCTTATTGATTAAAGAGATGCAAAAGCCCCGCCGAAAGTTCGAATTTGCCTGTAAAAGTGCTCAAAGGTATCGCTATTTTTCGCAAATTCCATACCTTTGATAATCTTTCCGTTTTATCCGTGGTATAATTTGCCGGGGAACGTAGTCGGCGCGGCATCCGGTTCTGTCTCAGCGGACAGGGGGGGCAGGCCGGCATGGTATGAAACGAACGACTTAAAATTCGAGTACGATGAAATACGATTTTGACGAGGTAATCTCCCGCGAGGGAACGAATTGCGAGAAGTTGGATGCGAGGGAGCGGCTTTACGGGCGCGGCGATGTCATTCCGTTGTGGGTGGCCGATATGGAATTCGCTGCGCCGCCGGCAGTCCTGAATGCGATCCGTAAACGGGCCGAACATCCGATCCTGGGCTATTCCTATCGCAGCGATCAATATTGGAATTCCATCATCGGCTGGGTCGAACGTCGCAGCGGATGGAAAATCAAGGGGGAGTGGCTCGACTTTACACCCGGTGTCGTGTCGGGAATTGTTTTTGCATTGCGTGCTTTCACCTCTCCGGGGGACGGGGTCGTGATCCAGCCGCCTGTTTACCATCCGTTTGCGCGACAGGTACGCCTCAATGACCGAGTGGTGGTGAACAATCCGATGCGTGAAGTGCAGGGGCGCTTCGAGATCGATTTCGAAGATCTCGACCGAAAACTTTCCGGTGCGAAAATCTTTCTGATGTCGAATCCGCACAACCCTACGGGCCGTGTTTTTACGCGCGAGGAGTTGATCCGCATCGGCGAGTTGTGCGTGAAGCACGACGTGTTGATTTTCTCCGATGAAATCCATTCCGATCTGGTATTCGACCCGCACCGGCATCTGCGTATCGCGGCACTCGACGAGCGGTTTGCCGCCCGTACGCTGACCTTTATCGCTCCGAGCAAGACTTTTAATCTGGCGGGACTTTCGACTTCGGTCGTGATCACGCCGAACCCGACGCTTTACCGGCGGTTACACGACGAATTCAATAAGCTCCATGCCGATCAGGGGAATATTTTCGGTACGGTTGCACTCGAGGCGGCTTACACGTATGGTGACGATTGGCTCGATCAGCTCCGGGTCTATTTGAAGGGCAATATCGATTTCGTCTGCAATTTCCTGCACGAACGCATCCCGTCGGTACGGTGTACCCCCCCCGAAGGGACTTACCTGATGTGGCTCGATTTCCGGGAGTGGGGCATGACGCATGAAGAGGTGTACCGTTTCCTGATCGATAAAGCCGGCTGGGGCGTCAACGAGGGTTCGATGTTCGGTGAAGAGGGCCGGGGTTGGATGCGCATGAATGTCGCGACGCAGCGCAGCGTGATCGAGCGGGCGATGGAACAGCTTTATGCAGCCTGGAAAACACTTCGGGCGGAAGGGAAAGCCCGGTAGTGGGTTGTCGGCACAATTCCTGTGATCGGGGGTGTGCCTGGCTTAAGAGTATTATAAGAAAATAAGAGCGATCGCGGAAAATTGCCGTTTCGGGAGTCTTGCCAGGGTCGGGTGCAACGGTTACCATGTACTCAATTGATAATTGATAAGGGGGATTAATTTATGGATGCAAAAAATGAAATGATCCGTAAGGGAGGAACACTGTTGGATGCGTGTGAGGTGATTACGGTGGCTTCTGTGGATGGTAAAGGCTATCCGCGTCCGGTTCCTGTGGTGAAATTGGCGGCCGAAGGATGCGGTCAGATTTGGTTTGCAACCGGGGCCGGTTCACGTAAAACTGCACAGTTCCGGGCCAATCCGAAAGCAGGAGTGAGCTTTTTTGCCGGACATGACAGTGTCGTGCTGACGGGGTTTATCGAAGAGGTGCCCGATCCTGCACGACGTGCTTTCTGGCAGGATTGGATGCTGGAGCATTTCCCGCTGGGGGCGGACGATCCCGAATATTGCCTGTTGAAATTTACGGCCCAGTGCGGAACGTTCTGGATCGGCGGCGAATTCGTGACGTACGACCTGTAATCCTATCCTTGTTACAACAGATATGTTCCGGGCCAAACCATGACGTAACACAAGAGACTTCAATAGTACGGCAACGGGCTTGCAAGAACAATAAATACCCCCGGCCATTCGGCCGGGGGTATTTATTCGTGAAAGTGCGGACATTCACATTCGGACGGGTAAACGGGTGCTTGGATTATGGTGAGCCCGTATACTGTCAGTCCTTTGCTGCCGTCGGATTACTCTTTTTGATGTCTTTGATCCGGAGTTGGGCGAAAACGGCGCCGCGGTAGTGATTCTCGACCACCGAATAGCAGACGTCGATACTCCTGCCTGTCCGGACATATTCATAGAGTTTCGGCTGCTGGAACGCAATGGCCGGGATCACCGTATTGGGCTTTTGTCCCTGAATCAGATCCATCTTGAGGTGTTCCCGTTCGGCACCGACCAGCCGCGCATCGCCCCGGTTGCTCACATTCCGTGTGACGAATACCGGCGCGGTATTGCCCGGGCCGAAAGGCTGGAAACGGGCCAGCGTCGCGCGGAAATGGGGCGTGATATCGCTGAAGAGCAGTTCCGAATCGATATCTACCTGCGGGATAAGCATTTCCGGATCGATGTGCTCCTCGACATAGTCGTTGAAGCGCTTCGTGAACATCTCGACGTTTTCGGGCTTCATCGTCATACCCGCCGCATACATGTGTCCGCCGAAATTTTCGAGCAGGTCGGCGCATGATTCCACGGCCTGGTAAAGGTCGAATCCCGGGACGCTGCGGGCCGAACCCGTCACGAATCCGTTGCTCATCGTCAGCACGACGGTGGGGCGGTAGTAGGTTTCGATCAACCGCGAGGCGACGATTCCCACGATCCCTTTCATCCACTGAGGGTTGTAGATCACGGTGCTTTTGAGCTCCTTCATTTGCGGATGGTGCTCGATAAAATCGTGCGCCTCCTGCGTGACGCTGCGGTCGATGTTTTTTCGATCCTGGTTGCTGCGGTCGATAAAGGCACCGTATTCGGTGGCCACCTCTTCGTCGCGCGCCACCATCAGATAGACGGCCGAATGGCCACCCGAAGGCGCCGCGTTTTCACCTTCCGCATCGACCTCCATACGGCCCGCGGCGTTGATGCGCGGCCCGATCTTGAAGACGATGTCGTCGATCGTGATCGCATGCTTCTCCAGTCCGCAAATCTTAATGATCGACTGTAGCCCCTTGCCGGGCTTTTCGTTCAGGCGTTTGAGGCCGTAATAGGCCAAAATCCGGTTTTCGCCCACCAACGGGACGATGTCCGAGGCGATGCTCACCACCACCAAGTCCAACAGACATTCCACTTCCGAGAAAGGCAGCCCTTTGTAAAGGCAGTATCCCTGCAACATCTTGAATCCTACCCCGCAACCCGACAACTCCTTGAATGGATAGGGGCAGTCGGCCCGTTTGGGATCGAGTACCGCCACCGCTTCGGGAATCTTTTCTCCCGGCAGGTGGTGGTCGCAGATGATCATGTCAATTCCCCGCTCCTTCGCGTAAGCCACTTTTTCGGTCGCTTTGATTCCGCAATCGAGGGTGATGATCACCCCGACGCCTTTGCGCTGGGCATGGTCGATCGCCTTGTACGAGACGCCGTACCCTTCGGTGTAGCGGTCGGGGATGTAGAACATCAACGCTTTGTGACCGAGCCGGCGCAGAAACGAATAGACCAGGGCCACAGCCGTGGTGCCGTCTACGTCGTAATCGCCGTAAACCATGATGCTCTCGCCCCGGCTGAGGGCCAGATCCACCCGTTCGACCGCCTTCCGCATGTCTTTCATCAGGAATGGGTCGTGCAGGTTTTCGAGCTTGGGATTAAAGAATTGCCATGCTTCCTCTTCTGTTTCGATGCCACGCTGAACAAGCAGGTTGGCAAGGACCGGAGGAATCTCCAGCGCGGTGGCCAGTCGGGCCACTTTAGCCGGTTCCCCCTGCTCCTTGAGAACCCATCTTTTTTCTGCTGACATAACTTTATTTATTTTAATTCGATTTTTAAAATCTCGCCAAAGTGCGCAGTAAAGCGCTGCCCCACCTCTTCGAGCGACGGCTTCAGCCCGGTTTCTCGCTCGATGGAGGTCACTCCCTTGTCGGTAAAACCGCAGGGGTTGATGTGGGAAAAGTAGTTCAGGTCGGTCGTGACGTTCAGTGCGAACCCGTGCATCGTCACGAAATGCGATGCTTTTACACCGATCGCACAGATTTTGCGTGCACGGGGCGTATGCGGGTCGATCCAGACCCCGGTGGCTCCTTCGAGCCGGCCGGCCGTGATGCCGTAATCGGCTACGGTGCGGATAACGCTCTCCTCGAGCGAAAAAATGTAGTCGCGCAGGCTGACCCCGATCCGTTCCAGATCGAGAATCGGATAGCCTACCAACTGGCCCAGCCCGTGGTAGGTAACATCGCCGCCGCGGTCGGTACGAAAGTAGGTAGCGCCGATTTTAGCCAGGAACTGCCCGTTGACGAGCAGGTTCGACTCGTGGCCGCTTTTGCCCAGTGTGTAGACGTGGGGATGTTCGACCAGCAGCAGGTATTGCTCTTCGGCCGATCCCTGCTGTTTCTGCAGCAGGAGCTGTCCGAAGAACCGCTTCTGTATCTCCCACGCTTCGGAGTACTCCGTGCGGCCCAGATTCTTTATGCTAACGTACTCCATCGGTGTTTTGTTATTGTTCGGATCGGACCGCTGCGCGGCATGTGCCGCCCGCGACCGCGTCGGATGAATGTCCCGCACCCGCTTTGTTCTCTTCCCGGCAGCGTTGCATGGCCCGTTCGGCCATGTACGAAGAGCGTACCATCGGGCCGCTTTCGACATAGGTGAAACCGCGCCGGAGCGCTTCTTCCTTATACCACGCGAATTTTTCGGGGGTGACGTACTGCGCTACGGGCAGGTGTTTGAGCGTCGGGCGCAGGTATTGGCCGATCGTGAGAATCCGGCAGCCGTTTTCCAGCAGGTCGTCCATCGTCGCGAGGACTTCCGCTTCGCTTTCGCCGAGGCCCAGCATCAGGCCGCTTTTGGCCGTGGCACCCCGGCCGGCGATGTGTTTCAGTACGTTGAGGCTGACCCCGTATTTGGCGCGCGAACGTACTTGCGGCGTGAGGCGTTCGACCGTCTCGATGTTGTGCCCCACGATGTCGGGCGCAGAGGCGAGAACGATATCGATCAGTTCTTCCTTGCCGTCGAAATCGGGGATCAGTACCTCTATGGTGGTATCGGGGTTGGATTCCCGTACGGAACGCACGGAAGCGGCCCAATGGGAGGCACCCCCGTCGGGCAGGTCATCCCTGTCCACGGAGGTAATTACGCAATGCTTCAGTCCCATCAAAGAGACCGAACGGGCGAGCTTGCGCGGCTCGTCGCTGTCGGGTGGTAACGGTTTCCCGGAGGCTGTTGCACAGAACTTACACGAACGGGTGCAAATTTCTCCCAAAATCATGAAAGTGGCCGTACGCCGACTCCAGCACTCCGCCTGATTGGGGCACCTGCCGCTGCTGCAGATCGTGTGGAGTCCATGCTCCCGGACGATATGAGCTACCTGGCTGTACCCCTCGTTGTTGTGGAGTCTTATCTTGAGCCAATCGGGTTTTTTATGTTTCGTTACCTCATCATGCTGTATGGGCATTTTAGGTTTTATTTACTTTCCAACTGGTACAAATGTAACGATTTTTTTGATATTATTTTAACTCCGTATCCGAATCGTGTGGAAATTGGTTCACAGCGGGTTTTCCTGTTGTTTATCCCGCAGAATATCGTTATTTTTAACCGCATTAACCCTAACCTCTCCCACTGACTTTATGAGAACACTGTTGACATTGGCCTGCCTGGGGCTGGCTATCCAGCCGCTTGCGGCGCAAAATCCCCAAAATCCGCTTACGGCACAGACTTCCGCCGAATCGGGAGTTATCGGTACACCAGCTGCTGTCGAAGCGAACTATTCGGTGACCAAGGCGGTACCCGAAGATGCACGCCGTGTCCGGCTGAATATCCATTTCGACAATAAAAGCACTGCGATTCGCCCGGGAACCGTCCGGGTAATCGTGCGCGATCCGCAGGGAGTAGCCTGCCACGAGAGTTCCGCCCCGTTTGAACTGAAACCGGGCGACGGGAATATCTTTTCGACCGATGCGGTGCTGCAAGGCGATCGGGATTATACGGTCGACTATACATTTACGGGCCGGGACGGTCAATCCGCAACGGGCAGTTTTGTGTGGCGGACCGAGCCGGTCAACTTTTTCTATGCGTTCACGACTCCGCACCGCATGACGGTCGCGTTGCCCGACAGCAGCGACAAAACGCTGCTCGATGCCGAGGACGGCAAGCTGACCGTTTCGTGGACCTATGACAACCTGGACTTCTACCCTTATGATTCGATGCGTGAGATCAAAGCGAACTGGCGTATCGAGATCGTGCCGCAGTTGAACGGCCGGCCGTTCGGTCACAGCACCTGGACGCGGGCGATGGGCTGGCTGCCGGTGCTGGAAAACCGTTATGAACGGGATGGCGTATCGGTGCTGCTCGAGGCTGCGGGCGGTGAAAAAGCAGGGATCATCCGGGTGACGGCCTGCAACAGCACCGACCAGCCGCAACAGGTGCGGCTGCCGGTCGTCTGCCCCAAAAATTTCAAAGGCTACAATCCCGGTTGGATCGATCCGACGCTGCCGACCGATCATTTGTTGGCGGGGTGGGATGCTCCGGCGGACAAGGTGGTGGTGCTGGGACTCGGTGCCGATGCTTACCCGCTCGATCCGGTGATGAATACGCAGGTGAACATGGAGTGGACGGTCGCACCCGGCCAGACCCGCACGGGTTGGCTGATCCGTCCTTACGACAGCTATGTGCGAAACGGGGATGTCGAAAAATTGCGTGCTACCGACTGGGCGGCCGAATATGAGAAGGCGGTCGGCGTGTGGGAGGAGCTGCTTGCTCGTGCGAGTCGGGTGATCGTACCCGATCAAAGGGTCGTGAACGCCTATTATGCCGGATTGTCCGATATTTTCATCATGCGCGAGCCGGTCGGCCGGGGGTATATCGCCATTGTGCCCGGGACGAACGGTTATCGCACGGGCCCCAATGCGTTCGAGTCGTCGATCGCCACCATCGCTCTCGATCAGGCCGGACTGCATGACGAAGCCGAGAGCGGTTATCGGGTGAACTGGGATTTGCAGACGCCCGAGGGCGATTGGACCGAGCCGGGCGGATGGGGACACCTGATGTGGGCCGGGGCGGGTTACAAGGCCTGGTCGCTGATGGAACATTTCGCCCATACACGCGATACGGCTTTCCTGAAACGGCGCTATCCGCAATTGCTGGCTAATTCGCGCTGGCAGCATGAACAGCGCAAAAAGACCAAGATATTGCAGCCCGACGGCACGCGCCCGCTGACATGGGGCCTGATGCCGCGCGGGATGGGCGACGGAGGGCTGCGGAACGACGGCAGTCACTACGGTATTTACTATACGCACAACATTTGGCCGGTATATGCGGATTCGCTGGCTTACCGCGCGGCGCTGATTCTGGACAAAACCGACGATGCCCGCGAACTGAAGCGGATTTACGATGAAGCGCGCGGAGACCTGTTGACGGCGATGGAACTCGGGGCGGTTACGGATTCGGCCGGGAACCGTTACCTCACTTCGATACCGGGCAAAGCGACCGGAACGGGAAGTTGCTGGGGGCTGTTGGCGTCGGTTTATCCGACCGGATTGCTGCCGGCCCGCGATCCGTTGATGGAGAATACGATGAATCACTATAAGAAACGCGAAAGTCCCGGCGGATTGCCGGTTCACACGGGATGGATGGCCGACGGCATGTGGGTAGCCATTACGCTGAACGATTTCGGCCAGGTACACCTGATGCGCGATGAGCCGGACCAGGCCAACGCTTACCTGTATGCGGTGCTGAACCACGCTACCCCGTTTTATTCGTGGTGCGAAGAGCGCGGGCAGTTTCCGGGCGCAAAACAGATTTCGGGGGACCTTCAGCATTTGTGGACGCCCGAGGCTGTGGTGCGGTTTATGCGCGATATGTTGGTGATGGAACAGGATAATGTGTTACATTTGGGGCGTGGTATTGCACGGGGCTGGCTCGGCAGCGGGGAGGAAGTGGGCATCGAGCGCGCTTCGACCCGTTTCGGGGACCTTTCGTACCGGATGCGTTACGACAAAAAAAAGGGGGCAATCGTCGGACGGATCGATTTTCCGACAGACGGCGCACCGGTACAAACCGTAGTCCATTGCCTGTTGCCCGATGGGATGAAGGTCGTCAAATGTTCGGCCGGCGTCCCGCTCCGGGATGGTTCGGGTTTCCGGATCGCGGCGGGCCGCGCAGCGGTCGATTTCGTGGCGAAGGTCAAATAGCGGCGGTGCGAAATCAAACGGGACAGCCGGAGAATGTTTTTGGGGAAGCGCTGGACCCAAAATAAAGCGGGCGTTTCCGCGTTTCGGATAATAAAGGCCAAGAGGCAGGTATGTTCTTGGCGGGCAGGATAAAATACAAAAGAGATGCTTATGAAGCGGGTATTACGATGGGTTTGTTGCGCGGCATTGTGTGTGCTGGCGCTCTCCGAAGCCGGGTGGGCCAATGACAAAAAAGAGGGCCAGACCTTCACGCAAAAACAGCCGGAGAACTATTATCTGGCCGGAGCCGTTCCGGAAGTAAACGGTAAAGTGGTGTTCCGCCGGGAACTCGAGTTGCCGGGGTGGTCGCAGGACCAGATTTTCGATAAGGTGAAAGAGTGGCTCGTCCGTTCCGAGCAACAGGATCAGGATATTATTCTGAATCGCAATATCGTGCGTGAAGACAAAGCCAAAGGCGAGATCTACGTGCAGAACCAGGAGTATCTGGTTTTTGTCGATCGGGGTCTTTCGCTCGACCGGGCGGATTTTTCATTCCTGCAACGTTATATCTGCTCTCCGGGGAAATGTGTTCTGGAGGTTTCACGCCTCAAATACGTCTATGATAATGAGACGCATATGGCGGAGGGGTGGATTTCCGACGATTACGCGCTGGATAAAAATAAAACCAAAGTCTATCCCGGAGTGCGCCGCCAGCGTATTAAAACGGTGGATCGCGTGGATGAACTGTTCGCCGGACTAACCGGATCGTTCATGGTTTTACAGCTTGCACAAACTCCGGTTCAAGCCGGGATGACGGGGGCGCCGAGCGTCATGTTCCCCGCTTCGCAAACGGCTCCGGTACAGTCCGGTCAGGTTCCTGCCGCTCCTGCGGCAACGGTTCCCGCTCCTGCTCCGGTTGAAGGGGCTGTCGCAACCGCTCCGGCAGTCGTTCCGCCCGCTGTTCCCGAGGAAAAGGGGCATTGGGTGGCCGAAACGCCGCTGCCTTTGCCCGAAACACAGACGGAACCGGCCGGCCTCGCTGACACCCAAACCGGTGAAGGGACGGCATTACCCGGTTATAAGCGTATTGCCCCGCAGCAGATTCCCGGCAATATCATCAAGATGCTGAACGATAACTGGATGTTGGTGACGGCAGGGAATGACGCGAAGTTCAACATGATGACGGCCAGCTGGGGCGGTTTGGGCGTGTTGTTCGGCAAGCCGGTGGCTTTCTGCTTTGTTTCGCCGCTGCGTTATACCTGGCAGTTACTCGATAAAGGGGATACCTATACGCTGTCGTTCTATACCGAAGCCTACCGGGATGCATTGCAGATTTGCGGGACGACTTCGGGCAGCGATACCGACAAGGTAAGGGCGACGGGACTGACTCCCGTCACGACTCCGTCGGGCGCCAAAGCTTTCGGTGAGGCGTGGATGGTGGTAGAATGCCGCAAACTGATGCAGCAGTCGTTGTCTCCCGGTGCGATTGTCGATTCGGCGGAACGTGCCAACTGGAATACGAAACCGCTCAATACGATGTTTATCGGGGAAATCATAAATGTCTGGATCAAATAACAGATAGCGCACAGGCGTTCCGAATGGCATTCCGGGGTTTGACGTCCGGAGTGCGGCCCGTGCCGCCCCGCAGCGGATGGAATCGGCTCGGGGCAAAAGTTGAAAAAGGAGACCGTCTGCTTACGACCGCAGCATTTGCGTTGGGCGATGCTCTGATCGGCGGACCGCTGTTTGCCAATGCGGAGGATGTTGCGGGTCTTTCCCGTGTTGATTTTCGGGGAACCGGAGAACCGCTTTTGGAGAAACCGAATAAAACCGTTAATTTTGCGGCGCTTCGAAGTCGAAGTCTGTAGGGTCCCGTAGCTCAGTTGGATAGAGCAACAGCCTTCTAAGCTGTGGGTCGGGCGTTCGAACCGCCCCGGGATCACGATTGTATTAAACGCCTGTAGGTATTGATCTACAGGCGTTTTTCGTTGCTGTCGCTTTCGGTTTCATCTTCGATGTCCGAAAATATAACAGATAACCTTGTAGAGATATTATTTTGCCGTCCGGGTGATATGGGGGGGCAGTTGGGGTATAAAACGCTCGTCATTCAGCATTGAAAATAATGCTGACATTGCAGTGTAAGGATATAGAACACCAGCGGTACTCACCATTCTATCTTGGGCGTATATATTTGGTGTTTCTATTTAGTCCTACAACTGCCTTCTATTCACTTTTCCTTTTACAAGGAATATTTTGAGTACATCATTGCGCGATATGATCGTATCTCCGGAATAACGAGGGTTTGTAGCACGTAAAATGAAATATTGCCGATCCTCGGATAAATAAACATTTTTGATCGTACGCAAATTATCGCAATTTGCATTGGTAATCACCAGATAAGGTTCGCCCCACAACATGGAATCGACATTGGTGATCTCTTTCACCAACACCACTTCTCCTGCAAAAAAATCCGGCTCCATGCTTTCTCCGAATACGGGAAACGCTGCTGTACAGTCATTCAAAGGAGGAAAGTCAATATAGTATTGCGGTATTTCAGGTGTATCGTGGAATGCTTCGGCAATGGAAGCAGTCACATCGATGTCGTAAAATGGGATGCTTGTATTCGACTTTAATTCTGTAGGGGATTCATGCTTCAGCATTTCGCCTTCGCCGGTGAGCAGCCAAGCGTTACTAATCTCAGGGAAAGCCGCGGATATTTTGTGAATTGTTCGTTCACTTATTTTGCGTTTCCCATTAAGCATTTCGGAAATCTGGCTAGGATTAAAATGTGCTCTTTCGGCGAATTCAACCTGAGATAATATAATCCGGTTCTTTTTAAGCCAGTCTATTGCAGCCGTAAACCTCTCTATCGTATCGTCATGCATGTCTTGCGTGTTTTTGTGAAAAAATAATTCACTTTTTATTTGCTAAATGTAAATTTAGTGTTTACATTTGCAATAACAAATAAGTTGCTAAACAAATGTAGCTAAAATAATGGAAAAGAGTATCCATGTACGCGGTGAAATCGACAAGCTCGAATTAGGTGGGGCGCCATTGGTAGTACCTAAAAGTGAATACAAAGTTTCCGGAATACGATCCGCTGCCGGAGGGTTAACCATTGACACCGGCAAAAAATTCAGGGTGAACGGAGATTTTTTAAAAGCTTAAGCAATGGACTTATTCACCCTCAAGCAAAACAGAATGGAACCGGCATCTTACCCGGGCGCAGGACGAGTTTAGCGATGCAATGCAGCGTGGCCACGGGGCGAAGAGAATACTTGAAGGCGAATAGCTGATAACAATGGCAAGACCTACAAAGAAAGGATTGGATTATTTCCCTTTTGATGTCGACTTTTTCGAGGACGAGAAAATAGCGGCCATATCGGGCGAGTTTGGACTGAAAGGGGAAATTGTAGCTGTTAAGCTGCTTTGTGCGATATACCGTAACGGGTATTTCATCTTGTGGAGTGACATGTTACGCTTGAAAATCCTGCGCGATCTTCCGGGCGTCAGTCCGGATCTTCTCGACAAAATAGTAAACCGCTTGGTCAGGTGGGAGTTTTTTGATAAAGCCCTGTTTGATTCGGTGGGAGTCCTAACGAGTCGGGGGATACAGAAGCGCTACCTGTCCGTTGCCAGACGGCGCACCGGAACAGAGGAAATGCCCTATTTGGTAGTTGATGTCGACGGAAACCCCTTACAGTCGGAGTTATTGTCGACAGAAACGCCCCAAAGTAAAGTAAATGAAAGGGAAAAAAGAAATATTCCCCCTATAGTCCCCCCTTGCGGGGGAGGTAGGAAGGGTATTTTTCCAGAGGAACCGGGCAGTGCTATTCATGACGACCGCACGGAGGATGCAGTCCAAAGTGAAGCTGGTGCGTCAGCGGTGAAGCGTGCGCGCCGTCATCGATTCATGCCTCCGAGCGTTGGAGAGGTTGCGGTTTATTGCGAAAAACGCCAAAACGGTATCGACCCTCAATCTTTCATCGACCATTACAGCGCTGTTGGCTGGAAGGTGGGCCGTAACCGCATGAGTGACTGGCAGGCAGCGGTTCGGACCTGGGAAAACAGGCGTAAAAAGGATCAATCGCACCACAACTCGGCTATGGATTACAAAATTCCGCTTTAGCTATGATTATCGTCGAAACCAAAACGCAGAAGCTATACGAGATTAGCCCGGCACGGTCGCACGGTGAGAACTATATGACCTGTCCGGTGTGCTCCGAAACCCGCAAAAAGAAGCGCGACAAGTGTTTCGTGTGGAATGCTGACAAGGGGGTCGGTCACTGCTGCCACTGTGACGCCACTTTTTCGTCCCGTACGCAGCTTACATCCCGTCAGTCGAAGGATTACGCCGTTCCGGTGTGGAAGAATAAAACAGGGCTTACGGATGGAGCCGTGAAATGGTTTGAGGGACGGATGATTTCGCAGGCTACACTCCGGGAGATGCGGATCTATTCGGACAAGGAGTGGATGCCGCAGTACGGCAGGGATACGAAAGTGATTTGCTTTCCGTATTTCGTCGGTGACAGGCTCGTCAACATCAAGTACCGGGGGCCGCAGAAGTCGTTCCGGATGGTTAAGGGTGCAGAGTTGATTTTTTACAATTTCGATTGTATCGCAGCGTCGAAGGAATTGATTGTCTGCGAGGGGGAAATGGATGCACTCAGTTTCATCGAGGCCGGGTACAAGAATGTGGTTTCAGTTCCGAACGGTGCCGGGGCGACAGATTTAACGTACTTCGACAACTACGTCGATAATCTCGGTCACATCGAGCGGTTCTACATTGCCGCCGACTTCGACGAAGCGGGGCTGAAGCTGCGCAATGAGTTGGTGCGTCGGCTGGGCTCGGAAAAATGCCTGATCGTGACCTACAAAGGGCGCAAGGACGCAAACGAGCTGCTGATTGCCGAAGGTGGGCTTGCGGTCCGGGAAGTGATTGAGGGGGCGCAGGAGATTCCGATCCAAGGATATATAAATCTTTCCGAGCGTTATGACGATATTTTTGCCATGTATCGGCACGGGCTGCCGGAAGGGAACCGGACCGGCATTGCCGAGATCGATGAGGTGATCCGTTGGGAGGTGTCGCAACTCGCTGTGTGGACAGGCATTCCGTCGCACGGCAAGTCCGAAATGCTCGACATGGTGACAGTTTTGCTGGCGGTTTGCCACGACTGGAAAACGCTCTTTTTTTCGCCCGAAAATTATCCCATCCAAAGCCACTATGCGAAAATTGCGGAAAAGCTGATCGGAAAGTCGTTCAAACAGTCGGACATGAGCCGCGAGGAGTTCGACCGTGTATTCGACTATATCGGAGATCATTTCTTTTGGCTCGATCCCTACGAGGAACCTACCCTGGAAAACATTTTGGGCCGTGCAAAACAGTTCGTACAGCGCAGGGGAATCAAGCAGCTCGTGATCGACCCGTTCAACAGCCTGGAGCATAAACGGGACAGGAATGAAACGGGATCGGAGTATGTCGGACGGTTTCTTGACGAACTCTCGCGATTTGCCAAACGGTACGGTGTATTGGTCCATCTGGTCGCTCACCCGACAAAACTGGAGAAACTCAGCAGCGGCATATATCCGCCGCCGACACTGTACGATATCAGCGGATCGGCCAATTTTTACAACAAGGCCGACTACGGATTGACGGTGTACCGTGATTTCGTGAATCACCGAACAAAGCTGATTCCGACGAAAGTGCGTTTCAAAAACTTCGGGCATCCGGTGTCGGAGGGCGTGCTGCTCCAGTACAACCCGCGCAATGGCCGGTATCAGGTCCCGCCGGGGGGCATCAACCTACTCGACAACTCCGACTGGCTGCAACCGCAGCAGCAGCAGCAGGCCGATTTTCCCAATGGCGAAACATGGACCCCCGGCAGCGGCCTGCCGTTTTAAGCCGATAAAAAGGAGCTTGTCGAGGCCATCCACTCACTACTACCCGCGCGATGGAGCGGGTGCTGATCTGCCGGAATATCGCCCTGGAGACGGGGCACGAAATCAAACTCCACATCGAGGATGCCCGGTTGCGGAAGTGGTATGGCAATGCAGGGCGGGAGGAGCTGCAGGGGGCCGGATCGGTCAACCGGGATGCGTCGATTTGGGAAACGCGGTGCAAAGAGCAGCGGATCGATTACCGGACGATCTCCCCGACAGACAAGCCTGCGAAAATGAAGGCGACACCGTTCAGCCGCCTGACCCGGATGGCGCGAGACCGCATCAGAGCGCGGCAGGGATGCCGCAAGGCGGAAAATAAAACGGAGGGTGTCCGCCTCACCCTCCAACCTATTACTACTAACCCTGCCCCCGACTATGGAATCAAGGGCGATGCAAAAATAACAAAAAACCTGAAATATGGAGACCACCTACGAAAAAGAGCTATTCCGACAAATACGGGAAAGCGTACAAACCCCGGAAGATTTATTCGCCAGGTTGGCCGAACTCCGCATTTTGGATGAAACACGAATGCGGGCGCTTGCGGTCAGGGAGTGGATCAAGCAACAGAATCCCGTGTTAATACACGGCAGGCCAAAGAAAGGAATTTGCCGCCCGAATGGAGTAGTCGACACCATGTGGCAAGCCGCAGAGCATTTCAAGTGTTCTTTTGAAGCTATACGAAAATACTGGTACTACTATACAGACGTGAATTTTTAATGTTCCGGCACATGAAAAAGTTACTTTACCTATCCTTACTCGCAGCCGTGATTCTTGCCGCCTGTGAGCTCAACAAGAACAAGCCGGGCAAGATCGTCTCCGACCGTGTCCCCTTCGTCTATGCCACGTAAGAGGACTGATCGGATCGGATGTGCTGGGATTTTACCGGTTGACGGTGGATTTTAAAACGTGCGAATTGAGATAAATTGTCCTAAAAGAAGAAATATGCAAAAAATCGTTGAAAGGTATGCAGCGGCATGTGGATTTTCCCTGGAGGAGATTATTGGAAGTAGCCGCAGATCGGATTTGTCGATTGTGAGACAACTGATCTGGAAAAGGCTGCGCGACCGGCATGCTTCCTGTGTAGAACTGACCCGGCTGTTCAACCGGCGTTCGCATAGCGTAATTGTGCATGGTATCCAGCGTGCCGAGGGGTTGCTTGAAATCGGGGACCGCAAAGCGCTCGGATACCAGAAGAGGATGGACGATGTCTAAAACTCATCCCTCTACTGTCTAAAACTCAAGGCTGTTTTCTGATTTTTTCGCTTATGGGCGACCTATTTTTGCTGATGGATAACAACCGCACGAACGGGTTTCTCCAATTGGATCAGATCGAGGTTTTTCCGGCCGGCCTGTAGTTTTTCACCTGGAGCGGTGAAGGCTATTCGCCCGGCTTTGCGGCGCTGAAAGTTCCTGCGGCGGAACCGGGTGGCGGCGCCTAAAAATAACCGCGGCCAAAGCAGCGAAATAATGTTTCTCGACAGCATATACTTTACCTGCCGGGAACGGTTCTTACCAATCAATACATTCAATCTATGACTGTTTCTCCGAATACGATTATCGGGTCGCTCGTCTGGCGCACCCGCGAAGCGTTGAACCGCAACGCAGCCTTTCTGGACGCACTGGCCGGGTACTACTACGCCCCGAACTGTCTTGTGGACGGGAAGTTCGGTTTTTGGCACTTTCCCGGCACGCAGGCCGAAATTTCGGCGGTACTGCTTAAACTGGGAGAGGTCGTGAACGGGTCTATGCTGAAGTTTCCCGCCGTGCTGAATTTCCAGTCGATCCGCCAGCAGAGGAAGGGCGATGCGGTGACGCTCAACTACAACCTCGCCATTGCGGGTTCGGTGAAAAGCACGTGGACGACCCGGGAGCGCGAGGCCGAACTTTTCGAGAAGGTGCTGCGTCCGGTCTACGACGAATTTATGCGGCAGGCGGCCTTGTCGGGTTACTTCCTGACGGACTACGGCCTGCCTCCGCACGACTATTACGAGGTGTTCACCACGGGAGGCAATGCGGCGCAGATCAAAGACCTCTACGGCGAGCATGTCGATGCGATCGAACTGCACAACCTTTCGCTCGTGCTCAAGCCACTGTGTCAGCGCCAACTGGAGCAGATCGCGACGGAGAACGACCGGGTGACGGAGAATATTGCGGATCTCCTGTCCGTCTGAACCTTTTCACCAAATCAATATTTTATTCATTCCTTAAAACCAAATTATTATGTTAGGATCAATCAAAAGCAACTGCGGCGCGATGGGAACCCCCTACACGGGTATCGGCAGCTGCCCCAAGAAAGAGGGCAAAGTATCGGCGCTGCTCATTACGGGCAAAAACGCCCTCTATCCGATGGAGTCGGAGGATTTCGTGTCGGGCCTGTCGGGGTATGTCACCACGGCCGATGCGCTGAAGATGTATCCCATCAAAGGCGTGGTCGGCATGACCATCAACGGCGGAGAGGTCAATGCGCCGGACCTGGGTACTTACGGCGGGCCGGTTCCGACCAACCTCACGGCAAAGAACATCGCCTACCAGGTCGATGCGGGCGACTGCCTCTACAAAGAGATTTCGAAGTTCAACAAACGCAAAATGCGCGTGCTGCGGGTCGACGACGAAGGGTTCGTGTACGGTACCGTAGTGGTGCGCGACGGCAAGAACTACTTTGCCGGTTTCGAGGCTACGCTCTACGCGGTGCGGACCCCGACCGACGGCTCGACGGCCTACAACCTTTCGCTGTACGCCTATTACACGCCTTCCAACGAGTCGGAGGAGAAGAACATGCACGCCTTCGAGGTGGGCCTGCCCAACGTGCCGGACGGCCTGATCGGCGTAGCGCTGAAGGCCGGTGCGACCGGGACCGCTTCGGTAGTGACCGCCTGCGGCGGCGAGGATATTACCGCAGAGTACGGCGACAAGTGGAAAGCCAATATGTTTATCAACGATTCGGGCACGGCGGCGATCACCGCGACGTTCGACTCGGCTACCGGACTGCTGTCGATCGCCCCTGCGGGCAAATACCGTGTGGCATCCGCCAGCGTCCTTGAGGCGGGTGACATCCTCGGTCTTGACGGCGTCGGGGAGTACGCCGACGTCAGCGCGTCCGCATAATGAAGGTCAGAATCGGGACGTTCTCGATCGATTTCAACGAGGAGGCCATTCGCACGGCGAAAAAGGAGGCTTACATCAGGGACACGGCCCGCAGCCTCGCCTGGACCGGACTCGACGAGAAAACCCTAACGCAGCGGATCACCGAAGTTTACGAGACGGTGAAACCTCCCAGGAAGAAAATCCAACCTTCTTCATAAATGACAGCCGGAGGGTGCGGCGGCTTTCGGGCCTCGCACCCTTTGCCACATTGGCTCCCCGATGTCGCCGCTGGAAGAAAGGCCTGTGAGACGGTTGGGCGAACAGCATGTTGCGACTGCGTGCTGAAACAGGTTTCCGGTCGGGAACGCGGTTGCTTCCGGGGGCGTTTCGGAAGATGATTGATAAGGATTGAGGATTTGGATGTATTGTAAATTCGGATTATGGCCTGCGGATGCTTCAAACACAAGGATAGCGAATATTCAAAAACAAAGAGGCTGGCGGAACGTCTTGCCGGTCTCGAAAAAACGGACTATGTCATTTACGAACAGGATGGAAAAATCTACTGCGACCGCAAAGAGTGCTGGACCAAAGCCGGGAAGCCCGGACGGGTCCGGGAGTTCATATACGCTGTATGACAGCTGCAACAAATGCCCGCTGAGGGCCTATATCGAGATGGTGTGTAACGATAACCTGCGGGCGCTGGTGATCGGGGGGAATCCGCCCGAAGAGGTGCTGCAAGAGGTCCGCATGGCGCTCGTTGCAGAATTTCACGAACTCTCCGGAAATGCGCTTTGCCGTTCGCTGAACAACCGGATACGGGAAGTGCAATTGTGCCGGATGCGGATTCTAGGATTGTCGATAGCCGCCCAATTGCTGGCGGCAGAGCTGACCCGGCGTGAGGCGTGGGAAAATGAACTGGACGCACCGGCGGCGGACGGAGAGGGACGGTCGGAAGATAGGGAAGAGCAGGAGCTGTCGCTTTCCCAGGCAGTGTTGCGTTTTCTTAACCGCAACGGTCTTCCGGTGCAAGCGCTGCCGGGAGACGAAACAGGTTGGAGAAAGCTCGCCGGAAGGATCGACGCGAAAATCCGGGCCCTGAAAATCAAAATCCGTGAGGAAAAACGCCGTTACGAAGCATTGCTCGAAGGGAACGGCCGGGAGAGCTGCACGCCGGGAGAGTTCAACGATCAGTTGGTGGCTCTCAGCAAACATGCGGGATTTCGTCTGACGCCGGATATTTCGCTGGCCGAGTATGCCGGTTATTTAAAGGATTATAAAAACACATTGAGATATGACAAACGTAGCAAATAATACGCTGGTTTACAAAGCGGTTGCCAAGGGACTCGCGATGCTGGGCGACCAAATAGACAAGGATAACCGGAAGCTGATCCAGATGTTAGCCTCGCTGGACAAGCTGCAAATCAAACTGAGTAAAGGTCCGGCAGGCTTCAAACAACTGGCGAAGGCGGAAAAGGAGGTAGACGCCGCCACACAGGCGTATGCCCAGGCGCTCCATGCCCGGGCTGCGGCCGAACAGAAACGGACGGAGCTCAAAAAACTGCTCGATACCCAGCTTCGGCAGAACCTGGAACGGGACAGAGGGGACCAGAGTGCTTTACGGAAAGACCCAGCCATACAGGCCGGGCAAAAGAGCCGGGAAAACAGAGCGATTGCGAACGATCCGACCCAGTCGTACGATGTGCGGAAAAAGGCTCTCGACGATTATGTGCTTTATGAAGAACAAACCTTGCAGGCGAGCGCCCAGAGCCAGATAGATATGCTGATCAAGCAGCGGGCGCAGGAGCAGAAGGTGGATGCCGGCAACCGGAAAGAGAGACAGCGCATTGCCGAAGAGTTGGCGTTCGAGATTCTGCCGATTTATCAGGGTGCAGATAAAGAACAGCTCAAGGTGGAGATTGAGAGCCTGCAAACGTTGCTCAATATGGGTGACGGAGCGCTGAGCATGGAAGATCGACTGAATTATCAACAGCAACTTGACAATGCCAAACAGGTGCTCCAGCAAGTGGAAAATGTGGAAGCTCTGACTGCGGAACGCATTCAAACTATTAGAAGTCAGTCCCGGGCAGTTGACCAAAAAGAGCAGGAGCAGAAGAATGAGCAGGAGCTCAAGAGCGCGCAGGAGATGGCGGAAAAGCGCGATAAATTGATAGCCGACGGAGTGAAAGTGTCCAAGGAGTTGATGGATGGCCTGTTTAAAAGTTCCCTTAACCGCTTGGAGAAGGAGTCGGAGGCCAATGAGGAGTGGGCCGAAGAACAGCGCGAACGGGTGGACGAACTGGAAGAGGCGGGAGCGATCTCCAAGGAACAGGCTGATGCCCGCAAAGCGGCTATTGATTCGAAGGAAGAGGAACGGGCCAAAGAGTTGGAAAAAAAGAAAGCCGAGCTCAAAAAGAAACAGGCTATTTACGAAAAAACCCTTTCAATCGCACAGATCGGATGGAGCACGGCGGCTGCAATTTTGGGCATCTGGAAGGATTATCCGAAATATGATTTCGGTATTTCCGCCACAGCGGCAACTGTCATGGTGGCGGCTTTGGGAGCGGCGCAGATTGCATCGGTGCTGGCCACGCCCCTGCCCGAATACGCTGCCGGTACCCGGAACCACCCCGGCGGACTGGCCGTGGTCGGCGACGGCGGCCGGCCGGAGGTGGTGATGACCCCGTCGGGCGGACTGTTCCGCACTCCGACCAGCGATACGCTGGTCGACCTGCCCGCCCGGTCGGTGGTCTTCCCTTCGGTCGAGGAGGCGATGAAGAACCTCGACCTGTTCGTGCCTTCCGTCGCCGATGCGATCGATTCGCTCGACCCGCTGCCGAAAATCGATAGCAGGCCGGATAACCGGACGATAATCAATATCGACGTCGACAGGATCGTGAATACCCAAGAGAAAAATACGCGGGTGTTGAATCAGATCCTATTCGGGGTGAACCGCGACCGCGCCAACCGCCGGTTCTATACGTTGCGGGCCAACCTCCGTCACACTAAAACGTTCAACTGATGATTACCAAACCGACAACCAAATTTGCGCTGGTCGACACACAGGGTGTAGTCGTAGACGGCGCCACAGAGATCGACGTTACCAACGATGTCGGCAGTTGGAAAGAGCTCGAAATCGAACAGTGCCGGGAAGATACCACCGGGGTAATCTCCGAGGTGTCGTTCCCGATTACGTTCCATTTCAAAGCGGCTGACTTGCTACGACAACTATTTCAAAAAAACAAGATGTTTGCTGAGGCTCTATTCCGCATATATAAACGTGCGGATTATTCCGACGATTACACGCTGGTTAAGGAAATGCGCCTGGACTTCTCGACCTACAAGGCCGACCGGAACGGGGTCGAAATCGAGAGTATCAACGACGATCTGGCCGAGTATATCAGTTCCCAAAAAAGTACGAAATTCGATATTCCGGTAAACGAACTAAAACTGGAATCCTGGGATTATAAAAAACTACGGCTGTTGAATAACGGATCGTTTACGCTGGCGGATAAATCTGGTGACTATGACAATCAATCGATTGAATCAGAATTAGACATGGGTTCCTTGTCCAACGAGGCGTTTCGTTCTTTCACAATAAATAAAAATGAGGCGGAAATGGACCCGGGCGGCGGAGAGGATATCTTTCAAAGTCAGAAATCGGAGGTTGTTCCGTTCCAGAACCTTACAGAGATACCGTTCTTTTTCGAAGCGGACAAAAAAATAAATAACCTGACCTTGAATCTGGATGTGCTTTTTGAATCGAATAGAGAAAGCGCCCGTATCGTGCTCATTTATGCTCAACCTTTTACCGATCGCCCGCAGCAGGGAGATACGGTTAAATGGAAGTATAACCTGGTGATTACGAAATTCTGGGGCATCAATACTTTAAGTGAAGATGGAAATTATACAGTGCATGTACAGGAAAAGGTGAACATAAGCGATTTCCGGCCGGGCAGCAGGCTGATGCTGGCCGCCCAGACGTCTATGCCTTATTACAGCGATACGAAAGTGTGGACCGAGAAATGCACTACTTTTGAAGTGACGTACTTTCCCAATGTGGAGGGATATACGTCATTTGGCATTCCGGTAATTAGGCCCGAAGTATTGTTGCAGGAACTTCTTGATCGTATTACGGAGCAGGATAAAACCGATCGGAAGTATACGGGAACTATTGATTGGGGAAATTTATATCCTGCTTCGCCGATGATCTGCGCGGCAGAGAGTATTCGCGGATTTGAAGAAGCGAAACTGCACACGTCGATGAGTGATTTTACGGAATGGATACGCACGCTGGGGTACGAATTCGGGATTGAAGGCCGGAAGTTGACATACAAACCCCGGGCAAACTTTTTTGAGGCAAAGACTGTAGCGCTGGAACTGGCTGCGGATGAAGTGGCAGATTTGTATATTGAAGCTGCGGATGACTTTGCCTATACGAATGTTAAAATCGGTTATGATAAGCAGGATTACGAAAGTGTAAACGGTCGTTTCGAATCGAACGGGACTTTTGAGTATACTACCGGGTTTAAGCGGCGGGAGGAAAAGACGTTGAAGTTGATCAGCCCATACCGGGCTGACACCATCGGGATCGAGCTGCTGACATGGGAACGAGGCAAACGTACTACCGACGATCAGTCGGATAACGATGTTTTCTTTATGGCTCTCACGCTTCACGATGGCAGGTATCAAACCTATAGTGACACTGTTTTAAAAGAGGAAGGCATGGAAATGTATAATGCAATTTACCATCCGTATCGTTTGGTTCAGGTCAATAAAACGTTATTAGGTATTTCTACGTCTAATTTACGTTTTGCCAGTACGAATGTGAGTGGGCATACCCAGATCAGTACGGGAGAAGACTTATATAGTGATGTAGAGCTGACAAAACGTCTGTTTGAACCCATTTCTTTGGAACTGGCAACGGGACATTTTAAAGATTTGCCTGGCCCTGTCAAGTGGAACGGGGTAATCAAGTTTGAATTTGAAGGAGTACCCTATATTGGTTTTATCAACAAAATCATGAAAAATTATTCATTAGAAACCGAAACGACTTGGACTCTATGGATGGTTGAGCAGGAATAAGGGAAGCAGGGGAAAGCTTTTCCCTGCTTTTTATTTTTGTCAATTATTTCTTTCTTTGCAAGAAACTCTTGTGATATGAAAAAACTGATTATCGTCTTAGGGATATGTCTGCTCGGTTTCGGGTGCGATAAGGTGGAAAACGATGACGATCAGATTCGTCAGAACGAGATAAACCGGCAATTTATTGGATTGTGGAAATATGCCGTGCCCCACGATAAAAACACGGAACCTTACTATGGATTTACTGTTAATTTCAAATTCATCAGTTATTATATTTTTGCCGGGGAGAAACATAATAACAAGTCAAATGGAAAATCCTACCGTTTCGAAGACGGTCTTGCACATAGTAAATACAAAATATACAAGTTTGTTGTTGACGATCAGCCAATTGGTTACCAATATTTGTCCAACGATACTTTGTATATACGGGCTTTTTCTTCTTCTGTGGATATAAATGAGTGGGTCGGAAATCGGGAACATGCCTATGTCCGAACCGATGAATTAATGAACTAAATACGAACCACTACTGGCTCGGAGGTTTGTCTTGCCGGGATTTCACAGCTATATTAAACCAGGCCCCGCCAGGGGCCTGGTTCGTTTGTATTCGCCGGGGGACGGAAGGGAAATTTGAATTTGAAATTTCAGAAATACAAAATATATTTATAATTCAAACCCTAAAAAACGCACATGGAAGATTTATTGATCGGTTTACTTGTTGTAGGGATCATTATGTTTGTTGTACAGATCGTACTTATTGTTAAAATTATAAGTGCATCCGATAACATCGACCGTATATATCATCTATTGTATGACGCTCTACAGAAAAGAACGGACAATACGATGCATAAAGAGGTATCTCCTGCTCCGCAGCAAACGTATGTCCAGCCATTTACGACGGATGAAGAGGAAGAAGATTCTTCCTCTTGGAAAGGAAACATTATTTGGCTGGTATGGATTGTTATAGGTTGCATAGCTCTGATATTTATTTTACGATCGCTATAATTCATGGTTGTTATGCATGTAGATGTTACCCTGGATGTTATATTTTGAACGTAAGGTTTCGTGGAAATTATTAAAGGCTAAATTCCTCGTTCGTATAAATTTACATTAAGCTCTCTTTCGAGGGCTTTCTTATGTCTAAAACTCATCCTTCTTCTGTCTAAAACCCGAGGCTGAAAGCCGAGGTTTGCGGTCTGTGGTATCGTATTTTTGCTAAAAGCAAGAACGATCTATGGAACAAGGAAAAATCATCTACCCCTTTGCGCCGGACCTGCAAATCTCTCCGCTCAGCTCGCTCAACTTCGAGCACGATTGGCGGCGCGATTTCCAGACTCCGTGCCATTACGAACAGAAGTTCGTACGGTGGGACCGGATTCGTGTCCAGTACGCCGCAACCGACCGTTATTCCTTCAAAGCCTGTATCACCGATAACGATACGGGTCAAACCTCCGTGCTGAACCCGACCGAACTCAAGGCGTTCGAAAACAGCGAGCAGGGCACGCAGGGAAAAGTTTACGAGGTGATGTTCAATGAACTGGCGCCCGGCAGCTACACCTTCGGAATCTACATTGCGCTGACCTCCGACAGGCTCATGGCCCGCAGTTCGTTCCGGGTGGTGCCCGTGCGCGAGGAGGGAACGGTACGCATCACCTACAACCACCGGCGGGACGAATTCGACACCGTTTTCAGTCCGGAGCGGATGTTCGATTTCCGTGTGGAGGGATGTTTCCTGCCTTCCGAAAGTTCGTTTGCGGTGGACAGCGAAGGATTCCGCGACCAGAGCGACCGCTACAAGCAGCTTTCGGCATTGCCTTACCGCAAGGATATTTTCAGCGTAGGCGGCGGGTTCGGGGTTCCCAACTGGGTTGCCGACAAACTCAACTATATTTTCTCGACCTCGTTCGTGCTGATCGACGAGATGAAGTATTCCCGCAGCGAGAGCGCCGTGCCGGAGATGACTTCGATCCACGGCGACTACCCGATGTACCTCTACAAGATCGAACTGGAGAAGGACCGTCACTTCCAGTACGAGGGCCGTTACGGCGGGGATTTCAATTTCGATTACAACCAGGATTACAATACCGTACGATATGACATATAGCGAACTGAAAGCGGCTATTGCCGAAGTGATCAAGACCAACTACAACCAGGAGATCACGGCCGTCGTGCTGCAGGACCTGCTCGACAGCATGGTGGGCATGACCCGGGCCCAGGACGAACGGGTGCTCGGGGAGGCCAGGGACTACACGGATGAACGGGAGGTGGTTATCCGCGAAGATTTTGCGGCGGCCGACGCTGCAACGCTGGCCAGTGCCAGGGAGTATACAAATGGGCGCGAAGGAGCCATCCGAACAGATTTTGCCGCAGCCGATGCAGAAACGTTGCAGTCCGCGAAAGATTATGCAGACACCCACAAGGTAGACAAGACGAAAGTAGGTGCTGCCGGAGGAGTGGCATCGTTGGACGCAGGCGGGTTGGTTCCCTCTTCACAGCTGCCCTCCTACGTGGACGACGTGCTGGAGTATCCGTCGCCGGGCGATTTCCCGTCCACAGGTGAGGAAGGAAAGATCTACGTGACGAAAGACACCAACCTGACTTACCGCTGGAGCGGAACGGGGTACGTGGAAATCTCCAAATCTTTGGCTTTGGGTGAAACCTCCTCTACCGCTTACCGGGGCGACCGGGGAAAAGCAGCCTACGACCATTCGCAGGTCAGGGATGGAAGCAACCCCCACAGGACTACGTTCGAGAGCCTGCTCGGTAAACCCGCCTCATATTCTCCGGTCACGGATCAGAACAGCAACGGCAGCGGATATAAAAAACTCTGGACCGGGACGGAAGATGAGTACGCGGCGTTGAATGTCCGGGATGCCAATACGCTGTATGTGGTACTCAAGACCGGGGCGAACTATCTCACAGTCACCCCTTCGTCCTTGAGTTTTGCCGGTGAAGGGGAATCCGAAACTTTACAAGTTAATTGTAATGCTTCGTTGAATTGGTCTGTTACCGGCCTGCCTTCGGGTTGGAGCGCCTCTCCTGCTTCCGGAACGGGTCCGGCGACGGTAACGATAGCGGCTCCGGAGAATCCGGCCCCGGCATCGGTGCGGGGAACGATTACCGTTTCGGGTGGCGGGATGACGGCTTCATGCAGCTATCTTCAAGAGGCAGGGCACGATCCCGGGCCCGATCCGGAAAAACCGACGATCACACTCTCTGCCTCCATGGATTTCCCCGCTTTGGGGACGCCCATCGTCAAAGCGGAAGCGAGTCAGGCCTGTCTCGACGACATCACAGTGGAGGTGCGGGGCTATCTTGACTCAACAAACATGTGGGGACCTCAGTATATCAATATTCAATCCGGAAACTCGGGCGGGCAGGTCGAAGTTAGCGGCCTGACTCCTTCGGGTAGCGTCACCATTGAAAAAGTAAATAATACTGATATTCAGCCTGTAAACACGGATAATGCAACCTATACCTGGTAATGATTACACTTGGGAATAACAAGATAGCCAAAATGTATCTGGGTGCGACCCCTGTAGCCACGTCTTACCTTGGCTCGCAGCAGGTGTATCCCAATGCGTCGTTGGCCCTGTCTGCCGATCTCCTGGCCTTCGCCGCCGCAGGAGGATCGCAGGAGTTGACCGTTGCGGTCGAAGAGGGACAGATGTGGGCACTCTCCGTTCCGGTGGGATGGAGTGCTTCATCTCAGTCCGGGACAGGCACCGCAACACTGACGCTCACGATTGACAACAACACGACTACTGTTGCCCGTAGCGGTGCATTAACAGTCGTTTCGGAGGATTTAACCGCGACGTGTGCGTTGGCACAGGCGGCCGGGGCGAAGTCCTATGGGGAGATCTCCATCGGGGCTTACGGCTATGGAGTGCTTCCGGCCGGGGGCGGAACGGTATCGCCGACGCTTGCGTACTCGCAACCGTGGACTTGGAACGGCGTGAACGGATCGGGGGGAACGATTACTTCCGGGGCCACGGTCGCCTATTCCGGTTCCGGGGTAGATGCTGCCACCGGAACGGTGTCCGCGTCCACGAAAGGTACGACGGAGTCGGGCCAGACGACCGTTGCGACAGCTACGGTTTCGGTGTCGCTTAATGGAAAATCCGCAGCGAAAGAGGCCGTAGTATTCCAGGAGGCGAACAGCGCTACTTATGGAAATGTAACGCCAAAGAATATCACGGTTGCGGATATCCCGGCCTCCGGAGGAACAATCAGTGAGGGGACTTTGGCTACAGACTTTACACAGACAATCGGTTATACTTCCGGGGCGACACGTCCCGGTGCAGTCACGTATGTATGGGGCGATCCGGTATCGGCCCCTTCCTTGGGAACGACGATTCAAAACAGAACGAAAATCGGCAGTCTGGCATTGCGTGCTTACGGAGAGGGCAGTAAAAACACGTACAAAGCCACGGATGTATACCAGGCCGGGAACTATGTGAGTTCGCTTGCCGTGAAAGCATCCACATTCAGTTACGGTACCCTCGGAGCCGGAGCGGCTTCCATTTCGCCGACCGTCAATGCCGACGGTGCATGGACATTCACTTTCAGCAGCGGTGCCACATCTTCCGAAGCCCCATCATCCGTTTATGGTATTTTCAGTGTCGGTGTAACCTATTCGCTCGGATCGGTGCAGAACGGATTTACGGTGGTAGACGCGTCTACAGGCACCCTGACGGGTACCGCGCGGGGAACCGAAATCGGTAATGCCCGTACATCGGGAATCGTCACACGGAAAGTCGATGGGGTGTGGACCCCGGCTGCGGCGTACAATGCCGCCGGGACAAAAACTACATCCGCATCCAAAACCGCCACCTGTACGCAGGAGGCGAATGCCAGAGCCCTTTCCGGATTAAGCGCAGGGTGTGAATCTTCTTCCAATATGCCGCCGGACATTCGGCAGCATGATTGGATGGGTGCAGCTGGCGGGATATTCACTTTCTTTTGCAACGCCAATTACTCCTATACATCCGGAGCCACGTCGTTGGAAGATGTCAGGAGTTCTACGGCCTATACAAGTCTTGGGGAGTATGCGGGTATCACCATAAATGGCAATACGGCAATCATTCCTTCCAGAGGTACCGTAGAAGGATCTAACAGGTATAATCATTTTACAGCTTCTTATGGTGGCAAGGCTGTTTCCTGGAATACAGGGCAGGCCGCGAATGCCAGGAACCTCAGTTCGATTAGAATTGCCGCTTATGCTGCTGATGCTACCTGGGTCCAACCTGCGGACTGGGGGGCGGTCCCTGCCGGAGGAGGCTATATTAATTTTAGAAGATATACAACTTATTTATATACTTCCGGTTCAACCATTGAAGAAAAGAACGGTGCTGATGGGGATAGGTCAGGAATGGTTCTTTATGAAGGCGGTGGATGGATGGAAGCCTGGGGAAATGGCGGGTACCATGTAATGTCTCGTGGGGTAACCGCTGGCGAGAGAAGACGCGGAACGATCTATTGGACCTATGACGGGCTTACTTCTAATCACCTGGTTTTATATCAGGATGCAAATGTGTTGACATGGAACGACCCGGTCATTTCACGGGCTACGCCGGTGTCTATTGCAGCCGCGGGAGGTACCAACAACGTGGCTTCGGGGCTAACTTATTCGCAGGGCGGATCGTACACTTCGGGCTCTCCGGCTTCCGCCTCTTCGGGCGGTTCGCTGTCTTATGCCGTTCAAACGGCTAAGACGGGATTCAGTCTTTCTGGGTCGACTGTGACGGTGACCAACAACACCAGTACAAGCGCCCGCAACGGTTTCGTCGTGCGGATCACCTTGACGCTGAACGGTAAGACCGCGACCAAAGATATTACCTATAACCAGGCGGCGGGCTCTTATACCTATGCCAATCCGGTGGTTAGCGTCGCCTGTGCGGATGTTCCCGCTTCGGGCGGCAGCGTAACGAGCGGCACAGCGACTTATTCGCAGACCTACGGGTGGAACGGCGCGATGTCCGGAGCCGGCACCCTGACTTCGGGCGGAACCGTTACATGGTCAGGCGGGGCATCGAATATTGCTTCGTTGGGGACGACCGTCAAAAGTAGAACGGCAGTAGGTAGTGCTTTGGTTGCCACCGTGACGATGAACGGCAAGAGCGGCAGCGGATCGGCAACGGTTTACCAGCAGGCCAATACGTTTAGCGACAACAGTATGAAGCTTCATTTCGGAAGTTTCACCGGAGCAAACACAATAACTGTCGGTGCGGGTCCAAGTTCTATCGCCGTGTATCTGGAAGTGACCCGGCTGTACACCTCAGGTGTGTATCAACCTGGTCATAATGTAACGACAGGAGGGACTTTTACGGTATCAGAAACTGGGTTTAGTATCAGTGGTTCTAATGTTATTGCTGCTAGTAGAGGAACTACTACAGGAGCTGCCAGATCAGGCACTGTAACTGGTAAATATAATGCTTTAACAGCAACTGGCACTATAACTCAAGCTGAAAATAAGATTACAAATTCAGATTATAATGCTTCTAATAGTCAGTGGAGTGTAGGTGCTATCATAGGCTCTGGAATGACCGCTGCTGGCGGTTCTGCTACGATAACTAGAAGCGCTAGTCACCTTCACACAAATTATAGATTATATAGCTCAGGATCAACAGATGGACCATTTGAAGATACGGTTGTTGATAATGTTAATCTTAGTATAGTTTCTAATGGAAACAATAGATTTAGCTTATCAGGAACTACTCTGACCCATAGTAATATGGGCACTAATGCAGTTACTGATACTATAACAATTAGAGCAACTAATGTTTCAAATGCTTCAACTTATAGAGATGTAAGTGCTAGTGTGACTAACTCAGTGGTTAGTTCAGATAATCTAGTAGTTACTTCTTATTCATACCCGACTATTTCATATTCAGGAGGATCTGTATCTCCAACAGTAGCCGGACAAAGAAGAGACCTATATGCTTCAGGATCTTATAAAGAGAATGTTTCAGGATTTCCTTCTGGTATTACTTATATGTATACTAATGTAGGAATGGTATCTGGATTCTCAATAAACACTTCTACTGGAGTTGTCACAGCTTCTGCTAACTCTAGCTCTAGTTCTAGAAGTAATATGGTGAGAGTTACAGTTGCAACTAAGAATAACTCAGCAAATAAGAGTACAAATGTGACTCAAGCTGGAGTACCTGGCCCGACAAGAGTAAATATTTCCATAAATAACCCGCAATTAACTGGTGGTGAGGTTGTTATTGCTTTTAGCCCAGCTTGCTATGACACTTTAACTATTTTGGTCATGGGATATTTACAAGATGGTAGCTTGTACTCAGTATACAGAAATGTTGGAGGTGGTATTACAGAAGATAGATTCTATCCTAATGGAGCTTGGGCTGATTCAGCATCTATTGAAAATATAGATGGTGAAGGTATCCCTCCAGTAACTAAAACTAGAGGAATTTATTATTGGTAATACCTAACTCGCAATCAACTTTTAACACACAACTACAATGACAAAACCGAACCTTTGGCAGATCATCACCGGGATGGTGGTGGCCGCAATCTGCGGAGTGGCCCTGAACATGGGCGTGTTCTCGGTCTTTCCTGCGCTGATCGTGGCGATTGCGTGGGCCGGGATCAAACAGACTTCCGGCAAGGAATACAAGGACAAGAACGGTAACTACACAGATCCGAAGTTCTGGAAGGATTTTGTATCCGTGATGGCCGGGGCATTGGTGATGTGGGCCATCGTAATGATCGGATAATTATTCGGCGGCAGAACCTGGCGGAAATTCCGCCGGGCTTTCCCGGCCAGTAAAATAACGAATATGGAACATTTGAATTTACAAGCCCTCGCCGATAACCTGAGCCTTTTCGCGTTC
>ERZ773185.185-NODE-185-length-59837-cov-113.801730_pt1 | contig 59837 bp, 28 predicted proteins | sample MGYA00580531_ERZ773185 | MGnify/ENA primary metagenome ERZ773185 (study PRJEB29015, sample SAMEA2737799) | human gut metagenome | biome: human gut; feature: human-associated habitat; material: faeces | place: China | collected 2012 ...
GGACAGTTCCCAGATATTCGTGCTATTCGAGTTATTCGTGTTCAAAATCATCCCATCCCAACTTGTAAGTTCTAAAAAGCTTATGGGTTGGGATTTTTTCTTTGTTTATTCACATCATTTCTCTCCCCCATCAGCACTCTCATCACACTTGGCATGTACATTCTCATTCCCCAATCGCTTTGTTTTGATACATTTATTTTATATAAAAAATCTAGGCACCTTGCTATTTAAACAATTTTCGAACTACCTTAAGGATAAAAGTCATCTGATGATAGCTACAGAAATAAATAAGTTGTTCCTTTAAAGACGAACTTCCAAGATAGTCTATAAACTTCAAAGGTAAGGAACAACCATATTTTTTAGCTATACGATCCCATTGGGCATCAAATGCGAAATCTATTCCTAAAAGATAATTATTAGACCGGTAATAATCAACTGTCTTCTTAACTCCTTCATATAAACTGATATTTGTCTTGAATTCTGGTACAGCCTTCTTTAACTTTGAATTGTCCAAATGCTGTGAAATGGCTCGTCCTCCTAAAATCTGCTCTTTGTAATTAGGCATTTCTCTCGCTAAATCACAGCTAGATAAATTCACATATTTAGGTTGCTTCCCTAGTATCTGCCCCAAAACATCAATAACATCCTTCCAGGTATAAGCTTCGTCCCCACATATATGAAAAGCCTGATTGTAAGCCTTTGTATTACCTAACAATCCAACCAATCCTACAGCAAAATCCTCAACTCTTGTAATCTGGGCTATAGCCTTCCCTTCATCCCAAAGGATGATAGGCTTTTCATTTAAGATACGTTGAATAATTGTTCCATGAAATCCGTAACCTGGCATTACTCCATAAGGAATTCTTGTATTACCATAGGTTATAGCTGGTCGAATGATGGTATAAGTAAGATTCACTTTTTCGGCCAATTCTTTAAGGCGCTCTTCACACTTTGCCTTATTGATACTATATGACCATAAAGGATTCACCAAGTCGGCATCTTCATTATAAATTACATCAGCATACTTTGGTTTATTATATGCTTCTGCAGATGAGAAGAAAAGATATTGTTTGCAATGGTCTTTGAATAAAGAGACACTATATTCTATATCTTTTTCTGTATAGCACAACACATCTAGAACTGCATCAAAGATACGCCCTTTTAACTTTTCACGAATCAAAGTTTCATTGCGATAATCTGAAATAATTTGCTCAACATCCGGATTTAATGTCTGAGTATGAGAAATACCACGATTAATACAAGTAACTTTCCATCCTTGCTTTAAAGCTTCATTAACAACAGCGAAACTAATAACGCCTGTTCCGCCTACAACTAACAGTCTTTTATCTTGCATAACACTAATGCCATTTTACATTTTCCTTAATTATTTTAGCAGGAACACCACCTACTACAACATGAGCAGGAACATCTTTAGTTACGACTGCGCCAGCTGCAATAATAGATCCTTTACCAATATGCACACCCTTAAGAATTTGAGCACCCTGACCTATCCAGACATGGTCTTCTATTACTATTGGCTCTGATATTTTGTACCCAGTTTCTTCTATTGTATGCCCATCATAAGAACGTATAACAACATCACGCCCGATAGCACAATCTTTACCGATTTCGATTCTATCACCGCAGGTAATCTGTACATTCTCATTGATGAAACCACCATGAAGGATTAAATGTCCTCCCTTGATAACTCTAACATAAGAACCAGCATACATAGCAAATGGATTTTTAACTGTCATAGTTGCACCTTCCTCTAATAACAATCTTGTCTCCTTATGTGAACCTTTTACTTGCGGAGTGCCTAAAATAAGAGTTTGATTCAAGTCTAATATAGAACCCTTCTGCAACTCTATGGTTACATGTGGATAAATCCTAGCAACTAGTTTTTTTCCTCTTTTTACATGAGAAGAAAATGTATTAAGAGAAAGGAAAGTTTTCCAGTTTCTAACAGATACGCCCAATGTACAGAATAGCTTTAACAACTTCTTCAATTTGCGGGCATAATTTCTTAACTTATTCTTTAATCGATTTTTGAATGTAGGTAAAGGGAAAAACTTTTCTGCTACCTTATCAAATGGCATTTTATCTAATGCATCAAAGAATGCATCTCTGTTTGGAGAAGTTGAGTTAAGGGAAGTATTCAATGCCGGATTACCAGCTTCTGCATCCTTCATCGTAAACTGTCGCCAATTGATTTTATCTTTGATGGCATCAAACAGAGCTTTACCTTTATCTGAATTGACCATTACAAGTGAAGTTCCTCTATTCTGGTCCATAGAAGGATCAATATTCTCTATTCCCCAAAAATCTGCCAATGTGATATCTGCCTTTTGCGGAAAGCCTTTGAATGTACACTGGTAGCAGGAAGGCCGAGCAAAATTTCCGCTCTGCAAATAACCTATAAAGAATAAATCATGCCAACGATCTTTGCAATATTCCTGTCCGTTTTCAAAGTTCACACGCATTGAGAAATTATGCCATCCCCACTTCTTGTTCTTAAACTTTATCTGTGTAGCCTTTGAACCGTATTGCTTCTCCAACATATCCATATAAGACAGGAATACCTTAGGAGAATTAACACCACGACAAATGAAATCACAGGTGGTCAGATTGTCATACTCCTTGCGCAAGAACTTATACAATCCCTGTATCTGACATGGAGTACCACAGAAGAACACTTTTTCACCTGCCTTCAACAAACCTCGAACCTCCTTATAAGCCCCTTCCATTGAACTCTGGAGGTACTTAGAACTTCTAATTTCAGGGAGTATTTGACGGTCTGGAGATACGATATGTCTTACGGTATGATCTTTGTTATAAATTGCTCCACCGACATAAGCATTCTGCTCATACATTGCCAATGCCAACATAGAATGAATACCACCAGATGTACTATCTGTACGAATAGCTTCATCTTTGGTATAAGCAGCATATACTAAAGGCTCATCATAACGGATTACATTATCTGCCTTTGTCAATACCGGACAGGTCTTCTGGCACAATCCACAATCAATACATAAGTCCTGATTTATCTCGGGATACCAAAAACCTTCCTTATCAGTCTGAAAGGTAATGGCTCCCTTCGGACACACATCTCCACATGCGTTGCAGCCACAACACTTAGATTTTTCTATTATTTCCTTCACGCGTTATTTCTTTAATATCTTTTTCAAGAACGATTTGATAGAATATAAACAACCTAGAATCCTAGCAGGAAGAACAACAGATAACGATGTATTTTCACGAATAACAGTATTGATAGCGACATCGTTTTTAATGTCTTTCAAACTCTTTACCTCCTGTATGTAGAGATTTATCAAATTGCTGACCTTTGCCCTAATCAATTCCTGCCTTAATATTTTAGATAACATTGTTTTTATCATTATAGGAGAAAATTCCAGCATTTCTGCTACATGTAAACGAAGTTTTACATAACCAAAGAAATATCTAAAAGATTCTTCTTTAGTCTTGTAATGACAAAGAGATGAATCCAAAACTCTATATGCAGTCAATTCTTCTGGAACATATCCAAACTTTCCGCTCATAGCCATTGAAACATTCAAGATTGTTCCTTCCCCAATATATTTATCAGACAAATCAATTAACTTCTTATATTTGATGCAACCTTCTTCATAAATGCTTTTTCTAAAACATGAAGAACTGCCCAATGGGTAATTATTAAAATCATTACACAATAAAGCAAGCACACTATTTATCCCTTTTGTATGAAGCATCGGTGATTCCCATTTTGTGGAAATATGCAACACCTTTCCTGTCTTATTATCAAAAGAATGAAATCCTCCATGCACCAAACTAACATCCTCATTCTTCTCCAGAACATCAACGAGCTTGACAAGGGCATCTTTGGCCAAGTAATAATCATCACCATCCAAAGTGGCAATATACTTGCCTCGTGCCTCATGAATGGCATTCACATAGTTGCGAGTAACCATCATATTCTTATCATTAAAGATAAGTTTTAAGTTCTCCGGATATTTTTCCTGTAACTTTTTCAATAGTTCACGCTCTCCATCATTACTGCCATCATCACCCACTACAACCTCGAATGGGAATGGACATTGCTGTGTAAGAGCAGACATGACAGTCTGCTCTATGTATTTCACCTGATTGTATGTAGCTATGACAACAGAAACCAAAGGATTGGCTACTAATTGGGAAGATGCTATAATCATTTGAAAGAATTTAATGTGTTAATAACTTTGTTGATTTCCTCATCAGTCAATACCGATGACATAGGGATAGACAGAATTTCACTTTGAACCTTATCTGCTACTGGACACAAAGCGTCAGCATATTGCTTATAACACTTTTGCTTTGGTACTGGTGTCGGGTAATGGATCAAGCTCTCGATACCATTGTCCGCCAAGAACTGACGAAGTTCATCACGACGCTCACAACGAACAACAAAAAGATGGAATACGTGGCCGTCTGCTGTTTCATTTACCAACTTAGGCAATCTAATCAAAGGATTCTTAATACCCTCGAAGTACTTCTTGGCATTCTGACGACGGATTTCATTACGCTCATCAATACGCTGAAGTTTAATATCAAGGAACGCAGCCTGAAGTTCATCCATACGGCTATTCAAACCTGCATATTCATGGACATAGCGGATATGAGATCCATAACTACCCAAAGCTTCTACAATATCAGCAAGTTTGTCATCATTGGTAGTAACGGCACCGCTATCGCCTAACGCTCCAAGATTCTTTCCTGGATAGAAACTGAAGCCTGCAGCATCACCCAAGTTTCCTGTTCGAATACCATGCCATTTAGCACCTATTGCCTGAGCATTATCCTCAACTATCTTGAGATTATATTTTTCCTTCAATTCGTTGAGTTTTTCAGACCAACATGCCTGACCATAAAGATGAACCACAGCTATCGCTTTAGTCTTTGGAGTGATGGCTTCCTCAATCTTGTCAATATCTATATTGAAAGATTCCTCAGATGGATCAACAAAAACTGGGGTAAGATGATTATCAGTAATGGCAAGAACTGTAGCAATATATGTATTAGCTGGTACAATCACCTCATCTCCATCTTGCATTACACCCATTTCCTTATAAGCACGGAAAATCATGCGAAGTGCATCCAAACCATTACCGCAAGGAACTACATGCTTAGTACCTATGAAGTTTTTCAAATCATTGGCAAATTTCTCATTGTATTTGCCATGCAAAAACCAACCATTATCGATAATCTCACTAGCTGCAGCCTTCATGTCTGCAGCATACAGTGCATTCACTTTCTGTAAATCTAAAAATCTTATCATAATTATTATTTGTCGAGTAAGTGGAGGGAGTTTCACCCTCCCTTCTCTCGGAACCGTGCTTGACAGTCTCCCATCACACGGCTCTTCGTACTTAACTCTTTTGTTTATTAGTTTATATTCTTTATTAACCTAGACGTGGATAGGGTACAAATCCCTTCACCCAGTGTGAAAACTCATTTCTGTTATGTGCCGCATACTCTACAAGCCAATCATACGCTTTACCAAGCTTCTTACCTTTAGAGAAACGCTTGTACTTACGCATCACCCATCGGGTTAGTCGCTCATTGATGTAATTCAACACCTTGCGGAACTCAGACCTACCAAACTTCATATAGTAGTTCATCCATCCACTAATCTGCGTATCAACCTCATTGCTTATGTCTAGCAGACAAGCAAAAGTTTTACGATTCAGTTTCCAAGCCCTTACGGATTCTTTAATCCTCTTCATCGATTTCTTGCTTATTGCAGGGAGAAAAGCAGTAAAGTTTTGACCCGTCTTTCTGTTTCTTGCACCTCTAGGTCTGAAGGTAAAGCCAAGGAAGTCGAAGGAAGTATGCTCCGAGTCACCTCTTCGATTACTGTCCTTACAATAGACTATCTTTGTCTTTTCTTCATTCAGTTTCGATCCACATTCTCCAAAGCGTTTCATTAGAACTGCTTTCAAGAACTGGGCTTGCTTCTCCGATACGCAGTGACAGATGGTATCATCAGCATAACGCTCGAACGGAATCGTTGGATAGTTACGCGACATCCATTCATCAAAGACGTAATGAAGAAATAAGTTTGCTAAAACTGGACCTATCACAGAACCTTGGGGAACTCCCATCGTTCGCTCTATCACTTCACCCTTCGATGTCTGATAGGGAACTTTGAGCCACCGCTCAATGTATAGAAGTACCCATTTCTCCTCTGTATGCTTGCGGACAGCCTTCATCAGCAATTCATGATTGATTGTGTCGAAGAACTTACTGATGTCCATATCAAGCACCCAGGGATTCACATAGCAGCGCTCCTTAGCCTTGGCTATGGCTTGATGCGCCCCCTTACCTGGACGATATCCGTAGGAATCTTCCTTGAAGATAGGTTCGAGTATGGGAGTCAGTACTGATACTACTACCTGCTGCGCTATTCTATCTTCAATCGTTGGTATGCCCAGAGGGCGAGTACCACCATTGGATTTTGGTATTTCTACCAGCTTTACCGCTTTGGGAAAGTAGCAACCAGAACTCATGCGATTCCATATCTTATAAAGGTTCTTGGACATTTCTTTATCAAATGTCTTTTGGTCAACCTTATCGATACCCGCACTACCCTTGTTTTCCTTCACCTTGTGGTAAGCTTCCCACACCAATCGTTTGTCTATTACAAAAGGTTTTGCCTCGTTCATTGTTTCATCCTCAATTTCTTAAGTTGGACTTTAAATTTGGCTAAGCACGCTACCCCCTTCACTCCATCCCCATTACAGAGACTTCAACACTACTACGAGGTAGTCCGCCACAGACATGGACATCGGTACTTTTCTGCCTTGCGTGTCACGGCTCTCGGCATTTTCCCTTGGCATTCCTTGCCTATTTCTCCTGTTCCTCTAAAGAGCCCATGTCAAGTTCATGCCACCTATACACCGCACACCCAGCAGACAGCAAACAGGTTTCCTCTGCCATTATCCCAAGATAAAATAAAGACCTTGGTTTTGATGTGACTTGCCAAATTTGCTAACGATGCTTCATCAATGGTTCACTTGCGTTCATCTCCTTGACACATACCTTGCCAACCTTACGGAAGGCTTTCAATTGTCGTTCACTACCCATCAGTTTCCATCAGAGCAGCACAAAGTGGTTTGCAATCAGCACCTGCATGCCGAATGCGGTGGGTCTGCCACCATCTCTCTAGAAGTTACGACAGAAATCTATCAAATATAGCCAATATCGGATTCTATTCTGTCTCAGGACACACTTATTTCTTGCTAAATTTTGTTTTTATAAATCCCTTTAAGTCTATCAAACTATTGAGCTTCTTAAATGAATAAAAAGTTGCAGCAATCAATATCAATCCTTCTAGCGAATAATACAACAGATTCATCTGAAGGAATGTATTCATATAAATCAATGCTAAAATACACAGTGTAAAAACCGCCATTTGGGCAAAGATGCTACGCTGAAGATATATGTGGTATTTTCGAGTGATAAATATGTAAGCTATAGAGAAATCAAAAGTATGGGAAAACAAAAATGCTGCTCCCAAACCAGTAACACCCCAGATGTTATAAAACAAAACAGAAACGCTCAAATATACAACAGCAGATAAAACGGAAAGGGAAAAATATAGTTTTGTATCACGTTTTGGAACGAATACACATCCATAACACCAATTTAACGTTTTCCACAACATTCCCAAAGCTCCCCAATATATCATTCCTGTCATAGGGAAGAACTCAGAAGAATAGAGAATCCATACGACCAACTTGCCAAAAGCTATAAGAGCCAAAAGAATAGGGAATAATATCAAAACAGAAAGAACAACTTGACTATTGATTGTATCCTCACAAGCTTTATTATCATCACAGATTGCACTGAGACGGGGGATAAAATCAGAAGACATCGCTGTAAATATCATACCAACATATCCATTGAGCATTGCAAAGCCTGCAGAATATAAACCAACATCTTCTACTCCACCATGCGAAGAGATATTCAATCTTATCAAGTAAGAAGCCATGATAGGAAAAATCTCTGACGCAGCTAGAGGTAATCCCATTTTCAGTACATCAATTGAAATAGCTTTTTGTTCTTCCTTTGTTGCCTTAACTTCTTTAATGCCTAGTTTGCGTTCATAATGATAAGCAAAAACAAAAGTTGAGACAGATAATAAAATAAGAACCGGAACAATAGCATCCTTCCCCCACAGATAGTACAGTGGTATCGTTATGAAAAGCGACATCAGGTTACCCAACACATTTGCCTTTGCGTAATACTTTATCCTTCGGCATCCTTTTACGATAGTATTAAGTATGTTTGTCATCTCTGTAAACAGAACCGAGATTGACAAACAAGCAAAACTGATAGTAAAATCTTCGTTACCAAATGACCATTGGCTTAATTTTGAAGAAAACACCAAGACGATAAGCGCACCAAGACATCCTGTAAATGTGACCAATCGTTTAAGCGTATAGATTACTTTACCTAAAAGTGTAAAATCTTCCTTTTCATAAGCCATTGCAACATTCTTTACAGAACTTGCTGCAACACCACAATTGGTAAATCCCGTAACTGTAGCTGTAGACGAAGTTAACAAACCAACAATACCCATACCCGATGGACCAAGGATCATGGATACGATTTTATTTCGAATAATTCCGACTATTATATTAAAGAGCTGAACACTTCCAAGAATAGCTGTTGCCTTGAATATACTTCTATAATTCTTTTGTTCTGTAGCCATTATAAAATTCCTAAATATTTTGCTGCATCCTTAATTTTCTGTAATGGTATATAGAAAGAACAATGGGATGGATTCGTTGCAGTCTTGTCATCAAAACCAGTAACCCAAAGCATATCAAAATTGAAATACTTCTTATGCAAGCAAAGCCAAGCCTCATAAAAACGGCTAAAGTTACAGAATAAAAGCATCTTCGTACCAGGTTTACAGAATATGATGTTGGAGAAAGCACTACCGAATGGTCCTGCTATCACTTCAGCAGAATTAAACAACTGGACTTTTTCTTTCAATGATAATTTATGAGGTGCTTCAAGGAAATAGAATCCTTCCTTTCTAAAGTATTCTTCTACTTCTGCCCAATTTGTCAGATTTCTGCCAAAACCTCTACGAGGTAAATAAAGTTTAATAGGTTTGGCATTTTGATCGATTTCATTTAATAATGGGGTAACCAATTTCTCCTTCAGAATGTCAGCAACAACCTTTGGTTGTACATCATCACCTAAAGCCACACTGACTTCATGATCAGTAAAGGTTGTAGGGCGTTCCATATAATAAAGACACTTAACTTTTACTGCAACCTTATCATCTACAACAAGTATTTTAATGCCTTTATACTTATTAAGTTCATTATAAATAACTTCTTTCAATTGCTGATCCTGATAGTTTGGAACAAGAACAGTAAGTTCCCCACCTGCATCATCAATAGCATCTTGTAAAACTGCTAATTTTGGGAAATACTCAGATAAAGAATGAGACCAGATATGAGCATGAACGCCTAACATTGAGAATGCTACATCCACATTTAAAATATGTTTAGGCTTTCTGTAATATACAATACCATTCTCCTCTTTCTCCAATAATCTGTCACTGGCAATATTTTTAGAATAATTGTATGCAAAATACTTTTTCCAGAAAACATTTCCTTTATTGTCAAATACAAAATCAGTTCTGCCAATTACCATAGCATCGGTAAATTTCCATAAATCAATCTCGGGATAATTTACTTTAAAACTACCATCAACAATAAAGCCATATACTTTATGCATATCCACTTCTTCTACCGTCTCTGGCTTAAACACAGAAACTTTAGATCCCAAGGATTCTGCGTTATTTATTTTTGCGGACAAGATTTTACCTTGTTTATAAGCCAAGAGAAAACTGACTTTTTTTTCTAGCCTCGCTATTTTGCGAAGTCCTCTAATAATTAAGTTCATATAAAAAAATTTAGATAAAGTACATTATCATACCATAATACAACCAAAAAATAATATCCATTTTAATTGTGGGTTTTAATATCTTTTTTCAAGATTTCAATTCCCTGAGTTAAAGAGATTTTAGATTTCCAACCTAATAACCTTATATTCTGCTCAATCGGTGCAACAGCATGCATAATATCTTGCTCAGAATAAACTCTACCACCCCAGTTTGCATTCATTTTCTTTCCCCAAATCTCTTCCATCTTAGATGCAACCTCTCGAATAGAATATCCTTTTCCTGTTCCCAAATGAAACTGGTAAAAAGAATCTTTCAATTCTGGAAGTTTCTGTATCAATGTATAGAAGAAATCAGCCATATCATCAACATGAATGAAATCAAGAATCTGTTCACCCATTGTAAAGTCAACTGGCTCGCTGGCAGAAAAAGAATCAATCATGTAATCTATCACCTTCTTATAGGCATTATATCTACCATAAGGAGAATAGACAACAACATTAATCCAATTCCACTTAGAAATGGATTGATAATATCGGATGATTGGACGTTCTGCAGTTTTTGTTGCAGAATACAAGTTGTTAGGATGATATTCCCCATCTCCATATCTGAATTCTGAAAATGTACCTATGTTGATGAAGTACTGACACTGAGTATTACTCAATGCCTCCAACAAAAATGTGGTAAACGAGATATTGGCTTCCACCAGTTTATTTACATTCTCAAAATCATGACGGCCTGTAAAGAATGCTGCCAGATGTAAAGTAACATCTGGGTTAGCATTCTGTACTTGCTCCATCCAATCAGAAGACTGGGTAGTTATCATTTCTACAGATTCTTTGCCAAACATAGCCTTGGTCTTATCTAGATTTCGGACTAAAAGAACCAAATCATTTATACCCTTACTAATGAGATAAGGTATCAACGTCTTGCCAACAAAACCTGTAGCTCCAGTAATCAATATTCTCATACGTTGAAATTATAAGGAATCTCAGACAAATCAACTCTTGATGCCTCTGAATCATCATGAACTTCCGGTATAATATCCATCAACATTGATGTGCCCTCACCTGCTCCTGCAAAAGCCATCCAGAGACCTGGCTGAACCGTTAATCGCTGATAATTATTCTTTGGTGAAAGGATAACCTCTTCAAACTGTCCTTTTGTCTTACTACCTTCACGATCATCGTAAACAACAAACTTAACAGCACCAACAGGAACCACAATGTTCAGCACCATACGATTATGGCGCTTCCAGCCTTTTACCATACCTTGTTTAATTTCAGAGAAGTAAGCTTCTCCAAATCCGGCATATCCTTCATCTGTACAATGAATGGCATGAAATATATCACCCTTAGAAACAGCAATGTGCTTCATCGGATGTAATTCTACTCCTTCTATCATATTATTTTGTCCAATTTAAGTTCTGACTTTCAGCTTCCTTAGTATAATATTCAATCTGCTTCTTGGTCAAATCGAACATATCTACGTTTTTGCCCTCATAGAATGCTTTGTACCACTCTGCAATGATATGTACACACTGCTCATAATGTAAAGTTGAATGCCAATTGAGATAAGCAAGAGCCTTATCACAGTTCAATTTCAAAAGGGTAGCCTCCTTGAACGGTACATTACCTGTCAGTTTGGAAGCCTTCTCCTTATCCAATCCCCATTCTTCTGCCAAATCCTGCGTCAACTCGAACACAGTCTTTGTCTGTTCTGCACGAGGACCAAAATTATAAGCCTCTCCATTTTCCGACTTGTTCTCATAGAGATATTGTCCCAAAGTAAGATAACCACTCAGCGGTTCCAATACATGCTGCCAAGGACGGGTAGCCTTAGGACAACGGATTTCTACAGTTTCTCCCTTAGAGAACGCCTTGACACAATCTACTATGATACGGTCTTTAGCCCAATCACCACCACCGATAACATTACCTGCACGAGCTACGCCCATCTTGATATTTGGCATGTTCTGAATGAAAGAATACCAATAGCAACGGATAGCTAATTCTGCAGCACCCTTTGACCCAGAGTAAACATCCTTGCCACCAACCTCATCAGTCTCACGATAGCCCCAGATCCATTCTACGTTATTATAAGCCTTGTCAGAAGTGATGAGAACACATGTACAATTCCAATCAATATTTCTGATTGCTTCGAGTACTGATGTAGTACCAATCACATTTGTTGTCATTGTATCAAATGGATCTTTGTATGACGTCAACACCAATGCCTGCGCTGCCAAATGGAAGATGAAGTCAGGCTTCACTTCCTGAACATAAGCGTTCATAGCCTCTTTATCACGGATATCTCCAAACTTATGATGAATCTTATCATTCAATTTACATACATTGAACATTCCTGGTTCTGAAGGCACATCAATAGAATAGCCGTATACCTCAGCACCCAACATAGTGAGCCATGTTGAAAGCCATGAACCTTTAAAACCTGTATTGCCTGTAATCAATACTTTCTTTCCTTTATAGACGTTATTAAATGCCATATTATTTATTTTTATTGTTTTATAAAATTGATGATTTTGGGACTTCTCTTTCCCATTTCTTCCAAGGTGCCGTGTTGGTTTCCAGCAACTTCTCCAACAAATTCTTCTCGCGAATATTATCCATACACTGCCAGAATCCCTCATGGACATATGACATCAACTGGCCTTCTTTTACCAATTGTTCCAATGGCGCTTTCTCGAAGACGCAGTCATCACCTGTAAGATAATCAAAGATTTCTGGCTGCAAAACCATATAACCAGCATTGATAGGTGCTCCATCGGTAATATTCTTTTCGCGGAAGGACTTCACGGCATTATCCTTTGTAATATTAAGCACTCCCTTATCCTGTTTCATCTTCACAGCTGTAAGTGTAGCTAACTTACCATGGTGCCGATGAAACTTTAAGAGTTTATCTATATCAACATCACAAACGCCATCACCATAGGTCATAAAGAAAGGTTCATTACCCACATATTTTTGGATTCTCTTGATACGACCACCAGTCATGGTATTATAACCTGTATCTACCACGGTAACCTTCCAAGGCTCCAACTCGCTGTGATGAATGGTCACCTCATTAGCTCCATTCCGCCAATCGAAACTCACATCGCTATTATGAAGAAAGTAATTGGAGAACCATTCCTTGATGTATTCCTGTTTGTAACCTGCACAAATAATAAATTCATTGTGCCCATAATATGAATATTCTTTCATAATATGCCAAAGAATTGGCATGCCACCAATCTCTATCATTGGCTTAGGCTTAAACTGGCTCTCTTCACTAATGCGAGTGCCGAAGCCTCCTGCTAAAAGTACTACCTTCATTTTTAAATATTTTCCTTTCTAAATTGTACAAATTCATCATAAGATCTGATATAATCAGATGCCTTATATACATCAGATGCTAATACCATACAGACTGCTCCTGAAGAAAAATCTTCTAAGGTTCGCCACATACCAGACTTTACATAAAGACCTTGATATGGACGATTAAGGAAGAAGGAACGCTTACAGTTACCATCATCCAACGTTACAGTAAAAGAGCCTGAAACAGCAACTATCAATTGCTCTAATTCTCTATGAGCATGTGCTCCTCTAGATTCACCGCCAGGGACATCATAAAGGTAATATACACGTTTCACATCAAATGGCAAGGTCTTTCCATTTTCAACAACTGTCAGATTTCCTCGTCTGTCACTATGATGCTTGTCAAGTTCAACGATGGTACTATCAAAAACACCATGAAGTTTGATTTCAGAATGTGACTCTGTTGGTATGTTCTGCTTCTCCGTATTACAAGTAGAAACATTTTCTACCGACTTTGCATAAGCCTTGAATGCTTCATAATTACGGATGTAATCATTGATATCATAAGGAATACTACCAAACTCCAATGCTACAGCATTTGTAGAAAACTCCTTTATTTCTCTCCATAATCCTTTAGGAATATAAAGACCATAATAGGAACGGTTAAGCGTAAAAGTCTTACGCTCCTTACCATCATCTACTACAATATCAAATGCACCAGAAAGGGCGATTATCAACTCTTCATTATTGATTTCGGCATGACCACCACGATTCACACCACCTGGTACATCATACAACCAATAAGTTCTCTTTACTTCAAAAGGTATTTGAGTAAAGTTTTCGGCAAAAGAAAGATTGCCCCTCGCATCCAAAAACTTAGGAAGTTCTATTATTCTACAATCATTTATCGTCATATTAGATAATCTTTAAATTTCGTTTTTATGAGCTTGAACATACAAGCTACATTTTAATATGTTCTCAGGACTATTTGTATCTAGCCAGATACAATTCGAATCCAACTTCTGAATTTGAAGTTTGTTCTCAACTAAAAATTTTCGATTTACATCAAGAATCTCATAGCGATTTCGTTCAGAAAGACGAATGTCTTTTACTTTTGATATTACATTATTAGGATATACATAAATACCTGATATATAAAACTCACGAGTAGTATTTTCTCCTATACCAATGAGCTGTTTGTCACTAGGAGTTTGACCTACGAGCAACTTTCCATACTGTTCCCCATCAACATGGTCTGCGACAAAGATGGTAGCATTAGCACTCTTTGAAGCTGCCTTAATAGCTTTACCTAATTGTGCCAGAAACGGTTTACCAAATATAAGCGTATCTCCTGTTATCAAACAAACTTGATCAATACCAATAAAATCACTAGCAATAGTTATTGCCTGCGCTATACCCTCTGGCTTTTGTTGAATAGCATAAGTGATTAGCACATTTAAATTATGACCATCTCCTAAAGTATCGACAAAAGCTTTCTGCTGTGTAGGTGAAGTTATAACCAATAAATCCGTAATCCCCGCTTTTGCCAATATTTCTATTGGATAATAAATCATCGGCTTATCAAAGATTGGCAATAGTTGCTTGGGAACTCCTAAGGAGAGAGGAAACAGCTTATCACCAGAGTCTCCTGCTAAAATTACACCTTTCATAAATAACTTTATTATAATGAATAACCAGCTTATAAAACCATTTCACTGCCATCTTCCCCATACGCTCTATCCTTTGCTTCAAAGATTACGCTAGGCTCAAATACCTCAACTGTATGCCAAGCGCCTTTAGGTATAGAACAACCGAACTTACCTTCTACAGGAGCCAGTGATATTCTTTCTGTCTCGTTATATGATACTTTTCGCTTTTTATCTTCACCATCCTGGACATACGTTACCACTTCATCGTAGACAACCACATCCATTCTACCACAAAGGCAGACTACACTCTCCGAAGAATTAGGATGACGATGTATCACCACTTCCGTACCTGGCAACAAGGCATTGAGCATTCTCTGACTTTGATCATCTACACTAGTACGAAGATCATAATTCAGGCGAAAACGAGGATTGTCATTAGCTTTGGTAAAAAGAGTATCTAAGAGTTTATTATCAATTATCAATGTATTCATAATTTATCTTTCTCAATATAATCTATAATTAATAAGTTACCTACTAGAAGTCCTCTAACCTACAACGACAACAGCATTTATCGTTTTCTAATACTCCAAATTCTTTTTTAAAGATTCGTCAGTTTCGCAGAGAATAGAAAGCAAATACTTGCCATAGTCGTTCTTCAACATGGGTTGCGCATTCTCTCTCAATTGCCCTGCTGTAATCCAACCTTGACGGTATGCGATTCCTTCCAAACAAGCAACCTTCAAGCCCTGGCGTTTCTCCAAGACTTCGATAAAGGTGGATGCTTCAGAAAGAGAATCATGGGTTCCGGTATCAAGCCAGGCAAATCCTCTTGCCATGGTCAGAACCTTCAGCTGCTTATCCTTCAAGAACACCTGGTTTACGGTGGTGATTTCCAACTCACCACGAGCGGATGGCTTGATATGCTTAGCTACATCTACCACCTTGTTAGGATAGAAGTATAAACCTACCACTGCATAGTTGCTCTTTGGATGCTGAGGCTTCTCTTCAACGCTCAGGCAATTGCCTTGCTCATCAAACTCGGCTACACCATATCGCTCTGGATCACTTACACGATAGCCAAAAACGGTAGCCTTGTTATTCTGTTCAGCATCTACTACTGCCTGATGTAACATCTGATTTAATCCTGCACCATAGAAAATGTTATCGCCTAATACGAGGCAAGCGGAATCATTACCAATGAATTTCTCTCCGATAATGAAGGCTTGGGCTAAGCCATCTGGTGATGGCTGTTCTGCATACTCAAACTTCACACCTAACCGGCTTCCATCGCCTAAGAGTCGTTTGAAACCTGGTAAATCAAATGGTGTTGAAATAATGAGTATCTCACGGATACCTGCCAACATCAATACTGATATTGGGTAATATATCATCGGTTTATCGAAGATTGGTATCAGCTGCTTGCTGATACCCTTTGTGATAGGATACAAACGAGTACCACTACCCCCTGCTAATACGATTCCTTTCATAATTTACTAATTTCTGTTTAAGTGACCATAATTATTGCTCATCAAAAATCAAAATTCAGCTTTTTACAAATAAGTTCCTTCAGAAAAGCAGCAGAAGTATACGATGCATACTCTTGGAAATCATCAGCCTTAGCAACATCAGCAAAATCTGATACAGACTTAAATGACGCACAAAATTTAGGACGAGGATTAATTCCATTTGCCGCTGCATAAAACAACCCATAGCTTTCCATCTCAATGCCAATTATTTTTCTCGCATGGTTTTTAATCTGAGCTATTTCTTCTTTACGTGCAGTTACAGCAGGCACAGATGCCATCGGTCCAATATGGACTTGCAAACGACTTTTGGGCTTACCATTATTTGTTGGATATTTTTGCTCTATATCATTTAACAGATTCTGGTCTTTTTGCATTTGCATACAAATATTCTTAAGTTCGTTGTCTAATGCCAATGGACGATAATCCGGCTCAAACTTGCGCTGTCCATCTTCACCAGTTTTAATCTTACCACTAGCCCCATCCCAAACATCAGAACAAATCAAGATGTCACCATAGCTAACCTCAGCAGAGTCTACACCAGCTGCAATACCTGTCATGAACAAATATTTTGGTGCAAAATTGTAAATGACTTTCGTTGTCAACGTTGCAGAACTAACACCAGCCATCTGAGTCATAAAAGTTGTTATGACTGAAATATCACGCCCTTCCTTATTTTTGATAGTCGCTTTATAATAAGTATTGGTACGATCATCCTCAATATCAACGATTTCCCACTTATCAGAAAAAACTTTTTGAACCTGTGAGTTCTCAGGCTCCTGCAATGCATTAATAATAGCAACATCAAAATTATATTTTCTTCTGTTCTTTCCCATTTTTTCTTTATATTTAATCAAAAAACGAATTTTATTTTTTAAAGGAATTTTCCAAGAATCATTATTGACTTCGTACTTCAAAAGTTGCAAAGAAAACTTATCGAAAGAATTTTGATACTTTTCTATATCTTCCAATCTTGTTAATCCAATTAAAGACATCGGACAAAACAAGTCTTCATCATGATGTATCAATTTCATCAAAGTAATTGCATTCTCAGGATTTGAATCTTCTCCCCAATTTTCAGGAATATTTAAATCCAATATAACTAAATCAAATAGAGTTTCACCCATTTTTGCCATAGCCTCCCTAAAGTCATGGGCAATTATCGGCTCTGTATTTATACCACTCTCTTTAATCAAGTCCCTTAGTGTTGATATTTTTTCAGGCGTATCATCAATGATTAATATGGACAACATAATCAATTATTTTATTCAACGGCTCTTTCCAATCTTCTTTATAAGAGCAATATTTAACACAACCTAAGTAATTTTCGCCACATAATCTTGCTAAACGTTTTTCTACTACTTCTAAAGTTTCGCCATCAAACGTTTCATATTGTGTAACTATTGCAATTTTTACTATTTTACCTTCATCATAAACCTCATTCACAATCATTTCTCCTCCATTTTTAAGGGAATCGCCATATCCATAACCTGACTCGCCATCATAAGTGGGGAGTGTCATATCTACAAGTAGCAAATCATAATTACCAAAAAGCGAATTCATAACCCCCGTCTTATATGAACGAACAGTGTCAACGATAACATCAGAAAAACTATTTTCTATGTTAGACTTTATGTCTTCACATTTGTACTTATCATCCTCTATCAATAATATCTTCATGCTTTTATCGAATTAAGTTTTACAGATATAGATGCTATGAAATATGAATCAACAATGCTATTACTATAGGTATTCTCCCCTGGCAGTAAGTTAGATACGATGTTACTAATTTTAACCATCCCAGAGCATTTTTCTCTTTTTCCTATGCCTGATAGCAATAACTTTTTTTCACGTCCTTTAAACTTGTCTATTACAGATTGAATCTGAGGAATATCTTCATCACGTAATTTATTTGAAACCTCAATTCTAATATGGTCTTTATCTTCTTGAACAACAACCTTACACTTTAGAGGTCTCTGTACAGATTTGCAATATGCTGTTACATTATTGAATAAATCATGAAATAAATCATTGAATTTATCGAAATAAACACCTTTAAGCATAGACCTACTTGAAATATCTATGCTAGCCTTTAAAGGTGAAGTATTAATACGATTATGCATTCGCAAACATGCATCAACAACATTCTTTATATCAAAAGAAAAGTCTGTCTTGTCATTTTTTACAAACCATGACTTCACGATATACATATCTTGTTGAAAATCAGTTTTGCAACTTCTTATTGCAAATTTAAAGTTGACAAGATTGCAATCCTCCCCTATTTTTTCACTAATATCTTTTTCCAAATTATTCAACATGGAACAAATGTCTACTTGCATTACATCTATAATTGACTTTATTTCTCGCAATCTTCTTTCTGTTATATTCCACAATGTGGTAAAAATGAGGTTGACACAATCTATGAAATTTAGTCTCGAACTTTCATTATAGGCATAACCGATATATGAATCAATCTGAGATAAAGAGAAATCAAATGCTGCCTTCTTATTTGTATTGATCAACTCTGTCTTTATTTGAATAACTTCGTCTTTTAATCTAAAGATATAAGCATCCAATGATGCAGAAAACTGCTTCAGACATTGTCTTACATAATATTTTTTCTCTTCGTCTTGTAACTTCATATCATTAGTCCAAAACTCATCATCTTTATATTGGTTATTTTCACCAATATTAGTTACCAAATTATGTGCTTGAAATTCATGTCTTATTTGATTGACTAAAGTTCCATGCCTTATTCTTGTACTCAAAAAGAAATCTAAACCATATTTTGGATCGCTCAGAAAACGGTCTCTTAAACACAAGAACAATTTTTCACATAAAGAATACTTATAATTAATTTTTGCAGACTCATCAAGAGACAATCTAATACTTATATTTAATCCATCTTTAATATTTAATCCATCTTTATCCATCAACTTAATCAAAGAATCTAAAGAATTATAAAAATTCATCGAATCATCTGAGTTTTGAAACAAATCATATAAAACTTTTTCTTCACTGAGACCTTCTGAAATAATTTTATTAACATCAACATAAATTTTACTTTCATCAATCTTCTTAGTTAAGCTACGTATAGATTGCTCTCTATAAATATTTGCAATCTCATTCTTAAAGATAGTTTTTTCTGTTTTCTCGTATAATAATTCACATATCTTGATACGTTCTTCTATGGCATCATTTAGAGTACTGAATCGCTGTACATGCAAAGAAAGAACTTTCGTATCAACTACATAGGCCAAGAAATAAAGCAAAAGCTGATTATTAGCTATATCCAATTCAGAAGCACGTTTTACATGATAGAGTGACAACACTTTTTTATAAGGTAAATATCTTTTATAATCCTCAAAGCCTATCATTGTATAGAATATTGATAGTTCCAAAGGAATGCTATTTTTTAAAAGATAATCATCCTCAAAAATATTTTTAAGTTCTTTCTTGTCAAATAAAATATCTAACGTCTCATCCTTAATCTTGTATTTAACAAAGAAGCATACCGCCTCATCTAATTTTTTATCAGCTATTAATTTGCTAAATATGTATGAACATACGTGATCCAAAAGGAAAGGAGCAACTTTATTCTGCTCCAGCAGACTGCATAATCTACTAAAACCCTCATTAGAGCCCAGCAAATGAGGTCGTAGCTGAAACTCCATCAAATCAACGTCATTTTCTATATGATGATTCTCTACTTCCAATGAGATGCTATTATTTAAGCGATAATCTCTTATATTTCGCCCATAAGAATATTGACTAAAATCATCTAATATATGCAGAATACTTTTGCTTTCATATCCTTTAACAATATTCCAAAAATGAGAAATACCATAAATAGAATAGCATGAATGGCAAATCGTCATTATATTTCTATAATATAAAGGCTGGTTATTGTTTTCTTTTGTCAAATATTTATAGTAATACACCAGCAACTTGTCAAATATCGGAGTATTTTCGCCAATACTTTTAGGGCATTTTGCTCCCATAATCACCAAACTCTTTACATATAAATCTAAAAGAGAAGTATCCCAAGGATACTCATCTCCATATTTTGGATATTCAGCGATAAAAGACTCATAATCTGCTGAATAATAATCTTTAATTAATTTCTCCCTAATCACAATGGCTTCTGAGCCTTCGAAAGGAGCAAGTCTTTGCTTATATAAAAATGAATGAAGTCGCTTGTCCTCTATAACATCATTAATCAAAAGAACATTCTTCTGGAATTCTTTATTTTTGATAAGTCCCTCATTTGCAACATTTAATGCAAACATAAAATTATCATACAAATCCAGCAAGGATGATCTCAAATCAAACTTAACCCAATCCGCAAAGCTAAATGGCTTGAAAGGCATACAATGGGCAACTATATAACCCAAAGTGTCTTCATCTAAAGTATTTTTCAGATTTTCATAATTCAAATCAATCTCCGCCTCAAAACTATATTCTGTAGAGGAGGAAAGATAAAAGAGATAGGCCATATAGGAATAAATATTTCCCGACTCTTTGTAAAGCTTATTATATAGTTGAGTACAGGCACTTAAACCAGATTTCAACCTTTCCAACTTTATATCTTGTTCTAATGTCCAAATTGAATAAGATATTTTCTTTATTGAGACCAAATAAGCCTCTGCTTCGTCATATTTCCCCAACAAAAAAGCTGTATCATATTTTTCTCTAAATAAGAGATATTGATTGATTATTTTTTTGTTACGGCTAAATATGAAGGCTAAAATCCCCACATATTCTTCATATGGCTTACTTAAAAGAAATCCTCTTCCATGTAAGGATTGATAACTATTTCGACGCAAAAAAGACAAGCTTAGCAAACCTGTAAATGTTGATGGTGCCCTATCTGCAATCTTGTTTAATTCATCATAGTTATTATTTGAAAACATATGACGAAGAAGCTGCATTTTATCAACTTGCGAATCACAAAGTAATTCTATATATTTATTCTTCATAATTGTACTCATAAATTTGGATTATAAAAATATGTATATACTTTTGCTGGAATCTTTGCCATCCTCAAAATACCATAATCCTACACACAAAAAGCAAGCCTTCATCGTATCCCATTATTCTATATATGAAATACATTTTTACGGCAATCGTTTACATTGCATTAAAATCACATCAATCCAACCATTTATAACTAAACACCTCTTGCATTGCTTCCTTTGAATTTTGCCAAGAGCCATTCCACTCTATACGAAGTACAGTATATCACCAATACAGCATCCCCACTATTTTACAAGTAGTTACACGTATCTGTTTTTGAAAAAAGTTATTTTATTATCGTTTTGCATAAGATAAGCTACACTCGGCAATTTGAAAGCAGCTTTCATTGCACTCACTGGCATCGTTTTTTCCCATTAAAGAAGGAGTTTTTTCGAATCCCTCCGTCTCCCTTTAGCCAAAGGGAGCTCCACATCCTAACCAAGCCTTCCCTTCTCAGAAAGGAAGGATGTAACCGCCCTACTCGGTGCTCAGAACCGCTACGCTATAAGGTTGGCGGACCATCAAAGGTCTCGCCATATTGTGCGGGATGGGACCGCCAGGAGATGAGGATTACAGCTAACAAAAAGACTCAATCAGGAATCGTCACTTTTATCTGCAACCACCTGCATTTCAAGGATTGTCAAAAAACAGTATATACCTCTGCATCATTGCCTTATCAATCGTTTATATTCATTTAAAACAAATACTGTAAGCATTCCGACAAACAATACAAGTACTATGTACAATAAATCTATAGAAAACTGGAATAGGTCGTTCTCGGGAAAGAATAAATTCTTTATCTTACACAAGAGAAATAGCATAAATGAACTCAAACTTACAATAATTGCATACCTATTAATCTTTATTTGGCGATTTATGTATCTTATTGCAATTTGATATTGAGCTTCATCCTCGATACTGGCCTTTCCTTCATTCATTTTCTCTCTCACTTCTCTTATCATTTCATACTTAGAACCAATAAAAGAATATAAGACTGTAAAGACAGTGATTCCTATGCCCAAAATACTTAGGGCAAAAGACTCCACATTTCTTGTATCTACAGATTTTAAAATCCAAGAAAACAAATCTTCATAAAGAAATTCCAGACTCATGATATATACTTGTGAATTATTGGACCTACTTTCTTTATTATATAGTCAACTTCATATATTCTATCATCTACTTCTATAGGAATATTTTCATTGAAGCAGCTCTCAACCAAATTGACGAATCTATCATGCAAAGTTTTAGCATCTTTCTTCAATTCTCGTTTAAGCGTATATTGTCTAAAGCCTTGAGATATTTTAAATTTTTTCTTTGAAATTTTGACATTACCAGCATCTTCGCTTTCAAATAATTTTTGAAATTCTTCTGCAGGCATGTTTCTAAAATCAATAAACCTTCTTTTATGCAAGCTTGATCTGGCGATCCATTCACTATATCTTGCCCTATAATTTTCATCGACATCTTCTATAGTTAGGAATGATGCAGAAATATTTTCCAAGACTTTAAACCTTTTAATTTCATTTAAGAAGTCTTTATATTTTATATTTCTGATATTTTCTTTCATAATTACTTTCAAAACGTTCTTTACGACTTTCAAAAAATCCTCTGAATCTTTATTTGGATCATCATAAATAAAAACGTTCCAAAAAGTCTGTATTTTCGAACCTCTCTTTAAAGGTACCACAACAGGGTAAAGAATAAAGAAGTAAGTCGTGCTCCCTAATTTAACAGAATTAGACATTGGAATTTTATTCGTTGGTGTTGTTTCAACATATTCTTCTCCAAAATCTTTCTTTTGCACAGTCATATTAAAAAGCAACAAATCACTTTTTTTATAAGAAACCCGCGAAGCTGTCGCATTAATAACCTCCAATTTATAGTTCTTACCAGTATTTTCAACAATTATGTTATTCGCTATAGAACAATTGAAAACTTTAACACAAGAAAGCGCATTTTCTATCATACCTGATCTCGTAGGTGGAAACAAACTGTTGTCAACACATCTCGGATTTGTTCTATATACAGGAATGTTTATTATAGACTTATCTCTCATAACATATTATTTTTTCAAGATTGAAGGCTATTTTGAAAAATATCATAGTCTTACCAACAGACTATTGATCTTCTGAATGTTCTTCAACCTCATCCAACATAGCATTCCAATCTTCCACAGTTTTTACACCCAAAGAATTCTTATACAAATCAAATAATTCTTGAATTTGTTTTCTCGTTTGCTCAGCATTTTTCCATCGATTGACAGCATCAACTAAGCTACCGAAAAGACCCTCTGTTTTGACTTCCAAGTGTTCATATGTTAAGGTACCACCTGCCAATGCGACAGCAACCGCCATTGTTAATATTACCTTTTTACCAGTAGAAATGAAATCCATCTTACCTGGACTATTGACATTTATGGATATCTTTATGTCTTTAGCGTCAATGCCCAAGTTAAAATCATGAGAAATCTCATCTACCGTTTTCAAAACATTTTGCACCAATGCCGTTAATTCATAAGCACTAACAGTTTCTGCATTAACAGTCAAAACATAATGATATTCATCATCAATGACAAAATAACTGGTATAGTTGCGTTCTATAACACTTGCATACTTTGATATATCACAAATAGCTTGATGAGCACCTAAAGCCTTATAGAGATTTGCCTCTAATCTTCTTTTCGAGATTTCCTTAATCCATTCAACCTTTCTTGCAAAAGAAAAGTGACGAGTTATTGCTACATCTGTAGCTAAATCTACATCAACAATTCTTCCTATTTTAAGTACAGAAGCGCCTTGTGAAGGAATTAAGACAATATCTCCACGATTCATTTCTAATGAGATACTACTAATTTGACTTGCCAAACGCCCCATATTTGAACTATAGCTACTGTCGGTAGAATCATAAGACAATAAATTTGGTTGTTGCTGATGTAGTTGCATTAGACTATTTTTTAACGCCGACAGTCTTTCTCTTGGGTTTTCTATTTGCCGAGCTGCATTAACAAAACCAATAGGAAAATTCTGTAGATTTAAAGCTACAAAACTTCTTTCTGAAAACGTATTATAATTAGCACCATCATCAGTTCTAACCAACCAATACTTCTTAGTATTAGTGGTCGCTGAAGCTTCTGTTGCCTGCTCCAATAATTGTTGAAATTCGTTCATTGTTTACTTTTTTGTATAAATCCACACGTTTTTACCATTTTCTTTTGTTACCACGCCTATTTTTATATAGAGGGAATCAGAAGATATATTTGGTAATACAAAACTATTCATTTTATGCTTGTATTGATAAGTTTGGACAAAGTTCAGTCGATTAGCTTGAAATACTTGAATTATTACCGCCTGAATACTATCCAAATCATCAGTTAATTTGAAAGCTATATTTTGTATAGGCAAAGATTTGCACTTTTGTGAGTAAACTATAAAATACTGAGGCCTACACATCTCTTTTTCATATTTTATATCATTTTGCAATATAACATTTAAACGATTGCATCTTCGACGCTGTTCCTCTAAAATTCTTTGAAGTTCATTAATACGAATACTCAAATCCTGGTTCCTACCAAGTATGAAACTTATCATTTTGTCATATTCTTCAATTTCTTTTACCTCGTCAATTTTATGATTCAGAGAATCGATATAAGCCAAGCGCTCACTCTCTGTAGCAAACACCCTATTTCCATAAATAGAGATCTTCACTGAAGATAGTAGGTGTTCTAATATATGTACATCATGTAGGCGTCTTGCATAACTTCCTCCCAAGATACACAAAAAAAATACAGCTATCATCATCGGGACAACAATACATATCAATATATTATATCGTCGCGAAATATTTCTCTTACCTAGCTTTATTATCAAGCAAACCAATAAAGCCAAAAATAACATAACTATAAACAATATCATCATGACTTTTTAGTTTCAATTGTAAATCCTAATGACTGTAAAGAACCACACCAGGTTAAACCTGCACACAAACTAGTCTTCACGCTTTCAGGCTCTAATATTATAAAAGATAAAATGGTACCAATAATTGGCAGTAATATTGCATTAGCAACAACATACCAGTGCCTAGATTTACCTGGCATCATTTTTCGCAAAAACGGTTTTACACCTTGGGTATCTGCATAAAGAGACAACATTTCTGTGATTAGAGCACCTATAAAAGTTACTAAAAATAAGCCTATAGACCTCAATAAACCACTTTCTACAAATACTTGAACTATATCCATATTATCTTAATATTGAATCGAAACTTTGGTTTTGCGACCACCAAAGCCTCTTTTCTCCCCCAAAAAAGACCTTAAACGAACATCATTCGGAATTACTTGACTGCAAGGGCTAACGTAAGTACTTTCATCAGCCAACGAAGCCTACTTCGCAGGGCATCGTAAGTATTTTCAATAATGCAACGTAACCATCTATATCTCCATACACCCTCAGAACCGGCTTTATATAAAAGCAATTGTAAGCATCCAGCCCCTATGGCAATACAACTCCATCACCAGTGTTTACTGGGGATACAGAGTATTTAAAGGAATTAGACTTTTTTGTTTTTCTATCTAAGAAAACATTAAAGCTCTTTGCTCCCCAAGAATTGACCTAAGGCGGACATCATGCGGAGTTGCTTGGCAGATGGGGCTTTGACGCCTTTGTTTGCCATATCCAAATAGAAGTTGAGACTGGTGGATAAGGCTTTGGTTAACTCTGATGGCATCAGCATGTGCCATTCCTGGTTCTCCTTATCCTCGTAGGTTGCTACCAAGAATAGTTTCTGAAGCTTATACTGGGTCTTGCGCATCTTGCGCACCACGTAGGTGCTGGCATCGCCTTTTACAAACTCATCTACTATCTGGAGTTCCTGCTTATTCAAACGGCTCAAGATCTCTATTGGATTATCCAACATCTCCTGGGCTATACGCCTAGCTGTCTCATCTTTCTTCAAGTTGGGACTTACGTATAGATCGAGTTTATCACATGCTTTCAGCATATTGACTTTCGTTGTGCTATTGAGTAGCTGAACCAAGCGGATGCTATCAGCTGTGAAGTTCTTATTTGGAATTACAATCATAACATTATAATGTTTCTTGTCCCCATACTGCTACTAGACGGTCTTTCCAAAGTTTCAGAGGACAATGGGAATTGAGTTCTAAATATAAATCGTTGTTGGCATCGAGGAACTTGCGTAAAGCTATCTCTACCAACGGATGGAAAGGAAGGTAAGTTGGAGCGAGATTGCGATAATCTACGTTCTCGATATCCATTCCTAAGCCCATGGTTTGACCGGCATTGGCTGACATAACAAATATATTGTCGGGATGCTCGCTTTGCCATATCTGGACAAAGGTTGGGCACGGACGCTTCATTATTCCAAAGAAATGCTCCTGGTCTTTGATGCTTGAAAGATGCAAAAAGTAATCACCCCAATCGGCATAAAGAGTAACGGAGTTTTCTCCACCCAACATCAAATAGACATGGGCATAGTAGGTTTTGCCGGATGGTGTCTTGGTCTTGTAAATGATCTCGACATCGTCTTTATGATAGACGAGGGTGCGGGAGCTACCTAAAAAGAAGGTTGCTCCTGGCTTTATTGAGAAATAAGATTTCATGATTTTATATTTTGTTCCTCATTGCAGTATCGCTCTGCACTTGTCGCCACTCGAATGAGGATATTTTTTCAACATTCTGCCTTTTACAGGCGCGAAATAAAATCATCTGCTGTATGTTCTGTTACAATATCGACAGAAAACCAACGCTTTCCTAAATCTTTTAGAGATCTGACTCCCATCTTTATAGCCTGAATTTCATCTTCACTCATATAATTGGAGGTCACAAATTGTGACTTCCAATTATTCCATTCTTCTTCTGTCAAACGAAACATATAATAATCAGGAAAGCGCTTCATGTTACGCTTTACTGCCTGATTAAGGAGTTTTTTCTACCTCTCCGTCTCTCCTGCAAGGAGAGCTCCACTTTCTCCCCAAGCCCCTCTTCCTCAGGAAGCGGGGATGTAACCGCCCTACTCGGTGCTCGGAACCGCTGCGCTATAAGGTTGGCGGACCATCAAAGGTCTTCGCCATGTTTTGCGGGATGGGACCGCATGGAGATGGAGGGCATCGCCAATCGAACGAGGCAGTGTAGGCAAATATTGCCCTAACTGATTTGTCGTAATCTTCATGGATTTCTTTTCACCCTAGAACTGATTTATACCCCCATCGTAAACTTCATCAGGTCCATCAATAGTTCTTCAGCTATTTCCTGTGCCATCTTCTCTAATTCCTCGAAGTGAAGAAGACCACTCTTCTTTTTGTTGGCTAGAACCATCTTGGCTAAATCTTCTGATGGGATGTGATGGAAACGAAGGAAGATCTTCTGCATCGCATTCAGCATCGTACCACTATGCATTGCATAGTCAAATTGTGCATCTGTCAGGGTTGAAGAATCTTTGCCCTCTAATGTAGGCATCATCTTTTCGATGGAACTGTATAAGGTTCGCATATCCATCAGCAGAAGTTCGGAATAGCGCTCTAATGTTGGTTGCTTGGCTCCCTTCATCATGGCTTCCTCTAATCCCTGGAGGTCATCAATGTATGGGAGGAAGTCTTCGTAAGGAAACTTATTGCCTAAGTTCAAATTGACTAATTCCAAGGTGACGAAGAAGGCTACTTGACTTAACTTAGGATAGTGCTCCAAGATGTCAATCAGGTTGATATGATCACCTTTTTCCTTTAAAGTAACTGGTATCTCTGATTTGACATGGATTGCGTCCAATGGTACATTATCCAGAACTTTTCGTATACTACTCGGCATAAAAATATGCCATTCCGTTGCTGCTTCATAAGTTACAACTAAATGCAACTTCTGCATCAGGAGATACTTCGCATCATTCCTTGGATACTTGATGCATTCTTCTGTTGAAGAGGACAAAAGCTTCTTGAGAATTTCCAACTCTTCTTCAGGCAAAACCTCAAGCGTCCATAATGGGTCTTTGGTGAATATATCGGCCAAAGCATCTGCAATCTGTGCCTTGCGCCAACTCTTCGGTATATCTATACGAGCGAGTTTACAATGCTCAATGATATTGACTTTCGTATCGAAAGACATCATGTCATTCAATGAAAGTATATCAATATAAGGGAGTTGTCGTAGTGTAATCATTTAGTTTAATTTTATTTTGTTCCTCATTGCAGTATCGCTCTGCACTTGTCATTTTTCTAAAATCATCCCGTCCTTCTTTACCATTAAAGAAGGCTCCACCTTTCTCACCAAGCCTCTCTTCCCTCAGGGACGAGAGGATGTAACCGCCCTCCGGTGCTCGGAACCGCTACGCTCTAAGGTTGGCGGGGCATCAAAGCCCTCGCCATGGTTGTGCGGGATGGGACCGCCTTGCTTTAGCTTGCTGATTGGGGGTGCATGGGGACAGCATGCTGATTGGGACCGCCTTGCTAATGTTAGGGTTTCAACATAAACATATTAACTGTATTGTTGTTCAACTACTCTTCTACAACTGCGAAGTCTTCCTTATGCACGCCACGGATAGCTACAGCTCGTCCACCGAAGTCGAAGACGAGCTGGCGGTCACGGTCTATGCGAACAATGTAGCCTTCATAGTCTTTGAATGGGCCTGTAAGGACACGCAACTTCACGTGGTCTTTGGCAAACTTCTCAAAATCATCACGAAGGAATGTTACCTGCTCCGGATGGGTCTTCATCACATTCATAAAGGGTTGCATGATGGAGTCCTTGATGGATGCAGGTCGTCCTAAACTGCGGTCTTTGACTAAATGAAATTGGGGAAAATAATCTGCAAGAAATTCTTGTAGGTCCTTCACCGTACCTTGCAAGAAGACAAGTCCGCTGACAGATTGCTCCAAAGTCTTTTTCACTCCTTGTTGCTTTTCTTCATCCTTGTAGGAATAACGAAGGGTTTTATGAATGAAATAATGTTGTTTGGTATTTTTCTCGTCAGCATTAAATTTTTCAAGCCATTTCTCCATCCCTTTAGCTGCCATGTGAAGAATAAAAATATAACTCCATGAAGTGGGGTTGGTGGAAGGGTCTTCTTTCTTTCTGATCCGTTTACGTCGGGATATTCCTTCTACACTCGGATCCGAAAGTCTTTCAGCCCCGATAACGTGGATGCCCTTTGGTAAGCGTTTGCTTACGTCGGCTGTAGAAGGTGAATTCAAGCAATCCTGCGTCATATTCTCGTTCTACTTTATGTCCTCAGCTGCAACCATACATGATGGTTGTGGAAGCCTGGTCCATTTCTTATGATTATGCATAATCTTATATAAATGAGTATTAGCCATACAGCCTCTACACCTGTAGCTTTATTTTACATCATTTGCACTTTCTTCTTAGAAAAGGGCAACAACTGCCGAAATAAGTGCAAATCTGCCATTTACAGGAATACCCTAGGCAGATTTGCTAAACATTTGTGTTAAATTTTGGGGAAGGACACAGAAAATATAAAAAATGGACACGTAATCCAACTATTTTTCGTACTTTTGTAACCAAATTACTCTCTTCTAAGAAGAAAGTGCAAATGATGTAAAATAAAGCTACAGGTGTAGAGGCTGTATGGCTAATACTCATTTATATAAGATTATGCATAATCATAAGAAATGGACCAGGCTTCCACAACCATCATGTATGGTTGCAGCTGAGGACATAAAGTAGAACGAGAATATGACGCAGGATTGCTTGAATTCACCTTCTACAGCCGACGTAAGCAAACGCTTACCAAAGGGCATCCACGTTATCGGGGCTGAAAGACTTTCGGATCCGAGTGTAGAAGGAATATCCCGACGTAAACGGATCAGAAAGAAAGAAGACCCTTCCACCAACCCCACTTCATGGAGTTATATTTTTATTCTTCACATGGCAGCTAAAGGGATGGAGAAATGGCTTGAAAAATTTAATGCTGACGAGAAAAATACCAAACAACATTATTTCATTCATAAAACCCTTCGTTATTCCTACAAGGATGAAGAAAAGCAACAAGGAGTGAAAAAGACTTTGGAGCAATCTGTCAGCGGACTTGTCTTCTTGCAAGGTACGGTGAAGGACCTACAAGAATTTCTTGCAGATTATTTTCCCCAATTTCATTTAGTCAAAGACCGCAGTTTAGGACGACCTGCATCCATCAAGGACTCCATCATGCAACCCTTTATGAATGTGATGAAGACCCATCCGGAGCAGGTAACATTCCTTCGTGATGATTTTGAGAAGTTTGCCAAAGACCACGTGAAGTTGCGTGTCCTTACAGGCCCATTCAAAGACTATGAAGGCTACATTGTTCGCATAGACCGTGACCGCCAGCTCGTCTTCGACTTCGGTGGACGAGCTGTAGCTATCCGTGGCGTGCATAAGGAAGACTTCGCAGTTGTAGAAGAGTAGTTGAACAACAATACAGTTAATATGTTTATGTTGAAACCCTAACATTAGCAAGGCGGTCCCAATCAGCATGCTGTCCCCATGCACCCCCAATCAGCAAGCTAAAGCAAGGCGGTCCCATCCCGCACAACCATGGCGAGGGCTTTGATGCCCCGCCAACCTTAGAGCGTAGCGGTTCCGAGCACCGGAGGGCGGTTACATCCTCTCGTCCCTGAGGGAAGAGAGGCTTGGTGAGAAAGGTGGAGCCTTCTTTAATGGTAAAGAAGGACGGGATGATTTTAGAAAAATGACAAGTGCAGAGCGATACTGCAATGAGGAACAAAATAAAATTAAACTAAATGATTACACTACGACAACTCCCTTATATTGATATACTTTCATTGAATGACATGATGTCTTTCGATACGAAAGTCAATATCATTGAGCATTGTAAACTCGCTCGTATAGATATACCGAAGAGTTGGCGCAAGGCACAGATTGCAGATGCTTTGGCCGATATATTCACCAAAGACCCATTATGGACGCTTGAGGTTTTGCCTGAAGAAGAGTTGGAAATTCTCAAGAAGCTTTTGTCCTCTTCAACAGAAGAATGCATCAAGTATCCAAGGAATGATGCGAAGTATCTCCTGATGCAGAAGTTGCATTTAGTTGTAACTTATGAAGCAGCAACGGAATGGCATATTTTTATGCCGAGTAGTATACGAAAAGTTCTGGATAATGTACCATTGGACGCAATCCATGTCAAATCAGAGATACCAGTTACTTTAAAGGAAAAAGGTGATCATATCAACCTGATTGACATCTTGGAGCACTATCCTAAGTTAAGTCAAGTAGCCTTCTTCGTCACCTTGGAATTAGTCAATTTGAACTTAGGCAATAAGTTTCCTTACGAAGACTTCCTCCCATACATTGATGACCTCCAGGGATTAGAGGAAGCCATGATGAAGGGAGCCAAGCAACCAACATTAGAGCGCTATTCCGAACTTCTGCTGATGGATATGCGAACCTTATACAGTTCCATCGAAAAGATGATGCCTACATTAGAGGGCAAAGATTCTTCAACCCTGACAGATGCACAATTTGACTATGCAATGCATAGTGGTACGATGCTGAATGCGATGCAGAAGATCTTCCTTCGTTTCCATCACATCCCATCAGAAGATTTAGCCAAGATGGTTCTAGCCAACAAAAAGAAGAGTGGTCTTCTTCACTTCGAGGAATTAGAGAAGATGGCACAGGAAATAGCTGAAGAACTATTGATGGACCTGATGAAGTTTACGATGGGGGTATAAATCAGTTCTAGGGTGAAAAGAAATCCATGAAGATTACGACAAATCAGTTAGGGCAATATTTGCCTACACTGCCTCGTTCGATTGGCGATGCCCTCCATCTCCATGCGGTCCCATCCCGCAAAACATGGCGAAGACCTTTGATGGTCCGCCAACCTTATAGCGCAGCGGTTCCGAGCACCGAGTAGGGCGGTTACATCCCCGCTTCCTGAGGAAGAGGGGCTTGGGGAGAAAGTGGAGCTCTCCTTGCAGGAGAGACGGAGAGGTAGAAAAAACTCCTTAATCAGGCAGTAAAGCGTAACATGAAGCGCTTTCCTGATTATTATATGTTTCGTTTGACAGAAGAAGAATGGAATAATTGGAAGTCACAATTTGTGACCTCCAATTATATGAGTGAAGATGAAATTCAGGCTATAAAGATGGGAGTCAGATCTCTAAAAGATTTAGGAAAGCGTTGGTTTTCTGTCGATATTGTAACAGAACATACAGCAGATGATTTTATTTCGCGCCTGTAAAAGGCAGAATGTTGAAAAAATATCCTCATTCGAGTGGCGACAAGTGCAGAGCGATACTGCAATGAGGAACAAAATATAAAATCATGAAATCTTATTTCTCAATAAAGCCAGGAGCAACCTTCTTTTTAGGTAGCTCCCGCACCCTCGTCTATCATAAAGACGATGTCGAGATCATTTACAAGACCAAGACACCATCCGGCAAAACCTACTATGCCCATGTCTATTTGATGTTGGGTGGAGAAAACTCCGTTACTCTTTATGCCGATTGGGGTGATTACTTTTTGCATCTTTCAAGCATCAAAGACCAGGAGCATTTCTTTGGAATAATGAAGCGTCCGTGCCCAACCTTTGTCCAGATATGGCAAAGCGAGCATCCCGACAATATATTTGTTATGTCAGCCAATGCCGGTCAAACCATGGGCTTAGGAATGGATATCGAGAACGTAGATTATCGCAATCTCGCTCCAACTTACCTTCCTTTCCATCCGTTGGTAGAGATAGCTTTACGCAAGTTCCTCGATGCCAACAACGATTTATATTTAGAACTCAATTCCCATTGTCCTCTGAAACTTTGGAAAGACCGTCTAGTAGCAGTATGGGGACAAGAAACATTATAATGTTATGATTGTAATTCCAAATAAGAACTTCACAGCTGATAGCATCCGCTTGGTTCAGCTACTCAATAGCACAACGAAAGTCAATATGCTGAAAGCATGTGATAAACTCGATCTATACGTAAGTCCCAACTTGAAGAAAGATGAGACAGCTAGGCGTATAGCCCAGGAGATGTTGGATAATCCAATAGAGATCTTGAGCCGTTTGAATAAGCAGGAACTCCAGATAGTAGATGAGTTTGTAAAAGGCGATGCCAGCACCTACGTGGTGCGCAAGATGCGCAAGACCCAGTATAAGCTTCAGAAACTATTCTTGGTAGCAACCTACGAGGATAAGGAGAACCAGGAATGGCACATGCTGATGCCATCAGAGTTAACCAAAGCCTTATCCACCAGTCTCAACTTCTATTTGGATATGGCAAACAAAGGCGTCAAAGCCCCATCTGCCAAGCAACTCCGCATGATGTCCGCCTTAGGTCAATTCTTGGGGAGCAAAGAGCTTTAATGTTTTCTTAGATAGAAAAACAAAAAAGTCTAATTCCTTTAAATACTCTGTATCCCCAGTAAACACTGGTGATGGAGTTGTATTGCCATAGGGGCTGGATGCTTACAATTGCTTTTATATAAAGCCGGTTCTGAGGGTGTATGGAGATATAGATGGTTACGTTGCATTATTGAAAATACTTACGATGCCCTGCGAAGTAGGCTTCGTTGGCTGATGAAAGTACTTACGTTAGCCCTTGCAGTCAAGTAATTCCGAATGATGTTCGTTTAAGGTCTTTTTTGGGGGAGAAAAGAGGCTTTGGTGGTCGCAAAACCAAAGTTTCGATTCAATATTAAGATAATATGGATATAGTTCAAGTATTTGTAGAAAGTGGTTTATTGAGGTCTATAGGCTTATTTTTAGTAACTTTTATAGGTGCTCTAATCACAGAAATGTTGTCTCTTTATGCAGATACCCAAGGTGTAAAACCGTTTTTGCGAAAAATGATGCCAGGTAAATCTAGGCACTGGTATGTTGTTGCTAATGCAATATTACTGCCAATTATTGGTACCATTTTATCTTTTATAATATTAGAGCCTGAAAGCGTGAAGACTAGTTTGTGTGCAGGTTTAACCTGGTGTGGTTCTTTACAGTCATTAGGATTTACAATTGAAACTAAAAAGTCATGATGATATTGTTTATAGTTATGTTATTTTTGGCTTTATTGGTTTGCTTGATAATAAAGCTAGGTAAGAGAAATATTTCGCGACGATATAATATATTGATATGTATTGTTGTCCCGATGATGATAGCTGTATTTTTTTTGTGTATCTTGGGAGGAAGTTATGCAAGACGCCTACATGATGTACATATATTAGAACACCTACTATCTTCAGTGAAGATCTCTATTTATGGAAATAGGGTGTTTGCTACAGAGAGTGAGCGCTTGGCTTATATCGATTCTCTGAATCATAAAATTGACGAGGTAAAAGAAATTGAAGAATATGACAAAATGATAAGTTTCATACTTGGTAGGAACCAGGATTTGAGTATTCGTATTAATGAACTTCAAAGAATTTTAGAGGAACAGCGTCGAAGATGCAATCGTTTAAATGTTATATTGCAAAATGATATAAAATATGAAAAAGAGATGTGTAGGCCTCAGTATTTTATAGTTTACTCACAAAAGTGCAAATCTTTGCCTATACAAAATATAGCTTTCAAATTAACTGATGATTTGGATAGTATTCAGGCGGTAATAATTCAAGTATTTCAAGCTAATCGACTGAACTTTGTCCAAACTTATCAATACAAGCATAAAATGAATAGTTTTGTATTACCAAATATATCTTCTGATTCCCTCTATATAAAAATAGGCGTGGTAACAAAAGAAAATGGTAAAAACGTGTGGATTTATACAAAAAAGTAAACAATGAACGAATTTCAACAATTATTGGAGCAGGCAACAGAAGCTTCAGCGACCACTAATACTAAGAAGTATTGGTTGGTTAGAACTGATGATGGTGCTAATTATAATACGTTTTCAGAAAGAAGTTTTGTAGCTTTAAATCTACAGAATTTTCCTATTGGTTTTGTTAATGCAGCTCGGCAAATAGAAAACCCAAGAGAAAGACTGTCGGCGTTAAAAAATAGTCTAATGCAACTACATCAGCAACAACCAAATTTATTGTCTTATGATTCTACCGACAGTAGCTATAGTTCAAATATGGGGCGTTTGGCAAGTCAAATTAGTAGTATCTCATTAGAAATGAATCGTGGAGATATTGTCTTAATTCCTTCACAAGGCGCTTCTGTACTTAAAATAGGAAGAATTGTTGATGTAGATTTAGCTACAGATGTAGCAATAACTCGTCACTTTTCTTTTGCAAGAAAGGTTGAATGGATTAAGGAAATCTCGAAAAGAAGATTAGAGGCAAATCTCTATAAGGCTTTAGGTGCTCATCAAGCTATTTGTGATATATCAAAGTATGCAAGTGTTATAGAACGCAACTATACCAGTTATTTTGTCATTGATGATGAATATCATTATGTTTTGACTGTTAATGCAGAAACTGTTAGTGCTTATGAATTAACGGCATTGGTGCAAAATGTTTTGAAAACGGTAGATGAGATTTCTCATGATTTTAACTTGGGCATTGACGCTAAAGACATAAAGATATCCATAAATGTCAATAGTCCAGGTAAGATGGATTTCATTTCTACTGGTAAAAAGGTAATATTAACAATGGCGGTTGCTGTCGCATTGGCAGGTGGTACCTTAACATATGAACACTTGGAAGTCAAAACAGAGGGTCTTTTCGGTAGCTTAGTTGATGCTGTCAATCGATGGAAAAATGCTGAGCAAACGAGAAAACAAATTCAAGAATTATTTGATTTGTATAAGAATTCTTTGGGTGTAAAAACTGTGGAAGATTGGAATGCTATGTTGGATGAGGTTGAAGAACATTCAGAAGATCAATAGTCTGTTGGTAAGACTATGATATTTTTCAAAATAGCCTTCAATCTTGAAAAAATAATATGTTATGAGAGATAAGTCTATAATAAACATTCCTGTATATAGAACAAATCCGAGATGTGTTGACAACAGTTTGTTTCCACCTACGAGATCAGGTATGATAGAAAATGCGCTTTCTTGTGTTAAAGTTTTCAATTGTTCTATAGCGAATAACATAATTGTTGAAAATACTGGTAAGAACTATAAATTGGAGGTTATTAATGCGACAGCTTCGCGGGTTTCTTATAAAAAAAGTGATTTGTTGCTTTTTAATATGACTGTGCAAAAGAAAGATTTTGGAGAAGAATATGTTGAAACAACACCAACGAATAAAATTCCAATGTCTAATTCTGTTAAATTAGGGAGCACGACTTACTTCTTTATTCTTTACCCTGTTGTGGTACCTTTAAAGAGAGGTTCGAAAATACAGACTTTTTGGAACGTTTTTATTTATGATGATCCAAATAAAGATTCAGAGGATTTTTTGAAAGTCGTAAAGAACGTTTTGAAAGTAATTATGAAAGAAAATATCAGAAATATAAAATATAAAGACTTCTTAAATGAAATTAAAAGGTTTAAAGTCTTGGAAAATATTTCTGCATCATTCCTAACTATAGAAGATGTCGATGAAAATTATAGGGCAAGATATAGTGAATGGATCGCCAGATCAAGCTTGCATAAAAGAAGGTTTATTGATTTTAGAAACATGCCTGCAGAAGAATTTCAAAAATTATTTGAAAGCGAAGATGCTGGTAATGTCAAAATTTCAAAGAAAAAATTTAAAATATCTCAAGGCTTTAGACAATATACGCTTAAACGAGAATTGAAGAAAGATGCTAAAACTTTGCATGATAGATTCGTCAATTTGGTTGAGAGCTGCTTCAATGAAAATATTCCTATAGAAGTAGATGATAGAATATATGAAGTTGACTATATAATAAAGAAAGTAGGTCCAATAATTCACAAGTATATATCATGAGTCTGGAATTTCTTTATGAAGATTTGTTTTCTTGGATTTTAAAATCTGTAGATACAAGAAATGTGGAGTCTTTTGCCCTAAGTATTTTGGGCATAGGAATCACTGTCTTTACAGTCTTATATTCTTTTATTGGTTCTAAGTATGAAATGATAAGAGAAGTGAGAGAGAAAATGAATGAAGGAAAGGCCAGTATCGAGGATGAAGCTCAATATCAAATTGCAATAAGATACATAAATCGCCAAATAAAGATTAATAGGTATGCAATTATTGTAAGTTTGAGTTCATTTATGCTATTTCTCTTGTGTAAGATAAAGAATTTATTCTTTCCCGAGAACGACCTATTCCAGTTTTCTATAGATTTATTGTACATAGTACTTGTATTGTTTGTCGGAATGCTTACAGTATTTGTTTTAAATGAATATAAACGATTGATAAGGCAATGATGCAGAGGTATATACTGTTTTTTGACAATCCTTGAAATGCAGGTGGTTGCAGATAAAAGTGACGATTCCTGATTGAGTCTTTTTGTTAGCTGTAATCCTCATCTCCTGGCGGTCCCATCCCGCACAATATGGCGAGACCTTTGATGGTCCGCCAACCTTATAGCGTAGCGGTTCTGAGCACCGAGTAGGGCGGTTACATCCTTCCTTTCTGAGAAGGGAAGGCTTGGTTAGGATGTGGAGCTCCCTTTGGCTAAAGGGAGACGGAGGGATTCGAAAAAACTCCTTCTTTAATGGGAAAAAACGATGCCAGTGAGTGCAATGAAAGCTGCTTTCAAATTGCCGAGTGTAGCTTATCTTATGCAAAACGATAATAAAATAACTTTTTTCAAAAACAGATACGTGTAACTACTTGTAAAATAGTGGGGATGCTGTATTGGTGATATACTGTACTTCGTATAGAGTGGAATGGCTCTTGGCAAAATTCAAAGGAAGCAATGCAAGAGGTGTTTAGTTATAAATGGTTGGATTGATGTGATTTTAATGCAATGTAAACGATTGCCGTAAAAATGTATTTCATATATAGAATAATGGGATACGATGAAGGCTTGCTTTTTGTGTGTAGGATTATGGTATTTTGAGGATGGCAAAGATTCCAGCAAAAGTATATACATATTTTTATAATCCAAATTTATGAGTACAATTATGAAGAATAAATATATAGAATTACTTTGTGATTCGCAAGTTGATAAAATGCAGCTTCTTCGTCATATGTTTTCAAATAATAACTATGATGAATTAAACAAGATTGCAGATAGGGCACCATCAACATTTACAGGTTTGCTAAGCTTGTCTTTTTTGCGTCGAAATAGTTATCAATCCTTACATGGAAGAGGATTTCTTTTAAGTAAGCCATATGAAGAATATGTGGGGATTTTAGCCTTCATATTTAGCCGTAACAAAAAAATAATCAATCAATATCTCTTATTTAGAGAAAAATATGATACAGCTTTTTTGTTGGGGAAATATGACGAAGCAGAGGCTTATTTGGTCTCAATAAAGAAAATATCTTATTCAATTTGGACATTAGAACAAGATATAAAGTTGGAAAGGTTGAAATCTGGTTTAAGTGCCTGTACTCAACTATATAATAAGCTTTACAAAGAGTCGGGAAATATTTATTCCTATATGGCCTATCTCTTTTATCTTTCCTCCTCTACAGAATATAGTTTTGAGGCGGAGATTGATTTGAATTATGAAAATCTGAAAAATACTTTAGATGAAGACACTTTGGGTTATATAGTTGCCCATTGTATGCCTTTCAAGCCATTTAGCTTTGCGGATTGGGTTAAGTTTGATTTGAGATCATCCTTGCTGGATTTGTATGATAATTTTATGTTTGCATTAAATGTTGCAAATGAGGGACTTATCAAAAATAAAGAATTCCAGAAGAATGTTCTTTTGATTAATGATGTTATAGAGGACAAGCGACTTCATTCATTTTTATATAAGCAAAGACTTGCTCCTTTCGAAGGCTCAGAAGCCATTGTGATTAGGGAGAAATTAATTAAAGATTATTATTCAGCAGATTATGAGTCTTTTATCGCTGAATATCCAAAATATGGAGATGAGTATCCTTGGGATACTTCTCTTTTAGATTTATATGTAAAGAGTTTGGTGATTATGGGAGCAAAATGCCCTAAAAGTATTGGCGAAAATACTCCGATATTTGACAAGTTGCTGGTGTATTACTATAAATATTTGACAAAAGAAAACAATAACCAGCCTTTATATTATAGAAATATAATGACGATTTGCCATTCATGCTATTCTATTTATGGTATTTCTCATTTTTGGAATATTGTTAAAGGATATGAAAGCAAAAGTATTCTGCATATATTAGATGATTTTAGTCAATATTCTTATGGGCGAAATATAAGAGATTATCGCTTAAATAATAGCATCTCATTGGAAGTAGAGAATCATCATATAGAAAATGACGTTGATTTGATGGAGTTTCAGCTACGACCTCATTTGCTGGGCTCTAATGAGGGTTTTAGTAGATTATGCAGTCTGCTGGAGCAGAATAAAGTTGCTCCTTTCCTTTTGGATCACGTATGTTCATACATATTTAGCAAATTAATAGCTGATAAAAAATTAGATGAGGCGGTATGCTTCTTTGTTAAATACAAGATTAAGGATGAGACGTTAGATATTTTATTTGACAAGAAAGAACTTAAAAATATTTTTGAGGATGATTATCTTTTAAAAAATAGCATTCCTTTGGAACTATCAATATTCTATACAATGATAGGCTTTGAGGATTATAAAAGATATTTACCTTATAAAAAAGTGTTGTCACTCTATCATGTAAAACGTGCTTCTGAATTGGATATAGCTAATAATCAGCTTTTGCTTTATTTCTTGGCCTATGTAGTTGATACGAAAGTTCTTTCTTTGCATGTACAGCGATTCAGTACTCTAAATGATGCCATAGAAGAACGTATCAAGATATGTGAATTATTATACGAGAAAACAGAAAAAACTATCTTTAAGAATGAGATTGCAAATATTTATAGAGAGCAATCTATACGTAGCTTAACTAAGAAGATTGATGAAAGTAAAATTTATGTTGATGTTAATAAAATTATTTCAGAAGGTCTCAGTGAAGAAAAAGTTTTATATGATTTGTTTCAAAACTCAGATGATTCGATGAATTTTTATAATTCTTTAGATTCTTTGATTAAGTTGATGGATAAAGATGGATTAAATATTAAAGATGGATTAAATATAAGTATTAGATTGTCTCTTGATGAGTCTGCAAAAATTAATTATAAGTATTCTTTATGTGAAAAATTGTTCTTGTGTTTAAGAGACCGTTTTCTGAGCGATCCAAAATATGGTTTAGATTTCTTTTTGAGTACAAGAATAAGGCATGGAACTTTAGTCAATCAAATAAGACATGAATTTCAAGCACATAATTTGGTAACTAATATTGGTGAAAATAACCAATATAAAGATGATGAGTTTTGGACTAATGATATGAAGTTACAAGACGAAGAGAAAAAATATTATGTAAGACAATGTCTGAAGCAGTTTTCTGCATCATTGGATGCTTATATCTTTAGATTAAAAGACGAAGTTATTCAAATAAAGACAGAGTTGATCAATACAAATAAGAAGGCAGCATTTGATTTCTCTTTATCTCAGATTGATTCATATATCGGTTATGCCTATAATGAAAGTTCGAGACTAAATTTCATAGATTGTGTCAACCTCATTTTTACCACATTGTGGAATATAACAGAAAGAAGATTGCGAGAAATAAAGTCAATTATAGATGTAATGCAAGTAGACATTTGTTCCATGTTGAATAATTTGGAAAAAGATATTAGTGAAAAAATAGGGGAGGATTGCAATCTTGTCAACTTTAAATTTGCAATAAGAAGTTGCAAAACTGATTTTCAACAAGATATGTATATCGTGAAGTCATGGTTTGTAAAAAATGACAAGACAGACTTTTCTTTTGATATAAAGAATGTTGTTGATGCATGTTTGCGAATGCATAATCGTATTAATACTTCACCTTTAAAGGCTAGCATAGATATTTCAAGTAGGTCTATGCTTAAAGGTGTTTATTTCGATAAATTCAATGATTTATTTCATGATTTATTCAATAATGTAACAGCATATTGCAAATCTGTACAGAGACCTCTAAAGTGTAAGGTTGTTGTTCAAGAAGATAAAGACCATATTAGAATTGAGGTTTCAAATAAATTACGTGATGAAGATATTCCTCAGATTCAATCTGTAATAGACAAGTTTAAAGGACGTGAAAAAAAGTTATTGCTATCAGGCATAGGAAAAAGAGAAAAATGCTCTGGGATGGTTAAAATTAGTAACATCGTATCTAACTTACTGCCAGGGGAGAATACCTATAGTAATAGCATTGTTGATTCATATTTCATAGCATCTATATCTGTAAAACTTAATTCGATAAAAGCATGAAGATATTATTGATAGAGGATGATAAGTACAAATGTGAAGACATAAAGTCTAACATAGAAAATAGTTTTTCTGATGTTATCGTTGACACTGTTCGTTCATATAAGACGGGGGTTATGAATTCGCTTTTTGGTAATTATGATTTGCTACTTGTAGATATGACACTCCCCACTTATGATGGCGAGTCAGGTTATGGATATGGCGATTCCCTTAAAAATGGAGGAGAAATGATTGTGAATGAGGTTTATGATGAAGGTAAAATAGTAAAAATTGCAATAGTTACACAATATGAAACGTTTGATGGCGAAACTTTAGAAGTAGTAGAAAAACGTTTAGCAAGATTATGTGGCGAAAATTACTTAGGTTGTGTTAAATATTGCTCTTATAAAGAAGATTGGAAAGAGCCGTTGAATAAAATAATTGATTATGTTGTCCATATTAATCATTGATGATACGCCTGAAAAAATATCAACACTAAGGGACTTGATTAAAGAGAGTGGTATAAATACAGAGCCGATAATTGCCCATGACTTTAGGGAGGCTATGGCAAAAATGGGTGAAACTCTATTTGATTTAGTTATATTGGATTTAAATATTCCTGAAAATTGGGGAGAAGATTCAAATCCTGAGAATGCAATTACTTTGATGAAATTGATACATCATGATGAAGACTTGTTTTGTCCGATGTCTTTAATTGGATTAACAAGATTGGAAGATATAGAAAAGTATCAAAATTCTTTCGATAAGTTTTCTTTGCAACTTTTGAAGTACGAAGTCAATAATGATTCTTGGAAAATTCCTTTAAAAAATAAAATTCGTTTTTTGATTAAATATAAAGAAAAAATGGGAAAGAACAGAAGAAAATATAATTTTGATGTTGCTATTATTAATGCATTGCAGGAGCCTGAGAACTCACAGGTTCAAAAAGTTTTTTCTGATAAGTGGGAAATCGTTGATATTGAGGATGATCGTACCAATACTTATTATAAAGCGACTATCAAAAATAAGGAAGGGCGTGATATTTCAGTCATAACAACTTTTATGACTCAGATGGCTGGTGTTAGTTCTGCAACGTTGACAACGAAAGTCATTTACAATTTTGCACCAAAATATTTGTTCATGACAGGTATTGCAGCTGGTGTAGACTCTGCTGAGGTTAGCTATGGTGACATCTTGATTTGTTCTGATGTTTGGGATGGGGCTAGTGGTAAGATTAAAACTGGTGAAGATGGACAGCGCAAGTTTGAGCCGGATTATCGTCCATTGGCATTAGACAACGAACTTAAGAATATTTGTATGCAAATGCAAAAAGACCAGAATCTGTTAAATGATATAGAGCAAAAATATCCAACAAATAATGGTAAGCCCAAAAGTCGTTTGCAAGTCCATATTGGACCGATGGCATCTGTGCCTGCTGTAACTGCACGTAAAGAAGAAATAGCTCAGATTAAAAACCATGCGAGAAAAATAATTGGCATTGAGATGGAAAGCTATGGGTTGTTTTATGCAGCGGCAAATGGAATTAATCCTCGTCCTAAATTTTGTGCGTCATTTAAGTCTGTATCAGATTTTGCTGATGTTGCTAAGGCTGATGATTTCCAAGAGTATGCATCGTATACTTCTGCTGCTTTTCTGAAGGAACTTATTTGTAAAAAGCTGAATTTTGATTTTTGATGAGCAATAATTATGGTCACTTAAACAGAAATTAGTAAATTATGAAAGGAATCGTATTAGCAGGGGGTAGTGGTACTCGTTTGTATCCTATCACAAAGGGTATCAGCAAGCAGCTGATACCAATCTTCGATAAACCGATGATATATTACCCAATATCAGTATTGATGTTGGCAGGTATCCGTGAGATACTCATTATTTCAACACCATTTGATTTACCAGGTTTCAAACGACTCTTAGGCGATGGAAGCCGGTTAGGTGTGAAGTTTGAGTATGCAGAACAGCCATCACCAGATGGCTTAGCCCAAGCCTTCATTATCGGAGAGAAATTCATTGGTAATGATTCCGCTTGCCTCGTATTAGGCGATAACATTTTCTATGGTGCAGGATTAAATCAGATGTTACATCAGGCAGTAGTAGATGCTGAACAGAATAACAAGGCTACCGTTTTTGGCTATCGTGTAAGTGATCCAGAGCGATATGGTGTAGCCGAGTTTGATGAGCAAGGCAATTGCCTGAGCGTTGAAGAGAAGCCTCAGCATCCAAAGAGCAACTATGCAGTGGTAGGTTTATACTTCTATCCTAACAAGGTGGTAGATGTAGCTAAGCATATCAAGCCATCCGCTCGTGGTGAGTTGGAAATCACCACCGTAAACCAGGTGTTCTTGAAGGATAAGCAGCTGAAGGTTCTGACCATGGCAAGAGGATTTGCCTGGCTTGATACCGGAACCCATGATTCTCTTTCTGAAGCATCCACCTTTATCGAAGTCTTGGAGAAACGCCAGGGCTTGAAGGTTGCTTGTTTGGAAGGAATCGCATACCGTCAAGGTTGGATTACAGCAGGGCAATTGAGAGAGAATGCGCAACCCATGTTGAAGAACGACTATGGCAAGTATTTGCTTTCTATTCTCTGCGAAACTGACGAATCTTTAAAAAAGAATTTGGAGTATTAGAAAACGATAAATGCTGTTGTCGTTGTAGGTTAGAGGACTTCTAGTAGGTAACTTATTAATTATAGATTATATTGAGAAAGATAAATTATGAATACATTGATAATTGATAATAAACTCTTAGATACTCTTTTTACCAAAGCTAATGACAATCCTCGTTTTCGCCTGAATTATGATCTTCGTACTAGTGTAGATGATCAAAGTCAGAGAATGCTCAATGCCTTGTTGCCAGGTACGGAAGTGGTGATACATCGTCATCCTAATTCTTCGGAGAGTGTAGTCTGCCTTTGTGGTAGAATGGATGTGGTTGTCTACGATGAAGTGGTAACGTATGTCCAGGATGGTGAAGATAAAAAGCGAAAAGTATCATATAACGAGACAGAAAGAATATCACTGGCTCCTGTAGAAGGTAAGTTCGGTTGTTCTATACCTAAAGGCGCTTGGCATACAGTTGAGGTATTTGAGCCTAGCGTAATCTTTGAAGCAAAGGATAGAGCGTATGGGGAAGATGGCAGTGAAATGGTTTTATAAGCTGGTTATTCATTATAATAAAGTTATTTATGAAAGGTGTAATTTTAGCAGGAGACTCTGGTGATAAGCTGTTTCCTCTCTCCTTAGGAGTTCCCAAGCAACTATTGCCAATCTTTGATAAGCCGATGATTTATTATCCAATAGAAATATTGGCAAAAGCGGGGATTACGGATTTATTGGTTATAACTTCACCTACACAGCAGAAAGCTTTTGTCGATACTTTAGGAGATGGTCATAATTTAAATGTGCTAATCACTTATGCTATTCAACAAAAGCCAGAGGGTATAGCGCAGGCAATAACTATTGCTAGTGATTTTATTGGTATTGATCAAGTTTGTTTGATAACAGGAGATACGCTTATATTTGGTAAACCGTTTCTGGCACAATTAGGTAAAGCTATTAAGGCAGCTTCAAAGAGTGCTAATGCTACCATCTTTGTCGCAGACCATGTTGATGGGGAACAGTATGGAAAGTTGCTCGTAGGTCAAACTCCTAGTGACAAACAGCTCATTGGTATAGGAGAAAATACTACTCGTGAGTTTTATATATCAGGTATTTATGTATATCCTAATAATGTAATATCAAAAGTAAAAGACATTCGTCTTTCTGAACGAAATCGCTATGAGATTCTTGATGTAAATCGAAAATTTTTAGTTGAGAACAAACTTCAAATTCAGAAGTTGGATTCGAATTGTATCTGGCTAGATACAAATAGTCCTGAGAACATATTAAAATGTAGCTTGTATGTTCAAGCTCATAAAAACGAAATTTAAAGATTATCTAATATGACGATAAATGATTGTAGAATAATAGAACTTCCTAAGTTTTTGGATGCGAGGGGCAATCTTTCTTTTGCCGAAAACTTTACTCAAATACCTTTTGAAGTAAAGAGAACTTATTGGTTGTATGATGTACCAGGTGGTGTGAATCGTGGTGGTCATGCCGAAATCAATAATGAAGAGTTGATAATCGCCCTTTCTGGTGCATTTGATATTGTAGTAGATGATGGTAAGGAGCGTAAGACTTTTACGCTTAACCGTTCCTATTATGGTCTTTATATTCCTAAAGGATTATGGAGAGAAATAAAGGAGTTTTCTACAAATGCTGTAGCATTGGAGTTTGGTAGTATTCCTTATGATATCAATGATTACATCCGTAATTATGAAGCATTCAAGGCTTATGCAAAGTCGGTAGAAAATGTTTCTACTTGTAATACGGAGAAGCAGAACATACCAACAGAGTCACATTCTGAAATCAAACTTCATGGTGTTTTTGATAGTACCATCGTTGAACTTGACAAGCATCATAGTGACAGACGAGGAAATCTGACAGTTGTTGAAAATGGAAAGACCTTGCCATTTGATGTGAAACGTGTATATTACCTTTATGATGTCCCTGGCGGTGAATCTAGAGGAGCACATGCTCATAGAGAATTAGAGCAATTGATAGTTGCTGTTTCAGGCTCTTTTACTGTAACGTTGGATGATGGTAACTGTAAGCGTTCCTTCTTCCTTAATCGTCCATATCAAGGTCTTTATGTAAAGTCTGGTATGTGGCGAACCTTAGAAGATTTTTCTTCAGGAGCAGTCTGTATGGTATTAGCATCTGATGTATATAAGGCATCTGATTATATCAGATCTTATGATGAATTTGTACAATTTAGAAAGGAAAATATTTAAAAATGAAGGTAGTACTTTTAGCAGGAGGCTTCGGCACTCGCATTAGTGAAGAGAGCCAGTTTAAGCCTAAGCCAATGATAGAGATTGGTGGCATGCCAATTCTTTGGCATATTATGAAAGAATATTCATATTATGGGCACAATGAATTTATTATTTGTGCAGGTTACAAACAGGAATACATCAAGGAATGGTTCTCCAATTACTTTCTTCATAATAGCGATGTGAGTTTCGATTGGCGGAATGGAGCTAATGAGGTGACCATTCATCACAGCGAGTTGGAGCCTTGGAAGGTTACCGTGGTAGATACAGGTTATAATACCATGACTGGTGGTCGTATCAAGAGAATCCAAAAATATGTGGGTAATGAACCTTTCTTTATGACCTATGGTGATGGCGTTTGTGATGTTGATATAGATAAACTCTTAAAGTTTCATCGGCACCATGGTAAGTTAGCTACACTTACAGCTGTGAAGATGAAACAGGATAAGGGAGTGCTTAATATTACAAAGGATAATGCCGTGAAGTCCTTCCGCGAAAAGAATATTACCGATGGAGCACCTATCAATGCTGGTTATATGGTTTTGCAGCCAGAAATCTTTGATTATCTTACAGGTGATGACTGCGTCTTCGAGAAAGCGCCATTGGAACAATTGGTAAAAGAAGGCCAGTTGATGTCATATGTCCATGAGGGATTCTGGCAGTGTATGGATAATATTCGCGAGAAGAATTTGTTGGAGAAGTTGCTGGAAACCAACACGGCACCTTGGAAGAAATGGGAAAGAGAAGTCCCAAAATCATCAATTTTATAAAACAATAAAAATAAATAATATGGCATTTAATAACGTCTATAAAGGAAAGAAAGTATTGATTACAGGCAATACAGGTTTTAAAGGTTCATGGCTTTCAACATGGCTCACTATGTTGGGTGCTGAGGTATACGGCTATTCTATTGATGTGCCTTCAGAACCAGGAATGTTCAATGTATGTAAATTGAATGATAAGATTCATCATAAGTTTGGAGATATCCGTGATAAAGAGGCTATGAACGCTTATGTTCAGGAAGTGAAGCCTGACTTCATCTTCCATTTGGCAGCGCAGGCATTGGTGTTGACGTCATACAAAGATCCATTTGATACAATGACAACAAATGTGATTGGTACTACATCAGTACTCGAAGCAATCAGAAATATTGATTGGAATTGTACATGTGTTCTCATCACTTCTGACAAGGCTTATAATAACGTAGAATGGATCTGGGGCTATCGTGAGACTGATGAGGTTGGTGGCAAGGATGTTTACTCTGGGTCAAAGGGTGCTGCAGAATTAGCTATCCGTTGCTATTGGTATTCTTTCATTCAGAACATGCCAAATATCAAGATGGGCGTAGCTCGTGCAGGTAATGTTATCGGTGGTGGTGATTGGGCTAAAGACCGTATCATAGTAGATTGTGTCAAGGCGTTCTCTAAGGGAGAAACTGTAGAAATCCGTTGTCCTAAGGCTACCCGTCCTTGGCAGCATGTATTGGAACCGCTGAGTGGTTATCTTACTTTGGGACAATATCTCTATGAGAACAAGTCGGAAAATGGAGAGGCTTATAATTTTGGTCCTCGTGCAGAACAGACAAAGACTGTGTTCGAGTTGACGCAGGATTTGGCAGAAGAATGGGGATTGGATAAGGAGAAGGCTTCCAAACTGACAGGTAATGTACCGTTCAAGGAGGCTACCCTTTTGAAATTGAACTGTGATAAGGCTCTTGCTTATCTCAATTGGCATTCAACTTTACATTATGAGCAGTGTGTACATATCATTGCAGAGTGGTACAAAGCATTCTATGAGGGCAAAAACGTAGATATGTTCGATTTGACCAAGAAGCAGATTGAATATTATACTAAGGAAGCTGAAAGTCAGAACTTAAATTGGACAAAATAATATGATAGAAGGAGTAGAATTACATCCGATGAAGCACATTGCTGTTTCTAAGGGTGATATATTTCATGCCATTCATTGTACAGATGAAGGATATGCCGGATTTGGAGAAGCTTACTTCTCTGAAATTAAACAAGGTATGGTAAAAGGCTGGAAGCGCCATAATCGTATGGTGCTGAACATTGTGGTTCCTGTTGGTGCTGTTAAGTTTGTTGTTTACGATGATCGTGAAGGTAGTAAGACAAAAGGACAGTTTGAAGAGGTTATCCTTTCACCAAAGAATAATTATCAGCGATTAACGGTTCAGCCAGGTCTCTGGATGGCTTTTGCAGGAGCAGGTGAGGGCACATCAATGTTGATGGATATTATACCGGAAGTTCATGATGATTCAGAGGCATCAAGAGTTGATTTGTCTGAGATTCCTTATAATTTCAACGTATGAGAATATTGATTACTGGAGCTACAGGTTTTGTTGGCAAGACGTTGATACCTTATCTCATTAGTAAGGGTATAAATGATTTGGTTCTTTTAGTCCGAAATCTAGATAAGACCAAGGCTATGTTTGGCAAAGAATCTGTAGAAATGATAACTACCCAGTCTTCTGATTGGATGGAGCAAGTACAGAATGCTAACCCAGATGTTACTTTACATCTGGCAGCATTCTTTACAGGCCGTCATGATTTTGAGAATGTAAATAAACTGGTGGAAGCCAATATCTCGTTTACCACATTTTTGTTGGAGGCATTGAGTAATACTCAGTGTCAGTACTTCATCAACATAGGTACATTTTCAGAATTCAGATATGGAGATGGGGAATATCATCCTAACAACTTGTATTCTGCAACAAAAACTGCAGAACGTCCAATCATCCGATATTATCAATCCATTTCTAAGTGGAATTGGATTAATGTTGTTGTCTATTCTCCTTATGGTAGATATAATGCCTATAAGAAGGTGATAGATTACATGATTGATTCTTTTTCTGCCAGCGAGCCAGTTGACTTTACAATGGGTGAACAGATTCTTGATTTCATTCATGTTGATGATATGGCTGATTTCTTCTATACATTGATACAGAAACTTCCAGAATTGAAAGATTCTTTTTACCAGTTTCATTTGGGAACAGGAAAAGGATATTCTATTCGAGAGGTTGCATCTAAGATGGAAGAGATTTGGGGAAAGAAAATGAATGCAAACTGGGGTGGTAGAGTTTATTCTGAGCAAGATATTATGCATGCTGTTGCACCGATTGAGCAGAATATAAGGTTATTAGGTTGGAAATCTAAAATCTCTTTAACTCAGGGAATTGAAATCTTGAAAAAAGATATTAAAACCCACAATTAAAATGGATATTATTTTTTGGTTGTATTATGGTATGATAATGTACTTTATCTAAATTTTTTTATATGAACTTAATTATTAGAGGACTTCGCAAAATAGCGAGGCTAGAAAAAAAAGTCAGTTTTCTCTTGGCTTATAAACAAGGTAAAATCTTGTCCGCAAAAATAAATAACGCAGAATCCTTGGGATCTAAAGTTTCTGTGTTTAAGCCAGAGACGGTAGAAGAAGTGGATATGCATAAAGTATATGGCTTTATTGTTGATGGTAGTTTTAAAGTAAATTATCCCGAGATTGATTTATGGAAATTTACCGATGCTATGGTAATTGGCAGAACTGATTTTGTATTTGACAATAAAGGAAATGTTTTCTGGAAAAAGTATTTTGCATACAATTATTCTAAAAATATTGCCAGTGACAGATTATTGGAGAAAGAGGAGAATGGTATTGTATATTACAGAAAGCCTAAACATATTTTAAATGTGGATGTAGCATTCTCAATGTTAGGCGTTCATGCTCATATCTGGTCTCATTCTTTATCTGAGTATTTCCCAAAATTAGCAGTTTTACAAGATGCTATTGATGATGCAGGTGGGGAACTTACTGTTCTTGTTCCAAACTATCAGGATCAGCAATTGAAAGAAGTTATTTATAATGAACTTAATAAGTATAAAGGCATTAAAATACTTGTTGTAGATGATAAGGTTGCAGTAAAAGTTAAGTGTCTTTATTATATGGAACGCCCTACAACCTTTACTGATCATGAAGTCAGTGTGGCTTTAGGTGATGATGTACAACCAAAGGTTGTTGCTGACATTCTGAAGGAGAAATTGGTTACCCCATTATTAAATGAAATCGATCAAAATGCCAAACCTATTAAACTTTATTTACCTCGTAGAGGTTTTGGCAGAAATCTGACAAATTGGGCAGAAGTAGAAGAATACTTTAGAAAGGAAGGATTCTATTTCCTTGAAGCACCTCATAAATTATCATTGAAAGAAAAAGTCCAGTTGTTTAATTCTGCTGAAGTGATAGCAGGACCATTCGGTAGTGCTTTCTCCAACATCATATTCTGTAAACCTGGTACGAAGATGCTTTTATTCTGTAACTTTAGCCGTTTTTATGAGGCTTGGCTTTGCTTGCATAAGAAGTATTTCAATTTTGATATGCTTTGGGTTACTGGTTTTGATGACAAGACTGCAACGAATCCATCCCATTGTTCTTTCTATATACCATTACAGAAAATTAAGGATGCAGCAAAATATTTAGGAATTTTATAATGGCTACAGAACAAAAGAATTATAGAAGTATATTCAAGGCAACAGCTATTCTTGGAAGTGTTCAGCTCTTTAATATAATAGTCGGAATTATTCGAAATAAAATCGTATCCATGATCCTTGGTCCATCGGGTATGGGTATTGTTGGTTTGTTAACTTCGTCTACAGCTACAGTTACGGGATTTACCAATTGTGGTGTTGCAGCAAGTTCTGTAAAGAATGTTGCAATGGCTTATGAAAAGGAAGATTTTACACTTTTAGGTAAAGTAATCTATACGCTTAAACGATTGGTCACATTTACAGGATGTCTTGGTGCGCTTATCGTCTTGGTGTTTTCTTCAAAATTAAGCCAATGGTCATTTGGTAACGAAGATTTTACTATCAGTTTTGCTTGTTTGTCAATCTCGGTTCTGTTTACAGAGATGACAAACATACTTAATACTATCGTAAAAGGATGCCGAAGGATAAAGTATTACGCAAAGGCAAATGTGTTGGGTAACCTGATGTCGCTTTTCATAACGATACCACTGTACTATCTGTGGGGGAAGGATGCTATTGTTCCGGTTCTTATTTTATTATCTGTCTCAACTTTTGTTTTTGCTTATCATTATGAACGCAAACTAGGCATTAAAGAAGTTAAGGCAACAAAGGAAGAACAAAAAGCTATTTCAATTGATGTACTGAAAATGGGATTACCTCTAGCTGCGTCAGAGATTTTTCCTATCATGGCTTCTTACTTGATAAGATTGAATATCTCTTCGCATGGTGGAGTAGAAGATGTTGGTTTATATTCTGCAGGCTTTGCAATGCTCAATGGATATGTTGGTATGATATTTACAGCGATGTCTTCTGATTTTATCCCCCGTCTCAGTGCAATCTGTGATGATAATAAAGCTTGTGAGGATACAATCAATAGTCAAGTTGTTCTTTCTGTTTTGATATTATTCCCTATTCTTTTGGCTCTTATAGCTTTTGGCAAGTTGGTCGTATGGATTCTCTATTCTTCTGAGTTCTTCCCTATGACAGGAATGATATATTGGGGAGCTTTGGGAATGTTGTGGAAAACGTTAAATTGGTGTTATGGATGTGTATTCGTTCCAAAACGTGATACAAAACTATATTTTTCCCTTTCCGTTTTATCTGCTGTTGTATATTTGAGCGTTTCTGTTTTGTTTTATAACATCTGGGGTGTTACTGGTTTGGGAGCAGCATTTTTGTTTTCCCATACTTTTGATTTCTCTATAGCTTACATATTTATCACTCGAAAATACCACATATATCTTCAGCGTAGCATCTTTGCCCAAATGGCGGTTTTTACACTGTGTATTTTAGCATTGATTTATATGAATACATTCCTTCAGATGAATCTGTTGTATTATTCGCTAGAAGGATTGATATTGATTGCTGCAACTTTTTATTCATTTAAGAAGCTCAATAGTTTGATAGACTTAAAGGGATTTATAAAAACAAAATTTAGCAAGAAATAAGTGTGTCCTGAGACAGAATAGAATCCGATATTGGCTATATTTGATAGATTTCTGTCGTAACTTCTAGAGAGATGGTGGCAGACCCACCGCATTCGGCATGCAGGTGCTGATTGCAAACCACTTTGTGCTGCTCTGATGGAAACTGATGGGTAGTGAACGACAATTGAAAGCCTTCCGTAAGGTTGGCAAGGTATGTGTCAAGGAGATGAACGCAAGTGAACCATTGATGAAGCATCGTTAGCAAATTTGGCAAGTCACATCAAAACCAAGGTCTTTATTTTATCTTGGGATAATGGCAGAGGAAACCTGTTTGCTGTCTGCTGGGTGTGCGGTGTATAGGTGGCATGAACTTGACATGGGCTCTTTAGAGGAACAGGAGAAATAGGCAAGGAATGCCAAGGGAAAATGCCGAGAGCCGTGACACGCAAGGCAGAAAAGTACCGATGTCCATGTCTGTGGCGGACTACCTCGTAGTAGTGTTGAAGTCTCTGTAATGGGGATGGAGTGAAGGGGGTAGCGTGCTTAGCCAAATTTAAAGTCCAACTTAAGAAATTGAGGATGAAACAATGAACGAGGCAAAACCTTTTGTAATAGACAAACGATTGGTGTGGGAAGCTTACCACAAGGTGAAGGAAAACAAGGGTAGTGCGGGTATCGATAAGGTTGACCAAAAGACATTTGATAAAGAAATGTCCAAGAACCTTTATAAGATATGGAATCGCATGAGTTCTGGTTGCTACTTTCCCAAAGCGGTAAAGCTGGTAGAAATACCAAAATCCAATGGTGGTACTCGCCCTCTGGGCATACCAACGATTGAAGATAGAATAGCGCAGCAGGTAGTAGTATCAGTACTGACTCCCATACTCGAACCTATCTTCAAGGAAGATTCCTACGGATATCGTCCAGGTAAGGGGGCGCATCAAGCCATAGCCAAGGCTAAGGAGCGCTGCTATGTGAATCCCTGGGTGCTTGATATGGACATCAGTAAGTTCTTCGACACAATCAATCATGAATTGCTGATGAAGGCTGTCCGCAAGCATACAGAGGAGAAATGGGTACTTCTATACATTGAGCGGTGGCTCAAAGTTCCCTATCAGACATCGAAGGGTGAAGTGATAGAGCGAACGATGGGAGTTCCCCAAGGTTCTGTGATAGGTCCAGTTTTAGCAAACTTATTTCTTCATTACGTCTTTGATGAATGGATGTCGCGTAACTATCCAACGATTCCGTTCGAGCGTTATGCTGATGATACCATCTGTCACTGCGTATCGGAGAAGCAAGCCCAGTTCTTGAAAGCAGTTCTAATGAAACGCTTTGGAGAATGTGGATCGAAACTGAATGAAGAAAAGACAAAGATAGTCTATTGTAAGGACAGTAATCGAAGAGGTGACTCGGAGCATACTTCCTTCGACTTCCTTGGCTTTACCTTCAGACCTAGAGGTGCAAGAAACAGAAAGACGGGTCAAAACTTTACTGCTTTTCTCCCTGCAATAAGCAAGAAATCGATGAAGAGGATTAAAGAATCCGTAAGGGCTTGGAAACTGAATCGTAAAACTTTTGCTTGTCTGCTAGACATAAGCAATGAGGTTGATACGCAGATTAGTGGATGGATGAACTACTATATGAAGTTTGGTAGGTCTGAGTTCCGCAAGGTGTTGAATTACATCAATGAGCGACTAACCCGATGGGTGATGCGTAAGTACAAGCGTTTCTCTAAAGGTAAGAAGCTTGGTAAAGCGTATGATTGGCTTGTAGAGTATGCGGCACATAACAGAAATGAGTTTTCACACTGGGTGAAGGGATTTGTACCCTATCCACGTCTAGGTTAATAAAGAATATAAACTAATAAACAAAAGAGTTAAGTACGAAGAGCCGTGTGATGGGAGACTGTCAAGCACGGTTCCGAGAGAAGGGAGGGTGAAACTCCCTCCACTTACTCGACAAATAATAATTATGATAAGATTTTTAGATTTACAGAAAGTGAATGCACTGTATGCTGCAGACATGAAGGCTGCAGCTAGTGAGATTATCGATAATGGTTGGTTTTTGCATGGCAAATACAATGAGAAATTTGCCAATGATTTGAAAAACTTCATAGGTACTAAGCATGTAGTTCCTTGCGGTAATGGTTTGGATGCACTTCGCATGATTTTCCGTGCTTATAAGGAAATGGGTGTAATGCAAGATGGAGATGAGGTGATTGTACCAGCTAATACATATATTGCTACAGTTCTTGCCATTACTGATAATCATCTTACCCCAGTTTTTGTTGATCCATCTGAGGAATCTTTCAATATAGATATTGACAAGATTGAGGAAGCCATCACTCCAAAGACTAAAGCGATAGCTGTGGTTCATCTTTATGGTCAGGCATGTTGGTCTGAAAAACTCAACGAATTGAAGGAAAAATATAATCTCAAGATAGTTGAGGATAATGCTCAGGCAATAGGTGCTAAATGGCATGGTATTCGAACAGGAAACTTGGGTGATGCTGCAGGCTTCAGTTTCTATCCAGGAAAGAATCTTGGAGCGTTAGGCGATAGCGGTGCCGTTACTACCAATGATGACAAACTTGCTGATATTGTAGAAGCTTTGGGTAGTTATGGATCTCATATCCGCTATGTCCATGAATATGCAGGTTTGAATAGCCGTATGGATGAACTTCAGGCTGCGTTCCTTGATATTAAACTTCAGCGTATTGATGAGCGTAATGAAATCCGTCGTCAGAATGCCAAGAAGTACTTCGAGGGTATTAAGAATCCTTTGATTAGATTGCCTAAGTTGGTAAATGAAACAGCAGACGGCCACGTATTCCATCTTTTTGTTGTTCGTTGTGAGCGTCGTGATGAACTTCGTCAGTTCTTGGCGGACAATGGTATCGAGAGCTTGATCCATTACCCGACACCAGTACCAAAGCAAAAGTGTTATAAGCAATATGCTGACGCTTTGTGTCCAGTAGCAGATAAGGTTCAAAGTGAAATTCTGTCTATCCCTATGTCATCGGTATTGACTGATGAGGAAATCAACAAAGTTATTAACACATTAAATTCTTTCAAATGATTATAGCATCTTCCCAATTAGTAGCCAATCCTTTGGTTTCTGTTGTCATAGCTACATACAATCAGGTGAAATACATAGAGCAGACTGTCATGTCTGCTCTTACACAGCAATGTCCATTCCCATTCGAGGTTGTAGTGGGTGATGATGGCAGTAATGATGGAGAGCGTGAACTATTGAAAAAGTTACAGGAAAAATATCCGGAGAACTTAAAACTTATCTTTAATGATAAGAATATGATGGTTACTCGCAACTATGTGAATGCCATTCATGAGGCACGAGGCAAGTATATTGCCACTTTGGATGGTGATGATTATTACTTGGCCAAAGATGCCCTTGTCAAGCTCGTTGATGTTCTGGAGAAGAATGAGGATGTTAGTTTGGTGCATGGAGGATTTCATTCTTTTGATAATAAGACAGGAAAGGTGTTGCATATTTCCACAAAATGGGAATCACCGATGCTTCATACAAAAGGGATAAATAGTGTGCTTGCTTTATTGTGTAATGATTTTAATAATTACCCATTGGGCAGTTCTTCATGTTTTAGAAAAAGCATTTATGAAGAAGGTTGCATCAAATATAAGAAGTTAATTGATTTGTCTGATAAATATATTGGGGAAGGAACAATCTTGAATGTTTCAATGGCTATGAGCGGAAAGTTTGGATATGTTCCAGAAGAATTGACTGCATATAGAGTTTTGGATTCATCTCTTTGTCATTACAAGACTAAAGAAGAATCTTTTAGATATTTCTTTGGTTATGTAAAACTTCGTTTACATGTAGCAGAAATGCTGGAATTTTCTCCTATAATGATAAAAACAATGTTATCTAAAATATTAAGGCAGGAATTGATTAGGGCAAAGGTCAGCAATTTGATAAATCTCTACATACAGGAGGTAAAGAGTTTGAAAGACATTAAAAACGATGTCGCTATCAATACTGTTATTCGTGAAAATACATCGTTATCTGTTGTTCTTCCTGCTAGGATTCTAGGTTGTTTATATTCTATCAAATCGTTCTTGAAAAAGATATTAAAGAAATAACGCGTGAAGGAAATAATAGAAAAATCTAAGTGTTGTGGCTGCAACGCATGTGGAGATGTGTGTCCGAAGGGAGCCATTACCTTTCAGACTGATAAGGAAGGTTTTTGGTATCCCGAGATAAATCAGGACTTATGTATTGATTGTGGATTGTGCCAGAAGACCTGTCCGGTATTGACAAAGGCAGATAATGTAATCCGTTATGATGAGCCTTTAGTATATGCTGCTTATACCAAAGATGAAGCTATTCGTACAGATAGTACATCTGGTGGTATTCATTCTATGTTGGCATTGGCAATGTATGAGCAGAATGCTTATGTCGGTGGAGCAATTTATAACAAAGATCATACCGTAAGACATATCGTATCTCCAGACCGTCAAATACTCCCTGAAATTAGAAGTTCTAAGTACCTCCAGAGTTCAATGGAAGGGGCTTATAAGGAGGTTCGAGGTTTGTTGAAGGCAGGTGAAAAAGTGTTCTTCTGTGGTACTCCATGTCAGATACAGGGATTGTATAAGTTCTTGCGCAAGGAGTATGACAATCTGACCACCTGTGATTTCATTTGTCGTGGTGTTAATTCTCCTAAGGTATTCCTGTCTTATATGGATATGTTGGAGAAGCAATACGGTTCAAAGGCTACACAGATAAAGTTTAAGAACAAGAAGTGGGGATGGCATAATTTCTCAATGCGTGTGAACTTTGAAAACGGACAGGAATATTGCAAAGATCGTTGGCATGATTTATTCTTTATAGGTTATTTGCAGAGCGGAAATTTTGCTCGGCCTTCCTGCTACCAGTGTACATTCAAAGGCTTTCCGCAAAAGGCAGATATCACATTGGCAGATTTTTGGGGAATAGAGAATATTGATCCTTCTATGGACCAGAATAGAGGAACTTCACTTGTAATGGTCAATTCAGATAAAGGTAAAGCTCTGTTTGATGCCATCAAAGATAAAATCAATTGGCGACAGTTTACGATGAAGGATGCAGAAGCTGGTAATCCGGCATTGAATACTTCCCTTAACTCAACTTCTCCAAACAGAGATGCATTCTTTGATGCATTAGATAAAATGCCATTTGATAAGGTAGCAGAAAAGTTTTTCCCTTTACCTACATTCAAAAATCGATTAAAGAATAAGTTAAGAAATTATGCCCGCAAATTGAAGAAGTTGTTAAAGCTATTCTGTACATTGGGCGTATCTGTTAGAAACTGGAAAACTTTCCTTTCTCTTAATACATTTTCTTCTCATGTAAAAAGAGGAAAAAAACTAGTTGCTAGGATTTATCCACATGTAACCATAGAGTTGCAGAAGGGTTCTATATTAGACTTGAATCAAACTCTTATTTTAGGCACTCCGCAAGTAAAAGGTTCACATAAGGAGACAAGATTGTTATTAGAGGAAGGTGCAACTATGACAGTTAAAAATCCATTTGCTATGTATGCTGGTTCTTATGTTAGAGTTATCAAGGGAGGACATTTAATCCTTCATGGTGGTTTCATCAATGAGAATGTACAGATTACCTGCGGTGATAGAATCGAAATCGGTAAAGATTGTGCTATCGGGCGTGATGTTGTTATACGTTCTTATGATGGGCATACAATAGAAGAAACTGGGTACAAAATATCAGAGCCAATAGTAATAGAAGACCATGTCTGGATAGGTCAGGGTGCTCAAATTCTTAAGGGTGTGCATATTGGTAAAGGATCTATTATTGCAGCTGGCGCAGTCGTAACTAAAGATGTTCCTGCTCATGTTGTAGTAGGTGGTGTTCCTGCTAAAATAATTAAGGAAAATGTAAAATGGCATTAGTGTTATGCAAGATAAAAGACTGTTAGTTGTAGGCGGAACAGGCGTTATTAGTTTCGCTGTTGTTAATGAAGCTTTAAAGCAAGGATGGAAAGTTACTTGTATTAATCGTGGTATTTCTCATACTCAGACATTAAATCCGGATGTTGAGCAAATTATTTCAGATTATCGCAATGAAACTTTGATTCGTGAAAAGTTAAAAGGGCGTATCTTTGATGCAGTTCTAGATGTGTTGTGCTATACAGAAAAAGATATAGAATATAGTGTCTCTTTATTCAAAGACCATTGCAAACAATATCTTTTCTTCTCATCTGCAGAAGCATATAATAAACCAAAGTATGCTGATGTAATTTATAATGAAGATGCCGACTTGGTGAATCCTTTATGGTCATATAGTATCAATAAGGCAAAGTGTGAAGAGCGCCTTAAAGAATTGGCCGAAAAAGTGAATCTTACTTATACCATCATTCGACCAGCTATAACCTATGGTAATACAAGAATTCCTTATGGAGTAATGCCAGGTTACGGATTTCATGGAACAATTATTCAACGTATCTTAAATGAAAAGCCTATCATCCTTTGGGATGAAGGGAAGGCTATAGCCCAGATTACAAGAGTTGAGGATTTTGCTGTAGGATTGGTTGGATTGTTAGGTAATACAAAGGCTTACAATCAGGCTTTTCATATATGTGGGGACGAAGCTTATACCTGGAAGGATGTTATTGATGTTTTGGGGCAGATACTAGGGAAGCAACCTAAATATGTGAATTTATCTAGCTGTGATTTAGCGAGAGAAATGCCTAATTACAAAGAGCAGATTTTAGGAGGACGAGCCATTTCACAGCATTTGGACAATTCAAAGTTAAAGAAGGCTGTACCAGAATTCAAGACAAATATCAGTTTATATGAAGGAGTTAAGAAGACAGTTGATTATTACCGGTCTAATAATTATCTTTTAGGAATAGATTTCGCATTTGATGCCCAATGGGATCGTATAGCTAAAAAATATGGTTGTTCCTTACCTTTGAAGTTTATAGACTATCTTGGAAGTTCGTCTTTAAAGGAACAACTTATTTATTTCTGTAGCTATCATCAGATGACTTTTATCCTTAAGGTAGTTCGAAAATTGTTTAAATAGCAAGGTGCCTAGATTTTTTATATAAAATAAATGTATCAAAACAAAGCGATTGGGGAATGAGAATGTACATGCCAAGTGTGATGAGAGTGCTGATGGGGGAGAGAAATGATGTGAATAAACAAAGAAAAAATCCCAACCCATAAGCTTTTTAGAACTTACAAGTTGGGATGGGATGATTTTGAACACGAATAACTCGAATAGCACGAATATCTGGGAACTGTCC